>ENA-UPXM01000565-UPXM01000565.1-activated-sludge-metagenome-genome-assembly--contig:-NODE-565-length-53122-cov-50.855767_pt1 | contig 53122 bp, 55 predicted proteins | sample MGYA00238178_ERZ772708 | MGnify/ENA primary metagenome ERZ772708 (study PRJEB29002, sample SAMN05720212) | activated sludge metagenome | isolation source: anaerobic digester from wastewater...
GCTGTCCTTGCCCAATGCCGTCTGGATTAACAAACCGGTACCTAGTGTAGACAACAAAGGTCTACTCTAAATGTTTACTGAAAGTGTCTCATCATCATTGACAAGTTCCGTGCCCCGAACCGGCGTGCTCGTGTACTGCTCGTCTATGAGCCTCTTTGCCAGCAGGTCTTCCTCGGACTCGTCTACTGGCCGATAATACCACACAGACCGGTTCATGCCGATGAGCTCGCACTGCCGGCTGACGGATATCTCAGGGTGCCCAGGCTCGATCATCGCCCGCTTCTCCTCAACACCCATATCCAGCTTTTTTTTTCAACCAGTCCAGCTCGACCTTCATCTTCCCGATCTGCTTGTAGAGCTCCTCTTTCTCCGTGTCCTCTGTCTTGTCCACGCCTGCCCGGGCAAAAACAGAGGCCAAATTGCCCAATAGGTGTTTCTTCCACTTCGCGATCATATTCGCATTGATCTTGTATTCAGACGCTAACTCGTTGATTGTCTTCTCACCCTTGATCGATTCAAGGGCAACCCGTGCCTTGAATTCGTTGCTGTAGCTGTTTCTTTTGTTCATGCTCTCCCCGTTATCATATCCCTCTCAGCCTTTCGACCAAAACGCCTCACTCCCTCTCCTTCATCATCCTTACGGAGCTGTCTGAAAAACGGGGTCCATTATAGACACCTCCAGAAGGATATCCCAGTCAAGATCGACACCGGAGATGAGATGGTCAAGAAGACCGGGAACTCCCTCGATCCGATCATCACTATGATCAAGCAGTTCCGGCATGCCATGGAGGGCATGACCTTCTCCTCTTGCGATCAGGCGCGCGGCATCGACGAGCTGAACCGTGTGCTGTCATCCACCAATAATGCCATACCGCAGCACAATGCAGCCACGGTAGAAGAGCACGCCTCTGCCTCGAAACGGTTGAGTACCCGGCCGGGTGATCTGGGATCGGTGGTGAGCCGGGAACGGCAGCGGGATGCGGCCGAGGACCGGGGCCGTCTCTCCGGGCAGGATCGGCTACTTCGCCTCCCCGGGTTCGCCGGATGGGGGCCTCTTCTCCAGATCAAGCATGTGCAGAAGCGAGAGTATCGGGTGGCGGGCAAGCATCCGGGGGCCGGAATACTGCATCACCTCGCGGATCCGCTCTTGCATGTCGGGCTTGTAGCAGTGCGTCGGGCACCGGGAGCAGACCGGCTTGTCGCGCCCGTACGGGCACCGGTCGAGGCGTGCGAAGGCATAGTCCCTGAGTCTGCCGCACTCGTCGCAGAGATCCGCCCGCCCGCCATGATTTCCGCGGCAGTAGATCCTGAGCATGATCTCCAGGGTATGCCGTTCCCTTTTCCGTCTCCTGTCTGTACCGTTCATGTGCACGTCTCCGGAAGGGCAGTATACGCGATCATGCCGTGTTTGTGAACCGGTCTCTCTCCACCCTTGACAAGGGCAATGATCCTTGTTATTGCAAATCATATGCAACAGAAGCTTTTAAAACCCGAGTGTTCTCTCTGTGCAGGTCATGGATATTGTTATGACAGGCTCAGCTCTGTACTGAAAACACACAGCGGAAGACTCACGAACGAGCGTCTGGTCTTATTGAAAACAATTTGCGATATAAAGGGACATTTTCAGGCGGATCACGTACTGAGGCTGCTCAAGGAACAGCAGTACAACCTCTCCCTGGTCACGGTCTACCGGAACCTTTCGCTGCTCGTCGAGGCGGGAATAATCCGCAGGGTGAGCGTGCATGAGGACGCCCCTTCGGGGGGCGCCTGGTACGAGCATATCTGGGGCCGCTCTCACCATGATCATCTTGTCTGCATGCAGTGCGGCAGGAGGGTGGAGTTCAGCTACCCGGCCATCGATGTGTTGCAGGAGGCGGTGGCCAGAGAGCACGGGTTTACCCTGGAGCGTCATTACCTCGAGCTGGTGGGGCTGTGCCCCGAATGCAGGAATGAAAAGGACCGTGCCTGAAAAGGCCTGAGCAGGGCTGGATCGCGGCTGCCTTGCCGGCAGCGGGCGCGTCCTGGCGGATGTGTGTTTCATGACGACGGCGCGGGCTTTATAAGAGGGGCCGGATTGGGCCTTTTTTTCAAGTCCGCTGGAAAAGAAAGGATTCTTGCTTGACTCTTTTGGAACTGAAAGAAGGCGACACTGCCGTTATCAGCAGGGTCTCCGGCGGAAAGGGCGTTTCGGCCCGGATGGCGGGGCTCGGCCTGCACGCGGGAAAGAAGGTCAGGGTTGTCCGGGCCGCACCGTTTCGCGGGCCGCTGCTCATCGAGGATATCAGCTCCGGCGCCAGGACCATGATCGGACGCGGGATTGCATCTCATGTGGAAATCCTTAACGAAAAGCGATAACACCGAGATAGTGATCGCCCTGGCGGGCCAGCCGAACTGCGGGAAATCGACCATTTTCAATGCAGTGGCAGGGTTCAAGGTGAATACCGGAAACTTCTCGGGCACCACGGTCTCGTATACCGAAACGGAAGTCTACATCGGCGGCCGGACGGTAAGGCTCATCGATCTGCCCGGAACCTACTCCATTTCCGCCAACGATGTCGCGGAACGGGTGGCGCGGGATTATCTCCTCTCCGGCCAGGTGGACGTGATCATCAATGTCGTGGACGCATCCCTGCTCTCCCGGTCCCTTGAGCTCACGCTGCAGCTCATGGAGATGAACGTGCCCATGGTCATCGGGCTCAACATGATCGACGATGCGCAGAAAAAGGGCATGGAGATCGATATCCCGGCGCTCACCTCCCTGACGGGCCTGGAGGCCTATCCCCTGATCGCGGTACAGGGAAGCGGCGTCCACGAGCTGTTCGATGCGGCCATGAAGGCATCCGGAAACAGCTTCCACCGCGTCCCCCCGGTGTACGACCGGGACGTGGAGGAATGCATCGCCCGGATCGAGGCCCGCTATCCATCCTTGTTGAGAGAGCGCCTCAAGGTGGATACGCGGTTCGTCATCATCAGGCTCCTGGAGATGGACGAGGAGTTCGAGAGGATCGTCGCAGAGGTGGACAGGGAATTTCTCGAGTATGTCATCGAGAACAGGCGTTCTCTGGCCGAGGTCCACGACTGGCCGGAGTCCGGGGTGTTCGCGTCGCACCGGCATGCCTTGGTGCTGGACCTCTTCGAGCAGGTCGTTTCAGTAAAGTCGCGTTCCGGAATGGGCCTGTCCGAGAAGATCGACCGGTTCATCATCAACCCCGTGGGCGGCCTGGCGGCCACGGTGGGCGTGTTCTTCCTGATGTTCGCGGTATCGTTCTGGTTCGGCAATCTGATCGCAGGTCTTGTGGAGGCCCCTCTGGAATCCCTGGGCGTCTTTCTCATGAGTCATACGAGCGGTTATACCGCCATGCTCGTCTCCGGGGTCTACGACGGATTCACAGCCGGCGTGGGGATCGTGCTGCCCTATCTCGTCCCGCTCCTGGTGATCCTTTCCCTGCTCGAAGATACGGGTCTGCTGCCGCGGATCGCCTTCATGGCAGACGGCCTGCTGCACCGCTTCGGGCTGCACGGGAAATCCGTGGTGCCCATCATCATGGGCTACGGGTGCAATGTGCCGGCCATCATGGCTGCGCGCAATCTCGAGTACGAACGCGACCGGATCATCACCATGCTCATGGTCCCGTTCATCGCCTGCTCGGCCCGGACCGTGATCATTCTCGCGCTGGCGGGGAAGTATCTGGGGGCCGGGTATACGACGCTCATCTACCTGGGCAACATCGCCATCGCCCTGGGCGTCTCTTCGGTTCTCTCCCGCCTGAGCGAAGACATGTCACCCGGCATCATCATGGACGTCCCCCCCCTGCGAAAGCCATACCTCCATGTCGTGATGCGGAAGGTCTGGGTCCGGATCCAGGAGTTCCTGCTCTTCGCCTGGCCCGTGATCGCGATCTCCAGCATCGCCCTGGCAATATTTTCCTACGTGGGGATCGACGATGTCATCAACCGGGTGCTTTCGCCCGTCACCACCTTCATCCTCGATCTGCCTTCCGAGTTGGGCATCACCCTGTTCCTCGGGATCTTCCGGAAGGAGCTCACCCTCATCATGCTGAACTCGGCGCTGAACACCACGGATGTCTCTACCGTGCTCTCCTCGGCCCAACTCCTGGTGCTCGTGGTCTTCACGGTATTGTATATCCCATGTGTCGCCACCATCTCCACACTGTGGAAGGAGGGGGGATGGAAGGTTGCGCTGCTGTCCATAGCGCTCAATACCTCCATTGCCCTGGTGGTGGCCGGATCGCTTGCCTTCCTGCTCTGATCGGCCGGTTTGCCCTGCCCGTACAGTATCCCCGGCACCCCCAAGTAATGCGTACACCAGGGGTCCGTCTCCTCCCGGTTTCCTTTCCCCGGCAGTCCGGAGCAGCCCGGCGATTCGGAACAAGTCCCGCACGATCCTCTCCCCGGTCTTCAGGACTGGAATGACTGCCCGGGGACAATGTCCTTGTACGTGTTCAGTCTGCCCTGAGAAAGGTGGGGGAGGAGGTCGATGGGCATATTATCTATATCATGAAGACCGAACCACCATCATGGATGCCGGATGGGAAGCGTGCAGGGAAAGCCCTGCATGCATACGCCGTCTGCCGCCCACGGATCCGGTATCGCGGCAAAGGAGGTGACAGACCATGATCTCCTGGGCGTTTATTTTCCTGGTTCTGGCGATTGTCGCCGGCGTACTCGGTTTCAGCGTCCTTGCGGATGTGTTTGCCTGGCTTGCCTTTATCCTCTTCGCCCTGTTTCTGGCAATTGCCATCGCCCTGTTTCTGGCTGCAAGAAAGGTGGTGCACAAGATGACGGACTAGATACCGGGGAGTCTCCGGTCTCCTGCGGTACCCACTGCTCATCATATCCCTTGTGCTCTTTGTCGTGTTTCTCTTTGTCGGGAGAGGCCAACGGCACCATGAGCGCTGTGATACGGACAGAGAGGAAGGAAGGGCTCGAAAGATCGTTGCTCCGGGGAGAAATTCTCTCCATTATCCTGTTTCTGATTCTGTTCGTCATCTTCCTGATTCCGAGCAGAAGGGCGACGGTCCCCGGACCGTACCGGTAGGATGGCCGGTTCCCATTGAAAAGAAATGACCATGGAGAGGTGTATTATGTCTGAGAATAACTTGGGAAGGCTTCTGCTGCTCTGGGCCTATGTCTTTCTCGCCCTGGCGGTCGTCGCCGCCATATACGGAATGGCCAGCGACGCAGTTGGTGCGACAAGGATCTCCCTGATCCTTTTCGTCCTGTTTCTGGTGCTCATGGCCGGATTCTTCCTGACCAGAAGGAGCCCCTCGGCCTGAAGAAGGGAGGACGGCCCGCCCCGGTCGCCTGGACGATCACTGAAGGGCAGGGTGGAGACTATCATGACGTTCTATACCAAAGGAAAGCTGTTCATCACCTGGGCGATCATCTTCCTGGTGACGGCAATCGTGCTGGCCTTGCTGGGGTTCACCGGGGTAGGCGCTCATGAAGCATGGATCTTCAACACCCTGGTTATTGTGTTCCTGATCCTTTTCGGGCTGTTCCTGCTCATCGGGAGCAGGTCAACGAGAGCATGACCGGACCCGCCCGCTCCGGGCACGCAAACCAGGCCTTGCAGGGCCTGAACCGGTGGCATTCGGAGCTTTTCGGGCCTGCTCAGGCCTAGCGGGAAAGCGAGGTCCTTCTATCCCTGGCGGCGTGCAGGCCGGAGGCCTTTTAAAAAGGGTTTTTAAAGTCTGCAGGAAAGAGAGGCGTGTATGCTCAGTTGGGCCCTGTTTTTCCTGATTGTTGCCCTCATAGCCGCGATCCTCTGGTTCGGAGGGGTAGCCGGGCCCGCTGCCTGGATCGCCAGGATTCTTTTCTTCGTTTTTCTGATTCTTTTCCTGGTGTCCCTGCTGGCCGACAGGAAAACACCCTCTGCGTGACAGGTTAAAACAGGCACTGTGTCCCGCCCGCACCTCCAGGGAGAATGGCGATAGAAACCCTGCCCGCGGCGGCCCGCAAGGAGTCCCGCTTACACCGGCAGGGGGAAATTGTAGTTCTGCCCTGCACGACCGCATCAGGTGGGGTCATCCAGCCCGGCACCCGCAGGGCGGAATACCTTCACGTTGCGGATAAATAAACAGCTCCCCCTCCGGCATGCTCCCGGGTTCTGCCCTGCTTGAGAACGGCAAGACGCTGCCTATCCTACTATTCTATACATAGCTGCTGCTTAAGAAAGGAGATCGTCCCGGTATGAAGATCGCTCAGGTTGCCCCCCTCTTCGAACCGGTCCCCCCGGAGCTGTACGGCGGCTCGGAGCGTGTCGTTTCCCATCTCACGGAAGAGCTCGTCCGCAGGGGGCACAGCGTGACCCTGTTCGCGAGCGGTGATTCCAGGACCAGCGCCCGGCTCTACAGCGTGGTGTCCAGATCGCTCCGTCTCGATCCGGGCATCCCCGATCCGTCGGCGTTCCATTTTGTGGAGCTCGCCCATGCCTTTGCCCGCGCGGATGAGTTCGATGTGATTCACTGCCACAACGACTTCCTTGCCTTTCCCTTTGCGCGGTCGTGCCCGGTTCCCTGCGTGCACACCCTCCACGGCCGGATGGATTTTCCCCACTGGAGAGATCTGATGGCCGTCTTTCCCGATATGCATCTCGTGTCCATCAGCAACGATCAGCGCAGGCCGCTTAAAGACCTGAACCTGAGCTGGGCCGATACCGTGTATCATGGCCTGCCGGAATCATCCTTCAGGCTCTACCCCGGGGAAGGCGGCTATCTGGCGTATCTTTCACGGATAGCCCGGGAAAAGCATCCCGAGATAGCCATCGAGGTGGCCAGGATGACCGGGATTCCCTTGAAGATGGCCGGCAAGGTGGACAAGGTGGACCTGCCCTTCTTCACCCGGGAGATCGAGCCGTTGCTGGACGATCCTCTCATCGAGTATCTGGGCGAGATCCACGACGCCGAGAGGCCGGAACTGATCGGGAACGCCATGTCGCTGATTTTCCCCATCGACTGGCCTGAGCCCTTCGGCCTGGCAATGGTCGAGGCCATGGCGTGCGGGACCCCGGTGATCGCCAGGCCGTACGGATCGGTCCCCGAGGTGGTCGATGACGGGGTGACCGGCTTTATCGTCTCAGGTATCGAAGAGATGGCCGATGCGGTCGGGAGGATCGGGAGCCTGGACCGTGAACGTTGCTTGCGGCATGCCAGGAACCGTTTTTCGGCAACGGTCATGACAGACAGGTATGAGCAGATATACCAGGCCCTCATCGAAGGAGGGGCAGGCTATCGACAGGACACCCGCCGGTTCCTCCCTGCCGGAACGATGTCAGGCCGCATTGTATGAAGAGAGGTCAAGGACGCCGGTTTTTCTCCAGAGAGAAGAATCTTGCGTCCTGTGACGGTACGGCCCGGCGTCACGGATTGCAGTCTTCTCCGGTGCACGAGGCCAGGTCCGTCAGGTAACGAATATGACCAAGGATCCCAAAGGGTCGCTGCAATGGATGCCAAGCACAGGGATGTTCCCATTCCCTTCAGGTTTCTCAAGGCGGTCTATCTGGCGGAAGTGACCAACCAGAGGGCGACATCCTTGAGCCAGCTGCTGATGGAGGTGACCACCACCTCCCAGTGGTCGCTGTTCTTTCATCTGCACCAGCACTTTTTCCGTGACCCGCACATCATCCCTGAATACCCCAACGATTTTTCCTCGTGGGTCCACACCTATCTGGCCGAAGATGCGGTTGCGGAAAAGCTCGCCAATCTGAATCTGGTCCGCAGCATGGACCTGGAGCTGGTGCGCCGTGAAATCTGCACTATTCTGGCTCAGCATCTCCAGGAGATCTCCGGCGAGCGCCACACCTCGCCCGAGAACGCCTTCATATTCTGCAAGCCCCGCCTGGCAGTGCTCGATACCGGACTAACAGCCCGCACGCTCGACGAGTTCATCGGCATTCTCAAGGACATGGACAGCGATACCGTGGGATACCATCTCTTCATCGCACCCAGACTCCTGTCCGAGACCATGGTGAACGACTTCTCGCTCTGGTTCCGGCAGCGGGGGCATCATCGGCTTGCAGACAGGCTCGATTCGTTCGACCCGTACCTCAAGAGCCTCAGGGAAAACCATGACTTTCTCCTGGACCTGATCGAGAGCGAGTGCGCGGGTCCTCACGCGGATGGGTACGATGATAGAAAATTACCGGAATATCGCTCCTGACAAGATCCTCTCCGAGATCAGCGCCCTGGCCGGGGTCCTGAAGGGGCGTACCCTGCAGCATGTCAGCTCCACCCGGATCGGCGGAGGAGTGGCGGAGATTCTCAACCGCATGATCCCCTGGACCGTATCCCTGGGCATTCCCACCACCTGGGATGTCATAGACGGGAGGCAGGACTTCTTCGAGGTGACCAAGTCTATCCACAATGCCCTGCAGGGATCGGATGTCGAGATATCGTGCTGCAACAAGGAGATGTATCTCGCTCACCTCGCGCACAACTCCGGCAGGATCGAGCCCGCCGCCGACGTGGTGATGGTCCACGATCCGCAGCCCGCCTTTCTCATCGAATATTTTCCCCGCCGGCGCAAGTCCATGGTCTGGCGCTGCCACATCGATCTCTCCCGGCCCATGCCCGCCATATGGCGGTTTCTGCGTCCGGCGATCAACAAATATGCCATGGCTGTGTTCCACATCCCCCATTTCGCACAGAAGGACCTCACCATCCCCAAGGTTCTCATCAGTCCGTCCATCGACCCGCTCTCAGAGAAGAACCGGGAGCTCGCGCAGGAAGAGATCACCCGGATCGTCGAGGGCTTCGGGATCGACCGCAGCCGGCCCCTCATTGTCCAGGTATCGCGGTTCGACCGGTTCAAGGACCCCATGGGCGTGGTCGCGGCATTCAGGCAGGTCCGCAGGCACTTCGACTGCCAGCTCGTCCTCGCCGGAGGCAGTGCGACCGACGATCCGGAAGGACCCATGGTCCAGGCCGAGGTCGAGGAGGCGGCGGCCGGGGACCCGGATATCTTTGTCCTTTTCCAGCCCACGGACCTGGAAGTCAATGCCCTGCAGCGGGCCGCGGACATCATAGTCCAGAAGTCCACGCGGGAAGGCTTCGGCCTGACCGTCACCGAGGGCATGTGGAAAGGCAAGCCCGTGATCGGCGGCGCGGTGGGGGGGATTCCCGCCCAGATCATCCACGGAGAGACCGGATATCTCGTCAATTCGCCCGAGGGGGCGGCCTACCGCATCCGCTATCTGTTGAGCCACCCCCGCGTGGGCAGCGTCATGGGCGCCAGGGGGCGGGAGCACGTGCGGTATAATTTCCTCATCACCCGCCATGTCCGCGACTATCTGCTCCTTATGCTCCACATGATGCACAACGAGAGCGAGAGGCCTGTCTTTATCAAGGGTATCACCGGGAAGAGAGGAAGACCGGAAGGCAATGACACTGCGGCAGAGGCCAGCAAGGAGCCCTGATGGCGGAAGATATCATCAGTGTCTCAGGAGAGCACTATGTTCTGGCCACCGCGGCCCTGGCGGCTGAGCAGAACCGCATCGTCAAGCACGAAGACACCTTTGCGGTGTTCGACACCCATGGGGATGTCCGGTCCCGGATCTACAGCACCCAGGGGCTGTTCCACAACGGCACCCGCTACCTCTCCGAGTACCGGCTCTCCTTCGAGGGGAAAAGGCCGCTTCTCCTGAGCTCGGACATCACCCGGGACAATCATCTCATCACCATCGACCTCACCAACCCCGACCTGATCATGGGCGCAAATCGTCAGATCCGGCGGGGCTCGATCCATATCTTCCGGTCTAAATTTCTCTGGAAGGGGCGCTGCTACGAAAAGTACCGGATAAGAAATTATGACCTGGACCCGCTGTCATTCACCATTGCCATCACCATGGCCTCTGATTTTGCAGATATCTTCGAGGTCAGGGGGATGACGAGGGCCGGCAGGGGCGAGCATGGGGAGATCCTCGTGAAAGAAACCCTGATGGACATCCCCTACCTGGGTCTTGACAAGATCCTCAGGCGCACACGCATCGAGTTTTCCCGGAAGCCGGATGCGATCAAGCCGGGCCGGGTCGAGTTCTCCATAGGGCTAGGCAGGTACGAGGAAGTCGAGTTCGAGGTGATGGTCTCCTGCCGGGAAGAGGGAGAGGCGGCACAGGGGCAGGCCGATTCATACGTCCATGCCTACCGGGAATCAGCGCGGCTCTTTCGCAGGGCCAGAGGCCGTGAAAGCATGATCCGGACCTCCAATGAGGAGTTCAACAACCTGGTGGAGCGCGCCGTTTCCGATCTGCGCATGCTGCTGAGTGAAGCGGACGGCGGCATTCTCTACCCGGACGCAGGCATACCCTGGTTTTCCACCCCCTTTGGCCGCGACGGCCTCATCACTGCCTGGGAGACCCTCTGGTTCAATCCGGACATCTCAAGGGGCGTGCTCGAATATCTGGCATCCAACCAGGCTCAGGAGGTCGTGGTCGAGCAGGATGCCGCGCCCGGCAAGATCCTCCACGAGGTGCGTAAGGGTGAGATGACCAACACCGGAGAACTTCCTTTTTCGAGGTATTACGGCAGCGCGGACGCCACACCGTTTTTCATCATGCTGGCAGGTGACTATCTCCTCAGGACAGGAGATACGGAGTTTATCGAGATGCTCTGGCCCCGGATCAGGGAGGCGCTTGTCTGGATCGACGAGTACGGCGATATCGACCGCGACGGATTTGTGGAATATGAACGCATGAGCGCTCACGGCCTTCAGAACCAGGTGTGGAAGGATTCCTTTGATTCGGTGTTTCATTCAGACGGCAGCCTTGCCGAGGCCCCCATCGCGGCCTGCGAGGTGCAGGCATACGTATTCGCCGCCAGAAAACAGGCGGCCTCCATCGGGAAGCGGCTGGGGCTGGAGAAGATAGCCGGTGACCTCCTGGAGCAGGCGGAGGATCTGCGCAAGCGCTTTGAGCTCACCTTCTGGGACGACCGTCTCCCAGGATACGTTCTGGCCCTGGACCGGGAGAAGAGGCCCTGCCGGGTGAGGGCCTCCAACATGGGGCACTGCCTCTTTGCCGGCATTTCTTCCCCTGACCGGGCCAGGATCATCACCAAAGCGCTCATGGGCGACACGTTTTTCAGCGGGTGGGGCGTGAGGACCCTGGCAAGGGGACAGCCGCGGTACAATCCCATGGCCTATCACAACGGCTCCATCTGGCCACACGACAATGCCATCATTGCCGAGGGCATGGCGCGCTACGGCTGGAAAGCGGAGGCTGGGAGAATTCTCGAGGCCATGTACCACATGAGCCGTTTCACGGAGCTCAGCAGGCTGCCCGAGCTCTTCTGCGGCTTCGAGCGCAGGCCTGACCAGGGGCCCACACTCTATCCCGTTGCCTGCTCGCCTCAGGCATGGGCCGCCGCGAGCATCTTCTCTCTTTTGAGGTCATGTCTGGGGCTGACCATCCGGGGAGCCTCGCGGGAGCTGCACTTCAGCCGGCCCTATCTGCCCGAATTCCTGGATGCCGTCCATATCCGCAACCTCATGGTAGGCGACGGTACGATCGATTTTTCAGCCATACGGCATCACAATGATGTGAGCATTCAGGTCACGGAAAGGAAAGGCGAATTATCGGTTTCGATCAACAAGTGATATGCCTGAGCCGCGGGCGCATTTCTGGTGCGGGACAGCCGCTGCATCGTCACGCCGGTCAAACCCTGCCCCGGTTCTCCTCATCAGGATATCGCAAGAAGGGATTTTTTGGCCCAGCCCTATAAATTGATTATTCGTATATCGGCTCCCATGGACGGGCTTCAACGAAGATATCGCGGGCGGGAATCCTCAGAACCGATCCCTTCCCAGGTTCGCACCCTGCCGGATGAGTTCCTCCTGCACCTCGCGCGTTGAGACCTCGCGGACAGACCGCGAAGAACGCGCCGCCAGTGCGGCGCATGCGCCTGCCGCCTGGCCCGTGGCCATGCAGATGGGCATCACCCGGTAGGATGAATGGGCCTCGTGGCTGCCCGAGATGCACCTGCCGGCCACCAGGAGACTGTCGAAACCCTGGGGCAGCAGGGAACGCAAGGGGATGTCGTACGATTCCCCGGGAGGGAGATACACCAGCACAGTACCCTTGCCTTCAGGGTTGTGCAGGTCAACGGGGTAGGTCCCCCGGGCTATGACATCGTCGAACTTTGCCGCCCCGAGTATGTCTTCGGACGTGATCCGGTAGTCGCACAGGATTCTCCTGGACTCCCGGACACCCACGGTGGTGCCGCTTTGGATCATGTAGGAATTTTCAAAGCCCGGCACGTATTTTTTCATGAACGCCGCGATCCTTCGGTTCTGTCTCCGGCTTTCCATCTCGGCACAGGTGAGGTCCCACACATCGGTCCCCAGCACCTTGATGACCCGTGAACAGTTGAAGCTCAGCTCGTCCTCGTGCGTGGTCCCGAAAAAGAGGATGTCCTCGCGGGGCAGATCGAGCCCGTCTTCTTTTTCAGCCTTTCTGATGAGGTCCCAGAGGCCGTGGACCCCCAGCCACTGGTCGGGGTGTTTCTTGACATATGCCCTGAACGCCGCCTTTCTGAACTCGACCATTCGGAAATAGAGCGTCATGGGCTGCACCAGGCCGTCCTCCTCCCGTCCCACCTCGAAAGGGGCGCCCGCTTGGGCGGCGATGTCGCCGTCTCCGGTACAATCGATGATCAGTCGCGCCCTGATCGCCACGGGTCCGGACTTGGTTTCGAAGATCACTCCCCGGATACGGTCTCCTTCCCGGAACACATCGCTGGCAAATGAGTGGAGGAGCAGCCGCACCCCGGCCTCGTCGATCATGTCGTCGGCAACCGTCTTGAAGGCCTCCGGGTCGAAGGGCACGGTGCATCCGGTTTCCGGAGAAGGGGGAATGATCCCTCCGATCCGTACGAGGCGGGCAATAAGGTCTGCGAGAACGCCCGATATCACCGGATTTCCGGGCCCGTGGTCAGTTGGAAAAAAGTTGATCGCGCCGGGCGTCTCCCGGTGGTGGTGCTGGGTGTAGTACGACACGAACGGGTTCACCAGGGCCGCGGTCGCATTTCCGCCGAGGAAGCCGTACTGCTCGCACAGGATCACCTCGGCCCCGGCCCGGGCTGCCCCCAGGGCCGCTCCCAGCCCTGCGGGACCCCCTCCGACCACGAGTATGTCCGTCCGGGCGGCCATCAGGGCCCGGCGGGGAGGGAGCATCACGGTGGTTGCCTTCTCGGGCCGCTTCAATGGGGGCATGGGCCACCCTTGTGATTTTTCATAAACTGTTTCATCGGGTTCACTCCGGAATCTTCAGGCTGTTTTCATGCCCTGCCCCTCGTTGAGAAGCCGGACCGCGATCTCGTTGGTCATGAGGGCGCGTTCCTTCATCGCCGGGATCATGCTCCTGATATGATCCCGGAGCTCCTCCCTGGTGTCCCAGAAGTGATCGATATAGGCGATCAGCCTTCCTGCGTTTACCAGACTCAGAGGAGGGGTTTCCATCTGGAGATCCTTGAGAAAACTCAATACCTTCGACGAGTAGGGGAGACCCAGGAAGGGAACCCCCTGCAATGCCGCGAAGATCAGGAAGTGCAGGCGCATTCCTACGGCGAAATCGAAATGCTGCATGATCTCCAGCAGCTGGCCGGGGGTGTACTCCTCTCTGAGCACGGAGCATCGCTGGGGTCTGAGCGTCTTGGAGATAACCGCGTGGGAGTGCTGTATATCCTGCTTTACCCGCTCCATAGGAACGAACACGATATTGGCGTCGAACCGGTCGATGATGAAATCCGCGGCATTGGCCAGAAGCGAATGGTAAAAATCCGGATCCATATCCGGGGCCGCCGGTCCTGGTTCACGGACAGACATCCCCACCAGGATGTGATTTCCGTTCATATATTCCTTTCCGATGATCCCGCCGTCCACTGTCTGCGGGGTGAGAAGCAGTGCGGGGTCTGCGGTGACAACGATCTCCTTTTCCACCCCGGCCTCTTCCAGAATCCTTTTGGCCCCGCGTTCCCTGACTGTCACCACCACGGCCCGGTTCAGAGCGTCCCTGACCATGTTCTGGGTGGAACGGTCTCTTAAAGGGCCTGCGCTCACGGCATATACCATGACCGGCACCCCAAGCTCGTGGGCCACCACGACCTCCCGGAGGAAGGTCGTGGCCTCCTGGTCAAAGAGGATGCCTCCACCGCCCAGGACAAACAGATCGAGGTTTCTGACTTCCTCGGCCGCTTCGCCCCTCGTCATATCCCTGACCGGGACCGCTCTTAAGGAGGGATATCGCCGGACGGTATCGCCAGGGTCCCGCGAGAACACGGTGATGTTCACGGGGACAGATTTCTTGAGCTGGTTGATGATGCACTCCAGGATGGCCTCGTCACCCATGTTGAGGCCGCCGTAAGAGCCTGATATACCGACTCGATAGGTGCGCCCATCCGATTTTGCCATGCTCTGTGTACCTCCTTATGCCGAGGTGGTTTCTCTCGCGACTCGGGCTGCCTTGGGCAGGAGCATCACTCCGGAAAGAGGACGGTCAACGAGAGACACTGCGGATGCCATGAAATGCAGGTGTGTATGGAAACGGCCCACGGAGTCCCTCCATAAGAAATAGTGCAGAACAGGCGCCACAATTCAAGGTGTGGCTCATGAGGACCATGGGCTGGCGATCATTCCAAGTTTTTAGATGCTTGCATCCCCCATGCCTGGTATAATGCGAAAAAACACATGCATGCGAGGAGGAAGGGAATGCTTACCGTTGTTGCAGTCATGAAGGCCGCTGAAAGCAGGGAAAAGGAGATGGAAGAGGCGGTCAGGGCTCTGGTGACGGAGGTGCAGGCCGAAGACGGCACCCTGGTGTATGCGGTGCACCGCGGCCGCAAGGAGCCGGGAAAGTTTCTCTTTTACGAGAAATATCGTGATAAGGACGCATTCAAGGCGCACGGGGCCACCTCCCACTTCGCGGAGTTCTTCGGGAAAGTAGCCCCGCTGCTCGATGGAGAGCCAACCATCGAGATCTACGAGGATTTCGTCTCCATCAGTCCCCGAGGCTGATGGAGGGGAGGGGAGTCGGCGTTCTCCCCGGGTTGAGCCGGAAGAACGGGAAGGAACGGGACTTCTCCCCCTCACTCCCCGTTCGTCATAAGGGCTTATGGCGGTGTCATACCCCCGTGATCGAGGGCTCTCCTCGCCTCCTGCCGCGTCTCGTAGATGTGGGGTGCGAGCTTGCGCTCCTTCAGGGCGTCTCCCAGCTTCAGCCGCAGAAAGGTGTTGGTGGTATAGCGGGTTACACCGGTATAAAACCTGTCCACAAGCCTTTTAACCATGTCGGTGTATTCGTCCACCAGTTCGGGCAGGATGTCGAAGTTGTCATAATTCACAATGGTATAGGTCTTTTTCCTCAGAGGGGAGAGAATTTTCGAGACCATCTCCTCCACTGTGCGGATGTCTTCCTTTGTTCTTATCTTGTAGCCTTCGAAGTTGACGAAGAAGAGCTTCTCGTCCGGATCGAAGGTGAGGCGTTCCCGGAGCGAGAGGCCGAAGATGTCCTCCCTGAGGTTCATGGGGCCTTCTCTGAATATCCGGGGGTCCATGAGCCTGGGCGGCTTCTTCATCACCGGGATGAACTCCATGTGGGCCAGGATATCCTGCTTGAGGTCGACGCCCGGGGCCACCTCCACGAGCTCCATGCCGTCTCTGGTGAGCGAGAAGACGCAGCGCTCGGTGATATAGGAGACCGGCTGACCGCTCATGACTGCGTAGTGGCCGCTGAAGGTGACGTGCTCCACATCTTGGAGAAATTTTTTCCGGGTGCCCTCGCTTCGGATTTTCAGCAGCCCGTCTTTGACCGATACCTTCAGACCGTCCGTGGTGAAGGTGCCCATGAACACCACCTTACGGGCATTCTGGCTGATGTCGATGAATCCTCCAGCCCCTGCCAGTCTGCTGCCGAACCTGCTCACGTTCAGATTGCCCTGCGCGTCGGCCTGCGCAAGGCCGAGGAAGCAGCAGTCCAGGCCTCCGCCTCCGTAGAAGTCAAACTGGTAAGGCTGGTCGATGATGCAGTCCGCGTTCGCCGCTGCGCCAAAGCTCAATCCCCCGGCCGGAAGCCCTCCGATGATTCCGGGCTCTGCGGTGAGCGTGATGTATTCGAGGATCTTCTCTTCATGCGCCACGCTGGAGATACCCTCGGGCATGCCGATGCCCAGGTTGATGACGCTGTTGCCCTTGAGCTCGAAGGCGGCCCTGCGGGCGATGATCTTGCGCGCGCACGTGTCCATGACCGGGAGCGAATCCATGGGCACCCGGATCTCGCCGCTGTAATAGGGGTTGTACTGGACATCGAAGGTCTGCCAGTGATTCTCGGGCCGTGAGAGAACCACGCAATCCACCAGGATTCCCGGGATCTTGACCTGCCGGGCATCGAGCGAGCCCCGGTCCGCGATCCGCTCCACCTGGACAATGACGAACCCGCCCGAGTTCTTGGCAGCCATGGCGATTGAGAGCACCTCCTGGGTCAGGGCCTCCTTTTCCATGGTGACGTTGCCGTCCGTGTCCGCAGTGGTGCCGCGCAGAATGGCCACGTTGATGGGGAAGGTCTTGTAGGCAAGATAGTCCGTGCCGTCAAAGCTCACCATCTCCACCAGGTCTTCATGGGTGATCTCGTTGATCTTACCCCCTCCGAACCGGGGGTCCACATAGGTCCACATGCCGTTGGTCGTGAGCGTGCGAGGCTTGTGGGCTGCGATGTCCCGGAACATGTGGGAGATCACACCCTGGGGAAGGTTGTAGGCCTCGATCTTGTTTTCGATGGCCAGTCTTCCGAGCTTGGGCGCGAGGCCCCAGTGGCCCCCGATCACCTGTTTGACGAGGCCTTCGTGCCCGAAGTGGTTGAGCCCCCGCTCCCTGCCGTCTCCCTGGCCGGCTGCATATACCAGGGTCAGGTTCCGGGGTTTGCCGGTCGCAAGGTAACATTCCTCGATCTTGATCAGGATCTCCTCGGGGACCCCGATGCTCACGAAGCCTCCGGTGGCCACGGTGTCTCCGTCCCGGACAGCCCGGACCGCATCTTGAGCGGATACGATCTTGCCTCTTCGCATCCGTGAGGGCGGCAGGGCCGAGAGCATCGGGTGAATATTGCCGTTTCTTGGTGCCATGGATTCCTCCTGTCACACGTCTGGTATACCGGGATGATGATGGACCCTGCCTTCCTTTTGCCCCATTGGTTGCTTCATTTTTCCCCCCTTTGTCAAGAGGGGGCTTGCACGGGGAGCGCTTCTTACCCTTGAATCGGTCACTTGTCCGGGGAAGAAACCTTTTAAAAAAGCCTTTGCCGGGGCCCGGCTGTGCAGCGATCGTTTGAGGGAACTCCCGAACAGTGCTCCAGACGCGGGAGGCAGTGCCCCGGACCGGTCTTACCAGATCACGGCGGAGAGATAACCCACGACCGACACATTGTCTCCGGTGATATGGCCGGAATGGGTGTAGTTCAGAACCCGGGAATCAGTGCGCGACAGGGCTTGTGCATACATGAGCGCCGTAAGGATGGGGCCGCCCCCGCACGCTTCACTCTCAGACCGTTCCAGGTCCCTGGCCAATCCATCGATATCCAGGCGTTCGACAGCCAGGGCCACCCGGGCATCCATAGCCTCGGCCCTGGCGGCCGCATGGAAGTGGGACAGGTCCGAGCTCGCTACGATGAGGACATCGTCGGGATCGTCGATCGAGCGGTGCAGGGCGCGGGCAAGCTCCCGGCAGGCCTCGGGCTCCTGCCGGCCCATGATCAGCGGGCAGAGTCTGAAATTCCCAAGCACGACCTGGAGAAAGGGCAGCTGAATCTCCAGTGCGTGTTCGGAGTCATGAGGCCGCGTGTCGTCCGTGAACCCCCCGGATGCGGCCATCAGCTTTTCACAGAGGGCCTCGTCCACCTCAAGGGCTCCCAGGGGGGTCTCGAAGGCGCCCGACTTCCAGACCGAGACAGAGGGCAGATACATCCCGTGCGAAGGGCTGATGACCACCACCGTGGAATACGCGTGCCCTGCAATCGCCTTGTAGGCGTGCGCCGCCACCCGCCCGGAATACAGGTATCCCGCATGGGGGCTGACAATGGCGACGGGTTTCCGGGGAATCTCTGTGACGGCCGCCTGCTTGAGAAAACCGTCTATTTCCCGCTTCAGGACCTCGGGATTCCCGGGATACCAGCTTCCGGCAATGACCGGCTTTCTGATATGTATCTTCATGAGCAATACCTCCTGAAGAACATATGTTTTGTTGCCTTGGGTTCTTTTGTTAAGATTAAGGGAATAGCGGCAGGCAGTCAATCCCTTCGGACTCCGGGATGCCGAACATGAGGTTCATGTTCTGGATCGCCTGGCCGGAGGCCCCCTTCGCGAGATTGTCGATGACGCTCACGATCACGGCCCGGCTGGTCGTGCCGTTTACAGTCAGCCCCATCAGGCAGTTGTTGGTCCCCCGGACATCCTTGGTGGAGGGGAAGCCGTTATTCAGGACATGGACAAACCGGGAGCCCTCATAATACGAGCGGAGGTGTTCTTTCAGCGTGGCCTCGTCGGCCAGGGCCTTGACATAGATCGTGGAGAGCATGCCCCGGGTGATAGGGATCAGGTGCGGGGTGAACTCCATGCTCACATCCGTTCCGGCGGCTTTCGCGAGCTCCTGCTCCATTTCCGGAATATGGCGGTGGGCGCGCCCGACCTTGTAGGCGGTAAACGACTCTCCGGTCTCGCAGATGTGGGTCTTCAGGCTCAGGCCCCTGCCTGCGCCCGATACCCCACTCTTGCTGTCAGCGATGATGCCTTCGGCCTCGATGAGCCCTTCTTTCAGGAGCGGGATGAGGGAGAGCAGGATGCTGGTGGGGTAGCATCCGGGGTTCGCCACCAGCCGGGCATTGCGGATCTGGTCGCGATACACCTCGCACAGGCCGTACACCGCCGTCTCCATGAGATCCGCAGCGGTATGCTCGCCGTACCACGTGCGATAGGTCTCAAGGTCCCGGATGCGGAAGTCGGCGCTCAAGTCGATCACCCGTACCGAGCCTGCGATTCGCGAGATGAAATTCATGCCGGTCCCGTGGGGCAGGCAGCTGAACACGACATCGCACCGGTCCTTGATTGCTGCCTCGTCGAATTCTTCGAGTTCGATGTCGAAGCTCCCCTGAAGAAAGGGGAAGACTTCTGTTATTTTCTTCCCGTTGTACTGGCGGGAGGAGCAGTAGGTGATTCTGGAGTCACGATGATCGTGCAGAAGCCGGATAAGCTCTGCCCCGGTATATCCTGTGGCGCCCAAGATCCCTATGGAGAGTGACAAGGGTGTTACCTCTTGGAGAACTGAGGTCTCTTTCTGGCCTTGTGGAGCCCGAACTTCTTGCGCTCGACCATCCTCGGGTCCCTCGTGAGAAAGCCTGCGGATTTGAGCTTGGGACGGTATTTCTCCACGTCGAATTCGGACAGTGCCCGGGAAATGCCGTGCCGGATCGCCCCTGCCTGACCGGATATGCCGCCGCCGCTCACAGTGGCGTACACGTTGAACTGGCCGCGGGTCTCGGTGAGATCGAAGGGCTGCTGTGCCGACATGACCAGCGTCTCTCTGCCGAAATACTCATCCAGCGGTTTTCCGTTGACCGTGAACTCCCCCGTGCCGAGGGATATCCAGACTCGTGCCGTGGCGTTCTTCCTTCTGCCGGTGGCGTAGGTTCTTTCTGCTGCCATATGTCGTTCCTTTACAGATTGATCTCTTTGGGCTGCTGTGCCTCATGGGGATGGGTTTCGCCGGCGTAGACCTTGAGTTTTTTGAACATGCTCCTGCCGAGACTGTTCTTAGGGAGCATCCCCTTGACTGCGTGCCGGATGATCTCTTCGGGATTCTTCTCCATGAGCTGGCGCGCGGTGCGCGATTTGAGCCCGCCCATGTACCCGCTGTGGCGGTAGTAGGTTTTCTGCTCCAGCTTTCTGCCGGTGAGGATGACCTTTCCTGCGTTGATGATCACCACAAAATCTCCCACATCGGCATGCGGCGTATAGGCCGGTTTCGTCTTTCCTCTCAGGATGGATGCCACGTCCGCGGCAAGCCGGCCCAGAACCTTGTCCCTGGCGTCGACGAGCACCCAGTTTCTCTCAATCTCGTCCTTCTTTGCGATGAACGTACTCATAGATATTACTCCTTAAACCATAAATAGGGCTCGGATATAGCCGAAATCAGATGCACATGTCAAGCACTGATCGAAAATTTGTCCCTTCACAGGGCAACCGGGCGATCCCGTTCGCCTCCAGGCCAATGCTCTGGACGCGAACGGGCGGGGGCCCGCTGCCGAGGCACTCTGGAGGAGTATGTTCGCTTCTGCTATATTCAAGTTTGTCCGGCATTGTACGATCATATAAAGAAAGAGGTGCGAATGCAAAGGGCGTGAACATGCAGGTGGCTGCAGAAGGAGGAGGATCATGAACAAGGTTCTGATTATCGACGACGACTCCGGGGTTCACAGCATCATCCACGCCATCATTCAGAGAAAAATGCCCGATTGTGCGTTTTCTTCGGTATATAACGGCATGGATGGAATCAGGGCCGCCCTTTACGAGCATCCGGACGCCATTCTCCTGGATGTGGACATGCCGGGCATCGACGGGTTCGAGACCTGCAGGCGCCTCAAAGGAGACGAGAGGACCAGGCATATCCCCGTCGTCATGTTCTCCGGGATGGCGACCGATGCGGACAGCGTGGATGCCGCGCTGGAGAGCGGCGCCGACATGATCATCGCAAAGCCCTTGAGAAGCGAGCATCTCATCCGGCTCTTCAGATCGCTGCTCGCGAAATGAGAACCCGTCCCCCCAAACAGGGGGTCAGGGGTTTCCTTTCTGTTTTTTTGAGGCCTTGACAGGAGAAATGTTTTTTTGTCATGTGAACGTATGAAGATCGATGCCGTGATTACCGCCGGAGACGGGAAGGCAGCACGCAGGCTGTTCAAGAAGAACAAGGCCCTCCTGGACGTGGCCGGCAAACCCATCATCCGCCACATCGCGGAAGCCGTGCTGGGGTGTGATGACATCGACAGGATCGTGGTTGTTGGGCCCCGCGAGGAGTTTCAGGAGGTGATCGGCGATCTGGACGTGGATATCGTGCAGCAGAAGCGCAGCCTTGCGGAAAACGGCTGGGAGGGGTTTATCCGTACGATTCCCGAATGCCGGCAGGAGGGGTTCTGCTCGGAAGAGACCATCCAAAAATACCGGGACAAGTATGTTCTGTTTCTCTCGGGAGACATCCCGCTCATTTCCGTGCGGGAGATCAGGCAGTTTCTCTCCCAGTGCGACATGGAGCGCTACGACTATGTCGCGGGTGCGACGCCTGAAGAGGTGCTCAGGCTCTTCGGGCCGAGGAAAGGCAGACCCGGGATCAAGATGGCCACCTTTCACATGAAGGGCGGCAACCTGCGGCAGAACAACCTTCACATGGCCAGGCCCTTTGCCCTGATGGAGAGCATCGATCTGGTTCTCAATGCGTACGAGTACCGGTATCAGAAAGAGTTCGTCAATATCGTCAAGGCCATCTTTGCCATTGCCAAGTTCGGCAGGAAGAACCTGGCCCAGGCGCTTCTCATCTACCTGCTCCTCCAGCTATCGACAGGGTTGTCGAGCCTGGGGATGGAGAGGGCCGCCCGCCTGGCGAGCTTCCCGGTGACAAAAGAGCGGGTGGAACGTCTGGTCTCAAGCCTTCTGAACGCCCGCTTCAAGATTGCGGAGACAACCGTGGGAGGGGCCGCCCTGGACGTGGACAATGAGAAGGACTACATGACCCTTTCCGTCATGTACAAGGACTGGATGAACCAAATCGCCCAGGGGGATCACCACTTGGCGTAGTGATCCTCCGTAAAGCCGGGGCGCGACTGGATAAAGACCACCTCGCCCTCGTCCGTGAGCAGGGTTCCCTCGAAGACCCCCAGCAGCTGGGTGAACCGTGACGCCAGCAAGAGTGCGTTGACCTTTTCCTCCCTTCTCGCCTCGGGGTGGAACACCAGGTCCACCTTCCTGTCATTGGACCGGATGCGCCAGGGAGCGGACAGGTTGTCCCGGTCGAAATCGAAATCCACCATGTCCACCTTGGTCATGATACCGTCGACCCAGAAGGTATTTTCCGTGAAGCTCGTCTCATTGACCCCGCAGGATAGGTTGAGCCCCAAGCTCCTGCCGTCGTCGAGGCTGGATGCGGTCGATGCCCAGTTCCAGCAGGTCTGTCTGCGCATGAACCCGCACGTCCAGTCCGAGAGGGCCCAGTATGCCGGGGAAGAAAGGTCGTGCTGGGTGTTTCCCCGGGTTATGGTCCCCCTGACCTTTAAGGGGCTGGTCTTCTGGGTGTACACCCATCCCCGGTAGCCTGCCCGGGTGCATATCCTTAAGGGGCTGGCGGCAGTGGGGTCGATGGAGAGGTCGATTGACACGTCCCTGCCGAGGGCCTTCAACGAGTCCTGCTGCATCTCGATGATCAGGCCGCCGGTGTTGAAAACGCTCCTCGGTTTCTCGGGAAAAGGTGCGATGGAAGTCCCGGCAAAGGGATGCCCCATTGCCTTGGACTCGGTTATCCCGCCGGTCTGCCGGTCATAGAGATAGAAAAAGCCGTTGGAGAGATAGGCAAGATCGACAACCGCCACCCCTGCCAGGAGCTCCGGGCCGATGATGCCGATGAAGTGAAACCGGTTGACCAGAACCCGCTTGAGAAGATTCGGCAGACGAAACCCCATCGGGGTCTCCAGACGGTAATCCTGGTAGTTGATCCGGTGAACCGGTTCGTTGTAGGTGCCCCATCTCACGAGGCCTCGTTCATTGATCAGGGTATCCATGGCTCCCTCCTCCACGTGAATCAATGGTATGGACCTTCCGGGCCAAACCCTGGTCCCAGCTTAAGCAAAAAGGTTTAAGGAGAATGTTCCCTCCTTCCCGCCCTAGTTAAGAAGCGGAAGCAAAGGCGGATTCAGAATGCGCCGGGCGAATCGGCGTATTCTTCATATAACAAGAGGATAACGGAAAACCAGCGGTTGTCCAGTGAAATCTTACTCGAGGTAGTCTTCGAAGCCCGGGGTATCGGAAGCCAGAGGCGTTCCCGACACCTGAGAGATCTTCTTGCTCAGCTCGTCGGTCTGCTGCTCCATATAGTCCTCGAAGCCGGGCGTTGCGCCATCTGAGAGCATGGTCCGGCCTTTTTCGGCCGAGGTCTGCCGGCCGTTCTTCTCCGGGACATAATCATCGAGCCCGGCCCCGCCTTCGGGACCGGCAGGTTCAGGCCGCGCATCCTGTAAAGGGGGAGAAGCCGCGTTCTGCGCTCCAGAGCCGTTGTGGAGGTCCAGCATCTTTTCATCTTTGATATAGCTGGTTTCCACCACGTCCGTGATTTCCAGCATCTTCTTGACAATGGATTTGATCTTGATGGCCTCGTTCTTGATCTCCTGGAGGCTGCCGATCACGGACTTGTTCACCGAGGCCTCCTTGACGATCATGTCGAGCTTCAGCAGGATCGTAGTCAGGGGAGAATTGATCTCATGGTTGGCGGCGATGGCGGTTTTCGACACCGCGGCGAGCCTCTGGGCCCTGATGTTCTTCGTGACGAGCATGGCCCTCTGGATGGCCTGGGCCCCGACCTCGGCGACCGTCCTGAGCATCAGGAGCTTCTGGTTCGACTCCTCCTGGCTGATGCCTTCCTGGGGCATCGCCTCCAGGACCCCGATGATCTTGTTGTCCACCTTCAAAGGTGCGTATACGAAGTGGACCCCCTTGGGGTAAACGGCGTTGGATCTGTCAAGGAGCTCCTTGGTGGCGCTCGCCATCCCGCTCCGGGTATGGGGAACGTTGTTGAGCCAGAACGACTCGGTGATCATGATTCTCAGGTTGCTCAGCCGCATGATGCACCGGGTTTTCTTGGCCTCGAGAATGGTCAGCGTGTTGGATGCGAGGATAGTGACAATATCCGAGAGTTTCAGGGACGACTGGAGCTGGCTGCTCATCTGGTTGAGGCTGGAGAGCTCCACGGTCCTGCGCTCGAGCGCCATCTTTTTCTGTTCAAGATCAAGGCTCAGCTTGCCCAGCTGGGCGTTCGCGAACTGGAGCACCTCGAAATAGGTTTTGGGCTCGGCCTTGGGTATTCCCATCTCGTCGCTGATGCTCGATATGCTGTCCTTGAGGGTGAGCGAGATGTCCTGGATATCGTGACTGCTCAGGCCCAAGCCCTTGAGGACCGTGGGGTCCACGAACCCCCTGTCGGTCTGGCCGAGACCTAGGCCAAGATGGTTGGTCACGATATCCGCCACGTGGACGATGGCGCAGAGCTGCCTTGTCTCCCTACCCTCTCCGGAATCGGCAAGGCTGTGGTGGCACCCCACGGTCCTGCACAGCAGTGACGGGAGGTTCCATTTTTCCATGATATACATGCCGAGCGTTGCATGGTCCACACCCACGATGCTGTTTTCCGCCTCGATGATGTCGGAATTGGCGCGGTTCATGACCTCCAGGACCTCGCGGTACTCGCCCTTTTTGCAGATGAGCTGGTCGGCCACCACCTTGCCCAGGTCGTGCAAAAGCCCGGCGATGAAGGCATCCTCCGCTGCAGCGGGCGAGATTTTGTTCGCGATGGCCTTTGCACATACCGCACAGGCAATGCTGTGCTGCCAGAACTGGTAGAAGTCCAGGCTGCGCTTTTCTTTATCGTTAAAGAGGTTGACCACGCTGATGCTCAGCACGATGCTCTTGAGCACGTTGAATCCCAGCAGCACCACGGCCCCCCGAATGGTCGAGATCTCCTTGATCCTCCGGTAGAAAGGCGAGTTCGCCACCCTGAGCACCTTGACGGCGAGCGCCTGGTCCCTTTCTACCATCTGGGCGATCTGGCGTGCGTTTACCCGAGAATCGAGCGTCTTCTCCATGATGGCGGTGGCGATAGAGGGCAGTGTGGGGATATCTCCCAGGTTCTCCAGAAGTGATTCGATCTCCTCGTAAGCGATTCTTTTCATCCAAGGTCTTATCGATTATTCGGGTTCCAATCTTGAGTCTGGATACCGAATATGATACTCACAAAAAAATGACAGCGCATCACGACAACACCCGAATGATTCACGTAGGGGCGGTTCCCGTGGGGGGAGGCGCTCCCGTGACCATCCAGTCCATGACCAACACCGACACCCGGGACGCAGACAAGACCATTTCCCAGATCCATGCCCTCGAACGGGCCGGGTGCGAGATCGTGCGGGTGAGCGTGCCGGACGCAGAATCTGCGGGCGCGTTTCGCGAGATAAAACAGGCGGTCGATATCCCTCTCATCGCGGACATCCATTTTGATTACCGGCTCGCGATTGCTGCCATCGAGAGCGGGGCTGACGGCATCCGGATCAACCCCGGGAACATCGGGCGAACCGAGAAGGTGGAGGCCGTGGCGCGCGCAGCGATCCAGGCCGGGATTCCCATACGGGTCGGGGTGAACCTGGGTTCGGTGAAGAAGCGGGTTCTCGATGGCCATGGCGGCGACCGGGTGGGCGCCCTGGTGGAGAACGCGGCCGAGTATGTGCGCATGCTCGAGGACATGGGCGTGGGCTCGCTCAAGGTCTCCTTGAAGTCGTCCGATGTGCTGGAGACGCTGGACGCCTACCGGCGGTTTTCACGGATCAGTTCGTGGCCGCTGCACCTGGGGGTCACCGAGGCGGGCACGCTCTTCTCCGGGCTCATCCGTTCCTCGGCCGGGATCGGCGCGCTCCTGTTGGAGGGGATCGGCGACACCATCCGGATATCGCTTTGTGCAGATCCCGTCCAGGAGGTTATGGCCGGAAGAGTGCTGCTGGAGAGCATCGGGCTCAGGAAGGAGGGCGTCAGAGTTATCGCCTGCCCCACCTGCGCGCGGACAAACAGCGATGTGGCAGGCATCGCGCTCAAGGTGGAGGAGGCGCTCAAGGATGTAAAGAAGCACCTGGTGGTAGCGGTCATGGGGTGCGTGGTGAACGGACCCGGAGAGGCCCGGATAGCGGATCTCGGGGTTGCCTGCGACAGACAGGGCGCCATGCTGTTCGTTCACGGCACACCCGTGCGGCGCATCAAGGCCTCCGAAATAGTAGAGACACTCGTGGACGAAGTGGAAAAGGAGATATCGTAAATGAAATGGTCATCGCTGTTTTTGCATTCGCACAGGGAAGATCCCCGTGAGGCCGAGGTCATCAGCCACAAGCTCATGCTCAGGGGCGCCATGATCAAGAGACTCGCTTCAGGCATTTACTCCTGGCTCCCCTATGGGCTCAAGGCCCTGCGCAAGGTGGAGAACATCATCCGTGAAGAAATGGACCAGGCGGGTGCCCAGGAGGTTCTGATGCCGGCGGTGCAGCCCGCCGAGATCTGGAAGGAGAGCGGCAGGTGGGAGTTCTACGGCAAGGAACTCCTGAGGTTCACCGACCGCAAGGGCGGGGAGTTCGCCATGGGTCCCACGCACGAGGAGGTTATCACGGCCATCGTTCGCGACGAGGTGCGCTCCTACCGGGACCTCCCCATCAACCTCTACCAGATCCAGACCAAGTTCCGGGACGAGATCAGGCCCCGCTTCGGTGTGATGCGCTCCCGCGAGTTCATCATGAAGGACGCCTACTCCTTCGACACCAGTGAAGAAGGCGCCGCGAAGAGCTACGACGCCATGCACAGGGCGTACGAGCGCATCTTCAGCAGGTGCGGACTCAGGTTCAAGGCCGTGGAGGCGGAGTCCGGTCCCATTGGCGGCAGCTACTCCCATGAGTTCATGGTTCTGGCCTCCACGGGCGAGGATATCATCCTGAGCTGCCCTTCGTGCAGCTATGCCGCAAATCTCGAAAAGGCGGAGATCGCCGCCCCGGCCGAGCCGGTGTTCCGGCAGGCCCCTGGAGGCAGCCCGGAGAAGGTGAAGACCCCGGGCGCCAGAACCATCGAAGAAGTCTGCAGGTTCCTGGACGTCACCCCGCAGGAGCTCGTCAAGACGCTCATCTACGATACCGATAAAGGGGTGGCGGCCGCGCTGGTGCGAGGCGACCACGAGGTGAACGAGGCCAAGCTCAAACGCGCCTTGGGGTGCGAGAGCCTGGAGCTGGCCGACGAGGCGACCATAGAGAGGCACACCCGTGCCCCGCGCGGGTTTGCCGGGCCGGTGAACCTGCCCGTGCAGATCATTGCCGACTACGGGCTCCTGGATGCAGGCCCTTATGTGACCGGTGCCAACGAGGAAGACCATCACCTCACGAACGTCTGGCTCTCCCGGGATGCGAAGGTGGACCAAGTCGCGGATATCCGCAACGCCGAAAAAGACGACCTCTGCCCCCGATGCGGATTGGCGCCTCTGGACGACATACGGGGAATCGAGGTCGGGCACATCTTCAAGCTGGGCACCAAATATTCCAGGGCCATGGGCGCCACCTTCCTGGACGAGGACGGCGGGCAGAGGCCCATCATCATGGGGTGCTACGGTATCGGCGTGGGCCGGGCGCTGGCTGCGGCTATCGAGCAGTACGCCGACGAGAACGGGATGGTGCTTCCCGTCACCCTTGCCCCTTATCCGGTTCTGGTGCTTCCCGTGAACGTGGGTGAAGAGGAAGTCATGGATACTGCATCAAAAATATATGAAGAGCTCAAGGCCTGCGGAGTCGATGTCCTTCTGGACGACCGGGATGCGCGTCCTGGTGTGAAGTTTATGGACGCGGATCTCATCGGGGCCCCGTACCGGATCACCGTGGGTATGAGAGGGCTCAAGGAAGGGGTCGTGGAGATCAAAGAGCGGGCAACCGGGACAGTGGAAAAGATCAGGGTCGGCGAGGCTGCCGGCTACTGTATGGCAAAGATCAAAGAAGCAGGAAGTGATTATTGACAGTACGGATTAACGACATTCTCGAAGAGGTGTCGGGGTACATTCCCGACGCGGACACCAGAATCATAGAAAAGGCATATGTGTTTTCGGCGCGCGTGCACCAGGGCCAGACGCGCCTGAGCGGCGAGCCCTACCTCAACCATCCCCTGGAAGTCGCCTATCTCATCGCCCAAATGCACCTGGACGTGACCGCAGTGGCGGCGGCCCTTCTCCATGACACCATCGAAGACTCGCTCACCAAGGTGGAGGATATTGCCGCAGGCTTCGGGGAGGAGGTCGCCCAGGTGGTGGACGGCCTCACCAAGATCTCCAAGATCGATTTCCGCTCCGAAGAGGAGCAGCAGGCGGAGAATTTTCGCAAGATGATCCTGGCCATGAGCAAGGACCTGCGGATCCTCCTGATCAAGCTCACCGACCGGCTGCACAACATGCGGACCCTGCAGTACCACAAGCCCAGGTCCCAGGAGCGGATCGCGCGCGAGACCCTGGAGATCTATGCCCCGCTCGCAAACAGGCTCGGCATCCACTGGCTCCAGATAGAGCTTGAGGAGTTGAGCCTGAAGTATCTTGACCCTATGGGGTACAAGACGCTCAAGACCAAGCTCGAGGACATCGAGAAGGCCAAGGAGGCCTACCTGACCGGGGTCATGGACCAGATACGGTCCAAGCTCGAGAGCGTGGGAATCAATGCCGAGGTCAAGGGCAGGATAAAGCACGTCTACAGCCTGTACCAGAAACTCAGAAAGCAGGGCATACCCTTTGAGGACGTGTATGACGTCATGGGCATGCGGATCATCGTCTCGAGCGTGGCCGAATGTTACGAGACGCTCGGGATCATCCATTCCATCTGGAAGCCTATCCAGTCGCGCATCAAGGACTTCATCGCCATGCCCAAGGCGAACATGTACCAGTCGCTGCATACCACCGTGTTCGGACCAGGCGGGGACCGGATCGAAATCCAGATCCGCACCCGGGAGATGGATTACATCGCCAACGAGGGCATTGCAGCCCACTGGCGCTACAAAGACGGCATGCAGATCAGCGATCACGAGGGAGAGAAACTTTCCTGGCTCCGGCAGCTCCTGGAGTGGCAGAGGGAGCTCAAGGACCCGCACGAATTCCTCCAGAGCGTCAAGATTGACCTCTATCCGGAAGACGTCTATGTCTTTACTCCCAAGGGAGAGGTCAAGCGGTTCCCCATGGGGGCCACGCCCCTGGATTTCGCCTACAGCGTGCACACCCAGCTGGGGAATCAGTGCATGGGAGCCAAGGTCAACGGGAAGATCGTACCTTTACGGTACAAGCTCAACAGCGGGGACGTGATCGAGATCCTGCGTTCTTCCAAGCAGCACCCGGGCAAGGACTGGCTCCGCATCGCCAAGACCTCGCGCGCCAAGACCAAGATCAAGGCATGGCTCAGGGCCCAGGAAAACGAGCAGAGTATCGCACTGGGCAGGGAGATCCTGGAGAAGCGTATCAAGAGTCTGCACCTGGGCAAGGAGGTCGACTACGAGGCCATGGCCAAGGACTTCTCCTTCCCGGATACGGATGCCTTCTTCATGGCGATCGGGTTCGGCAGGCTCTCCGTCAACCAGGTGATCAACCGGATCGCACCCGAAGAGCAGAAAAAGGCGCCCAAGCAGCAAGTCCGGAAGAAGAGGCAGGACTCATCGGGCATCGTGGTCAAGGGGGTGGAGGATCTCCTCGTGCGGTATGCCAAGTGCTGCAGGCCTATCCCGGGCGACGAGGTGATAGGGTTCATCACCCGGGGCAGGGGCATCACCGTTCACCGCAGCGGCTGCCCGTATGTGATGGAGATCGATCCCAGGCGGCTCATTCCCGTTGAATGGGACAAAAACTTCTCAGATAGCCACGAGATCGAGTTCACGGTGATGTGCGCGGACAAGCCGGGCATGCTGGGGTCGATCACCGCCGCCATCGGCACCCGCAACGTCAATATCATCAACATGAAGGCATATCCGGTGGCGAACGGCAGCGCCATGTGCGTTTTCAGGGTCATGGTCAAGAGCCTCTCCGAGCTCAAGGACCTCTTCGGCGACATTCGCAGGCTCAAGGGCGTGGAGAGGATGGAGCGGCACTGAAAAGAACCCGGCGCCGTCTACAACTGGGCCCTGATCTTCTCGATAATACTCCCTTCCAGTGTCTTCTTGGAGATGCACTCGTGCCATTCCTGGGACACGTTTCTGTCGTATGCCTCGATATGTGCGGTGATCTTCACCTTGGTGCTCATATCGTTGATGGAGGTCACGAGAATGCTCAGGGTATATCCGGCCTGAGACCATATGGCCAGTCGTGCGGCCGAGGGCTTCTCCGCTATGGCTTCGATCTCGTAGTGTGCCTGGGGCCCCACCGAATAGTTGACGAACTTGGTCGTGATCACGCCTCTGCCCTTGTCCATGGAATCGATGGGGATCGACTCCGCGTTCAGGGTCATGACCACGGTGTCCCAGACCTTGTCGAAGCGGGCGAGATAAAACGCTGTATCGTCCTTGAGAGATGGCGTCGCCTTTTTCGGGGCTGAAGCGCAGCCGGTTGCGAGAAATACCGCCAGCAACACCGAGAGGTAAAGCTTTGTCTTCATTACGTGTCTCCTCATTGCAATCAATCGTGCACGAGACGGATTCTCGTAGATCACAAAAACACTATAACAGAGAAGCAAGGAAAATACACCCGCATATTGCGGGTTCACGCGTCATCCTGATCGTGGATATGAAAAAAAGATTCTTAAGAAACGGACTATTGTCCGATGCGTTCCGTCCGGCGGATCAGGCCGAGTGTTTCTCCACCCTGCCCGACTTGATGCACTGGGTGCAGACGTTGATCCTTTTTGCGCCCTGCGCGGAGGAGACCCGTACCCGCTGCAGATTGGGAAGCCAGACCTTGCGCGTCTTGTTCATCGCATGAGAGACGTTATGTCCGATTTGCGGGCCCTTGCCGCATATTTCACACTTTCTCGACATTGCCTTCCTTCATCTCGCTTTCTATGAATATCGCATCTTTGGTGCCGAAGCCGGGATTTGAACCCGGACGGGCGTAGCCCACCACCCCCTCAAGATGGCGTGTCTGCCAAATTCCACCACTTCGGCATAATCTGTTGCTGTTCATAACAACCAAAGGTCTCAGTGTCAATATGGAAAATCATCCTGGCGACGCGCTGCTCCGTCCTTTTCCAGGACCTCTGTCAAAGGGGGAGAAAAAAGAACGGGGCGTGCCGGAGATTTTCCATCAGATCCCGGTGCCCGCGTGCCCCGGAGGGTCCCCCCTCTCTTGGGTGCTGAAATTTTTCATGATTCGGAATTGATTCTGCCCTCGCATTCTTTATTAGAGATATTATTGTGAAAAACAATCGAGTCTCCCAGGCAGGGAGGAATACGGAGGAACATGCATGCAAGGAACATTCAACGCGGACGAGGTTTTCCAGATGGCAATCGAAATTGAGAAGCGGGGAGCGGCATTTTATCGCGCTGCATCTGATTTTTTCGATGAACCCGGGGTAAAGGCACTGCTTAAGAGCCTCTCGGAGATGGAACTGGAGCACGAAAAGGAGTTTGCCTCTCTTCAGGAGAGCATGACACGGGACAGCTCATATGCTCAGGGATATGATCCCGACGGAGTAGCCGCCTCATACCTGGGCTCCCTGACGAGCGGCAAGGTATTCGATCCCTCCCTGATCTTCGCCGGGACCGAGACCGTAGAAGGGGTGCTGAAAAAGGGGATCGAGGCGGAAAAGAACTCTATCGTCCTCTACACCGGCCTGAAGGGCGTGGTCCCCGATGAGCTGGGCAGAGACAAGGTGGACCGGATCATCCGTGAGGAGATGAAACACCTGGCCGTCCTGGTCGAACAGCTCGGGTCCTTGGAGGGATAAAGCGAGAAAAGATCATGGCGGAGATATTCCAGGCGGTGAAGATCAGCGGGAACGTCGAACAACCAGATACTTTCCGTCCATGGCGGGTGTGCTCACCTATCTCAAGGGCTTGAGACCCCGGAACCTCATGGGGCGGCGTTTAGGCTCCTATGGGCGGAGCGGCGAGGCGCCGGATCGCATCAACGGCTTTCTTGCCGACATGGAGGTAGGCCTCGTCAGGGCCCTGGTCAAGGCCAAGTAGGTTCCTGATGACGATACCCTCGAATCGTGCTATGGGTTGGGCAGGACAGTGGCCCTGAGACTCGGCGAGGTCATCTGGCGATGCGGGGTGGAATCACGAGAGGGCATCGCAGCCTGACCGGGTTTAAGGCCCTTTTCCGATCCGTGTTCCCGGATGCCGGAGCGTGTGTAGGCACCGGAGAAAAACATAAGAATCCACAAGGGAGGATGAGATGCAGAGATACGTATGTCTGGTTTGCGGCTATGTATACGATCCGGACAAAGGCGACCCCGAGGGCGAGATCCCTCCCGGGACCTCATTCGAGGCACTGCCCGAAGACTGGGTCTGCCCGGTGTGCGGGGCCCCCAAGAGCGAGTTTGAACCCGAGTCATGAGGTTCTGTGCTCCTGGCGGCAGAGTGTCCACCCGGAGAATTCATCATGGCCGAAGGCGGATAGCGCGGATGATGGTGCAGACAACCACGAGAACGGACCCAGCCGGGGAGACTGACCGGCCATGACGGTGTCGGATGCTCTCCGGAAGGTATTTCTCCGGGAAACGTTCGACCGGTTCCATCATCCCGAATATATCTCTCCTGATCCCCTGGAGTTCGTGCACCTCTATGCGGACCCGCTCGACCGGGAGATCGCAGGGCTCGTCGCCTCGGCGCTTGCCTATGGAAGGGTGGCGCAGGTTCTGAAGAGCGTGAACAAGGTGTTTGGGCAGATGGGATGCTCTCCGCGCGCGTTTCTCGACAACACACCCGGACCGGTTCTGCGGGAGAGGTTCCGCGGATTTAAGCACCGGTTCACTACGGAGTGTGAGCTGGCAGACCTCTTCGTGGGCATTCAGAGCGTGCTCCGCAGGCACGGGACGCTCCAGGCGTGTTTCCTCTCCGGTCTTCGCGCCGGAGACGACACGGTCGGACCCGCCCTGTGCGCCTTTGTCAGGGAGCTCAACGTGCATGAGAACAACGGAGGCTCCAACAGCCTGATCCCGGTTCCGGATAAAAACAGCGCGTGCAAGAGGCTGCACCTGTACTTGAGATGGATGGTCCGCTCCGATGCAGTCGATCCCGGGGTGTGGACCGATGTCTCTCCGGAAAAGCTTATCGTTCCGCTGGACACCCACATGTTCCGGACGTGCAGGTCCCTGGGTATGACCACACGGTCGCAGGCGGACGGAAAGACCGCCCTGGAGATCACATCCGCTTTCCGGAAGATCGAGCCGGGTGATCCAGTGAAGTATGACTTTTCCCTCACCAGGATCGGCATCCGCAGGGAAGGCGATCTTTCCCGGATGATCGAGACGTGTGCGCGTGCACATCGGTTCTTATAGGGGTTGAACGTAAAAAAGGAGGAAGGTATGGATGAACGGATCCGCAAAGCCATACACGAGGCATATACCGGAGAATCCAAGGCTTCGCTCAGATTGAAGGTTTTTGCCGAAAAGGCCCAGGCCGAAGGCTACCCCCAGCTTGCAAAGCTTTTCCGGGTGGTGTCGTTCTCCGAGGAGCTCCACGGCAAGAGGGCGCTCAGGCTGCTCAGAGAGATCAAGAGCACGGAAGAGAACCTTGCCGAAAGCTTCGAGTCAGAGACCAGGGTGGCGGGTGTCGCGTATGATCAGTTCATCAGGTACGCGGAAGAGGCCGGAGACAGGGCGGCGTCGCTGTACTTCAGCCAGTCAAGGGATGTGGAGGAGATCCATGCAAAGCTGTACAAGGAGGCCATGGACCACGTTCTGGAAGAGCGGCAGACCACCTACTACGTGTGCGACCTCTGCGGGTATGTCTCCGACGGTGTGCTGCCCGAAAAATGTCCTGTCTGCGGGGCCGGCAAAGAGCGGTTCGTCTCCTTCGAGTAAGGCCGCCTTCGCGCCCATCACGGTTCCCTTTCCAGGACGGAAAGACCGTCTTTGGAAAGGCAAAGATCAGCTCATGGATCGCTCTTTCAGGAGTTCGGCCCAGTAGGTTTCGTATTCCCTGCAGGCCTTCTTGAGCCCCTGGATTGTACGGATTCCGAGCCGGATGAGCTCTTCGAGTATTTCTCTTCGTGTAAGCGTCACGGCATACAACCTGCCTGATGAACCTGTATTCCGCCGGATCATCTCAGCTCTCGATTGATACGGTCAGGCGATTCATATATCAAAAAACAGCCGGTCCGCCAAGGATAAAATGAATGATGAATGTTGTCGTCCCGGGGATGTCTTTCCTGCACTGCCGGGAGGGATGACAGGAGGATATTCTTCCGGATCCGGCGGTAGCACCCAAAGGCCGGGAAAGCCGGCGAAAGGCTGGCATTGCTTACAGGCGCTCCTGCGGAGCGCCCCACTGCCAGTGGAGGAGATCGGAGAGAAAACCGATGCGCGAGTACCCGGGACCGTGCTTGTATGAAAAGAGGAACGAAAGCGTACAGGAGCGATGCGGGCCGGATCGTGCATACCGGAACGTGCGCCAGAGAATGTTTGTCTCGGACGACCTGTGAGTTGATTCGCCGGAGGCGAGGGTCAGCAGGGGCAGGTAGTTTCTCCGGAAGCCCTCGTCGTGGATGGGGATGAGCCAGGGAAAGTACCACAGGGTCCGGTCCCCGGAGGTGTGCCGGTGCCACAAGGGCCAGGCGGTGGTCTGCTGTGAATCCACGGCCTGTTCCCTGATCAGGGTGCTCTTCTTGCTTAGGAGCAGGATGGTGGTCCGCTCCTCCCGGATGCGGGCAGCGGGATTGTAGCTTGCCTCGCGCTTGTACAGCGGCCAGAGCACGATCTTCATCCGGTAGGATTCCCCGGCTGTCTTGGTCCAGTAAAAGGGAAAGAACTTGAGCTCCTCGTATGCGCCGGTCGCCTTGCGCAGCAGAGGCCAGGGAAAGTTCGCGCTCGTGAGTTCGGGCGAGAAGTCCCTGCTAAAGGTGAACAGCGGCCAGAGGATGGAGAGGTTCCAGTAGGCGTCCCCCCGGGAATAATAGAAGAAGGGTATGAAGGCGTTGATGTGCTGGGCTCCCCGCCGGAAATGGAAGAGGGGCCACAATATGTAATCATGGCGATAGTTCACCGTCTCCTCGTACCCCCAGAGGGGAAAGACCTGGAGCTCGCGGCCGGGTGAATATCGGAACACCGGCCACAGCACCGAGTAGGTCTCGATGCCGTTGGTGGTCGTCTGCGAATAGAGCGGCCAGAGCACGAACCGGATCCGGTCGTGCCCGAAACGGCGATCAAGCCTGCCATAGAGCGGAAAGACCCCGCCGTAGCGCTGTGATTCATGCCTCCCATAAAAGAAGATGAGAAGGTTCACGTTCTCCCGGTCTTCTTCGTTCGTATAAGAGAAGATCGGGATGAAACGCATCCGCTCGCGGGTGGAGTGGCCGAGGGGATAGAGGATGTCTGTCTGGGAGTCGTCGTGATAGAAAAGGGGGCGAATTGCGGTATACTCGTCAGTGAAATCAAAGAGGGGGCCGGCAAGAAAGAGCTGATGCCCCTGATCGCTCGACTCGAAGAAGAGCAGGGGAGCGAGGTTGACCGTTGCTGCAGACAGGCACTGCCATGGGGCAAGGAGCATGACCGGAAGCAGGACCCCCAAGGCTGCGCGAAGCGGCGGCATGATCGCTACCAGATCAGGCCCAGGATCGTCCCCAGCACGGTCACAGGCATCTGCTCTTCGATTCCCTGCGCGGCAAGATTGGCGCTCCTGACCGCTTCCTGGAGGTTTGCATAGAGCTCTTCGTCCGTGAGCAGCATGCCCAGCGTTCCCCGGCCTTCGGCCAGCTCGTCGGTGATGACCCTGATATTCTCGGAAATGGCCAGAAGGTTGCTGTAGAGGGCGGGGTCGTTCATGAGCATGGAGATGGTGCTCTCGTCATCTATGCCGGAGGTGATGTCCTGCAGGGAATCAACGAACCCGGTCAGTGAGACATAGAGCGCGTCATCGCGGACAAGCCTGCCGATGGTACCTTCTCCGGCATTAATGGTGCTCACGATCTCACCGAACTCTTCGGCGGTGGAGGTGAAGCTGCCAGATGCCTCCGCCAGGATGTCGGTGACCCGGCGCAGGCCCGAGACGATGCCGGAGATGTCTTCCCGGTTTTCCGCCACCAGGGAAGAGGATTCCTCGGTGAGGTTCTGCAGATTCGTGAGGATGGCCCGCAGGGTCTCTTCGTCCCCCAGCGTCGCGTTCAGCGAAAACGAGAGCTCGGTCAGGTTGCCTGCCAGCTCGCCGAGCTGAACGAGGAGATCGTCCAGGGAGGGTGGCACGCTTGTCCGCGCAAGGTTTCCGCCCGGCTCGATCATGTTCCCCGAGTTTCCGGGCTGGATGATGATGATCTTGTCTCCGAGTACTCCCCGGGTTGCAACAGAAGCCTGGCTGTCGATGGGAATGCGCACGTCCTCATAGACCTGGGTCCTGACCAGGGCCGAGTAATCCGCGTTTAAGGTTATCTGCTCGACGCTCCCCACCTGGACGCCTGCCAGGACGAGCTGAGAGCCTTTGTTGAGCCCCTCTACCGTGGAGAATACCATGCTGATGGGATAAGTCCCCCGCCTCGTAAGGTCCAGCTCTCCGATGGTGAAGGAGAGGGCGGCGAAGACCCCGACCACGGCGACGATGAAAATGCCGACCTTTGCCTCGTTGCTCATGCCTGTACCCCGGTGATTGCCATCGGTTCAGTCCGCCAGCTCATTGATCTTTTCCTCCAGCTCGTCTCGGGAGCTTCTGATGAGCAAAGACGCCTTGAGATAGTGGTCGAGAGCCCTATCTTTCTTTCCCAGGCTCTGGAGCACGTCTCCCATATGCTCGTGGATGGTGGGGTCGGTATCGAGCTTTTCCACCGCTCTTTTCAGGTAGGCCAGCGCTTCTTCGGGCCTGTTCTGACGGAAGAGCACCCACGCCATGGAATCCAGGATGTAGGGATCGTCCGGGCGCTGCCTCAGCGCCTCGCTGATCATCTCGTGGGCCTGGTCGAGGTTGATTGCCTCGTCTGCCCAGATGTAGCCTACGAAATTGAGCGCGACCGGATCCTTGGGGTTACTCTGGAGCAGCTTGGTGGCGATCTCCAGCCCTTCCTCTCTCCTGCTGTCCGCGTCGAGCTCGGTGGCGAGTTGATAGCCGGCCTCGGCACACCCGTCCCGGGGAGAAAAAAAATCCCATGCCCGAAACAGCTCGTCCATCATCTCGTCGTGCCTGCCGAGGTCTTTGAGAATCGAGGACCTGAGTAGGGCCGCCTCACAGCCCAATCTGCTGGTCAGGGTGATCTGCGAGAGCTGGGAGAAGGCATCGTCAAGGCGGCCGAGCTTGGCGTATACGATGGCGAGATAGTAGGAGTCCTCCAGGGACATCTCCTGCAGGGAGGTGATGGTGCTCAGCGCTTCTTCGTACATCCCCTCCTGAAGCTGGAGCAGGGCGAGCTTGCGGATGATCTGGGGGTCGCTGCTGAGCTGCCTGAGCCTTTGCACCTGATCAACGGCGTCCTGGTAGCGGTTCGTCGAGATGTAGAGGTCGGACAGGGCCACGAGGATCTCCACCGCATCGGGCTCTATCTCGAGATACTGCTTGTAGACAGACTCGGCTTCACGCTTTTCTCCCAGGAGCTCATGGACCCTGCCGAGCTCCAGATACGCGGGAGCGAACCGGGGTTGAAGCTCGATTACCCGGCGAAGCTGGTCTTTTGCGCACGAAAGATCCTTGTTTCCCAGGCAGGCCTTGGAAAGGGTATAGAGGACCATGGAGTCGTCTTCGGAGCCGAGCAGACTGCGGAGAATCTCCTGGGCCCCGGTAAAATCCGCAACAATAATCTTCAGGTTGGCCAGAAACAGCCTGAGCTGAGTATTCTCGGGGTATCTTCCCACCAGAATCTCGGTGTCCTCGATTGCCTGGTTCCAGTCGCCCTTGCGCGCGTATATCCGGGTTCTCAGATCAAGGGCCTCGTCCACGAAGGTGTGGCTTTCGATGAGCCGGTCAATGAACTCCAGAGCGCGGTCGGGGTTGTTGATGATGTAGAGGATACGCGCCTGGGCGAACCATGCTATGGGGTCGTCCATGGAGGCATAGAGGTCCAAGGCATTGTTCCAGTTTCCCAGGTTTTCTTCGTACCGGGCGAGCATGAAGGTGAGGCGGGGAGAGACCTCTTCGCCGGCCACTCGGTTGCCCTCCAGAGGAGGTACGTGGGCGCATCCGGCGCTTAGTGCCAGAATGCCCAGCACAATGAGAAGACTAATGCCTCCGGCTGTCCGCAATGGCAAACATCTCCCTTACGGCCGCTTCCGGATCAGGGCTGCCGAAAACGCTGGATCCGGCTACGACCACATCCACGCCCTGGTCCAGCACCATGCCCAGATTGCCCGGGCCGATTCCCCCGTCGATCTCCACGAGGATATCTCTTCCGGCTGCGAGCGCCTTTGCCTCCGCGATCTTCGGCACCACCGCGTCAATGAAGGTCTGGCCCCCGAACCCCGGGTTGACGCTCATGATCAGGATGAGATCCATCACATCGAGGCAGTATGCAATCGTGCCCAATGGGGTCGACGGATTCAGCGCCACTCCCGGGGCGCACCCCAGCTCGCGTATTCTCGTCAGGGTCCGGTGCAGGTGCGGGCAGGTCTCGGCATGGACCGTGATTCCGTTGGCGCCTGCCTGGGCGAATGCCTCGAGATAGCGGTCGGGATCGGCCACCATCAGGTGGCAGTCCAAGTAGGCGCCGGTAACGGACCGGATGCTCTTGACCACCAGGGGCCCGATGGTGATGTTCGGCACGAAGCGCCCATCCATGACATCCACGTGAATCCACTGTGCCCCTGCTGATACGACCTTCCGGATGTCACGGCCCAGGTTTGTGAAATCAGCCGACAATATGGACGGCGCGAGTATCATCCCAACCTCTCTTGAACCTCTTTTTTTACGTTTTTCAAAGTTCTTTTCCCCCCGTTGTGCCGGTGTCTTTTTATCACGAATTCTTCAAGATTGCTGCACCATTTTTTCGTCAGCTACGGGCGGGCGGCATTTCCGAGCATGACCCGGAAGGCATGCAGGCCGTTGGAAAAGGCGCGGGCGTCCACGGCCTTTTTCCCCTCCACCTGCAGCACCTGCGGGAGCAGGAACCCCTGCCTGCAGGCGATGGTGAGCTCCCGGCCGGTTCTGCTCATGGTGCCGAACTCGATTGCGTGCTCCTTGAAGCAATACGTGCTCTTGAGGATCTTGAGAACCTTTGACTCGAAGGAGGTGTAGGCGCAGGGCCAGGGGAGAAGCCCGCGGACCATGTTGTGAATGGAGCGGGGGTCCGAGTTCCAGTCGATCTCGCCCTCCTCCTTTTTCAGCATGGGGGCATAGGTCGCCTTGTCGTGCTCCTGGGGTTTCGCCTCGATCCTGCCCCTTTCCAGCAGATCAAGGGTTTCCAGGAGCTTTTCCGCACCGAGCGCGCTCAGTCGCATCGAGAGGCCGGCAGCGTCTTCATCCTCAAGGATGGGCACCTCTGATTGGAGGAACACGGGCCCGGAATCCATGCCCGAGTCGATCTGCATGATGCTCACCCCGGTCGTGGCGCACCCCGCAAGGATGGCCCGGTTGATGGGCGCGGCCCCTCTGAAGGCGGGCAGAAGCGAGGCATGGACGTTGATGAAACCATGCGCGGGGATCGCAAGCATCTCCTCAGGGATCATCTTTCCGTACGCCACCACGATGACCGTGTCCAGGGCGAGATCGCGGAGCATCCCCGCCAGTTCGGCATTTCCTCTCAGCCTCTGCGGCTGCACGACAGGAATGCCTTTTGCGAGCGCCAGCTCCTTGACCGGCGGCATCATGAGACGCCGACCTCTGCCTTTCGGCTTGTCGGGCTGGGTGACCACGCTCAAGACCCGGTGGCCCCCGGCCTCGATCAATGATTTGAGCGAGGGCAGGGCAAACTCCGGCGTGCCCATGAAGGCGAGTCTCATAAGGTCCCTTTCCCCTTTTTTTTCAGATAAATGGAGCGCTTCAGGCTGGATGCATAGTCCAGGATCACCTTTCCGTCCAGGTGATCGATCTCGTGCTGGAATATTCTTGCGAGATATCCGTTCGCCTCCATGCGGACCTCGTTTCCCTTGAGGTCGGTGCCCGTGACGAGTATCCGGGAGGCGCGGTCGACCTCCACGGAGGTTTCCGGGACGCTCAGGCACATCTCCGTGTCTGTTTCCACGCCCTCCTTCTCGGCGATGACCGGGTTGATCAGGACGATGAGCTGGCTCTTGTCCTTTCCAGCGGAAGGATCAACGAGAACGAGCCGGACAGGCTCGCCCACCTGGGGGGCGGCGAGACCCACACCGGGGGCGGTGTACATGGTGTGTCTCATATCCTCGACAAGGGCGACGAGATCGATATCGATGTTGCCCACCTCGTGTGCCCGGGATTTGAGAACCTTGTCCGGATAGATCAGGATCTCTTTTTTCGGCATAGTACGCTACCATAGAACCAAAGCTTCCGGTCTGTCAAGTGGCGCTATTCCTTGCTGGTTTCCCGGATTCAGGAAAGAGCCGGGGATTTCGGTATTGCTGAAACGAGCGGCACTTTATCCGGTGTTTGCACGTCATGCACACATCGAGGGCGACCCTGGGCTCGCCCTTTCTTCTGAGGCAGATCAGATAGGTGCTCATGGCAGAGGCAGCCCCGCTGCAGCAAAGGCCTGCCGGACAACCGCGTCCGGGGCGTGAGTTCCGGTGAGGAGCCGGAAGTTCTCGCCGGTCTGGTGGTAGAGCATGTGGTGTCCGGGAATGAGGGTGTGCCCGCGATTCCCTGCCTCGAGGCCGAGCGCAGTATCGCGCATGACCGTCTCCAGGATCCTCGTGCCTTTTCTCAGACCTCCCATGTCAAGGCTTAAGGGGATGCGGTCAGCCACTGGAGTGGTCTGGATCACCACGTCCATCTCCGGGAGCATATCCGGGTGGAAGAGGCCGGCCCGGTCTTCCGGAAAGTGCTCAACAAGGGCGCGGGCGCGCTCCAAGGTGCGGTTGAGGATCATGACGCGGCGTGCGCCTGCCTTGAGCAGGGCATGGACAACGGCCCGGGCTGCACCTCCCGCGCCGAGCACCAGGCACCCTGCACCCCTGACCTCACCGATGGCCTGTACTGCTCCGGCGCCGTCGGTGTTATATCCTGTGAGAACTCCTCCGGGGCCTCTCACCACAGTGTTCACTGCCCCGAGATCGGCCGCGGGAGGCAGGAGTTTGTCCAGGAGTCTGGCCGCGGACTCCTTGTGGGGGATGGTCACGTTGAATCCGCCGAGGTTGCCCCATGAACGGTACGCCTCGATGGTCGCGGGCAACGCCTCGGGGGGAGTGTCGTGTGCGATGTAGGCCATGTCGAGCGACAGGGCCTCGAACACGTGATTGAAGACGGCGGGCGCCACGACATGGACACTTGGATGGGCGACGATGGTAAAGATGCGCGTGGTGCCGGTTATCTTCACGCTATCCTTTTCTCCGGCGAACCTTTTCCTCGATCAGGGAGAGGGCCTCGCCCGTTGTCCCCTGAACGAGAAAATCCGAGACATGGCCGGTCAGCGAGGTGGGCATCCGGTTGATTTCGACCACGTGGCTCCGTCTCTTGGGAAGGGGAATATTGCCCGCACCCCAGAAGTATGAACTCATTCCTTTGGCGATCAGGGGGAGGGATGCAGCGGGCTCCACCTGAGCGGAGGTCCCGATCACGAGCATGAGATCGCAGTCCTCCGCCTCGTTGAACGACCTCCTCATCGCCTCCTCCGGGATCGCCTCTCCGAAGAAAATCGCATCGGGCTTAAGGATGCCCCCGCACCTGCAACGGGGAGGGACACGGGTTTGAAGGTCGATCAGAACCTGCTCGTACCCGTACTTCCTCCTGCACTTCATGCACCTGGCAAAGAGCAGATTCCCGTGGAATTCGATAACGTTCCTGCTGCCCGCCTTCTGGTGGAGGTTGTCGATATTCTGGGTAATGACCGTCCTGACAATGCCCACCTCCTCGAGATAGGCCAGTGCTTGATGGCCCACGTTGGGCCGGGCATCCCAGAGTGAGAACTCACGGGAGCTGTGCATGTCGAGCATGCATCTCCAGACCTCCCCGGGATTGATGAGAAAGCGCTCGATGAAGAACATGGTGGGATCGTACCGCTCCCAGATTCCCCCTGGGGAGCGGAAGTCGGGGACCCCGGATTCGGTCGATATACCGGCGCCGGTCAGGACAATCACGTGCTCCGCTTCCAGCAGGAGTTCCACGGTCTTGTCGATGAGGCGCGATTCCATGGCCTAAGCTTTATCAGAGGAGCCAGGGAAGGTCAAGGCGTATAAGGGCATGAATACAGGCTGGATCACGCTGCCGGGCATCCGCCGGCCAAGCCGGGGCATCTATCGGACAGGGGCAGCCGGTCTCTCTGGCCCTGGGGGTTGCGTCACTGCGCCTGCTTCCTCCTCCAGGTGGAAGAGATTCTCCGGAAGGCCGGTGTCGAACCGGTAGTTTGAGAGCCGGATATCGCTCTGGTTGCCCGTTGCATCCTTGAGGAGGATCCTTTTGATGGCATGGGAATTCTCGGTCCAGACCGTGATGTGGCCGGAGCCTTCACGAGGGTAGAGGAACAGGGCGTCCGAGCTTTCCTGCACCTCGTAGCCTTCGCCGATGGACTCCAGCCCGGAGAAGAAACCCAGGATATTCTGATTTGCCATCTCGGGCGGCAGGGCCTGCACGGTGGTGGTGTCTTCCTCAGGGATGTGGATCACCACCTGCTGGCCCTTGAGGATGATAATCTGCCGCTGGGGCTCGAAGACGTCCATCCTCACGCCCACCCCGCGCCTGTAGGAAACCGTGCCCGTGAACCGGATCTCCTTGTTCACCAGGCTCTGGAAGGTATTCTGCGTGAAGCTCGCGGTGAAGTCCTGATAGTTCATATAGAATTGCTGGATGTTCTTCAGGTTTTCCGCGTACAGGGGGGATGCCGCGCAGACTGCGGATATGAGTATGATCAGGCTATTCTTCCATTTCAGCGCCATAAGAGCTTACCAATACCTTTCTTGGTTTTCCCGCCGTATCGGCGGGGCCGATGATTCCTTCGCGCTCCATCTGCTCGATGATGCGCGCCGCACGGTTATATCCGATCCGGAATCTCCGCTGAATGAGGGAGATGGAGGCGCTCCCTTTTCCGGTCACGAACTCCAGGGCCTCGTCGTACACGGGATCGTATTCGTTCTCCGGAGAGGAACCGCCGTTGTTCGAATCATCCTCTGCCATGCGGGCGATCTGATCGTCAAGCCCTTCGATGTAGTCCGGGCCGCCCTGCCCGCGGATGAACTCCACCACCTTGTCGAGCTCCTCCTCGGAGACGTATGCGCCGTGCACGCGCATCAGGTACGAGCTGCCGGGAGTGAGAAAAAGCATGTCGCCCATGCCCAGGAGCTGCTCGGCCCCGGACGAGTCGAGGATGGTCCGGGAGTCGATCTTGGACGACACCCGAAACGAGATGCGCGAGGGGAAGTTCGACTTGATCAGCCCGGTGATGACATCCACCGAGGGGCGCTGGGTCGCCACGATCATGTAGATTCCCGCGGCCCGGGCCATCTGGGCGAGCCTTGCGATATAGACCTCCACCTCGCGGTTGGCCATCATGAGGTCGGCCATCTCGTCGATGATGATCACCAGCTTGGGCAGCAGGCCCGTGCTGGCTTCCTGGTTCTTGAGCGTGGCCAGGGTGGTGGCGGTCCCGTCTTTTTCGTTTTTCTTCACCTTCTTGTTGTACGAGTCGATCCCCTTGACGCCCAGGTTCTTGAACCACTCGTAGCGCATCTCCATCTCGCTTACGGCCCACTTGAGCACAGGGATGGCCTCCTTGGGATTGACCACCACCGGATAGAGCAGGTGGGGGATACCCTCGTAGTGAGAGAGCTCGATCCGTTTGGGGTCGATCATGATGAACTTGAGCTCGGAGGGATCGTTGCGGTAGAGGAGCGAGAGGATCATAGTGTTCAAGCCCACGCTCTTGCCCGTGCCGGTGGCGCCCGCGATGAGCAGATGGGGCATCTTCGCCAGGTTCGTCACCACGGGTGTGCCCTCGATATTGGCGCCCAGGGCCAGGGTGAGCGGCGTGCTGGACATGACGAACTCCCTGCTGGAGAGGACCTTTTTCAGGTACACCATCTCGCGGGACCGGTTGGGGATCTCGATCCCGACCGCGTTCTTCCCGGGTATGGGCGCGACCACCCTCACAGGCGAGGCCTTGAGCGCCATGGCGAGATCATCCGCAAGGGAGACGATCTTGTTGATCTTGATGCCCGGGGCCGGCGTGAACTCGTACATGGTGATCACCGGGCCCGGCCTGATTTCCAGGATCTCGCCCTCCACGCCGAAGTCCTTGAGCTTGGAGATAATGAGCGACGCGTTTGCCTTGAGCTCCTTCTCGGTGATGACGCGGTTTTTCGTGGGCGGATTGCTGAGCAGGGTCAGGGAAGGCCGCTGGTAGTTGCTCAGGAAATCGAGCGTTGCCTGCTTGGGCAGCTCGACCACGGCCTTGTCCTCGTGCCCGGAGATGGTGATCTGGGGCTCCTTCCTCCCGGAGGGAGCCTCTCCCGCGACGGCCTCGGGTGCCTGCGGCTTTCCCTCGGACGGTTTCCGGGAGGCCTTGAGCCTGACCGGCTTTTCCATATCCCTGCGCTTGCGCTTGAGCTGCCGGTTTTCCCGTATGCTTGCGGCGAGGTCTTTCAGGGCGTGATAGGGGGTGAAGAGATCGTAACCCATCATCACCCCGGCGCACAGCAGCATGAGCAGGAGCACGACCGAGCCCCACGAGAGATAGGTGAACAGCGCCGTACCGATGATATGGCCCAGAAGCCCGCCCGCCTTCATGGTCTCCTTGCCCAACAGCCCGGTGTTCATCTGGACGATATCCAGCAGCCCCAGCGACACGAAAAAGAGGATGAGAGTGCTCACGGGTTTTGTCCATCGGGTAAAGATCTGGTTTCGCAGGAAGCCCACGCTGTATTCCATCAGGAAGAGCGGGATGATGAAGGCCGTGATGCCAAAGGCGATAAACAGGCCGTCCGCGAGATAGGAGCCGATGATGCCCATCCAGTTGCTGATGCTCTCGACCTTCTGAGAGTTGGAAAAGCTGGGATCTGCGGCATCGTGGGAAACCAGGGCCAGGAAGATGAAGAAGGCAATAAAGATCATGAACATCCCGGCAAGCGGGAAGGGGAAACTCGATCTATCGCGGCTGCTCTTCTTTGCCATTTAGAACCCTCCCAGGAAATCCGCTGCCAGATAGAGCGCTCCTGCAATCCAACAGTAGACCGAAAAGATGAAAAAGTTGTGCTTTCGCAGAGTCCATACTAAAAATTTCAAAGAAATCAAACCCACAATGCACGAAGAGATGGCGCCGATAAGGTGCTCAGACGTCACGGGCCTGACTTCGCCGCCCCACTCCAGGGCTGCGGCCCCGAGGATGGCCGGGATGGACGCGATGAACGAATAGCTCGCGGCCCAGGTGCGGTCCATGCCCGAGAATACGCCTGCGAAGATGGTGGAACCCGATCGCGATATCCCGGGGATGATGGCCAAGGCCTGGAAAAGTCCAATGGTCACGGCGTCCCTGGCACGGATCTGCCCGTAGGGCTTCCCGGCATTCTTCTTCCGGTCGGTGGCGAAGGTGAGGAAGCCCGTGATGATGAGCATGGCCGCCACCAGGGAGGGCAGGGAAAACATGGCTTCGAAGTGATCTCTGAACAAGATACCGATCGCGCCGGTGACCGCGGTGGTGATGAGGATGCACCCGATGATCCAGGCCTGCTCCCGCCGGTAGGTCCCGGGCATGATGCCCCTGATCAGTCCGAGGATCTCTTTGTGGAAAAAGATCACGACCGCCAGCGTGGTGCCCAGATGGACCGATACATTAAAGAGGATGTCCCCGAGCCATTTTTCACCGAAGAAACCCTGGAGCAGGACGAGGTGGCCGGAGCTGGAGACGGGCAGAAACTCGGTCAGCCCCTGGACCGTGCCTAAGATGAGCGCCGCGAGAAGATCGTGCAAGGTTTCCTCCTATATCTCGACGATGATGGGAATGATCATGGGCTTTTTCCCGAGGCGGGCCTTGAGCCGCGAGCCCAGGGCCTCGCGGAGGCGGTTCTGGAGGTCCAGAACATTGATCTCCCGGCCCAGGCACGAGTCCATGACGCTCTCCGCATGGCTTCTGATGTCGTCCATGATCTCCTGCTCCATGCTCGCGGGGACCACGCCCTTGCACATGATGTCGGGGCCGAGCACGATATCCGGCTTGGCCGGGTCGATCACCACGAAGGCGACCACGAGGCCGCCCTCGGAGATGTGCCGCCGGTCCCTCAGGACCACGTCACGGATGTCGCCGGTGAGCTCTCCGTCAACGAAGCACCTGCCGCGGGGGGTCTCCCCGGTCAGGTGGAGGCCGTCCTCCTCGACGGTCCATACCTGCCCCGGCCTTGCCAGGACGACCTCCGGAGCCTCGCCGGGCATGGCCTGGACCATCTCCGCCAGGGCCTTCATCTGCCTGAGCTCCCCGTGTATGGGCATGACGGTCTCGGGCTTGAGCAGGGTAACGGCCCTGAGCAGCTCTTCCTGGGGCGCATGGCCCGTGGCGTGGACCGGTGCCGTGTCGGGATACGAGACCCTGGCGCCGAAGTCGATGAGCTTGTCGATGCACCGGGTGATGGCGATCTCGTTGCCGGGAATCATCCGGGCGGATATGATCACGCTGTCGCCCTCTTTGACCTTGAACTTGTGCCAACCCCTGGCGATGAGCGAGAGCACCGAGAACACCTCGCCCTGGGTGCCGGTGCAGACGACCATGATCTTCGAGCGGTCCATGGAGGTGATCTCCTCGGGTTTGACGGTGTCCCGGGGGTCGATCTCCAGGGCGCCCAGGTCCATGGCGATGTCCACCACCTGGCTGATGCTCCGGCCGATAATGGAGACCTTTCTGCCGCTTTGCACAGCGATGTCGCAGAGCATCTGGATGCGGTGCACGTGGCTCGAAAAAGTCGATACCAGCACCGCGCCCCGGGTGTTCCGGACGATGTCGGTGATGGTCTGCCTGATCGTCTCCTCGTCGGAGACTCTGGGGTCCACCTCGGCGTTGGTGCTCTCGCACATGAAGAGCTTCACCTCAGAGCAGCTCGTGCCGTACTCGGGGGGAACCTGCCGGAAGTCTCCCGAGTGCACGATCGTGCCCTGCGGCGTGTCCATGCTCAAGGCGTAGCAGCCCAGGGTGGAATGGAACACCTCGATGAACTCGATCTCGGTGCCGGCCAGCGTGATCTTCTGGCCCGGGCGCACCCCCTTGAGCCGGACATTCCCGTTTATCTCGTACTCGCGGAGCTTTCTCTTCACCAGCTCCAGGGTGAAGGGATGGCCGTAGACGGGAATGGGGGCGTCCTTGAGGAGGTAGGGCAGGGCGCCCACGTGGTCTTCATGGCCGTGGGTCAGGATGATGCCCTGGAAGGCCTCCTGGTTTTCCTTGATATAGCTGAAGTCCGGGATGATCTGATCGATGCCGGTGGGGTTGTATTTCGGGAACATCAGGCCCGCATCCACGACGAACGAGCCGCTGCTCGTTTCGATGACCGTGCAGTTGAGGCCGAATTCCCGCACTCCCCCGAGGGGAATTACGCGTACAAAGCTCAATGATTCTCTCCTGACAGATGTTGGATGTGGGTCCGCAGGACACGCTCGGCCTCGGTGATGTCGGCGCGCGTCTGCTGCGGGACGGGAATATGGTCGAACATGAGGGGGGCCCCGATCCGGATTCTCACCGGAGAACGTTTGATGGACGAGGTCCACCGGGGCATCAGCTCATAGGCCCCCGAGATGCCTACGGGAATGACCGGCTTGCCCAGTGCCAGGACGAGCCGGATGGTGCCGTGCCGGAAGGGGAGCAGGGAGTTGTCCCACGTCCGCTCTCCCTCCGGGTAGATCCCCAGGATGTGCCCCTGGTTTATGATCCGAACGGCATTGCGCACCGCCTGGACGTCGACGGTGTAGCGCCTGACGGGAAACGAGCGGGCATGCCTGAGCGCCCAGGTGAGCAGCCTCCCCCGGTACTCCGAGTTTTTCGCCATGAACCAGATGTTGCGCCTCGGAAACGCCCCGAGGATGATCGAGTCCATGAACGAGGTGTGGTTGGACAGCAGGACCGCGGGCCCTTCTTCCGGGATATGCTCCAGGCCCTTGATGTCCACCGAGAACAGGGATTTGATCACGGGCCTGGCGATGACCCTGACCACCGGGAGCACCAGGCTCGAGTCGAGCCGGTAATGCCTCTTTGCGGGCACTCGCAGGCTCTGGTGGCCCCTGGCCCGTGCCGGCCCCTCGCGAAAATCGTCCTCGAAGCGGAGCCTGGGATAGAACTCGGCGATCTTCCGGGGGGCGTGGAGCCGCGCAAGGCAGCGGCGGATGCAGTCTTCCCACTTTTTCCCCGACTCGTGGAGAAAGTCGAAGAAGAGGATGCCATAGGTGCGGCTGGTGAGGATGATGGTGTTGGACTCGATGGTCAGGCCGGTGAGATCTTCCATGGGAATATCCAGCGCTTCCATCTCGCCTGAGAAGCGGAGCCCGCCGCTTTTGAGGGTGATGAAGCCCTCGTCGCAGGCCGCCCGGGTGAACCGGGTGGCCACCACCCCGGCAAAGCCCCGATAGGTGCCGCCGGCCGCCTCTCTCGAAAGGACGACCCGGCCGCTCTCCATGATGGGCCCGGCATCGCCCGGGGGCAGCTCGAAGGAGAGGACCCGCCGGTACCAGTGGGAGATGGTGTTCCTCTCGCCGTTGATCGAGACCTCCGTGCGCGAGACGACCTGTACGGCCGCGCGGCAGTGGACGCACCCGGAGCCGTCCATCCACTCGAAGCTGCCGCACGAGGGGCATCGGTAGAGGATGTCGGTGATCATAGGCTACAAAGTATAGCCTAGTTTTATCGAGTTGTACACCTCTTCCATGAGCGCCTCCACGCCATGGCCGGTCGTCTCGATCGGAGAGCCCACATTCAGGGTGATTGTGCCGGGCTTCACCCTCTTGCCGTGCTTGGGGAGCACCTCGCGGGCCCCCACCACGGTGACGGGAACGATGGGAACGCCAGCCTGAACGGCCAGATGGAACCCGCCCTTCTTGAAGGGGAACCGGAGCCGGCCGTCGCACGACCTGGTGCCCTCGGGGAAGATGACGATGGACGACCCGCCGCGGATCTTCTCTGCGGCGACCCGCAGGCTGGCCAGCGCCCTCTCGTGGTTCGACCGGTCGATCATGATGTACCCGGCCCGTCTCATGGCAAGCCCTAGGAGCGGGATGGTGAACAGCTCCTTCTTCACGGTCCAGCGGAACTGGACGTTGAGATGCCCCAGGATCGCAAAGACATCGAAGTGGCTTGAGTGATTCGCCATGTACACCGCCGGGCCCGAGGGGATGTTCTCTACCCCCTTCATTTCCACCCTCACCCGCGCGCACCGCAGGGTGAAGCGGGCCCAGAGCCGGGCGAGGAGATGGGGGGTGTTCCCGGTCCTGCTGAACAGGGAAATCACGACATGGGGCACGATCATGACCATGATGAAGAGGTACGATCCTGCCGCAGTGGTAAAGGTCCAGAACATGGCGAGAGTTTACAAAACTTTTACAATCATGTCAATCCGCTGCTAATGCTCCGGGACGCCAGTACCCTGTCCTGCCGGCGGAGAGGAGGGGTCCCCCAGGGGACAAGATAGGTGCTCACCCGCCTTGCCGGGTAAGCGCGCCCATGAAGCCGTCGAGCATCTTCTCGCGGGTGCCGATGACGCCGAGCACCGCCTCGAAGCCCCTCTGCGCCCTGATCAGGTCGCAGATCTCCCGGGGGAGCTCAACGTTGGAGGCCAAGTGTCCGTCTCCGGTGGGGACCCCTTCGGTTTCCGTCCGCGCGGCCGTGGTCTCGACCGATCCCTGCGGGCCCTCGCTCATGGTGGTGCGGATGGATCGGTAGCCTTGGGTGTTCATGTTCGCGATGTTCGAGAATGCCCCGCAAAGCAGTGCCTCGTGCGCCCGAAGCGAAGATATCAGGATGTCCGCCATCATCTCCCCCTTGCTCATATATCGGTTGCGTGACTATAATCTTGACCATGAAGAACCGGGGTCTGCTGGAAAAGCTCATGGTGGCCTACGCGGTGTTCGTCATCGTAATCCTGGGCCTGGCAGTTTTCCTGGTGTATGTGTCCTCCCGGATCGGCAACGTGACCGCCGACATCTACTACCTCGATCAGCACAAGCGCGAGATCACGGACAACCTCGTCAACGAGCTGATCTCGCTCGAGGAGACGTCGAAGCAGTATCTCCTCCTCCAGAAGGAGTCGTACAAGTCCCTCATCGGGAAGCGGGAGGAAAACATCACCCGGGCCTGGGAATACCTGTGCCTGGAAGGCGTGTGCCCCAACGATGAAGAGATGCGCGCCGTGCGCAAGGGCATCCAGATATGGGGAGGCTACCTGCAGCGGTTCCATTCCCGGCTCTCGGGTCCCCTCGCCGACGCCCAGGCGCTCGAAGACGTGTTCAGGGAAAACAGCAAGGACATGGACACCATGATCAAGCTGGCCCGGTTCGTCAACGGAGCCTCCCTGAAGGCCCTGGACCGGAAGATCGTCTTTCTGAAAGGGCTGGGAGACCAGATCCGCGTGTTCACCTGGTGGGCGGTGAGCATTGCCGCCACCATCGGCCTGATCATACCCCTGCTCATCTACAAGAGCATCACGGACGACCTGGTCACCATCCGGACCGGGGTCAAGCACATCGCCCAGGGCGACTTCTCCTACAAGATACCGCTCTACTCCAACGATGAGCTGGGCCTGCTCGCGGAGTCGTTCAACTCCATGTCGCGGCGGCTGAAGGAGCTGGACAACATGAAGTCCGAGTTCATCTCCATCGTCTCCCACGAGCTCAAGACCCCGCTCACCTCGATGAGAGAAGCCGCGAACCTCCTCATGGAAGGGGTGAGCGGGGACCTCAACGAGAAGCAGCAGCGCCTGATCGTCATCATGGCGCAGGGGATCGAGAGGCTCATTCAGATGACGTCGGAGCTCCTGGAGATGTCGAAGCTCGAGAGCGGGATGGTGCCTTTGCAGAGGGAGTTTATCGACATGAACGCCATGGTGTCGGATTTCATCTCCGAGGTGCAGCACTTTGCCGAAAACAATGGCATCCTCCTCAGCGCCGTCTACCTGCCCGAGGAGCGCAAGGTCTATCTGGACAGGAACAAGATCCTGCGGGTGTTGACAAATCTGGCCCATAATGCGATCAAGTACTCTGGCAGCGGTTCGGAAGTAGAGCTGAGGCTTGATACATCTGACGGGCATATCACTGTGGAAATCAAGGATCACGGGAAAGGTATTCCACAAGAGGACATTCCCTTGATATTTGAGAAGTTTTATCAGTCCAAGGCAACCAGGGGTCATAGCGGTATCGGTCTCGGATTGGCTATCTCCAAGAGTATCGTAGAGGCTCACGGGGGAAAGATATATGCAAAGAGCTCTGTCGGCAAGGGGAGCGTTTTTTCCTTTACTCTGCCTGTTCACCCTCGTATTTCTGCTGGGAGGGTGTAAGGCCGATTCCTTCAGCAACAAACTCAAGAGTGCCGAAGACGATCTCTCCCTGGGAAACCGGGTCGCCCAGGACCTATCGACGGCCCCGGCGCTGATCCCTCCCCCGGTCGCAGCCCGCCACACCATTGCCATGGCGGTTGATTCGCTCCTCAGCGAAAGATACGACGCGAGCGAGATCAAGAAGGCCCTCACGCTCCTGCGCAAAGACCCCTTTATCCCGCGTTACCTGAAGGTGGAGGCCGGCTACCTCCTGGTTCTGCTCGACAAGCTGGAGGCGCAGCATAGGCTCGCGGAAAAACATGCGGCGGAGAAGGAGCGGGTGCAGCGGGAGATCAAGAAGGAGCTCGAAGAAAAGTATACGGCAGAGAATGATCGCTTGAAGCAGGAACTGGACGAGCTGAGGTACAAGCTTCAGAAGATCGAGGAGATTCACATCAACACCGAGAAGAAGCGAGGCATTCAATGATCAGGAAAGCGAAGGTCGTCGTCCTGGACGATGAACCGAATATCGTGGAGGTTATTCTCGCCCGGCTGGACGCTCTGGGCTTTTGGGCCCGGGGGTTCACGGCAGCCGCCCAGGCCCTGGATGCCCTGAAGTCTGACAGCTTCCACGTGCTGCTCACGGACCTCAAGATGCCCGACATGGACGGCATGGAGGTCCTGAAGCAGGCCAGGCAGATCGATCCGGACATCGAGGTGATCATCTTCACCGCCTACGGCTCCATCGAGGGGGCGGTCGAGGCCATGAAGCAGGGAGCGCACGATTACCTGGTCAAGCCCTTCGAGCCCATCGAGCTCATCGCCAAGATCGAGGCGGCCATCGAGAAACGGGAGCTCAAGCAGCGGGTGAGGTACCTGGAGCAGGAGGTCGAGGACCAGATCGAACATCACATCTACGCGGAGAGCCCTGTCATGAAGAAGGTGCTGTCGCTCGCGAAGCAGGCGGCGAAATCGGACGCCACTGTGCTGGTGCTGGGCGAGTCGGGCACGGGCAAGGAGCTCATCGCCAAGATGCTCCATTACGAGAGCAACCGCAAGGACCGAAAATACGTGATCATGGACTGCGGCGCGACCCCGACCTCCCTCATCGAGGCCGAGCTCTTCGGCTACACCAAGGGCGCCTTCACCGGGGCCATGCGGGACAAGCGCGGGATCATCGAGGAGGCCGACAACGGCACCCTGTTTCTGGACGAGATCGGGAACATCTCGCCCGAGATGCAGACGCGCATGCTCCGGGTGCTGGAGACCGGAGAGTTCCGGCCCGTGGGCCAGGTGGACCAGAAGAAGGTAGACATCAGGTTCATCGCGGCCACGAACGTCGACCTCAGGCAGAAGGTGAAGGAAGGAGGCTTCCGGGAGGACCTCTACTACCGGCTCAAGGTGATCACCATAGAGATCCCCCCTTTACGGGAGAGGAAAGAAGACATTCCCGGGCTTTCGCAGATCTTTCTCACCGAGTTCTGCAACCGGACCGGCAAGCGGATCACGGGCTTCAGCAAGGAGGCGGTGGACCTGCTCATGAATCACCGGTGGCCGGGCAATGTGCGCGAGCTCAAGAACGTCATCGAGTCGTCCGTGGTGCTCTGCAGGGGCGAGATGATCACGCCCGACGACATCCACCTGCACGATCTG
>ENA-UPXM01000569-UPXM01000569.1-activated-sludge-metagenome-genome-assembly--contig:-NODE-569-length-52924-cov-26.871588_pt1 | contig 52924 bp, 38 predicted proteins | sample MGYA00238178_ERZ772708 | MGnify/ENA primary metagenome ERZ772708 (study PRJEB29002, sample SAMN05720212) | activated sludge metagenome | isolation source: anaerobic digester from wastewater...
TGAATTTACTCTGGGGTGGAATTTGCTCTGGGGATGAAATTGCTCGGGGATGAAATTGCTCTGGGATGGAAATTTACTTTGGGGTGGAAATTTACTTTGGGGTGGAATTTGCTCTGGGGTGGAATTTGCTCTGGGGTGGAAATATTGCTCTGGGGAAGTTTAAACATAAAAAAATTGTCTGATACTTTAAAGTATCAGACAATTTTTTTATACTCTAGGATTGGGAAGTTATTTTTTGTGCCATTTTCTAAGGATTTCATTGACGAAGTTTTCTAATGTTTGGCGTCGTATAGGTGTGCATTTTGTTTGGATGATTTCTTTGTGATGTTTAGGAATGATGTGTAAATCCCAACGTTCTGGGCGTTCCATTTCATCAGAAAGGGCTTCTAGGTAAGCAAGGGAAGCGTAGACAATATGTTTTGTTTCTGATTCATAGAAATGATAGCCAATTTTTTCCTTTTGATGGCTAGTCCAACTTGCTGTGCTTTGTGCTCGTGTTTGTGTTTTTTCAAGTATTTCTGCTAAGTATGTAGCAATGTTATAGTCTAAACCTGGTCGTTCTTCACCTAGTGCAATATTTCGTTCTTGTTTCATTTTATAGCATTGGCTAAGGGTAAGAATAGTTGCTCCAAATGCATTGCAAGCATCATCTGAGATGTCTTGGTATATTTGGTTGTAATAGTATGTTTGTATAGCACTTAAGCAGTAAAGGAGTCTATATCTATCCCATTTGTTACGTACTTCTTTAAAGAGTCCTGGACGCTGTCGAAATAAGTTTCTTGAAAAGGTGCGTATATCTTGGATTTTGTTGTCTGTAAAATACCATTTTTGGTAGAATTCTTTGAATGTAATGTTTTCTTGCATTAGGATTTGGAGTGCTTTTTCTAGGTTAGGAATAGGATTGCTATATTTACTACGTGCCCAATATGCTTCTACAAGGTTGAAGTAGAATGTGAGTTTATGTGGATGGTTAGCTGGAATGGCTTTTTCAATTTTGTCTTTATTTGCTTCATATGTGTCTAGGAGTGTGTGGATGAAGTTTTCCCACGTTTCAGGACTGGCTTTTCTCTCTTGTAGTAGGTCAAAAAGATCAGAAAGGTGTTCAATGCTTTTTAGGTATATTTCAATTTCTTCTTCTTTGAATAAGGGAACAAGTGTGTTTTTGTAGATATTGTTGTCGATTTCATAGAAATAGTTAGGGATTCGTTGAAATGCTTTGAATGTGATGGCATTTTCTGCTGTATGGTTTTTATGGATTACTACTTTTTTTTGTTGGACTATGTATTTTTTTAAGTTAAATGGCGTGTATGTGAATGTGTATTCTGCATAGTCTAGTTCTAGTTCACTAGTTCGAGGTGGACGGAAGCTATTTTTGCCTTTGTGCATAACTTTGATGCCTGATTTTGTATAGATTTCGATTTTTCCAAATCCATCGTTGGCACGTCCATAAGATATAGGGTTGTCATTGATGTCTATGAGTTGTAGTTCGATTTTAGCTGTACGACGTTGCAATTGTAGTTTTGTGTCTTCTTCTCCTATAGGTTCGTAGTTGTATACAGGTTGGCGAAATTCTTGATCATCTTTACTGTCATCTATGTGTAAGATTTTATGAAATGTGGTAATTTTGTTGCTCAATAAAGGAACTATCGTTTGAATCATGAGTGGTCTATAGTATTTTTGTTTATGTACTAGAAAAAGTGTAATGGGCATAGTTCGTCGCAATGGATATTTGTTGAATTCAAGATAGGAGAAAGCAGGCCAATTGTTGTTTTGGAATCTAGTTCCCCATCCATATGTATAGTATATGGTGAAGTTTGGTAGTTCGTCTTTGATAGAGGGAATAGATTCTGCAAAGTTGATTCTTCCTTTATTATCGATAGTAGCACGTCTATATGTGCCATCTACAATTTCGCTTGCTTGGAAGTAGACGTCTTCTTCGTCCATGTAGTCAACAGTAATTTTGTTAAGTGGTGTTTTTTCTCCTCTTAGAGATTCTTGGTCATAGAATATTTCTCCTTCTACAAATCCTTGCAATGTAGAGGCTTGGCTCATCCCGTCTACGACTTCTAGAGGTGTGGGATATGTTTTATGAAATGTTTGAAATAAAAATAACCCTATGTTTTTTGCGTTCATTTTTTCTTCTATGTAGGATAGAAGGTATTTGTTGTTGTCTTGAACTTGAAAGTAGTAAATTTGTATGAGTTTAGGGTTTTCATGTACGAAAAATGCGTAAAATCCGTCTTCTGCTTTTTCGTTATAAAAAGTAACAAGGGAGTGTTTATATTCTTGAAATTCTATGATTTCTTCGAGTTCTATTGAATTTCTTTGGAATTCGTCTTTCCATATTTGTGGAACTTGTCTAAATGAAGATTCTATATGGTAGTTCCATGTTTCCATTTCTTGCGCATAGATTAGACAAGTCATCCCTAGTATGATCCATGTTAAGAATATTTTTTTGTGCATTGTTTGCCTTTCTGTTTTCTATGCTTGTTCTTTTGCCCATTTTTCACATGCTGTTTGTAATGGGCGATATATTCTATTGTTTGTTAGTATTGCACTTTGAAAGATTTGTCCAAAGGAGGCGATGTCACCGTTGTGGACTACGAAATTCGCACTAATTACAAATGCTTGTAATGTGTTGCCTGTTTCTAGGCTGCTTCCTATGACTAAATAGAATATATTGCGTCGTAGAACGCTGGGCAAACAGGCTAGGTGTTGCATGATTTTTAGGGAGTATGTTTCTTCCAGTATGACTACAGGGAATGCATGGAATTTGAGTTTTGCAAGTGCGTCTTCTTGAGATTTTGTGGGATATACTTTACAGCCTAAGTTTAATAAGGAATTAAGAACTTTGCTTGTTTCCTCAGAGGGAGGCATACAAAGCAAAATTTCTAAATCATTGCAATTTGTAAAGTTAGGATCTAAGATATTCATTATTTTTTCCTTATTCTAGGCTTATATTAGATGGTTATAGTTAAGCTTATAATGTAAGATTATAATGAGATTTTGTATGAATTGCTAGATATTTTTTTCTTTGTTGTTTTCAGGAATATTCGTCTTTCATTTCTAGACCTACGATATCAGAAGAATCTACTCCTTGTGTGGCTTTGTAGTGATCGATTCCAAAGGTAACTACTGTTTTTCGAACACTGTTTATTTTGGCTGTTTCTTCTGTAATCACTAATTTTTTATATAGAAATAGGATGTTTTGATCGTATGTTTGCATTCCTGACGTGCCTTTTTCCATAATATCGTAGAATTGTTTATTTTCTGTTTCACCTTGTAAAATGATTGTTCTTGTTTTAAAGTGATTGGCTAAGATTTCGAAAATAGGAATTTTATTGTTTTGGATTTTAGGGTGATTGATGACTTCTTTTCTACAAGGAAGTAGTTTTTGGCAAAGAATCCAACGGAATGTATCTATAAGTCTGGCTTTGATATCTTCTTCTTGATTAGGAAAATAGTTGATAATTTTGTAAATGGCTTGACTGATGTTGGAAGCTTGAAATGTAGCTAAAACAAGATAGTTTTCAGCTGCTGTGAGTGCTAATTCAAGTGTTTCTTTGTCTTTAATTTCGCTAATCATGAGAACATGGGGAGATTGGCGGAGAGCATCTTGAAATCCGTCTGACATTTTTTTAAAGTCACTACCTAGTTCTCGTTGACTGATAGTAGCTTGATGGATAGGGTATTCGAATTCTATAGGGTCTTCGAGTGTGATAACATGGACAGGGCGTTCTTGATTAATAGCATTGAGAATCGTTGCCAAAGATGTAGATTTTCCGCTTCCTATAGTTCCACAAAATAAAAGAAGTCCTTTTGTTTCTTTAGCGATTTTTTGAAAGACTGCTGGCAAGATGAGGTTGTTAAAGCTAGGAACTTGTTCACTAAGTTTTCGTATTATGATGGTGAAATGGCCTCTTTGTTTAAATATATTGACGCGAATTCGCATTTTTGCACCAATGGGATAGCTACACTCGCAGGATCCTTTTACTAATAATTCTTGAATATGTATTGGGTTGTTTTGCAATAAAGTTAATGCAATCATTTCTGTTTGGTATGGTGTGAGTTGTAGGATAGGTGGTTGGAATGTAACGGGATGTAGTCCTTCGTCATCTTGCACTTGAAAAGGTTTTCCTACGGTGATGTTGATGTTGGTGATGTTAGGAATTTCTAACAAGGAAATTAGAATTTGATCAATATCGTTTCGTAGCATAATTTGTGCCTTTTTTAAGCATTTTTTATTATTTTTAAAAATATTAGCTGTTTGTGTATTTAGTTGCATTTGTATTTTTTTGGAACATTTCCTTATATTCTTCTGGTATTTCTTTTAAATATCCCACGAATCGTTCTTTGTCTATGGCTTTGTCAAAAGCATCTTCTGGGTAGATGAGGTCTTGATCTAGAAGTTCTTGTATGGAGTCGTCTAGTGTTTTCATGCCGAGTTTTTTCCCTGTCTGTATCATATTGATGAGTTGGTGTGTTTTATGTTCTCGAATCAGAGAGGCAACAGCTGGAGTGTGGACTAAGATTTCTTGTGCACAAGAAATCTTACCATCTTTTCGTTTGAATAAAATTTGCGCAATGACTCCTTTTAATGTATCACTCAATGTATTTCTGACTTGTTCTTGTTGACCAGTAGGAAATACTTCGATGATTCTATCAATGGTCTTTACAGCAGATTGTGTATGCAATGTTCCAAATACTAGGTGACCTGTAGAAGCTGTTTCTAAAGCAAGAGAGATAGTTTCTAAGTCACGCATTTCACCAATGAGAATGATGTCAGGGTCTTCTCGTAAAGCACCTCGCAATGCTGATGCAAAGGATTTTGTGTGTTTTCCAACTTCTCGGTGATTGACAAGACAATTATAAGGTTGATGTACGAATTCTATAGGGTCTTCAATAGTAAGGATATGGTCTTTTCGGATTTTATTGGCATAGTCAATGATGGCAGCCAATGTAGTGGATTTGCCACTTCCTGTAGGTCCTGTAACAAGTACAAGACCTTTTTTAAGTAATGCAAATCGGCGAGCAACTTGAGGTAATCCAAGTTGTGCTACAGTTAAAATTTCTGTTGGAATTTGACGAAAGACTGCAGCACTCCCTTTGAGTTGTTGAAAGTAATTGGCACGAAAGCGTCCTACTCCTTCTAACGCATATGCAAAATCAATGTCGCCTGTTTCATCAAATTGTTTAAGTTTATATTCTGGACAGATTTCAAAGAGAAGTTCTTGCAATTCGTCATCGTCTAGTTCTTTGTATTTGATGCGTTGGAGTTCTCCTTTAATTCTTAGTAAGGGAACACTTCCTGCAGCCAAATGCAAGTCTGAAGCACCCTGTGCTTTCATGAATCTAAAGAATGCGTCTATTCGTGCCATGTTTTTTCCTGTATTACTAAGTATTTTGTTCTTCGCTAAGTATTTTGTTCTTCGTTGTGATGTATATCTTTTATTGCAAAGTTGCTCTGCATAGATGGATATTTTTGTTCTTTATATTGTGTTAAAATTTGGATGAGTTCTTCCATAGTTTGATAACGGTTTTCTGGTTTTTTTTCTAACATTTTCAATATGATGTTACAAAGTTCTGGTGTGAGTGATGGATTATATACTTGTGGAGAACTTGGTATATCGTTCAGCACTCTATATAGTAGTTGTATTTGTCCGTTGTTATTTGCAAATACATGGCGGTTTGTAACTAGGAAATAAAATGTAGATCCAAGAGCGTACATGTCAGCACGACTATCGATGAATTCGTTTTTAATTTGTTCTGGTGCCATGAATTGGGGTGTTCCAAGAACAATATCGGAAGATGTGACTATGTTATCTGCCTTGACTTCTTTCACAATGCCAAAATCTGCGATTTTGACAATGCCATCTTTTGTTGTCATTAAATTAGAAGGTTTAATGTCTCGATGGATTAAATTGGCTTCGTGTATACAAGCTAATCCTTGTGCAGCTTGTAGAATCACGTCAATAGCTTCTAATTCTGTCATGGGACCATTGCGTCGGACAATGGATGCAATACCTTCTCCATCTACATATTCCATGATGATGTAGTAAAAACGTCCTTTTTCTTCAATATCGTAAACTCGCACAATGTTGGGATGCTGAATCTGTTCTGCTGTTTTTGCTTCTCGAATAAATCGTTTAATGCTTACTTCGTCGACTTCTTCATCTTTACATAGGAATTTCATGGCTCGTTCTGTGTCTAAAAGTACATGTTTTGCAGCATATACTGACCCCATAGCCCCTTTTCCTAAAAATTTTGTGATTCGATATTTTCCAGAGAGTATCACTCCAATTAAGCCAAGAGGATCTGATTCAGTTGAGTTTTGAGATTCAGTTGTTTTGAGTGCATCTGGTGTAGTATCTTGGAATGTAATGGCATTGGGGAATCGCGTATTTTCTTGGAATCGTGGCAATACTACTCTTTGTTGAGTAGGGACAAAAGGTGGTGTTGGCTCTCTTTGTTCTAAAGATGGGGGAATAATTTCTGATATTTTTGTCTGTTGGACAGTAGGTGTTTCAGATTCTAAAGGTTTGAGCATTACAGTTGGAATATCGCCTTCCAATAATGGAGGTTCTTTTGGTTCAGAAATGTCTTTTTTTACCACAAAATCAATGGAAGACATAGAATTTTCTGCATTGGGAAATGGTTGTCGTAATAAATTATTTTTTTGAAACGACATAGAATTGAACGACAATGATTTTGCCAATGCTTCAAAACTGTCGTTTTTTTGTTTTTCTTGTTCACTCATGGCTTCTCTTGTCCAAAGTGGATAATAGACCGCATGCTGCATTGATATCTTGCCCTCTTGATTTTCGAATAGTAGTGGAAATGCCCTTTTTTTGGAGTTGTGATTGAAAGTTTAGTAATGTTTTTGTACTTGCACTAGGAAATGGTTGATTAGGAATCGAGTGATAATGGATGAGATTGAGTCGGCAGTTTAGGTCTTTCATCCAATAATAAAGTTGTTCTACATGTTCTTGGCTATGATTGATATTTTCCCAAACAATATATTCAAATGTAAGGCGACGATGCTCATCAAATGTGTATTTTTTAAGTGTTTGAAATAGTTCTGTTAATGGATATTGTTTAGCACCTGGTACGATTTTGTCTCTTTGTTCTTGAAATGGACTATGTAGGCTAATAGCAAACCGACATTTTGTTTGTTCTAAAAAAGGAATCATACTAGGAATGATGCCAATAGTAGAAACTGTGATTCTGGAATTGCTCTGATAATACCCATATTCAGATGTAAGAATTTCAAGGGAATGTAGTACATTTTCTAAATTATCCATGGGTTCGCCCATTCCCATGTATACAAAGTTTGTGATTTGGTCTCGTTCTGGTAAAGATGCATATTGTGCGAGAATTTGACCTGATGTTAAGTTGTTTTGCCAACCTTGTCGTGCTGTCATGCAAAAGGAACATGCTCGTTTACAACCTACTTGGCAAGATAAGCAGATAGTGCTTCTATCTTTATCTGGTATCCAAGCTGTTTCTACTTTACCAGTAGGAAATTGGTAAAGGTATTTTTTTGTTTTGTCTTTTGATGTTTGATAGGATATAGGTTTTTCAGCAACAATGTTGTAGTTTTGAGAAAGTGTAGTGCGTTGTTTATGTGATAAATTGGTCATTTGTTGAAAGTCATGCGTGTGTTTAGAATATATCCATTGTGCAATTTGTAAGGCTACGTAGCTTGGGTAGTTATGTTTTTGTATGATTTGTTGCAATTGAGTTAATGTGTATCCATAGATGTTTTGCATGTTTTATAGTTTCCGAATAGCAGTTAATGTAATGTCGTCTCTTTGTTCGCTGTTTCCTATATATTCTATAAGTTCATTGAATAAACAAGATACAAGGTCGCGAGGTGCTTTTCCAATATATTTTTGTACCATACTTAGAAAACCTTCTAATTCTAGCATGTCACCTGTGGAAGAAACGCATTCTGTTACGCCATCTGTGTAAAATATAATGGTATCTCCTGGCATGAGTTCGATTTCTTTTTCTTGCAAGGACAATTCAATGTCATCACGTACGCCTAAAACCATACCACCTGCAGGAATGACTTCGATTTTTTTATCTTGGAAACGACAAACAAGGAGATTTTCATGGCCTGCCCCTGTGTAGCGAAATTTATGGTTTTGTGCATCCCATTGTGCTAGCAATAGGGACATGAATACAAATGGTTCTGTGTTGTCTTTTAAAATTTTATTTGTACTAATTAAAGTCTGTCGTTGGGTGTATTCTAAATCTACAAGAAAATGGTGAAGCAAAAGTCGTGCCATAACCATGACTAAACCTGCAGGAACACCTTTTCCTGCAACATCGCCAATGACAAGAGTTAAAATATTGTTATTGGAAGATTGGATAAAGTCGTAATAATCACCTCCGACTTGTCTTGCTGGTACCATTCTTCCAAATACTTCTAGCCCTGGAATTTTTGGAATGGCTTTAGGAAGAAGACCAGCTTGGATGCGAGCTGCAATGCAAATTTCTTGTTCCATGCGTTCTTTTTCTCGAATTTCTTCGTACAGAAACGCATTTTCAATAGCAATGGCTGCTTGATTTGAAAATGCAACAAGAAAATCAAGATTTTTTTCTGTAAATAGACCAGAAACAAATCGATTGTCTAGGTATACGGCTCCAATGACTTGATCTTTGATTTTAAAAGGAACGCAAAGAATGGAACGAAGCTTTAAATCAATGATAGACTCAGACTGAAAACGGGAATCTGCTTGGGCATCAGAGGTTAGAACAGGTTCTCCTGTTTTAATTACTTTTGTGACAATGCTTTTAGACAAAATAAAATCTTGGTGCGTCATTTCTTCCTGGTCAATGTTTCTTGCTGCTTTGTAGTTAAAGGTATCATTATTTTCTAATATGACTAGAAATCCACGTTCAGCTCGAAGTTCTCGGACAACCATATCCATAATGAGATTGAGAAGTTTTTGAGAATCAAGTACTGTATTGATCGTATTGGATATTTTTTGCAATGTCAATAGACTTTCGCGTTCTTCTTTCAATGTTTCTACTTGTTCCAAAAGTCCCGAGTTTTCTGTTTGTAATTTTTCGATTTGTTGGTTAAATTTAGATTCTAGCTCAGCTAGTTTTTTTTCTACTTCTGCGAAATCCATGTTATCCTCGATTTCTTGTTGAAGTTGCTTTCTAATATCTTGTATCTCTTGTAAACTGTCTCGTTTTAGTTCTATAATATCGCGTCCGATTTCTCGTACTTTTTTACTTAGATCTCGTTTATAAAAATCATTGCTTTTTTCCCGTTGGCATTCTTTGATCAATAGACCAGCTTTATTGTTCATAGCAGTTAAGCCAGATTTTGAAAATATGTCATATGCTTTTTCTAGTTGGTGCAAGGCAACTTTAAGAAATCCATGGTCGCCTCGTCTTTCAAATTGTAGTAATGTACGACCATATTCATAATAAGATTGTGCCAAGATAAGGTTACAAGTAGTGCGTTCTAAGAATACAATGGCAGATACAAAGTGTTCTATAGCTTCTTTATGTAAATTTTGTTCTGCACAAAATAAGCCGTATTGTGTATGGATCTGACCCAACATAATACTATCATCGTATTTTTTAGCGATTCTCAATGCTTTATTCAGTGTTTTATTGGCTCTATCTAATTTCCCTAATTTTTGGTATATGCTTGCCAATCCCATATACACTGCACTGAGTTTCCATTTAATATTCACATGAATTAATGTTTCTTCTGCTTTTCCATATTGTTCTTCAGCGTTTTCGTATTCGCCTTGTCCAAAGTAGATGTTTGCTAATAATAAGTAACATTCTATCATATATAAATCAAGTTGTAGTGTTTGGAACAATGCTTGGCCTTGTCTTAAATCATAGAGTGCTTCCATAAAATTTTCATTCAGAGTATGAATTTTTGCTAAGCCTAAATACGATAAAGCACGTCCTTGTTTCATGTCTAAATCTTGTGCTAATTCTAAACATTCAGAATATATTGCTTTAGCTCGAATGAGTTGACCTTGGTATTCAAACAGTTTGCCCAAATCAATTTCTGTCATGAGTCGCTGTTCACGATCGCTTGTTAAATGGCAGAAATACAAGGCATCTTCCATGTATTTATAAGCTTCTAGCGTGCGACCTTGGTGCAAATAAACTTGGGCAGTGCCTAAGCTAATTTTTGCTTTTAAACGATAATCTCGGGAATGATGTAGATAATCTAAGGCTTTAGCATAATATATTTGAGCATTTCCCCAATATCCACGCATAAAATTGAGTTTAGCAAGCGAACTGTAAATAGAAACTAAGAGTTCTTTGTTCCCTTCGTGCGAATATTCCACAGCCTCTCGCAATAGTTTTTCTGCTTCTTCATGTTCACCAATCGCAATGTGTATATCTGCAGCTAAATTCAATTCTTTTACCATATTGCATTTTTGTTTGCGTAGGGAATCAAGCAGAATTTGAAAATATTTTTTACTTTCGTTGAAATTGCCTTTATTATAATAGCATAGTCCTAAACCTTTATTAAATTCTTCTTCGCTTTTGTTTTGTTCTTTTGCTTTTTGTAAGCCTTCTAAATAATATTCTAAAGCAATGTCATGCTGGCCAGATAAGTAATAAATATGACCAAGTTTTTCATACATGAGCAATGTATTTTCGGAAAGTTTTTTTTCTTTGCTAATTTCTAAGGCTTTTTTATAAAATTTAATGCAAGACTCGTATGCATATTCTGCTTCAAATTGCTCTCCTGCTGCAATTAAATATTGCATGGCCTTATGTTTTTGATTTGCATGTAAATAATGGTGTGCTAGTTCTTCTACTTTATGTTCATAAGTTGAAATTTGTTCTAGTTGATGGGCAATTTTTGCATGAAATTTTTGTTGATTCTTTGGCGTAATTTTTTCATAAATGAGTTCTGCTAATTGAGGAGAAACAATTTGTATTTTTGTTTCTCTACCCATTAAAAATCGTGAACTAATTAAATTTTGGATGCGTGTTTGTAAATTGTCATCTGGGGATTCGTAAATTTTTTCTAATAAGCTAATATCAAATTTTCGTCTAAACACTGTAGCAATTTGCAAAATTTTTTGGTCATTATTATCAAGTTCTTCGTATTTTTTGAGGAGTACTTCTTCTAATACATTGGGACGACGAATTTTTCGGATATCATCAATATCAATAATCCAAACTCCACCACGGCGATAGATTAGACCATCATCTGCTAGAATTTTCATGGTCTCTTCTGCTAATAATGGAATTCCGCGTGTGATTTCGTAGATTCTTTCTGTTAGTACTTGTTTAAAGGATTCTTGCCCAATCATGGAACCAATCATTTGATTTGTTTCTTCCAAAGTTAAGGGTACTAGACTGATTTTTTCACAAAGTTTTCGATTGTGTAATCTTGGAAGAATGCGTTCAATCGTATTTTCATCTGTATTAGCATTACTTTTGTATGTGCCACAAATAAAAATGGAATGGTCTTGGCTAGCTTCGATGAGTTGTAAAAGAAGCAATGTATTATGAGTTCCTAACCAATCTAAATCATCTAAAAAAATGCCTAAAGCATATTGACGTGAAACTTCTACGAAAAATTGACAAAGATGTTGGATGATTTGTTTGCCTTGGAGATCTGTTTTAGACTCCATTTCCTGCATGTTTTGTTCGCCTTGAATATTTGTTTTAGGCTCTATATCATGCATGTTTTGTTCGCCTTGAATATTTGTTTTAGGCTCTATATCATGCATGTTTTGTTCGCCTTGAATATTTGTTTTAGGCTCTATATTATGCATGTTTTGTTCGCCTTGAAAATCTGTTTTAGGCTCAATTCCATGCATATAAGATTTATGCATTAAAGAAGGGACAATTGGTAATAAAAGTTCACCCCATTTTTCTACTAATCCCATCAAATAGGAAATATCAATTTTTTCTAATGTATTGAATGCTTCGTATATTAATTGTGGAAAAGGAGAAAAATCATCACTCATACTACTATCGCATATCACGTCTAAAAAAATAATTCCTTCTGTTGCGTTTTGTGCCTTGAATTCATTGATAATTCTAGATTTTCCATATCCTTCATCGCCTTGTATAAGAACAAAACTGCTACGACCACGCATAGATTTTTGAAAACTATTTTTTAATAGTTCAAGTTCTTTTTCTCGACCACAAAATTTAGCAGGATAAAGAAATTTACGTCCTTTGTCAATTTTGATTTTTAAGATTTCAGAACGCCCAGCCAATCGCATCATAGCACTCAAAAGTTCATCAGCAGATTGAAAACGTTTGGAAGGCGATTTTGCGATAAGTTTTATAATAATGGATTCGAAACCTGGCGTAACTTTGGGATTGAGTTCACTAGGCATAGGCGGATTCATTTCTATTTGTTTGACTACTGTAGTCAGCAAATCTGAGCTTTTGAAAGGTAAAGTACCAGTAACAAGCTCGTATAAAATAATTCCTAATGTATATAAATCTGCTCGAGGATCGACTTCAAATCCTTTAATGACTTCAGGAGCCATATAATTCAATGTTCCTGCAATATTATGTTGGCCAGAAGTAATTAAATTGGTGACATTATGACCAATGGCAAATCCAAAGTCCATGATCTTGACTTGACCAAAGGGCGTGATTTTAATGTTGTCTGGTTTTAAATCACGATGGATTACTCCTTGGCGGTGAATATATTCTAAAACTCGTGTAATGTCGATACCTAGGTCGAAAATTTGCGATACATCACATTCTTTAAGTTTGGACAAAGAGTCGCCATCCACGTATTCCATAGTAAAATAGCCTGGACCTTGCTCATAGACTTTAACAACACCTGGATGTTTTAAGTTTTTAACTGCATCAAATTCTCGTAAAAAAGACGCTTGTTCTTTTTCAGAATTGAGGCGATCTGTTAATAGTTTTATGGCAACATCTTGCTCTTGTTGTTGGTCTCTGGCTAAATATACTTTTCCAACTCTACCACCCCCAAGTAATTTTTTGAGTTGATATCGTGAATCTATTATATCTCCGATGTTATACTCTGGCATAATCCTAGCATACCCTAATGAAAAACCTAAGAAACAAAATAAGTATTTGTTCATTCTTTTCATTGATTGTAAAGACAAATCAATGAAAGGAATGAAAATGTGAATATTCTAACACTCTAGTTTATCATAAAGTTTCTGCAATTACAAAATTTATTTTGTTTTCTATACGGATTGTTGTAAAAAATTCATGAAAAACTTTTTGTTTTCTTTTGGTTTTGTTTTTGGTCTTCCTAAATCTTTTCTGTAGCCTTGTTTAATTTTGACTACAAGGAGACAGGGACCTTCTTGTTGAAAAAATTGCGTCAACGCACATTGCAGTTGTTCCATATTTTCCACTTGTGTTGCCTTTTTATAACCAATAGCTAGGGCAATTTGACAAAAATTGATATGACTGGATTGCGTAGGCTGTGCTCCTGTAGATTCATAGCAAGCATTGTCAAATAAAATATGGCGTAAATTTGTATAATTGCCATTTCCTAAAGGTGCCCAAGAACCTAAATGCATAAGGGCAGCACCATCTGCATCTAATGCAAGAACTTGTTGTTTAGGGTTTCCTAATGCAATACCAGCAGCAATCGATAAAGAACAACCCATAGATCCCACAGTATAAAAATCAGTTGCATGGCTTTGGTTGTTTCTATCTCGATATTCATAAAGTTCACGAGAGAGAAAACCAGTAGTAGAAACAAAAGCATATTGTGGTGGTGTGTGTTGTAAAATTTTTTCTAGTGCTTGTTCACGTGTAAGTGAATATGTTGTTTCTTGTTTTGGTGCATCAAATTTTTCAAACATTCCTTTTTGCAAAACAATTGCATAAGGTGCTTCATGTTCTTTTGTATAGATACATGCAGTGTCCCAAGCTTGTTTCATGCTGTCTTCGTTTCCTTCTGGAATAGAATAGGCAATCTCTAATGTTTCTAAAATAGGAATTGTAATGCGTCCCATTTTAATATGTTGTGGTTCATCATGTTCGCCTGGTTTTCCACGCCAGCCAATGAGAAGGATCATAGGAATGGAGTACACTTCTTTATCTGTAAGTGAAGTCAACGGATTAAGAGCATTGCAAAGCCCCGAATTTTGCATATAAGCAACGCCAATATTTCCACTTGATAAATGATAGCCTGTTGCCAAGGCAATGGCATCGCATTCATTGCTAGCAGCAATATGCGTAAAATCGGAACAATTGTCTAAATATTTAAGCCATTCTTTAAAAACACTGTCTGGAACGCCTGCGAAAAAATCAAGTTTATGTTCTTTGAGAATGTTGTGCATTTGTTGGCAAGTGAGCATAGTTATTCCTCAATAATTTTAATTATTTTATTCCTTAATAATTTGATTTAAAATATTTTGAACTTTGGGGCTTCCATTTTTATACATATTTTCATGTTCTTTCATGGTAGGCATGGTCTGGATTTCAAAGACTTTTTTCATAGGTGCGATTTGATGTTCTACAGATCGAATGTCACCAGTCTGTTCTAATTGTGCCATGACTCGTTCCATGTTGTAAATAGCAGCACGAATTCCATGATTTGCAAAAATATAAATTTTGACTTTCCCTGTTTTTTCAGCTTCTGCAACTGTAAAATCAGGATAACTTGTCGGACATACCATTAAAGGGGTAGATTCGTTCCATTTTTGAATAAATTCTTGAATTTCTGCCATATCTTTACTTTTAGAATGAATGAAAATGGCATCTGCACCTGCTTTTGCATATGCTGTGGCACGCTTTATAGCTTCTGCCATGCCTTGGTTGGCAATCAAGGCTTCTACGCGAGCAAAAACGCAAAATTCTGATGTTTTTTGCATTTCTTTTGCAGCAAGAATTTTGCCTACAAATTCACCAATGGGAGCAAGTTCTTGTCGTCCCAGTATATAGCTATTAACTTTTGGGAAAAGCTTATCTTCAATACAAACTCCTGCAATGCCTGCAGATTCAAATTTTTTCACCATAAATTCTACATTATTGGAATTACCGTAACCAGTATCGGCATCTACAATAATGGGAATGTTCGTAGCATCATTTATAGAAATACAGGCTTCCAGTTGATCTTTCATACTTAATATATTGGCATCAGGTACACCATGCGAAGTGCTAACTTCTAAACCAGATGCCCAAATGCCTTCAAAACCAGCTTCTTCTACAAGCTTTGCACTCATGCCATTATGAGCTCCCATAATGCGAATTATTTTTTTTTCTGCAAATAATTGTCTCAGTAATTGTGCCTTATGCATTACCATCTCCTATTCATAATCTTTGTTTCTCTATTTAATAATCTTCGTCTTTATATTGATGATATTGACGATAAAACATAGATTCTAAATCTAAAAGTGTAGGTTCGTCTATAGGACGTTCTAAAAAAGTCACTCCAATTTTCATAAATCTCTCGGGCAAATCTGTGGTAAACATACGAAGTCGTTGTTTAGTGGAATCTCCTATAGGTGTTAAATATGTTTTGAGTTTTTTCACCAATGGACCAGTAGAGTCTACCACTTTGATTTTATCTCCTACAATTGCTTGAACAGTATTTCGAAATAAAGGGAAATGAGTACATCCTAGAACAATGGTATCGATTTCTTCATCAAGTTTTTTAGAAATATAATGTCGTATGATAGATTCTGGAATTTCACCTTTTGTAATGCCTTCTTCTGCTAAAGATACAAGCAAGGGACATGGTATTCCAATGACTTCTGCCTCAGGTTCCAAAGCATGGATCGCCTTTTCATACGCACGACTTGCAATCGTTCCTTCTGTTGCCAAGACCATAATTTTCCCTGTTACTGTGGATTCTACAGCAGATTGTGCTCCAGGTGTAATCACATCTAAAATCGCAACATTAGGATTTGCAGCACGTAAAGATGGGATTGCCACAGCACTGACTGTATTGCATCCAATCACAAGACAATCTAAAGGATAACGAGTTAAAAACCAAGTTGCCTCTAAAGCATATCGAATCACTAAAGAGGAACTCCTTGTGCCATAAGGGACTCTGGCAGTATCTCCTAAATATAGGAAAGAGTGTTTAGGATATGCCTTTAATAGCTCAGCTAAAACGGTTAAACCACCTACGCCAGAATCAAATACAGCAATGTATGGTCCTGCCATTGTGCTAATTGTTTTTCTCTCTGCTGACATAAATCCTCCCTTACTTCTTTATTAAACTGTAAACTGAGTAAAGTATATAATAAATAAAAAACAAGGGAATTCTTTTTTTTAAATTTTAAAAAAAAGATTCGACTCATAAATTTTAAAAAAGAACAAGAGAGAAATTATACAAAAAGCTTTTCTAAATATTCTCTAGTTCCATAACTATCTATAAAACGTTGGATAAATTGTTCTGGTGTGTACGAATAAGACTGTGTACCTACATGTTCCACAGCATACGAGCCTACTACAGATCCTAAATATGCTGCTTCTTGTAAAGGTAAATCTAAAAGTAAACCTTTTAGTAATCCTCCTCGATATGCATCTCCTGCACCTGTAGGATCTACAACTTTTTTCGCTTTTGCAGGTGGAATCACAACAGGTTCTTTATCTCTTTGGTACATTACACTGCCTTTTCCACCTTTTGTAATAAGAAGAAATTCAAGATTTTGTAAAAGATCTTGTTCAGATAACTCAGCTTTTGTTAATAAAAGATTCTTTTCATATTCATTCATAATAGCAATTTTTGCACCTTTTATGAGTGTACGAAGTTCTTCTTTTTGAAATGAAGGAAGAGATTGACCTGGATCATAAATATAAGGTATATTTGCTTCTTTTAATTCTTTTGAATGAAGAAGCATTCCATCACGTCCATCTGCAGCAATGATCGCATAATCAAAGCACTCTTTTTCTAAAATAGGTCGAATACTAATATTATTTTTCAACATAGCACCACCATGAAAAGCTGTGATTTGATTGTCATCTTGGTCTGTGATTATATGAGCAGAAGCAGTCCATTCATCTGGATAAACATGCACATATTCTGTGTTGATATTCAATTCTTCCATTCGTTTTCTATATTCGTCAAAATCTTGTCCTACACTACTAAAAATATGAGGCTTTTCTTGTAAAAGGCTAAGGCTATAACAAATATTGCCTGCAGTTCCACCAAAATTTTTGCTCATTTTATCAGCTGTAAAACTAACATTTAAAATTTTGAGATTTTCTGGAAGAATATGTTGTGAAAATATATCATTAAAGTGCATGATATAATCATACGCAATGGAGCCAGTTACTAAAATTTTTTTCATAGTTTCCCCTTATTTATATAATTTTTGGACGAATCTATCCTTCAATAGAAGTTTTGTTGTGAATTATAACATACTTATGTATAAATACTTATATATCGATACATAGAATATTACTTAATCTATAGACATATTTTGTATTTGTTCTTGCAAAGTTTCCAATACATTATCAGAATCCGCTTCCAACATTTGACGCAGAAGAATTCTCTCTTGTTTTGTACTACAAATATTGTCTTGCAAGAGACGATGAAAATGACCTTGTGGTAAAGGTACAGAATAATATAAATCTTCCCATTTTTCTTTGGAAAATAATATACTTCCTGCTTTATTTTTTAATATATAAGAAGAATCATTGATTTTACAAATTTCCAAGAAAATACTCCTAATTTCCTTTAATGTCAATGACATATAAAAAGTTTATATTGATATCAGTAGTGATATCAATATCCATTGTATTATCACGACGTTGGATTGACAATTTAGTATTACCTTGTGGTGCTTTTGTTAAAATTTCTTCAAAGCAATAGATAGGTTGATTGTTAATTCCAACGATAATATCTCCTTGCTGAAAATTAGCTTGTTGCTGTAAATTCATAAAATATATTTTGATATCGATCACTTTTTTTATATATTTTGCTGGAATATCTCTTTGTAATATTTTTGTCCCAACATTCTTTTTTACATCATCCATAGCATCTTTCATCCAATCTGCCATGAATAATTCATTTGTTTCTTGGTTTGCACTCAGATACGCCTCTCTTGCTTGAAACACTTTGTATAAAAGATTGGCATACGTTTCTTTTACCCTCTTATTTTTCGAAGTTTTATACATAGCATATAATGCCATATGCGATAAATATTTTCTATTACCTTGTAAATATTTTTTTGCTTCTTCTCGTGTGTTGGAAGACTTTACTTTTACTAATAAATATAAGTATAATTCTATATTTAAAATAAGGTCTCTTTCTAACAATAATTGATCGTTCCTACTTACACTACTAGGTTTATCTGGTTGATAATATTTCATAACATATTGTATATCTTCGAATGCACTTTTAGGATCTTGATCCCAAGTATTTTGAGCTCGTATTTGATAATAAAAAACATAATCCTTATCTATTTTTATATATTCTTGGATATCATTTAATGCTTTTTCTCTATTATTATTAAAATCATTTTTCAACTTTTTAATAGCTTGCGTTTGTATTTCTGTTAATTCTAGGGAACCAATGGCAGATTCAATTTTTCGAGCTCTATATATAAAGTCTAAAGCCTTTAAAAATTCTTCTTGTGCTAGATATAATTTTGCTTTCCCTATCATTGCCGTTTTATATTCTACTGCACTTTCAGGAATACTGTCATATTGTTGATGTGCATCGTCCCAGTTATTATTTTTCTCATAGCATTGTGCTGTTAAAAGAGCGACTTGATGTACCATCTCAGGCGAAGGTGTATAATTTTTTAACAACGTCAATGCACTATTATAATAGCCATCATGACATGCACATTTTGCTTGAAAAAATCGAATATCTTTATAATTTTCGTCTTGACTAATAACATTTTTAATAAATATATCTGCATCACGAAAATTATTTTTCTCTATAGATCTATGTGCTAATGCATAATTCTCTTCTAATTGTTGCTTTATTATTTCAGCTTCATTTTGTATTTGTTTTTCTATATTGTTGCTAGGAGGTGTTATACCTTGTGTGTTCTCTTGTTGTGTTTGAATTATTTGAGGAGAAGACGTTTGATGAATAATAAAAAGAATTCCTATAAAAATACACACTAAAACAAAATGAGTACCAATATACAACCATATATTATTTTTTTTAGTAGCTATTTGTCTAGTACTTGCCTTTCGAGACATTTTCGCTTTTTCTAAATAACGAGAGCGTTTTTTCACATGAGGACGTTTTACAGGTGCCTTTTCTTCATTTTGTATTGCATTTTGTTTTAAAGCAAGTGACATATCCTCAATCTGTTGTAACACATTAGATACCCTATTATTCCCTGTGTAAGTAGGTACATTATCCGTGGAAGAAATTGAGGAAGGTTGAGGAGTCTGTAAAGGTCGTGTTATTTCTGCATCTATAGAAGATATAGGTAAAATAGGATCCATTTTTTTAGAAGAAGGTGTATCTAAATCCCAAGCCTCACCTATAGGACTAAAACCAAATGTTTCAAAAGGATTATCTCCTTGTTTTGATTGCGAAAAATTATCTAAAGCATATTCTTGTCCAGAATCATCTATAGTAGAATAAGTTGTATTATCTAGATCCTTATATGGGGTTCCATCAAAAATATCAGAATAAACAGCGTCCAACTTTATTTCAGAAGGAATATTATCATTCCAACTATCTATTGAATGTTTTTGAAACACATCCTCAGATGGAAATTCTCCAACCTTATCATTTTCAAGGCCTACACCATCTAAAAAATCTGTTTCAAAAATATTCTCTAAAACAATATTTTCATCATTTTGTGCTGGTATTGCTTCATTTTTAGGCAAATCAAAAAATTCATCCGGTGACATTTCTCCTATGTTAAATCCTTGAACAACGTCTTGGTTGAATAAGACATTATCCAATACCTCTGCATTTGGAATCATTTCTATTGCTTCGGTTTTCATATTTATATTTGTAGGACTTATCACTTCTTCAAACACATTTAACGCTTCAGCATTTGGAATTACATTTAATGCCTCCGCATTTGGAATAATATGCAATGTTTCATCATTAGGTGTCACATGCAATGCTTCTGCATTAGGAATCGAATGCAGTGCTTCTGCATTGGGTATCACATGCAATGCTTCTGCATTGGGAATCGCATGCAATGTTTCATCACTAGGAATCTCATGCAATGTTTCATCACTAGGAATCGCATGCAATGTTTCATCACTAGGAATCGCATGCAATGCTTCTGCACTTATATTCATTGGACTTGTGACTTCATCAAATAAATCTGAATCTGGCATTTCAGGTACAATGCCAGCGTTTTTAATTTCTGCGTTCGATGCATACTCTAAATTTGGAATTTCATCAAATAAATCCGAATCTGGCATTTCAGGTACAATGTCAGCATTTTTAATTTCTGCGTTAGGTACATGCTCTAAACTAGGTACTTGATCAAATAAATCTGAATCTGGCATTTCAGGTACAATGTCAGCATTTTTAATTTCTGCGTTAGGTACATGCTCTAAACTAGGTACTTGATCAAATAAATCTGAATCTGGCATTTCAGGTACAATGTCAGCATTTTTAATTTCTGCGTTAGGTACATGCTCTAAACTAGGTACTTGATCAAATAAATCTGAATCTGGCATTTCAGGTACAATGCCAGCATTTTTAATTTCTGCGTTAGGTACATGATCTAAACTAGGTACTTGATCAAATAAATCTGAATCTGGCATTTCAGGTACAATGCCAGCATTTTTAATTTCTGCGTTAGGTACATGATCTAAACTAGGTACTTGATCAAATAAATCTGAATCTGGCATTTTAGGTACAATGCCAGCATTTTTAATTTCTGCGTTAGGTACATGATTTAAACTAGGTACTTGATCAAATAAATCCGAATCTGGCATTTCAGGTACAACGCCAGCATTTTTAATTTCTGCGTTAGGTACATGATCTAAACTAGGCATATTTACAAATAAATTTTCAAGGACAATGTCAGCATTTTTAATTTCTGTGTTAGGGATATTTTCTAAACTAGGCACATTTATTTCTATGTTGGGAGCATGCTCTAAACTAGGTACATTTATAAATAAATCATCAAGGACAATGTCAGCATTTTTAATTTCTGTGTTGGGAGCATGCTCTAAATTTGGCACTTCTTTTGTTGTATGAAAAATTTCTTCTTTTCCCTTTTCAGCATCCAACATTGATGCCGCCAAAGGAGGTTCAGAGGAATATATAGTTTTCATTTGTTCCTGTTGTTTTAGAATCGTACTCACTTGATTTGTATGGAGATACCCTTTTGTTGCCATAATAATACCTAACATACGATGAGGACGACCCTTAGCATCCCATTTTTTTTGGAAATCTAAACATTCTACCAATTGTTCAGAATTTATAAATCCCATATCTAACGCAATTTCACCAAATTTTTGCAACATGAAACTGTATCCTTAATTGGAAGGTGCAATTTTCTCTACACATAGCAAAGTTGCCCCTACTACATGACAAGGGACGATAAAAACAGAAAGAATAATATTATATTTACTTGTAAAAATCATGTCCATAAAAGAAGGTAATGCAGTGAACGCCATACATAAAAGACCAAAACCAAATACATATCCTATATTTTTTTTCAAAAGTTTTTTTCTTTCAGAATACGTTAAGTCTCGGCGATCTAAGGGAAATTCAAAATACGTAGAAGCCATCAAATAACTTGAAATCAATCCACTAATAATTATGCCTACTACTGGAATAAAATTCATACACAATGCGATCAATAACAAAACAACCATATCAAATATCGCATGTATTGTACCAAAAATCGATGAAAATAACCTCTTAAAAAAACCTTTTTTTCTTTTTATTTCACCTTTGCTTCCAGTTAAAGCAATTTCTGTTTGTTCAGATAACCATCGTTGTGCTGGTGAACTTAGAAAACTTAAAATTAAAAAGAAACAAAGGCAAACAATAAAAATCGCCATAACTAGCAAAGCTTGCCCACCATATCGAATGGGTGCATAGTACCATGCTGTAGACGTCTCTGTAGTCATTAGATTCATATAATAATGGTACGTTTTCATACCATAATCATGTAAAACACCATATCCCACATAAGAAATAGCACCAGGCAAAAGCGAATATAATAATACATTAGGATGCATCAATAAAAAGAAAATCCCACGTATATAATATCGCATACCACCCAATAATCCCATTTTATTTTCCTTTACTGTATATCTTCAATAATCGTTTCAGCAAAATGAATAGAATCGTCATCCTCTTCTTCTGGCGATTGGAGAGTTTCTAATGCCTCTTTTTGAAAAGCTGTTGGCATTAAATCCCAAGGCAATATTTTAGCTAATACTGGTAGGAAAATAGAGCCTCCTGGTAACATAAAAATTCCTAAAGCTGGTACTATTTTTGCAATATCTTTTAATTGTGTCTTTACTGCTTTTTCCTCTTCTGGAGTGACCTCTTCTTGTTTCAGATATTTTAAAAAAATACGAAGCATCTCATCAGATTCTGAAATTTCAATTTTAACTTTATTCCAATTGTCATGCAACATATCTTTTAACTTAGGGAAAAACTCTTTTTCACGAAACTCTTTATTGTCTACAACTTTTTTCTTTAAACAACGTATTTTAAAAAAATTTCGAATTTTACAACACATAGAAGGCTCCTTTGTATAAAAATAGGATGACTTCCTTATATATGTATGTATATGGAAGTCATAATTTTTTCATTTAATGCTCAATGGTATGTTTAAATCTTCTTTGTAAATAATAAAGAAAAATTAAAATAAAACAACTGATAAAAATAGAATTATTTTCATGAGTTCCGCGATTACAACCACCGCCGCCCTTTACTTTAATGAATTCAGGTTCTTCTAATAATTTCTTTACATTCAAACGTCCTTGTGTCATATTCCATTTTATTGGCAAAGTATCAACAGAATAGAGTATTTTTTGTTTAATTTGAATATTTCGCAGGATAGGAAACTTTGTCCAACATAATGCTGCAGCACCAGACACTACAGGACATGCCATAGAAGTTCCAGATTCCAAATCATAATTGTCATCAGGAAGTGTACTGTAAATATCTACACCAGGTGCTGCAAGGTGGACTGTTTGCACACCATAATTAGAAAAATAAGCTCTATTATTATTTTTATCTGTTGCACCTACAGAAATAATATTGGGTACTTTATAATTTGCAGGATATGATGGAACTTCATCATTATTTTTGTTTTCATTACCTGCTGCTACAATAAATAAACAACCAGCATCATGAGTTCCCCAAATAGCATCTAGTAAAGGATCATTTCCTCTTTCATATAAATCTGAATCTTTTGATCCACCCCAGCTATTGTTTAAAATTTTAGCTCCATGTTTTACAGCATAGTCCATGCATTGAATGGCATCGTCATTATAGCCATATCCATCATCATCTAAGAATTTTAATGCCATAATCTTAACACGCCAACATATTCCTGAAATTCCAATACCATTATTAGCTACAGCACCAATAATTCCAGCAACGTGCGTTCCATGACCATTATCATCCATAGGATCATTGTCATTATTATGGAAATCATATCCACAATTTCCATGGCCATCATTCCACATATTGTCTTTTAAATCAGGATGCGTATAATCTACACCTGAATCAATCACAGCAACGATAATATCAGATGCATCTGTATGTGTATCCCAAGCTTGAGGAGCTTGAATTTTATCTAAATGCCATTGTTGACCAAGGTCAGGATCATTGGGATACGTTCCTAATAATTTTCTTTTATACGAAGGAACAGCATATTGTACTTTTTCTTCCAACAATAAAATTTGCAAAGCCTCTTCTAACGAAGAATTGTCTTGCAATTTAAGAACATATAAATTTTTTACTAAATTTATTTTTATTTGTTTTTGAAGAAACAATTTGGATAAAATAGCACTTTGTTCTTCTTCCAAGGCAGTATCTATAAAACGCACCATGATTGTATTTTTGGAATGTTCTTCTGCCAACATTGCTTGAATATTGTGCATATCTGCTCTATGTTGTCCAAAAACAGAACAAACACAGAATAAAAGAAAAAAACAAATCAATTTATTCATATATTATATCCTAAAAAAAATCAAAATAAAAATTTAGGCCAACTTTGAATGCTAGAGAAGATATATCTAAATCTCCAGGAAAATAACAACCAGAAGCTGGTTTATAAGTAATTTTTGAAATATCATGGTATACCCAGTTTGCTTCTACAAATAAGCTAAGATTTGTTTTTAAAAAATATTCCATACCAAGAGTCACTTGAGTTGCCATATTGGGAGTGTGCAAATCTAAATTTGCATTGCTAGCAATATCCCAATGGATTCCAACTCCAGCTTGTAAATAGGGAAAAAACCATTTACCAGTATCTGTTTTAATAGGATAGCGGATTTCGCCAAAAAAAATCAAAGATAAAGTATGAATATCACATACCCCATATTCATCCTCTAAAATAACATGAGTTGGAGATATTGCTCCAAAAGTCAAATCATTCAATGCCATATAGCGATAATCAAAATTAAATCCTATAGAAAAATATTCTAATGGTGCTGGCAAACCATGTTTCATTCCTATATTTAGCAAAAAATTCTGAAGTTGAAAAGAATCTATATCATCTTTTGTGATAAGAGCAAAAGAATTCTTCATAATTCCTAGCCTATCAAAATCAAAATTAGCATATGTCAAACCATATCCTAATGCAACACGTATGCATTGTTCATTATAAGAAGGGAACATATCGCCACTATAAATAGATGTTTCTTCCAATTGGATTGAAGGTAAGATATTTGTCATATCCATATCTGTACCTTTATTTAAATTATAATATAATTCTTCTTCTGCAACTACAGTAAAGACAAAAATAAAGAAAAACAAGAAAAAAACATGAAACCTCATTTTTTTCTTCCTTAAAAAACTGTAAAGTGATAAAATAGGAAATATAAAATAAAAAAATAATTTATAACATTTTTTAAATGAAAAAATAACTCATAACATTTTATACGATTTCATATGCTTTTTTCAAGTAAAAAGGAATGACGTAGAAAAAAAATGGGATTTTCTCCAATTATAGCGTTTTCTAGTATAGGAAACAAACATTTAAACGGAACAAACTATTTCATAAAGAAAGGGAATTTATGTTTCCACAAGACATCATCATTAAAAAAAGGGACAACAAAACCCTTACAAAAGAAGAAATACAATACTTTGTACAGGGAGTAGTCAATGGAGACTTTACTGATTACCAAAGTTCCGCCCTTCTCATGGCAATCTATTTAAATGGCATGTCACCTGAAGAAACAAGTTGGCTTACGGAAGCTATGATGAAATCAGGAGACATCATCCAACTTTCAGAAATTGACAAACCCAAAGTAGACAAACATTCCACAGGCGGAGTAGGTGACAAAGTTTCCTTAATCCTTGGTCCCCTTGCTGCAGCATGCGGACTTTGCGTTCCCATGATTAGCGGCCGTGGTCTAGGTCATACAGGAGGCACACTCGATAAGCTAGAATCCATTCCAGGCTTTAAAATCGACTTAACCATAGACAAATTTCGAGATCAACTGCAAAAAATAGACATTGCCCTCATTGGTCAAACATCCAACCTAGCACCAGCCGACAAAAAATTATACGCATTGAGAGACGTTACAGGAACAGTAGAAAGCATTCCACTTATTTGTGGTAGCATCTTGAGCAAAAAATTTGCAGAAGGCACAGATGCCCTAGTTATGGATGTAAAATGGGGCAAAGGTGCATTTATGAAAACATTTGCAAAAGCAAAACAACTTGCTGAATCCATTGTAACCATTGGAAAACAACTCAACCATCCTGTAGTTGCTCTCATTACAGACATGAATCAACCTCTAGGCAAAAACGTAGGAAACGCTTTAGAAATGATAGAAGCATTTGACATGCTCAAAGGCAAAATCAAACAAGGCGATTTATATGAACTTACCATTATACTCACTGCTCACATGCTCGTTCTAGGAAAAATCACAGAAAACATTGAACAAGCAAAAGAACTTATTCAAACAAAAATTGACAATGGGGAAGCCATTAAAAAAATGCAAGAAGTTATCGAATTCCAAGGTGGAAATCCAGAAATTATCAATGACTATAGCTTATTTCCACAAGCTCAACACACTATGGAACTCAAAGCCCAGCAAACAGGTTATATCCAAGATATTCACGCATTAAAAATAGGAACTGCTGTCATGTACCTAGGAGCCGGTCGCAAATCTATACAAGATTCCATTGACCCTGCTGTTGGAATTACTGACCTTAAAAAGGTAGGAGACTTTGTTCACCAAGACGATATTCTTTGCAAAATTTACTACAACGACCAAAAAAAACTCGACCAAGCACTTCCTCTTCTTATGGAAGCCTTTCAAATCGCAGAAGCTCCACCATCAATCAATCCTATAGTTGCTGAAATACTCAAAAAATAACTATAAAATACTCTACCCAGAGTATTTTATAAATAACTTACCCAAAGTAGTTTACCTAGATAATTTCTTTAAATGTTTGGTAAACTACCTAGGTGTTAAATGTTTGGTAAACTATTCTGGGGGAAATCCCCCAGAGCAACATTTAATTACTCAGGGTGTTTTTTCTCTCAGAGTAACATTCCCTCCCTAGAGTAAGTTAGCCTTTTCCATAGTAAATTTCCTTCCCCAGAGTAAATAATTTATTGATCTTACTTATTTCTAAGCTCCTTAGGGAAATGTAGCAATTTTTCTCTATAATATTCATATTGTTTTTGTCGTAATTCTATTTCTTTTAGTAATCCTTCTGAAATATCGTTGATTAGAGCTTGAAATGTATCTAGAATTTTAACTATTTTATCTTGGATTTTTTTGTGGGGTAATTTTATTCTTATTTTTTTTAATATATCTTTCGTAAGGGTAGGGCGAGTGAAATTTGTACTTAAAGATTTTATATTATAATTTTCAATAAAATAATAAAAATATTTTGGTAAAATTTTGTTTTCATTAATTTCAGTATAAAAAATTGTATCTATATTCCAAAAAGGTTTTTCTAAATAAAATACATTTTCTATTGAACCTTTTCTTGGTATCAGCACAGTAGGTTTATTGTATAAATATTGATCTACATAAAGGTTCATTTTCCCACCACTTCCATATACGGGGACTATTCCTGTACCTAGTTGTTTCCAATCTTTCCCATGTTTAATTTTAATAATATGTTCAAGAGAAAACTCTTTGAGTTTCTTATTATTTTCTAATTCATCTATTTTTTTAGAAATTTTATGTAAATATTTTTTACTGAATAATAAGCTTCTATAGTATTCATACTGTTTTTTTCTAGCTTGGTATTCTTTCTGTAATTCAGCTTGTAAGGCAGTGATATAACTTGTAAATTTGTCTAGTATTTTTACAATTTTTTCTTGCGTTTCAAGAGACGGAATAGGAATTAAAAAATTTTCAATATCGTGTAACACAATATAGGACATAGTTGCTTGTTTTTTTTTGCTAAATAAATATTTTTTTAATTCCATTTTCATGTAATGCATTAAAAATAAAATATTTATATGTTTGAATTTCTGTAATACATATATTCTTTGGTATGCATTAAATTTACCATTAAAATATTTAACATCACCAATATTAGCATTTCCTGCTATTAATAAACTTTCACCATCAAAAGCATATGTATCGATATTACTAATTTTTTTAGATGTTGTAAAAAATGGATATTTTCCATTTTTCATTTTTTCTTTTGCATTGAGTTTTCCTGTTTTGATTTCACAGACTTCTCTTAGTTTTTTCCATTCTATTGTTTTATTTTTTAGCAATTCATTGATTGGATGCATTTTTAAGTTCCTTAGGTAAATGTTACAATTTTTTCTATTTTACTCATTAAGTTTTCCATGCTCTACACACTTAAAGTTTAAAATTGAATTAAAATATATTTTTTTATTCAAAGTTTCAAAAATCAATGATTTATCAATAAGAAAACATTTTAAATAAGCATTTTCAAATTAGAAATTTTAATTTTAAAAAAAACAGTAAAAATTAATTTATAGTCTCATTTTCCCAGGGCAACTCACCGCCTCAGAGCAAGTTCACCCCAGAGCAACTCACTGCCCATAGCAACTTTTCTCCCGAGCAACTCCCCCGAGCAATTTTGCTCCCCCGAGCAACTTCCCTCCCCCGAGCAACATTTGCTTCCCCGAGCAACTTCCCTCCCCCGAGCAACATTTGCTTCCCCCAAGCAAATTCCCTCCCCATAGCAACTTCCCTCCCCCGAGCATCATTTGCTTCCCCCGAGCAAATTCCCTCCCCATAGCAACATTCCCTCCCCCGAGCAACATCCCCTCCCCCGAGCAACTTCCCTCCCCCGAGCACCTCCCCCGAGCACCTCCCCAGAGCAACTGACACTTCCCCCCGAGCAAATCCAAATCCACCCCCGAGCAAGTTTGATCCCCCGAGCAAGTTTGCTATTATCAAATAAAAAGAAGCAAGGGAGTAAATATTTATTCCCTTGCTTCTTTTGCTTAATTTTTTAATTTTTTCTTTTCTTTTTTATAGTTGATTTTTTCTTTTTTTTGGCATTCTTACTTGCTTTATTTAATTTTTTGTTTTTTGTAGTTAATTTTTTATCTTGCTTATTTTTTTTAGTACCTTTGATTGTTTTATTTGATTTTTTATTTTTTTTAGCACCTTTGATTGTTTTATTTGATTTTTTATTTTTTGTAGGTTTTTTAATTATTTTTTTGTTATTTTTTTTCGATTTTTTTAATTTTTTCTTTTCTTTTTGTTGTATTTGTTCGTCTTCATCATCTATGTCTTCTAGACCCATTTCCAGATCTGTTAATTCTTGCAATGTGTTCTCATCTTCTATGAGTGTGAATTTTGTAGCAAGGAGATACATCATATTTTTGAATTTATAAATTTCGCCTTCTACTTCGTATTGAGATTTTGGTTGTAGTTTTTCTAGTAGTTTCACTAGAATATTGTTTTCTAAAAGTATATAGCAATTTTCTTTTTCTGTATCTTGAAATACGTATCTATCTTTGTAAGAGTGGATTTGACCTGAAAGATTTTTTGTGTCAGCATAGAGTATTGAACTAATTATGACAAATAAGAAAAGGAATAGTTTTTTCATGGATTGCTCCTTATTAAAATAAAATAGTTGTATAGATTTTTTTGTTATTTGGTAAAAATGCAATTTATATGCCAAATAATATATTTTTTTTAATAAGGATTGATAAGGATTTGCGAATGTATGTGTAAAATTTTACACATTGAAAATTTTAAAAAATTTCACATTATATTTTTGATTTGTATATAATTTTTCAAAATAAATTATTGTTTTTGTATATAATTTTTCAAAATAAATTATTGTTTTTGTATATAATTTTTCAAAATAAATTATTGTTTTTGTATATTATAGTATAAGATATGCTTTAAAAAAAAACGTAAAAAAACTTGATTGTAGTATGAAAGATAGTATAATAAATTTGTTTCTTTTTTATATTTAGTATAAAGTATTTTAAGGTATTTTAAAATATGGCTCAAACAATTCATGAGTTTAAAGGGCTTACGGATGCTGAAGTATTAGAAAGTCGTCAAAAACATGGTGCGAATGTTATTACTCCAGTTGCGCGAGATCCTTGGTGGAAACAATGGCTGGAAAAATTTAATGACCCTATTATTCGCATTTTAATTGTAGCTGCTTTTGTGGCAATTTTAGTGGGAATAATAGATGGCAAATTTTATGAAGGCATTGGAATTATTGTTACTATTTTCTTAGCAACTACTCTTGGTTTTATAAATGAGTATAAAGCAAATAAAGAATTTGATATTCTAAATAAAGTAAATGATGAAGTCCCTGTAAAAGTGATTCGCAATGATGAAATTACTAGCATTCCTAAAAAGGATTTAGTTGTTGACGACATTGTATTGTTAGATACTGGTGACGAAGTCCCTGCAGATGCTGAAGTTTTACGAGCAATGTCTTTAAAGGTAGATGAATCTAAACTCACTGGTGAGTCTATGCCTGTGAAAAAGACTCCAGAAGATGATACAAGTGAGAAAGTAGAAAATGCATATCCATCCAATAAAGTTTTTCGCGGAACTAATGTAAGTGAAGGTCGTGGGACAATTCGTTTACTTTCTGTGGGAGATAAAACAGAAATTGGACAAGCTACTCAGTCTGCCTCCGAAGAAACTGGCAATGAAACACCATTGAATCGTCAATTAGGAAAATTAAGCAAGCTTATTGGCGTAATTGCGTTTGGAGTAGCTGCTTTTTTATATCTTTGTTTGATTCTTCGCGACTTTTATGATGGGAAGATGGATTTAATCGCTGCACAATGGTATTTTCTCATTTCTGTGATTGTTGCTACTCTTGTAGCTCTTATTCCAGTTTGGATTCCTATTGTTTATGATTTAAAAGAATTGATCAATAAAAAAACAAAACGACCACAATGGGTAGAAGAAGGCGGTCTTTTTTTATGGTTGAAGTCATGTACAGCAGGTATAATTGTATTGGGGATTTCTTTAGGTATTGGTTATTTTGCAAATCCATTTAAGCTTGCTCATATGACAGATGCTTTGATTGATCATACAATGGTAGAACAGCTTTTAGAGTATTTCATGGTTGCTGTGACATTGATTGTTGTTGCTGTTCCTGAGGGGTTACCCATGAGTGTAACTCTTAGTTTAGCATATAGTATGCGCAAGATGATTAAATCAAATGTTCTTGTACGAAATATGCATGCTTGTGAAACGATTGGTGCTGCAACAGTAATTTGTACTGATAAAACTGGTACATTGACATTGAATGAAATGCGTGTTCAAGAAATAGAAGCACCTTGTTTAGTGGACAAAAAATTAGACAGTGATAGAAATAAAGAACAAGAGATTATTATTAATTCGATTTCTGGGAATTCTACAGCTCATTTGGCAAAAGATAGTCACGGTGCAGATATTTATCTAGGAAATCCTACAGAAGGTGCAACTCTATTTTGGTTAAAAGATCAAGGTGTTGATTATCAAGAGTATAGAAATAAGTTTAGCATCAAAAAACAATGGGTTTTCACTACAGAACGAAAATATATGGCGACGGTTGGTTCTACGCCTCAAGTGCCTGAAGATATTGTGTATGTTAAGGGTGCCCCTGAAATTGTCATGCAATTTTGTTCGCAATTGCTTCTTCCCGATGGCGTAACTAATTTAGAAGATCATAGAACAAGTATCAAAGAAAAATTAGAAGCATGCCAAGGACGCGGCATGCGTACTTTAGGTTTTGCTTATCGAGTAGTTTCAGAAAAAGATATGCAAAAAACAGAAAAAGAAGTATTGCAAGATTTGATTTGGATTGGATATTGTGGCATTGCTGATGGATTGCGTCCAGAAACTCCTGGCGTAGTTGCCTCTTGTAAAGAAGCAGGAATTAAAGTTAAAGTATTAACAGGGGACAACCCACTTACAGCTAAAGAAATTTCTCGTCAAATTGGTCTAGGGCAAAATAAAGATCTTCCTTATAATTCTTTAACAGGTGTAGAATTTGGTTCTCTTCCTGAAGAAAAGTTACCAGAAGCAGCTAAAAATTTAGAAGTTCTTTCTAGAGCACGTCCTTTAGATAAGCTAAAACTTGTAAAACTTCTCAAAGCACAAAATGAAGTTGTTGCAGTTACAGGTGATGGAACAAATGATGCCCCAGCATTGAACCATGCTGATGTTGGGCTTGCAATGGGGAAAACAGGCACAGCTGTTGCTAAAGAAGCTAGTGATATTGTCATTATGGATGATTCGTTTCAAAGTATTGTCAATGCTGTTATGTGGGGACGTTCTTTGTATCAAAATATCCAGAAATTTATTTTATTTCAACTCACTATCAATTTTATTGCTATCGGCATTGTATTATTTGGACCTTTTATTGGTATTAACCTACCATTGACAGTCATTCAAATGTTGTGGGTCAATTTAATTATGGACACATTTGCAGCATTGGCTTTGGCTACAGAACCACCACAAAAAAGCGTCATGCAAAAACCTCCTCGACATCCAGAAAGTTTTATCATCACACCAGCTATGGCAGAGAATATTTTAATTGTAGGTCTTATTTTCCTTTCTATTCTCAGTTTTATGATTTATACAATTCAGAAAAATGGCATCAATGCTCAAGAATTAACTATATTCTTTACAACGTTTGTCATGCTTCAATTTTGGAATATGTTCAATGCAAAAACATTGGGAAGAACAGAATCTGCTTTTTATGGCATTAATCAAAATAAATCATTTTTATTGATTGCGTTCGTGATTCTTCTTGGACAAATTGGTATTGTACAATTCGGTGGTGAACAACTTTTTAGAACAGTGCCCTTAAATTTAAAAACTTGGCTTATTATTATTGTGGCAACTTCACCAGTTCTTATTGTTGGTGAATTCATCCGTTGGATGATGCGAATCAGAGATCGTAGAGCAAAAGCTTAGAAAAGATCTTAGAACGATAACGAAAAATAGAAAATATAAAATTGTAAAAAAAATAGTAGCTATGTATACATAGCTACTATTTTTTTATTCTTTATTTTTTATACAATTGTTTGTATATTTTTATTATTTTTTAAGATTAGATAATGCTTCTTTAATTCGTTGTATGCCTTTTTCAATCATGGCTTCGGAAGTGGCAAAGGATATTCTAAAGCAACGATCATCTCCAAAATCCATACCAGGAACTACAGCTACATGATATTTATCTAGCAAGTAACTAGCCATTTCTGTAGAATTGTGGATTGTTGTATCGCCATCTTTATAACCATAGTAGTAGGATGCGTCCACAAATAGATAAAAAGCACCTTGAGGACGAGTGGTAGAAATATGTGGTATATCTTGTAAGAGTTTATAACCTAAATTGCGACGATTTTCAAAGGCAATTTGCATATTTTTTAGATGAGATGAATCTTCTAAGTTATCTCTGATCGCTGCATATGCTGCTCGTTGAGAAACAGAACAAGCATTGCCAGTGAGATGGCTTTCTACTTTTGTCATTGCTTTAGCCACTGCAACGTGAGAAGCAGCATATCCAATTCTCCAACCTGTCATAGCAAAGGATTTAGAAACTCCGTTAATAATGATGACTTGGTCTCGAATTTCTGGAAAAGAAGCTAAGGAGATAAATTCAATATTATCATAGACAAGTTTTTCGTATATTTCATCTGAAATTACAAAGAGGTTATGTTTTTTGATAATAGGCAGAAGAGCTTCGATATGTTCTTTGTAATATACAGAGCCAGTAGGATTGGAGGGAGAGTTTAAAATTAAAGCTTTTGTTTTAGGTGTAATGTATTTTTCGATTTCTTCTGGTGTAAGAATGTAATTGTTTTCCGCACGAGAAGGCACAAATACAGGAACTGCACCTGCCATTATAACCATAGCAGGATAGCTTAACCAATAAGGAGCTGGGATAAGAACTTCATCGCCAGGTTCTGTGATAGCATGGATAGCAGCAGATAAACATTGTTTTCCACCACTTCCTACTACAATGTTTTCTCGTTTAAAGTGTGTTAAACCATTTTCTTTAGCAAATTTTTTAACTATGATGTCGCGCAATTCTGGAAGTCCAGCACCACTTGTGTATTTTGTAATATTGTTACAAATGGCTTGAAATGCTTCGATTTTTACGTTGTCAGGTGTATGAAAATCTGGTTCGCCTACAGTAAAGGAAACAACATCAATACCTTGTTTTTTCATTTCATCTACTTTAGCTTTTAAAGCTAGAGTTAAAGATGGAGTAATTTGCTCTAAAGATTTTCTTGTCGAAATCACAATTAATTCCTTAAATTTTGAATTTTGCAATGCCAAAAAGATGCAAGTAAGGGATATATGAATTTTACTTGCAAAGAATATAATAAAAGTATCCCACTGTTTATTATATCACTTTTAAAAAATTGTCAAATGAAAAATTGTTAAATGCATTTTAAGACAATATTTTTACTCTTCTTGAAATATGCTACTGTTAGAAAATTTCCCAAGTGCTAAGAGTGGAAAGTAGTGTCGATAGTAGTCGTAGCGAAGGTAGAAATATTTTCCAAATCCTGTACCTGTGAAATAATCTTCTTCCCAAGTTCCCTCTTCTGTTTGGTTCTTGATGAGCCATTCTATTCCACGTTGTATGGCATCTTTGTATTCTTCTGGTCTAGTAAGAAGTGTAAGGATTGCCCAAGCTGTTTGAGAAGGAATGCTAATAGGAAGGGGAGCGTATTGTTTTTCATCATCATAGGAATCGCAGGATTCACCCCATCCACCATCAGAGTTTTGTATCTTCACCATCCAATCACATGCTTTTTTGATGACATCATCTGTATCTGGATATAAAGCAAGACCAGAGACTGCAGACCATGTGCCATAGATGTGATTGACACCCCAACGTCCATACCACGAACCATGTTTTTCTTGCTCTTTGTGTAGAAATTGAATGGTTTTTCGTACAATGTGGTTGTCGGGGCTAACATTGAGTTCACCTAGCAATTGTAAGCATCTGCCAGAAACATCTGCTGTGCTTGCATCTTGCCAATTTTCCATATCATTGAATGGAATAAGGTCTACGTAATCATCATCCACGCCTTGTTCAAAGGCACTCCAGCCACCATCATGATTTCTGATAGTCATAAGCCAGCGAAGTCCTCTTTGGATGCAGGAGTTCAATTCCTTTGTGGGATTTGGATTTTGTAAAAGTGCCATAAGAACAACGGCAGTGTCATCGGTATCAGGGTAATAGTTATTATAAAATTGAAATGCCCATCCACCACCGAATCCAGTTTTATTTCGAATTGCCCAGTCACCTTCTTGGTTGATTTGACTATCTATGATCCACTGATAGACAGGTTCTAGTTCTGCTGCATCCATATTGTAATTAGAATGAGACAGTGCATATAATGACCAAACTGTGTCCCAAACTGGTGAAACGCACGCTTGCATGGCGTTATTTCCTTTGATTTCTATAATGAATCGATGGAGAGCTTGAAATCCTCTATGGATAACATGGTGTTCTAGACCGTATCCTAAGGAATATAAGGCAATGATAGAGTACTGTATAGCTGGATAGATACCACCCCAGTCACCACTAGGATCTTGGTGGTTGAGAATCCATTGTTCACATCGTTTTACTGCAAGGATAGATAGGGAATTGTCGTCTAATGCATAATTTTTTGCAATTTTTTTAAACATGTTTTCCCAAAGATGGCGTCGTTTGTTTTGATAGGGTAAAATAGGAGTAAAATCTTCAAGTTCTGAAGGCTGTAAAGGAAAATTAGAAAATGTGTAATTTTTATGATATAAAATAGCCATAGGAATAAGAGACGTACGAATCCAATATGCAATGGAATAGATAGAAAATTCAGCTTCGTCAGGCAACAATATGAGGTAAGGATTGATTTCTGGTATGCTACTCCAAGGAGTTAATCCGTAAATGGCTAGTAGCAATTTTGTTTCCATGTTGATATCTTCATGGAAATCAAGTGTTTTTAAGTATTGGTAAACTTGTGTAAGTTCTGGGCTATTTTTTTCATATCCAAGTGCACGACCTGCTAAGTACATTAATAAGTTGCTAGATGGGTGTGGTTTAGCTTGATAATATAATCCAATAAGACCTTGTTCATCTCTACAGGAAAGGATATATTGAAACATATTGTCATAAAAGTTGTGTGTTTCATGACCTACTCCCATGGACATAAGAATAAACTGTGCACTGAGACCAGCATTAGTTTCGATTTTTGCATGCCAATATTTTTCTTCTTTTATGTTTTGAAGAAGCCATTTTTGGGCATTTTGAATAGTATTTTTTATTTTACCCTTTGTTTGTTTTGCTGTCTGTTTTTGTGGAATTCTTGTTTTAAATGTTTCTATAATAGTAGTGATGGCTTTGGCGTCTTTATAATCTTCTAAAAAATCTTCTGGGCTTTCGATTTCGATTCCCATATGACGGCATCCTTTCTCTGTTCTACAAATGAAGACTTCTTTTTGTTTTGTATAAAAAGATTCCTTTTTTGTATAAAAAGATTTAAAAAGATTTCTTTTTGTTTTAAGAAATATAAAAGATATATAATATATAATATATCTTATATTTATTATATTTTATGATTTTATTATAAAAAATAAAAGATTCTTTACATAGAATCTTTTATGATTTTTAATAAGTTTATTATATTGTTTTGTCTTTTATATTGTTTCGTTCTCTTTGGAAGAGTTTTTGTAATGCTCCATTGTCATCAACGGCTTTGTCAGCTTGTATATGAAGTTCTTTTACTTCTTTTCTTGTGATTTTAAGCGGCATACCTAATAGTAAATCCATTGTTTTTGTTTGTGCAAGATGGATTGTTCTCAGTGCGAAAAGAACTGGTAAAGTACAAAAAATACGAATGTCTGTTTCTTGTTCTGGTATAAGAAGTGTGTATTCAATAGATCTGTCTAAATAAGGTAAGATGTATTGAATCATATCGTGTACCATAGATTCGTATCTTTCATCTATGGAATCTTGTAGAAAATTTTCTATGTTGATGTTGTGTTTTTGCAACACTGTTCTAGGCAAGTAGATAACTCCGCGTTCGTTATCCCCTAAGATCCCTTTTAAAATATTCGTGAGTTGCAATCCTAAAGCAAAATCAATTTCCCGTTCTTGCATTTGTTTTTGAATTTTTGGTGTAATACTTTCTCTCGAGTCTGCAAAGGCTTTTGTCAAGAATTCTCCTACAGTGCCTGCTACATAGTAGCAATATTGATCTAAGTCTGGGAGATCTGTTAAGCCTTGCAGTTTATGGTTTTTTTCTCGTGCAATTGTTTTTGCCATACCTTGTGCCATTTTTCGCACACATTCTTTGATGGCGTCTTGTATATTTTCGGGAAATGTATCATAGACTTCCATGACTTTATGTGTACCATGGAGTAAATCAATATCATTGCCTTGATATTGATCTTTAGGAAAGTTATTGTTAAAAGCACTTAGTAAACTGTCTCTTTGTGATGTGCAAAGTTCTATAGCAGCTCGCTCTAAAAGTTGAATTCTCATGTTAGTATCTGCTTGATTCGTATCTTCTAGCGTATCTAAAATGCGACAGATGAGATAGCCTACTCCAATTTGTGTAGTTAATGGTTTATCTAAGGCTTCTATGCCTATAGCAAATGTTCTAGATACAAGGGGGAGCATATCTTCGCAGTATTGTTTGGATTCGTCGATCATGTATTTTTATTTTCCTTTTCCGCTCAAGAATTTTCTTGACTCTGTTTAAAATGATCTTCCAAAAGAAAAGCTAAATATTTGTTTTTCATCTTCCTTTTCTTTACAGATGGGATATCCGAAATCTAATGCCAATGGGCGTGGTCCTAGGAAAGGCACTTTAATTCTAAGTCCTGTACCTATAGTAACTCGGACATTTTCAAAAATAGAATCATCAACTCTGGGGGTAACATTCCCTATATCTGAGAAGAATACAAGACGCAAAACGTCTTGATAAAGTGGAAGGCTGTATTCTATAGTTCCTATGAACATACAATTTCCACCAATTGGATCATTGGCACGTGTAGGATCTTTTTCTCTGGGCGAGGCACTTCTATATTCAAAACCACGCAATGTATTGATACCACCAGCAAAATATCGTTCAAAGACTGGAATATTATCGGAATTATCAATGGCATCTGCAAAGCCCATTTTTAATCCAAGGCTTAAAATGTGTTTATTGCCAGCTTGGGTTGTGTAAAGGGAAGTAAACCAGGCAAGACGAATATTGAATTTGGAAAAATCATAATCACCACCTAAGAAAACACCAGCCAATTCATAGGAAAGCCCAATGATAAATCCTCGAGTTGGTAATATATAATCATCTCTTGTGTCAATGGTATAATCTAACATTAAGGAAGAGACTAAGCTAGAACCTTTAACATCTACTACATCCCAAGGTGCATCTCTGTCTAATTTTTTAACTCGTACGTTGTCAAGGCGATATGTAAGTTTTAAGACAGAATCTTTAGTAATTTGGTGGCCTATCATGATTTGTGTGCCTAGAGTATGTTCTTCCCAAGATTCTCGTCCACGTGCTAAGCTGTATACTTCAGGAGCAAATGTCCAATCTGTTCCAAATAAATGAGGTTCTGTAAAGCCAATTTTAAATCGTAAGTAATCTTTACCTGCTTGGAAATAGACATCGAATTGTTGACCTGCACCTGTGAAGCTTTCCCCACTAAGAAAATCTGCTAAGCTAGTGGGAGGTTTGGCAATGTCAAAATTTCGTTTTATTAAGTAAATTTCTCCCACAGCCCCCATATCAGATGTGATACCTGCTGCAAATCGAATATTCCCTGTCTGTCCTTCTTCCACCTGAAAAATAATGTCTTTCCAATTTGGCGAAGCTGTTTCTTCAAAACTGACTTTAATAGTTTCAAAGTAACGGAGTCGTTGCAATCGCATTTTGCTGTCATCTACTCTGCCTAAGTGAAATTGTTCGCCAGGGGAAATTTGCAATTCTCGTCGAATTACGTTTTCTTTTGTTAAATCATTACCGCGAATTTCTACTCTTCTGATGTAATTGACAGCTCCTTCTTCAATGGTGTAATATAAAGTAACTTGGTAGGTATCTAAGTCTGTGATTTTCCAATTAGGATAAATTTTGATGTTTAAGAAACCGTTTTCACCATAAAGATGTTCTAATTTGTTTTTATCTGTGAGCATGTCGCCTTGTTTGAAAATAGATTTTTCTTTCATGATGAGGCGAACTTTAAATTCTTCTTCAGAAAATATTGTGTTTCCTTGAAAAACAATGTCACTCACGTAATAGCGTGGTCCTTCGTCTATACTAATATTGATGGTGAGTTTTGTTCGATCTGTGGAATAAAATAAATCTCGAAGGTGAACTTGTGCATCTAAAAATCCTTCAGAGCGATAGTAATTTCGCATAAGGATTAAATCTTCTTGAAATGTGTCAGCATTATAATATTGATTACTAAAAATTCCACTTTCTTTTGTCTGTGATAAATTTAAAAGTTCTCCTTTAGTAAAAAATTTATTGCCAAAAAAACAGATTTCATCAATTTTGACTTGGGGTCCTTCTTGTATGTATATATCTAAATCTACCCAATTTCCTGCTACTTTTGTATCTGTTTTAACTTCTACAAAAGGGTAGCCTTTTTTATTGTAATGTTCTTTAATTTTAATCACATCTAAAGAAAGCAAGTAAGGAGCAAGGTATCTTTCTTGGGCAAGTCGCATAAGTTTTAATAAATCGCGTTCGTTGATCTGATAATTGCCATGAAATCGAATTTCACCGATGAGTTGGTTTTCTGTGACTATAAATTGAATATGAAGCCCTTCTGAAGTTTGTTCTGTTTGGACTTCTATATTAGTAAAAAATGCCAATTTATGAAGTCGCTGTATATCATTTCTTAGTGATTCTGATGAAAATGGTTTTCCAACTTGTGTCTCTAATTTCGTTTTTATATTTTCTTCTGTATTGGTCATAAGACCTTTGATAGTAATTTTATGCACAAAATCTCTTCCTTGTGCATAGAGAATCCCATCAAGAATGAAAAAACAAAAAAGAAAAAGCAAATATTGTTTCAACTGGTTCATAAAAGTCTAAATATGAAAGCTCCTTCGTGCAATGAAAGATAACTCTCCTCTCCTTTCTTTGTGCTAAGAAGGTACATCGTTAGATAGAGTGACAAATCTCATGTGTTGCTTAAAGAAAAACAAATCTGCTGTTCCAGTTGGACCATTTCTATGTTTAGCAACGATCACTTCAGCCATACCTTGTTTTTGGCTATCTGGAAAGTAATATTCATCTCTATAAAGGAACATAATGATATCAGCATCTTGTTCTAGAGCCCCTGATTCTCGTAAGTCGGACATCCTAGGTCGATGATCGTCTCGTGCATCTACTGCACGGTTTAATTGAGATAATCCAATAACAGGGATATTAAGCTCGCGAGCAAGCCCTTTTAATCCTCTAGAAATAAAAGAAATTTCTTGTTGTCTATTTTCTGTTCTATTGCTACCACGACTTTCCATAAGTTGAATATAATCAATAATGATTAAGTTGATATCATGCAATGATTTATATCTTCTTGCTTTGGCTCTCATTTCACTTAATGACATGCTAGCTGTGTCGTCAATATAAATGGGGGCTTTTTCTAATGCTTCTTTTTCTTGTAGCAATATAAATCGTTCATCAGGTGTAATGCTACCATCATGAAAACGATGAGGACTGATTCTAGCGAGACTACATAACATGTTTCTGGCCACTTGTGTTTTTGCCATCTCTAAGCTAAAGATCAAAACTCCTTTTCTCTGAAATATCCCAATGTGAGAGGCCATATTTAATGCAAAACTTGTTTTTCCCATACTAGGTCGTGCTGCTAAGATAATGAGGGCTGAATCTTGTAATCCTGAAATGATTCGATCTAAGACTGAAAATCCTGTGCTAATCCCTTTATTTTTTTCATCATTGCTATCTAACTCTGCAAGAACATCTAAAAGAATATGTTGTATGTGTACAGGTTCAGAGGATATTTTTTTCTGCGTGATGTCAAAAATAATACTTTCTGCTTTATCTAAAAGATCATTTAGAGTATATTGTTCACTCTCCGCAAGTTTAATAATATCTTGTGCAGCAAGCACTAAAAGTCTCATGATACCTTTTTCACGTACCACTTCAGCAAAGTAACTAGCATTTCCGCCAGAATACATCGCTCCCATAAGTTGCGACAAATATTCATCTGAAGTTAATTGCATTACACCTTTGTGTTTGAGTTCTTCTTTAATAGAAGCAGGAATAATAGGCTTTCCATCGTCATACAGGTTTTTTATAGCTTCAAAAAGAATTTGATGGCTTTCTTTTGTGAAATAACTTTTCTGGAGAGATTGTATAATTTCGCCTGCTATTGAGTCTTCAATGAGAAGACTTCCCAGTACACCGATTTCGGCTTCTAAACTTTGTGGTAGTCGGGAGTTCTCCACCATTGTTTTCTCGCATTTCTATATATTTGATGAATAATTTGATGTTCTGAAGAACGTTTGGAGGGTGAAAACCCTAATTGCAGTTGCAATTAGGGATGAATTTCTAGTCCTGCGTTTCGTTGATGATCCAAACTTTGCTTTTGACCACAACTTCGGGATGTAATTGAATTTGAAGAGGGAAAATACCTAATTCTTTGATAGGATATTTTGTTTCATCTTCGAGTTGAAACATATTAGCGTCCACTGCAAAACCCATTTTTCGAAAAGATTCTGCAATTTTGTTATATGTAACAGAACCGAAAAGAGTGTTGTCTTCGTTTGCTTTTGCAGCAATTTCGCACATACTGACTTCCAATTCTTTGGCAAGTCTTTTCATTTCATCTCTTCTAGCAAGTTCTAATTGTTTTTGTTGTCGTTTCCAAATTTCAATTTGGCGGAGATTGTCTTCAGTTGCAAAATTTGCCATTCCCATAGGGATCAAATAATTGCGTCCGTATCCTTTTTTTACTTTAACAATTTCGCCTTTTCGTCCTAATTTAGGAACATCTTGCATAAGTAATAGTTGTAAATCCTTCATCCTGTTTCCTTTTATAAGACACCCTTGTTTTTTTACAAACAAGGGTCATTTCATTGATCCGACGAATTGCCGGATGAGAATGGCATTCTTATCCAACGTAGGGCATGAGAGCCATATATCTTGCTCGTTTAATTGCCCCTTTGGCTTTTCTTTGGTGGCGTGCACAGTTTCCAGATCTTTTTCTGGAAAATAATTTCCCTTGGGATGTACAAAGCTTTTGTAAAGTTTGGATATCTTTGTAATCAATTATGTCTATGCCTTCTCTACAAAATCGACACCGCGACTTTTCTGTATCCTTTCGGTATCGTTTTTTAGTCATTCATATTCTCCTATATGCGGTTGTTTCTTATAATATGGTTACTAATGTAACTATTTGTAATTTTATTGATTTACTCTAATTTAAAAATTAAAAATTAAAGTCTACAGAACGAATGATTCTTGAAATCTATTCAGTAGTTGCATCCGTATCGTCTTCGTCTTCGTCTTCGTCTTCGACTTCTTCTTCAACTTCCACTGTTTTCTTGGGGGCTTTATACATAAGTTGTAGGCTATCTGCCATCACTCGTAGTTTGCTACGTTTTTCACCTGTTTTTGTTTCCCAAGCGTCCAAATAGAGTCTTCCTTCTAGGAAAACATGACTACCTTTGGTGAGTTGTTTTACGCATGCTTCTGCCTTGTTCTGCCATACTGTAACGTCTACAAAACAGGTATCTCTCTTTTTTTCGCCATTGCTGGTTGTGTAATGACGATTGACTGCTAATCCAAATTCTGCCACTGGTGTGCCATTGGGAGTAAAACGTAATTCAGGCTTTCTTGTAAGATTGCCAATGAGATATACTTTGTTCAAACTAGCCATTGGGAACTCCTAATTTTTCATTGTTTCTTGATCTGCATCGCAAAATGCGATTGCATAGTGTTTGATTCAGAGGTGCAACTTATTCTTCATCATCCTCGTCATCGTCATCATCGTCGTCGTCATCGTCGTCGTTGTCGTCGTTGTCGTCATCATCGTCGTCGTCATCGTCGTCATCGTCGTTTACTACATAATCTTCGTCAGTTGCACTTTCGTCAGGTGCACTTTCTTCGTCAAATTTTTGTTCGTCTTGGTTGAATTTTTGTTGTACTAATACCAATGTACGCATCACTAATTCAGATAGTTGAACGTCTTTTCTGAAAATATTGACGTTTTCTAATGGCATTTGGAAGTAAAACAACAAATACGCTGCTCTTTTATGTCCATTGATTTCATAAGCCAATTTTCTTTCGCCCCATTTTTTGGAGTTCAGAACTGTACCGCCACGTCGTACAATCATGTCCGTTAATTGTTTTTTGATACTTTCCCAATCTTGGGCAGCTTTGCTCGGATCAATCATGAACATTGCTTCATATACTTTTGATTCCATTCTACACCTTAAATTGCTAGAATTTTTTTGAGTTTTATATTTGATTCGTTGTACAATACTTTATTTTAAGAATTAAATTGATTCATCGTTGTTTCTATTCCGAATCGAATCCATGTTTCTACTGCTTCTGCTATTTTTGGAATAATAATAGCTAGTTCGATTTCTTCATCAGGAGTGAATTTTCCTAATACATAATCAGGGTAATTACAAGATGGATTGCCAATACCTACTCGAATTCTTGCGAATTCTTGTGTTTTTAAATGTTGAATAATAGATTGCAATCCTTTATGTCCACCACTTGAACCTTGGTATCGAATTCGTATCTTTCCAAAGGGCAAGGCAAGGTCATCACTAATCACTAAAAAATCTTGCATTGGAATTTTATAATAGCTTAAGAACCCTTTTGCACAATTCCCAGTGAGATTGACATATGTTAATGGTTTGACAAGAAAAATTTCATCTTCATCATCTCTTTTTTTAGCTATCATAGCATCAAAAGAGGAGTGTTGAGTTTGTAAGTTCCATTTGCTAATAAGATTATCAATTACTCGAAATCCTATATTATGCCTTGTTTTTTGATATTCTTTTCCTGGATTTCCAATCCCAATGATTAATTTTTTCAAATGTCCTACCTTTATGAATAGAAATTAATGATCTTTTTCCATTTCTTCGCGAGACTTTGTAATTCTTTCTGGTTCTGTTGCAGAATCTTCAGAAATTTCTTCTTCTTCGTCTACTTTAGGAGCATGTACTATGGTTATAATTGCCTCTGGATCGTTTGTGATTTCTAATTCAGGAGCAATTTTGAGATCATGAACTCGAATGTTCATTCCAATGTCTAGTTTTTCAACATTGACAGAAATTTTTTCTGGGATGTGAATTGGCAAACAAGTAACTTCAAGTTGTAGCAAGTTCTTTTCCCATACACCACCATTTTGAGTACCAATAGGAATTCCAATATAATGGATTGGTACAGCGATCTCTACTTTTGCATTTAAATCAATGCGATAGAAATCAATGTGGAGCATGTTTTCACCAAATGTATCATAGCTAATTTCTTTGATAATGACATTTTCATGAACATCATCTTCTAGTATAAGGTTGAAGACTTTTTCATTTTTGTCTAATAAAGCTTTGAATTCTTCTTTATTGATTTCAATAGCATAAACTTCTTTTTTGTGTCCATAGATAATGGCTGGGATCATGCCTGTTTTTCTAAGTTTTTTACAAGCATTCTTTCCTATGGAAGTCCTTCTTTTTACTGCAATACTTGCCATTCGTTTAAAAATCCTTTCTAAGGCTTTACGAATTAGCTTGTCCTATACAAGCCTCTAAGGAACTGAATTGCTTATTTTGCGTTCATTATATGTTTATGCAATTCAGAAATGTATATATATTTTTTTAAATTTGCGTGGTTTAGATCTTTTTTCAGCCGGACTGATCTATTTCCCATCTGCTATCTCTAAAATATACCACATCTTTTTAATATGTCAATATTTTATTTTTAAAAAACATTCATAAAAAAAGTATATTGCTATGATTATAAATCCTTCGTAGTATAAATACACATTCTTTTTCTATTGTTTTATTTTTATATATTATCTTGATTGCATTGGGATAAGGATTCGTTATTGCATTGAGATAAGGATTCGTTAAAAAAATAAAAACAACTTGCTTTTCAATATGAAATAAGGCAAAATAGTAAAAAATTGTTTTCAAAAATGACTCTTAGAATTTAAGAAAATATAAATTTTTATAAAGGAAAATAATAATGAAAAAAATCTTGTGTTTTCTTTTATTTTGTTTGACTTGTATCCATGCGCAAGATTATTTTACAGATGGACAAGTATATAAAGAAATTTATCGCCTTTCTTTGAATTTTCAAGAACGATTGTATCGTGAATCATATATGGAACGAAATAGTAATGATTTTCCTATGGCATATTTTTATTATGGTCGTTTAATGCAACATATGAATCAAAAAGGGGATAAATATTTTGAAAAAATTGTTGAAAATACAAAGTTACCATTATATCCACAATGGGCAAAATTTAGTCTTTTATTAATAAACGTGGCAGAGAACAATAAAAAAATTATAGAGATTTTCGAGAAAGAAAAAGATGGCGGATTATTGGCAGGATATTTAGTATTATCTATTTCTATATTAGATCGTAACATATTAAAACCTGTGGCTACACGTCTTGCTCAAATTTCTGTCCAAGGTGAATATGTGCAAGATTTAAAAGCATATGCATTAGGTTTATATAATTTTTACCATGAACCTTCCTCTAAACATGCCACAGAATTATTAGAAATAAAGCTTCCTTCTTACCGTCAAAATGGCAACTTATTTTTTGATTCTTTATATTACTTTCATATGTCACAAGCCTGTTTTTATTTATATTCTGAAAACCCTAAAGACGTATACCATCATATATTATCTTTATTGTACCAACAAAAAATAAACGAAGCGAACACTATATATCGCAACAATATGGACAATTTATCAGAAGATCAGCTCATTTGTATACGTACATATAGTGGTCATTATTCTCTTGCAGAAAATATTATTAAAATTGTGGATGAATATTTAGAAACATATAGAAAAAAAGAGCAAGTTTTAGAATTATTGCATGCTTTAATCTATAATAAACAATATGAAATTGTTGCTATGTATCTTCCCATTGAATGGGAAGAAGATGTAGAATACCAAAAAGAACTTTGGTTTTTGCAATACCAAGTTGGTGATGCTGAAATGCGCAATTTAGTACGCCAAGAAATAGATAATTGGTGGTCTATGTATGGTGTGGCTGATGAATCGGCTTTATCTATGTTGCGTCTTTCCCTTTGTCTTTTAGGTGATACATATATTACACCACATGCTCGACGCCTTCTATCTGTAAATAATCCTTTTTATGGGAAAGAGAAAATTTTAACAAATTATCCAAGCACGCAAACTTTGCGTTCCTTAATTTTGCTATATGTTGCATCCGGTAGAAAGTAATTGAAATTTTTCGTTCCTTAATTTTGCATATATTGCATCTGTAGACAGTAAAAAAGAGTTCTCTTCTATTATATATATAAAGAGAACTCTTTTTTTATTTACAGATACCTAGTTAATTGCATAGTTTTTATTTACAAATACACAGATAATTGAACAGTTTGTTGAGAATGATTTAATTCAATGCGATCAAAACTTTTCACAATTAAAGTAGCAGCAATATATAGGAGTTCTGAATCTACTTCAGACAATTCTGATCGTATTTCTTCTTGGCTAGGCACATTATTTATTTTAGAAGTCAATACGTTACCTAATAAATCATTGTCTTCTTGTTCTGGGAAATTTAATTCTCTTTCTCGATTTTTTTTCGTCAATATTTGCCGATATTGTTGAAACATATTCAATAAATTTTGGTAAGATTTTTCTAAAAACCTTGAAAAAGTATAAAGAAAACAAATTGGTGTTTTATGAATATCTAATTGTAATTGTGCATTATCTGTGGGATTTCGTAAAATTTGAATGATTTCAATTATGCCTGTAGGAATGAGAGCAATCTTTTCTTTGCTAATCCTAGTATGGTTCAGCATAATTTCTAAAAAATGAACTAATTTTGACAATGTTTTTTGGTCTGTAGGAAATATTAATGATAAGTTATTTTTTTGCAAAAAAATTTCGTTATTTTCAATTTGAGAATCAAATACAGTAGGTAAGTGGGAAGGAATATTTTCTGTTTGTTGAAGTAAATACATTGTATATTCTCCTACTTTGATTCGATCTCCCTCTTTTAAATATTTTTGTTGACAAAGTTGATTGTTGACAAAAATTTCATTATTATCTTGCAACGATTTTAAAAGCACTTGTTTATTATGCAACTGTATCAAGCAGTGTTCTTTTTTAATATGATCATCTTTTAAAGAAATATGGCAACCTTCAGAACCAATTTTCAATTTGTGTCCATCTATTTTATAGGATGCAATGACATTGTCTAAATACTTGACTTTTATATATGGAAATTTTTTAGTGAAGAAATGAGGGAAACCAGCCTTTTTTTCTTGGATAAAAGAAGAAAGATTTGTTATCTTTTTTTCTTGTAGCCAAGCAAATCCCTTAGGAGTATAAACTTCCTCTAATTTTCGTTGTAATTGAATTTCATCTTTCATATTTTTTAAAAATTGAAGTTGGGAAAGGTTTTCTTCATTATAAATCAAAAATTTATTTTCTAAAATTGTCAAATATGCTGCTAGACTATTATTTGTGGGGCCATAGCCATCATAATATAAATATTTTTTATCTAGATGATTGGACACAGTAGTTAATTTTGAACATCTTCTTCTTGGATGTAATATTAACATCTGCATAATAAGATGAGACACTTCTTCAGGAATATCTTGACAAATAAGATGAGGTGGCACTGTTTCATTTATTATATTTGCAAATGTTATCAATGTTTTATCAGAATGCAAAAAAGATTTCATTGGAGAAATGCCTGTTAAAATTTCATAAGCAACACAACCTAAAGAAAAAATATCACTTTCTTCTGCTAACTCTTCTTGAAACCATTGTTCAGGCGAAGAATACTCTGTATTTTGTAAACCAAGTGCAGAAGTCCAAAAATCATTCAACTTACAACCACCTTGCGTTGTAATATGAATATTATTAGGTCGAATATTTTTATGTAAAAGGAAATGATGAGCATAAAAAAGACCACGTGCAATTTGACTAATGATAAACATAGCCAATTTTACAGGAATTAAAAGTCCCATATGAATATGTTTTTGATGTAAATTTTTTAAATTTATACCATCTATATAATCGGTTACTATGATCCATATATATGGTTTAGGTTGGTGTAAATTTTTAATAAAACGCAACGTTTGATTTTTTCTTCTATGCAAATTAAGGCGTTGAATGTCTAATGAATTCTCTTGATTATCACATTCTGTTTTTTGGAGTGTCTCTACAATCGAAGGGGAAAATATATTTTTAGGTAAATATTCTAAACCATACAATTTAACAATATTTTCATGGCGAAGTTGTACAGCTACATTCATATCGCGTTGAAGTTGTAGCAACTGATGCTCGTTTATTTCTTTTATAATTTTGCAAGTTAAATAATCTTGTACGCCTCCTGAACTTCGTTTTGCTAGATAGGCAATACCAGTTCTGCCACTTCCAATCTTTTTTAGAATGTTGTAACTAGAATTTGTTGAAAATTGAAATTCTTGGAAATCAGTTGATTTTTGCATATTTTATGTTCTTTGAAAGCAGGTTATAAAGGAGGTTTCAGTATAATTTTTAAGATTTTAGAAAATTTTTTTTGATATTACATTCTTTTTTCAAAATGATCACAAAGAAAGTTTAGAAATAATTTCTAAGGTTTTAAAAAGTTTTTTTGTATAATGTTCTTTTCAAAATATGTTAAAAAGGAGGTTCAGGTGCAGTTTCTGGTGCATCAGAAACAGTTTTCTCTGATTTTGTTTTTGCACTTTTTGTTTTTGTCTTTGTTTTTTTTAAGGAAATTTCAACTTCTTCTTCGCACGTCTGAATCTTACAAGAATCGTTTACAAAACCTTCTTTATTTTCTATTTGTACTTTTTGGGATGCTTGATTTTTGTCAGCTTGTTCTTTTGTAGGCAAAATTTGATATACTTCAGGCTGGTGAGGATGCAAAGTCAAAATACCAGTATTTTCATCATGTATCACTCGAAGAGAATAAGGGAGAATTGGCGTAGTCACAGATTTTATAGCACGAATCGTTGTGATTTTATCACGATACTTTCCATTCCAAAATTCAGCCATTTCTTTTGACGTTAAGGACACTTCTTCTAATAAAAAAACTGTATCTGCTGTATGAATCAAGGCTTCGCCACCTACAGGCATTCCTGTATCTCGAATTTGGCCAATAGTAATGCAAGTTACACTATTCTCATGATTATACGTTTTTAAAGCTGCCAGATTATCGGCTGTTCTTGTTTTCGTAGGATCTAATGTATTTAAAGAATCAATAATAATAAACTTTGTCTTTTCTTTTTCTACTAGATATCGATAACAAGTAATAAAATTATCCCAAGTTTGTCCTTTATGATATTGACTTTGAATCACAGCAATATTTTTAGCAATTTTTTTTTGGAATTGAGCTTCTGAAAGACTAAGCATTTTCATACCAATTTTAGTTAGACGGCTACATAAATCATCGCGTCCAGAATCTTTTTCATCCATAAATCCTTCTTCAGCCACAACAAATGCACATTTCATTCCACTTAGAGCAACTTTACATAGTGCAGCAAGTGCAGTTCTTGTTTTGCCTTTGCCAGGAGGACCTGCAAATGTAATGGTACAACCCTTAGGTACTCCACCTAAAGAATATTTACCATCTTCTGTTAAACATAAGGAATCAAGAATGTCATTCACAGACAAAGCTTGTTGTGTTTTTACAACACTACGATATTGATGAGGTCGAATAATGTTTGCCTTTAAACCAGGATCTATATCTTGGTCTATACTTTGAGTTGTAAAAGGTTGGGCAGCCCAATCTTGGCCTAACCCCACAATTCCCATTTGCGAAGTCATCATCTGCATCATTTGCATCATCTGCATTTGCATTTGATTGACATACATAGGATCTTGGATAGGAGCAGCTGGATAATTAGGTGCTATTTGTCCTGTTTGTTGTTGCTCATTTTCATTAGAAAACATCGGTGGCATTGGTTTTCGTGCCATTCTTTTACTCCGATACTATAGTATAAATATACACATTTAATAATGATTATTTTCATAGATATATTGAAAATATATTGTACCAAATCAACAACAATCTTGCAAAAAAAATATTCATATAGTACGTAGAAGCTATATAAAAAAGTATTTCTAATAGTGTTATATAAAAAAGTATTTCTAACAATACTTAGAAACTATATAAAAAAATATCTGACACTTTATTTTGGAGTGTCAGATATTTTTTTATTCTTTTTTTGATATTCTACATATATCCTAGGCTACGTAATTTTTGCATAGTATAGGCGTTTTCTTTATCTTGGGCACGACCACTTCGTTCAGAAATTTTCGTTGTTTCCAATTCATGCACAATTTTAGAAATAGTATTTGCATTAGAAGGAATAGGCATACAACATGTTTGACAACCAATACTTCGATATCGTTGTCCATTTTTAGCAAAATATAGAGAGACCATGGGAATATTTTCTTTTTGAATATATTCCCAAATTTGTAATTCTGTCCAATGTAGCATAGGATGCACTCGTAAATGTTCATCTTGCCCTACATTGTCTTGATATAAATTCCACATTTCAGCTGGTTGATCTTGGTAATTCCAAATAAAAACATCATTTCTTGGTGAAAAATATCGCTCTTTAGCTCGGATACCATGTTCATCTCTTCGTATAGCTAAGAAGAGTGCCTCAAATTTTTTTTCCTGCAATGTTTGTTTTAAAGCTTCTGTTTTTAGTGCATGACAACAACGAAATTTTTCTTTTTCTGGTGACATACCATCTGCCAAGGCTGTTTTATTTTGACTAACTAGTAAATTTAAATTCCATTCTTTAACATATTTATCCCGAAATTCATAAATTTCTGGAAATTTATAGCTTGTATCAATGTGAATAACAGGAAAAGGAATATGACCAAAAAATGCTTTTCGTGCTATCCAAAGCATTGCAGTAGAATCTTTTCCAATAGACCATAAAAGTCCAATATTTCGAAACCGACTATATGCCTCTCGAAATATATAAATGCTTTGATTTTCTAATTCTTCTAAGTCTATCATATTGTACTTTCTTCTTGTATCAAAATCTTTTCAAAGTGTCTGATATCATGTAATATATATATGAAATTGCTAAAATAGTGTCAGGTACTTTGAAAGAACAAATGCAATGAACATTTTATTAATTTTTTGAATTTTTATTATATTTATTTTTATTTAATTCTATAAAATTAATGAAATTTCAATATATTTTAAAGATGAATTATATTTATCTTATTGTAATCTATAAACATTTTATTAATTTTTTGAATATTCATTATGTTTATCTTATTGTAATCTATTAAAATTTTATCAATTTTTTGAATATTCACTACATTTGTTCTTGTTGTATTCTATATTATAGAATATTGAAGTTAGGACCACCATTTCCTTCAGGTGCTCTCCATTCAATATTTTGGTATGGATCCATAATGTCGCATGTTTTGCAATGTAAACAGTTTGAAAAATTGATTTGTAGTTTCCCGTCGACTCTTTCATAGACTTGGGCTGGGCAGAAATATTGGCAAGGAGTGCCATATTCTTGAGGACAACGTTCTACACAAATATCTGGATCTTTAATATGGATATGACATGGTTGGTTTTCTTCATGTTTAGTTCCAGAATAATATACGCTAGTAAGTTTATCAAATGTGAGTTTTTGGTCTCCTTCGTAAGATATTGCAGGTGCTTTCTTTTGGTATGTGTCTTTTTTTGCCATAGTTGTGTAGTCTTCTTGACTTCGTGTTCTTGCCCATAGACCACGACCAAAAGTGAAAAATTGGAGTCCTGTATGAAAAATGCCTTCAAATAATGTTCGATGGTATGATTGACGGAAGTTTCGAACTTTCCACATTTCTTTTTTTATAGCACCAGTGCGTACTGTTTTTTCATATTGTGACAATGTTTGTGCTGAATAATCATTTTTTTGCAATGCATGTAAGATAGTATCTGCAGCAACCATTCCTGATTTCATAGCTAGATGAATTCCTTTGAGGCGCATAACATTGACTAGAGAAATACAATCACCTATCATTAAATATCCATCACCGTGCATTTTTGGAACAGACCAATAACCACCTTCTGGGATTGTTTTTGCACCATATTTTTCCAATGTGCCGTCTTTTAAGATCGATTTAATATAAGGATGTTGTTTGTACGTTTGTAAAAGACGATGGCAATCTGTATAGGGATCTTTTCCATCTAGTCCGACCACGATTCCAATAGCAACCCTGTTATCTGTCAGACCATAGACAAAGGCACCACCAAATTGATAATATGGTAGAGGCCAACCCATGGAATGAAACATCTTACCTGCAGGAAATCGTCCTTCTGGCAATTGCCAAATTTCTTTTGTTCCTGTGGCATAGCACATAGGATTTTTTCCATCTTGTAAGTGTTTTTCTCTAATGAGTTTTTTTGTAAGATGACCATGCGTTCCTTCTGCTAGAACTGTTACTTTCGCTCGAATATCTATACCAGGTTCGTAATTGCTTCGTTGTTGTCCATCTTTGTCAATGCCTTTATCCCCTGTGCGAACGCCTACGATCTTGCCGTCTTCTTCTAAAAGTTCTACACCAGCTGTTTCTGTAACTATTTCAATTTCTTGTTCTTCTGCAAGTTTTCCTAACCATTTGACAAATTTTCCTAAGCTGATGAGTTGAAAATTTTTGTTATGCATGATCGGAGGTGTATAGGGAATTTTGAATTTCATATGTTTTGTAAAAAAATACATGCTGTCTGAGAAAACTTTTGCTTCGTAAGGTGGGGTAAGATCTGCTAAGTTAGGGAAAAGTTCTGACATAATGCGTGTGTCTAAGACAGCACCAGAAAGTGTATGTGCCCCTAAATTCGCACCTTTTTCTAAAATAATGATTTGCGGAGATTCTATTTTTTCGCCCTTTCCTGTTTCTTCCACTTGTTGATTGTGTTTTTGGGCGATTTGTTTTAGGTGTAAAGCTGAGCTTAATGATGCTGGTCCTCCACCTATGTATACGACATCGACTTCAATGGTATCTCGTTCCATTTGTTCTTCCTAATTTTTACTATGTTTTTTTTAACTAAGAGCTATTCTCTTGGTTTCTAAATTATTTTATATGTTTTTTTTAACTAAGAGCTATTTTCTTGGTTTCTAAATGTATTTGCTACACTTTTACAAATATATAAAATATTAAATATCTATTACTTCCGTTCCTACAAACCTATAAAATCCTATAAATAGCTATAAAAATCTATAAAT
>ENA-UPXM01000570-UPXM01000570.1-activated-sludge-metagenome-genome-assembly--contig:-NODE-570-length-52835-cov-16.303050_pt1 | contig 52835 bp, 49 predicted proteins | sample MGYA00238178_ERZ772708 | MGnify/ENA primary metagenome ERZ772708 (study PRJEB29002, sample SAMN05720212) | activated sludge metagenome | isolation source: anaerobic digester from wastewater...
GGGTGTGGTTGGTCCCACTGGCATAGTCGCCGCTGCTCTCCGGTGACCAGGGCCCGAGGAAGACCGAGCCGGCATTGTGCACCAACGCCAAGAGCGCCGTCTCCTCCGCTTCGCTCTCCAGGGTGATGATGAGGTGCTCGGGGGCGTAGGCGTTGATGAGGCTCGCGGTCTTTTCTTGGTTTGGGACGACGAAGGCGCGGCTGTGGGCGAGGCTTGCCAAAAGTTCACTCTGGCGCCCCAGATGGCGCAGGTGAGATGCAATCTGGGCTTCGACCTCATCGATGAAGGCGAACCCCTCCTCCTTGGAGGAGCGCACCACCAACATCGCCTGGCTGTCGCGTCCATGCTCGGCTTGGCTGAGCAGGTCGGCGGCCACACAGGCGGGGTCGGCGAGCGCCGAGGAGACGACCATCACCTCACTCGGCCCGGCCGGCAGGTCGATGGCACACACCGTGCTCCCCACCTGGCTCTTGGCCTCAGTGACCCAGCTGTTGCCCGGCCCGCAGATCTTATCCACCGCCGGGATCGTCTCGGTGCCGTAGGCGAGGGCCGCGATGGCCTGCGCCCCACCGAGCCTGTAGATCTCAGTGACGTTGCAGAGGGAGGCGGCGAAGAGGATCGCCGGGTCCACACTCCCATCTCTTCTCGGCGGGGTACAGAGGGCGATGCTCTCACACCCTGCCACCCGGGCGGGAACCGCGAGCATCAGGACGGTGGAGACGAGCGGCGCACTGCCGCCGGGCACATAGAGGCCGACCCGCTCGATAGGCACCACCTCCCTCCAGAGCTCGATGCCGCCGCTGGCCACCCGTTCCCCTTGGGGCAACTGGGCGCGATGGAACGCCTCGATGTTGGCCTTCGCCACCAGAAGGGCGCTCTGCAAGGCATCATCCACCTTGGCCTGGGCTTCATCGATCTCACTCTGTGATACCTGCAACGAGGAGGGCGTCAAACCGTCAAACTCTCTGCTGTACCGATAGAGCGCTGCATCGCCTTCCCGCCTGACCGCATCGAGGATCTGCGCCACCGTCTCTCTGTTAGCGCCCACGTTGGTGGAGCCACGCTCAAGCAGCGGACCATACTCGCTCTCCTCAGGATTCCAATACCGGTTCAAATACTGCATCACGCTCCCCTATTCGGTCATCTTCTCGATCGGGGTGACGAGGATGCCTTGGGCGCCCAGCGCTTTGAGCTGCTCAAAGACATCCCAGAAGCGGTCCTCGGCCACCACGCTCTGCACGCTCACCCACCCCGTCTCCAAGAGCGGGGTGACGGTGGGGCTCTTCAGTCCTCCGATGAGGGCGCTGACCTCTTGGACATACTCGACGGGGAGGTTGAACATGATGTACTTGTAGGAGGCGGCCTTCATCACGGCGTCGATGCGCAGGAGGAGCCGCTCCAGGATTCTCCCCTTCTCACTGTCGCCGAGCTCCCGGCAGGCGATCATCACGGCGGTCGAGGTGTAGATGGTCTCCACTTCGTGCAGGCCGTTCATGGCAAGCGTCGCCCCGGTGGAGACCAGGTCGCAGATGGCATCGGCGATGCCGACGGCCGGGGTGAGCTCGACCGAGCCGGAGACCTCGACCAGGGTGGCGCTGACCCCGTTTTCACCCAGGATCCGCGTGAGGATCTTCGGATAGCTGGTGGCGATGCGCAGCCCCTCCAGGCTCTGCAGGCCCGTGTAGGGAAGAGCGTGGGGAACCGCGACCGAGAGGCGGCACTGGGAGAAGCCCAAGTCGCGCAGCACCACCAAATCCAAGCCCTGCTCATCCGCCTCGTTGCGCCCCACGATGCCGATGTCCGCCACCCCGTCATGGACAAAGGCGGGGATGTCGTCATCGCGCACGTAGAGGAACTCCAGCGGGAAGTTCGTCGCCTGCTCCTTGAGCACCCGCTCATCGCTGCCGAACTTGATGCCGCACTGGCTGATGATGGCCAGGCTCTTCTCACTGAGCCTCCCCTTTTTCTGAATCGCGATCCGCAATACATCACTCATCACTTCCCCCTAAAAACAAAAATCCTCCGCGACGAGCGGAGGTCTGTATACGGTCAGCATCCACCGGTCACGGCTGTAGTGGGACGAGATGGTGGTGCTTGGCAACAACGGTCTTCTTGAACATGCACCCACAGTAGCCGCAGAGGGCACAGGTTGTCAAGAGCTCTGTATTATTATGCATCGAGTATGCAATGCAATTGACCAGATGAGGGAGCACTCACCTATTCACAAAGAGGCGAGCTGTTCGCTCGCCTCCTTGTAGGGTACATCGTGTTTCCCTTCTGCTGTGGTGTCACTCCCCTCGAATCGCATCCAGGTCGATCTCACAGGCAATCGTCGGCATCGTCGAGCCCCAGTTCTCCAGGACCTGGGGGTGGATCTCGCCGAAAACCCCAATCTCAGTTTCTCCCATCATGATGCGGGCACAGCGCCCTTCGATGAAGCGTCCGTCCCCCTCCAAGGCGGCGAGGTGATGCTCAGTGTTGAGGAAGTAGCAGAGCGTCGCGATGATCGAGGCTGCGTCGTTGAAGCCCATCAAGCGATCGCTGGCCAAGAAGCCGAGTGCATTGCGGGTCACCGTTCCACTGAGATCATGGGCATCTCGGTAGGCGATCTTGCCGACCTCGAAGATCTTGTGCGGGTACGGGGAGTGGGCGCTCATGCTCTCGCTCTCCATGAGCGAGGGGATGATCGAGGGGCGGACCACCTCGTAGTTCTCGCTCATCGGGTTGGCGATGAAGATACACCGCCCCTCAGGATAGCGCATGTTGTCGATGTACTCGCGTCGGCTGCCGAGGTAGTTGTACATCATCTCCTGGAAGCCCAGGCCGACCATCAAATCCTTGGCTTTGCGCCCAAGCTCCTCGGCGGCGGTCAGCCTGCCGACGGTGAAGTCGCGCGGCATCTCGGGCTCGAAGTTGCCGAGGCCGTGGCCGATCATGACATCCTCGACCAGGTCGACCGGATGGAGGAAGTCGTTGCGCCACTCGGGCACCGTCGCCCAGACGGCCCCCTCATCACTCACGGCATAGATGCCCATCCGCTTCAGGGCCGCGACCACCGTCTCCCCGTCGAGTGCTACCCCGAGGGTCTTCCGGATCTGGTCTAGCGGGGCGCTGATCGGTTCTTGGAAGTAGTACGGCACGGTGATCTCGCTGCCAAACTCCGTCTCGATATCGAACTTCACCTTCACCGGCAGGATCTGCCACCCCATGTCGGCCATGTCGCAGGCCATGATGGCGGCGGCGAGCAGCAGGTCCCTGAGATTCGTGCCGCTGAGCTCCATGAAGAGGTTCTCATCACCGACCTCGACCGCTCCGATGCGGTCGCTGTTGATGATCGGGGGGAAGGAGAGCACATCGCCATTATCGTCGTGGAGGAAGGGGAAGAGCGGCTTGTCGGAGACGATATGGCCGTACTCCCTCCCCTTCGGGTGCTCGGTGAGGATCTGGCGCAGCGTGAGCTTCTCTTTCATCCCCAAGGGGACGTAGGAGGTCGTGTCGGGGTCGGCGCCGCGGTAGTGGACCGGGTATTTGATCAAATCGCTGCGGTAGAGCCCGATGGCGATGGTGCGCCGCTTGCGCCCGAAGTTGTGGCAGAGCTTCTCCTGGCTCTGGATCAACGCCAGCAGCTCATCCTCGGTGACCTGGTGCCCCCGGGCGGCGAAGCCGACCGAATAGGGGCGTACCTCCGCAACCGAGCGGTCGACAATGAGGGTCCTGCCCTCGCTGTCGAACTCCTCGGCTGAGGTGGAGAAGAAGTCGTAGAGCGGGGCCTCAACGCCCCAGTAGCTCTTGATCTGCCGCGCCACGCCCGCCGCCGACCAGAGATCGGGGCGGTTGGTGTCATTGAGCTCGATCTTGAGGATCCCGTCCTCATGGCCATCGAGCTCGGCCTTGGCGACCGGAAGGATCGCTTCCAGCTCGTCATCGGTCAGCGTGCGGCCCAAAAGGCTATAGAACAAGGTATCGGTGGTATCAATCTTAGGCATCAGTTCTCCCTCCTGGTCCGTACCGCCTCGATGTTGGCGCTGAAGAGGTCGCGCAGGTCGTTGAGCCCGAGGTGCATCAACGCCATCCGGTCGATGCCCAATCCCCAGGCGAGGACCGGCACATCGATGCCCAGGGCCTTGGTGACCTCCGGGCGGAAGATGCCACTGCCGCCGAGCTCGAACCATCCGAGCACCGGGTGCTTGATGTGCACCTCGATGGAGGGTTCGGTGAAGGGGAAGTAGCCGGGTACATACTTGACCTCTTCGGCTCCGGCGATCTCCTCGGCGAACATCTTGAGGAGCCCGAGCAGGGTCTTGAGGTTCACATCCTCGCCGAGGACGATGCCCTCGGTCTGGTAGAAGTCCGCTCCGTGCGTCGCGTCGACTTGGTCGTAGCGGAAGCAGCGCACCACCCCGAAGTACTTGCCGGGCACCTTGGCGTGGGTCAGCTGCTTGGCTGAGAGGACCGTGCCTTGGCTGCGCAGCACCTGGCGGAGGGTGAACTCGTGGTCGAAGGTGTAGCGCCACCCACGGCTGCCGGTGTTCCACCCATCCTCATGGGTGTGGGCGACCTGGCTGAGCCACGGCTCCTCGATGGAGGCGCGGTGCCGTGGTTCCTTGACGTAGTAGACGTCGTGGATGTCGCGGGCGCTGTGGAACTGCGGCATGAAGAGGGCATCGCCGTTCCAGAACTCGCTCTCCACCAGCGGGCCATCGAACTCCTCGAAGCCGAGGGCGGTGAGCTTGTCCTTGACCCAGGTCAGGTAGTTGGCATAGGGGTTGCGTCGCCCGGGGATGATGCGGGCGGTGGGCGCCGTGAGGGCGTAGGGGCGGAAGGTCGCTTCGCGCCAGGTGCCCTCCTTCATCATCTCAACGGTGAGTTGGCCGACCTCGTTGCCGCTGATGTTCGCCGCAAGGAGCGCCTCCTTGGCCTTGCCCCCTTCTTCGGTGAGGGTCCAGACGACCTCTTCGCGCTCGATGATCTTGAACGGGGTGTTGGAAGCGCTGCGCTTCTTGGCCATCTTGGCCATGACGGCCTGCTCGTGGGCGCTGAGCGACTCCTCCTCGAGGGCGAGGGTACGGCCGCGGTCCAGAAGATCTTTGGTCACGGCGAAATCACCACCGAGCGCATCCGCGATGGCCTCGGCGTTGTTCTCGCTGTTCATCCGGGCAGCACCGGCCTTTGAGAGTTGGCCGAAGGCCGAGCCGATGTCGCTTTTCTCCAGGGAGAGCTCCTCTGCGAGGGCGGGAAGGCTCTTGGGTCCCTCCGCTTTGAGCAGACTGAAGATTCGATGTGCCGGGGTACCGCTCTCCTGCTGCTGCCGTCCGAGCTCGGTGAGCTCGAAGAAGGTGCGCGTCTTTCGGCTCTTCTCGGCCAGATAGCCCTTTGCGGCGAGCCAGCTGAAGGCTTGGTTGCACTGTCCGAGGATATAGCCCAACTCATCCATGATGCGCTCGACGGTGATGTCCTCACGGGGCGCGACGTGTCTGAGCAGGCGTACTTCCAGTGGATGCAGGTTCTTTACATCGATATCCATGCTGTTCTTACTCCTGGCGCACGGTGGTGCGATTGAAGCCATTCTAGCGTCTTGGCCCAAAAAAGGAAAGGCGTCTAATGTCCAAAGAGCGAACGGGCGGCGCTCACCACCTCATCGACGGTGGGCACGATGGTGCGCTCCAGCTCCAAGGAGAAGGGAATCGGGCTCTCCTTGCCCCCGATGCGGATCGGTGGGGCCTTCAGGGCGGCCAAAGAGAGGGCATCGCTGCTCACGGCACTGATCACCTCGCTGCCATAGCCGCCGAAGGCGGGGCTGTCATGGACGACAATGAGGCGGCCGGTCTTCTTCACCGATTGCACCACGGTCTTGGTGTCCATCGGCTTGAGGGTCGCCAGATCGATGACTTCGGCCTCGATCTCATCCTGCAGGGCGAGGCGGGTCGCCGCCTCCAGGGCGATGGACACCGAGCGGCTGTAGCCGACGATGGTGAGGTGCACCCCCCGCTTCTTGACGATGGCCTTCCCGATGGGGAGGAGGTACTCCTCATCACCCACCGGACCGAGGGTGTTGTAGAGCCCCTTGTGCTCGAAGTAGAGCACCGGGTTGTTGCTGCGGATCGCACTCTTCAGCAACGCCTTGGCGTCGCCGGGACAGGAGGGGGCGACGATGATGAGCCCCGGGACGTTGGCGAACATCGCCTCGAGGGACTGGGTATGCTGGGAGCCGTGGCCGGTGCCGCTGCCCATCGGGGCGCGGAGCACCATCGGGCAGGAGAGCTGGCCGCCGCTCATGTAGTGGATCTTCGAGGCATGGTTGATGATCGCATCACTGGCGAGGGTGACGAAGTCGCCGTACATCAGCTCCACCACCGGTCGGAGGCCGAGAAGAGCCGAACCGACGGCGAGGCTGGTGAACCCCTCCTCGCTCACCGGGGTCTCGTGCAGCTGCGCGCCGTGTCGGCTGAAGAGGTCTCCGGTGACCTTGAAACAGCCGCCGTAGAGGCCGATGTCCTCTCCGATGAGGTGGACCCGCCCATCGCGGCTCATCTCCTCGTCGAGGGCCTCCCGGATGGCATCGCGGAAGCTGAGGCGCCGTGTCTTGCGCACCACCGAGTAGCGCTGCTCATCCTCGGGGGCAAAGACCAGGGCGAGCGCCTCCTCAGGCGAGAGACGGTCGTCCTTGAGGGCGATGGCCGCCTGGGCGCTCTCATCGATGGTACGCCGCGCGTCGCGGATGATGGCGGCGACCTCCTCTTCGGTGAAGAGGCCCCTCTCGACCAGGCGGCGGGAGAAGCGCACGATGGGGTCGCGCCCCCGCCAGAGCGCCTCCTCCTCCCGGCTCCGGTAGAGGCAGGGGTCGTTCTTTGAGTGGCCACAGAGGCGGTAGGTGTTCACCTCGAGGAAGTACGGGCGTCCGGTGGTGCGGATGTACTGCACCGCCTCCCGGGCGGCGCTGAGGACCGCCTCCAGGTCGTTGCCGTCGACGGTGGCGTACTCGATGCGGTACCCCTGGCTGCGGGCGGCGATGTCGCTCGTCGCGATCACTCGCGAGGCGGCGGCGCTCATGCCGTAGCCGTTGTTCTCACAGTAGAAGAGGAGGGGCAGCTCCCACACCGAGGCGAGGTTCATCGATTCGTGGACGATGCCCCGGCTGGTGGCCCCATCCCCGAAGATCGCCACGCTGATGGCGCTGCTCTTCTGCATCTTCAGGGCGAAGGCGAGGCCGGTGGCCAGCCCCACCCCGCTGCCGACCACCGCAGAGGAGCCGGGGTTCCAGGTCTGCACGTCGCTCATGTGCATCGAGCCGCCCAGGCCCTTGGAGAGGCCGTCGCGGCTGCCGAACATCTCGCTGAACATCTTGCGTTCATTCGAGCCCCGGGCCAGGGTATGGCCGTGGCAGCGGTGGGTGGGGACGATCCAATCCCCTTCGCGCAGGGCGAGGGAGAGCCCTACCTGGGCGGCCTCCTGGCCGATGGAGAGGTGGGTGGTGCCATGCATCTCCTTCCGTTTGAAAAACTCATCGACGCACTCTTCGAAACGGCGCGAACGCACCATCGTCGATAACGCGCTACGCGCAGTGTCGGGCAACAGGTCCATGGATGCTCCTCGGCAGGATGTACAGTCCCACCTCTTTCAGCCATATATGGCCTTGGTCACCTCCAATCCTATTGGTTGGCCAAGATGCTGTCAACAAATCCGATGATCATTGTGTGATAATCACCGTCCTTGTAGTGTTCTTCGATCTCAGGAAGGACAAACGAGCTCTTCTCAAGCGGCACCACGGCCGCCTTGGTGCAGGAGAAGACCAGGGCCGCCTGCTTGAAGGTCACCCGCTCCCCTCCTGAGGGGGAAGGAATGTAGGCGACCTTCAATCCGGTCTCCTTCATCTTGTCCCAGTCGCGGCCGCTGTGCTTGCCGCACCAGGTAAGGATATCCTTCAACTCCGGGGGGAGGAAGGAGATGGTGAAGCCGTCGCTCGAGGCGAGCAGTTCATGGGTGAGGCGGCTTGAACGAACGTAGAGGGTCACGGTGTTGCGCCCCCACAGGTGCCCCATCGCACCCCACGATGCCGTCATCGTGTTGAAGCGGTCGCTCGTCCCCGCGGTGATGAGGAAGGTGTCGGTTCCGATGGCGGTGAAGGGGTTTATCTCGAGATGTTCGGCAGCTACGTCGACGTACATGGTCGGCCTCCTTATGGTCTCCTTGAGTGTACCGATGAGGCGATACACCGGTCAAGGCCACCGGAGGGAACGCGAGGGTGACGTTGACAGAGCGGGGGTTTTCGGATACTTCTTCTTTGTAAGACCGAATTATTTTAGGAGGTCCCATGAGCGACAACACCCTTGCAGACGACCTGGTCCGTGTGCTCATCGATGAAGAGACCATTCATCGCCGTGTCGAAGAACTTGCCAAGCAGATCAGCCGAGATTATGCACACCTGGAGAGCAAACTCATCTTGGTGGGGGTCCTCAAGGGCTCCTTCATCTTCCTCTCCGACCTGGTCCGGCACCTGACGGTCGACCACGTGGTCGACTTCATCGCCCTCTCCTCATACGACGGGGGCCAGAGCGGCAACGTCCGCCTCTTGATGGACACCCGGGAGAACATGGAGGACAAGCACGTCCTCATCGTCGAGGACATCCTGGACAGCGGGAACACCCTCGACTACCTGATGCGCAACTTCCGCACCCGGGGCCCCAAGAGCGTGCGGACCGCCGTGCTGCTGGACAAGCCCGACCGACACATCCTGCCCATCGACATCGCCTACCTGGGCTTCACCATCCCCGATGTGTGGGTGGTGGGCTACGGCCTGGATTACAATGAGAAGTATAGGACCCTGCCCTATATCGCCGAGATGAAACCACAAGGGTGAGGTTCGGATGGAAAGCAAGAAGCTCTACGTCAGCTACAACACGGTGCACTCCCTGATCAAGAAGCTCAGCGAGCAGCTCTTGGCCACCGGCTATGACCCCGATGTCATCGTCGCCATCGGAAGCGGCGGCTTCATCCCGGCGCGCATCATGAAGACGTTCATCAACCGCCCGATCTATGCGGTGGGAATCTCCTACTACGGGCTGGACAACAAGCACCGCGACCACCCCACCAAGATCCAGTGGATCGACGAGGTGCAGAGCCAGCTGGTGGGCAAGAAGGTCTTGCTCATCGACGAGGTCGACGACAGCCGAGCGACGTTGGCGTACTGCGTCGGGGAACTGCTCAAGTACGAACCCGAGGAGATCGCCGTCCTGGTGCTGCACAACAAGCTGAAGGAGAAGGACGTGGACTTCCCGGTGGAGATCACGCGCTACTTCGCCGGGATGGAGATCCCCGACCTGTGGATCAAATACCCGTGGGACGCCGAGGACATCGAGGCGCACACCGAGGCGGAGCGCGCAATGTTGAGAGAGAAGAAGGAGTTGACCAATGGCTAATGTGACTGCGATCGTAGGGGCCCAATGGGGTGATGAAGGCAAGGGGAGGCTCGTCGACTATCTGGCGGTCCAGGCTGACCTGGTGATCCGCTTCCAGGGAGGCGACAACGCCGGCCATACCGTGATCAATGAGAAGGGCAAGTTCGCCCTCCACATCATCCCCAGCGGCATCTTCAACGATGAGACGATGAACATCGTCGGCGCCGGCACGGTGGTCAACTTCGAGACGATGGCTGAAGAGCTCGCCGCCCTCGCTGAGAAGGGAGTGAACGGGGAGAACCTCTTCATCGACGTACGGGCCCACCTCATCATGCCGTACCACCGCGCCCTCGATGGGGCCCAGGAGCGCTCCAAGAGCCAGAAGATGCAGATCGGCACCACCGGTCGCGGCATCGGGCCGTGCTACAGCGACAAGGCGACGCGCAGCGGCATCAGGGCCGCCGACCTCCTTGATGAAGATCGTCTGAGAAACCGGATCGAGATGGTCCTGCCGCAGAAGAACCGGGAGCTCGCCTACTTCGGCCTCCCTGAATACACCGTCGACGAGTTGATGGCGATCTGCGCCTCCTGGAGAGAGAAGTTCGCGAATAAGATCATCGACAGCCTGCCGGTGGTCCGCCAAGCATATGAGGAGGACAAGAAGATCCTCCTCGAGGGACAGCTCGGGGTCATGCGCGACCTCGACTGGGGCATCTACCCCTACACCACCAGTTCCAGCCCCACCAGCGGCGGGGCGGCGGTTGGCTCAGGGCTCGGCCCCCGGCGCATCGACGAGATCATCGGGGTGACGAAGGTCTACTCAACCAGTGTCGGAGGCGGCCCCTTCATGACCGAGCTCTTCGATGAGGACGGCAAGCGCCTGCAGACCATCGGACGTGAGTTCGGCGCCACCACCGGACGGCCGCGCCGCTGTGGCTGGTTCGATGCGGTCGCCGTCGACTTCTCGGCGTGGATCAACGGATTCACCGCCCTCGCCCTGACGAAGCTCGATATACTCGACACGTTTGAGACCATCAAGATCTGCACCGGCTATACCGTCGGGGGCGAGGTCATAAACCACCTGCCCGAGACCGCCGAGCAGGAGATCGCCATCCCGATCTATGAGGAGATGGAGGGGTGGATGAGCCCCACCACCGACGCGCGGACGTGGGACGACCTTCCCCCGAAGGCCCAGGCGTTCTGCAAGCGCATCGAAGAGCTCGTCAACGTGCCCATCAAGTTCATCTCGGTGGGTCCGGAGAGAGACCAGATCATCATCATGTAAGAGAACGAAAGCGTACGATCACCGGGCTGCAGGAGCAGCCCGGTTTCTGTGTAAAAGCCTCGGGAGCAGGCTAACTTTCCATCAATATGCTCTTCATGCTCTGCCATTCAACTCCACCACACGATGACTCAAATGCGCATCATTGATACTCTCTGTTACCCATGTCAATGAACCATTGCCTGACGGCACTTTCACTACACAGGCTCCTTTCATCACCGTGGTGAAAGCGGTGATAGCAGTGAAAGTGATTCCATACCATCCCCTTCCTCTCAGTCCAAGAACAATCCTTCCATGGTTGTGAAGGGGATTATGTGATACCCATCAACCTCTGTTTTGATCGCACCCGCGTAGATGAGTCCACCACGCTGCTCAGAGGAGAGGTATTTGGCATATCGATCGCCAAATCTCTTCAGCGCTCCCACCTGCTCCTTGGTGTACCGGTCCCCACTCTTTATTTCATACGGGATTACCTGACGGTGCTGTTCAAAGAGCAGATCCACCTCCATCCCATAGGAGTCTCTGAAAAAGAAGAGATTTGTTGGCGATGCACTGTTAGCACGCTGTTTGATGGCTTCCATGATGCAGTAGTTCTCAAAGATCGATCCACGCAGTGGATCTCTGAGCATCTGATCAGCAGTGGTGATATCAAGCAGCGCACACACCAATGCGGTGTCACAGAAATAGAGTTTTGGGGTCTTTGTAAGCGAACCTGTTCGGCTCGGGGCCCACGGTTGCAGCAATTGGATGACATGTGATGCCTCCAGAACAGAGAGCCACCGCTCTATGGTATTTCTTGCCACCCCCAGGTCATTTGCCAGCGATAAGATATTCAAGAGATTTCCTACCCGTCCTGCAAGAAGCTTCAGAAAGAGATAGAAGACCCGTTCATCTTTGATGGCCACGATTTGTTTGACATCTTTTTGAATATAGGTGCTGATATAGTTCTGGTAGTAATGAAACGGCGATGACAGCTCTTCGGCCCACACCTTGGGGTAGCACCCCTTCAGCAACAGCTCATCACGATCACTGGACCATTTCCCTGACGCCTTCATTTCACGTACCGAAAGAGGCAATACATGGAACAGCGCAGTTCTTCCCGCCAGCGATTGGGAGATGTGCCCCTGGATATGAATTTCCTGACTGCCCGTAAGGATGAACTGTGTTGCCTTCTGACCCGACTCATCGGTGAGGAGTTGAATCTTGCCCAACAGGCGGGGAGAGCGTTGAATCTCATCAATCACCACCGGCGGTTCATACACTTTGAAAAACTCGTCGACTGATTCCTCTGCAAGCTGGTGTGAGTGTGCATCCTCTAAGTTTACATAGGTATAATCCGGATAGAGATGACGTACCAGAGAGGTCTTGCCCGATTGGCGTGGTCCCAATATGGTCAAGACCGGATAATCTCGTTCCAGTCTTCGGATAGTTGATTCTATATCGCGGGGTATATACATAGCAAATCCTTTCTATCCATATAATATACCTAGAATTGGTAAATTGCAATATTAATAGTACAATTCTCCAATTCTTACAAAGTCGGGAGTAAATCATTGATATCTTCGGAAGTATGGGCTGGGCTGTACTTACACTTGAGAATGGAGGGTATGGCCTGAAACCAGATACGTATCTCACACGAATTGCAGATGACTTATTACTGAGAAAACTCCGTAGTAGTGGAGCTGTGCTCATCCAGGGCGCACAATTTTGTGGGAAAACCTCTACAGCCTGGAGAGCCTCCAAGAGCCAACGCTTCATGCAGGATCCCAATCGTTCAGCTTCGTATATGAAGACCGCCGATACCAAGCCGTCGTTGTTGTTGCGCGGTGCGGTCCCTCGACTCCTCGACGAGTGGCAGAGTGCGCCGGTGCTCTGGGATGCGGTGCGATTCATGGGTGATACACGAGAAGGGAAACCAGGCCAATTCATCCTGACGGGCTCTGCAGTCCCGAAGGACGACGCTATCCTTCACACCGGGACTGGGAGAATCTCCCGCTTGCTGATGCGCCCGATGAGCCTCTTTGAGTCCTTGGAATCCAATGGCTCTGTTTCACTGAAAAAACTCTTTGATGAAACGAGTGAAGTTGAGAGCACCTCCGAACTCTCGATTGAAGGAATCGCACATGCAATATGTCGAGGAGGGTGGCCTGCGTTGATTGGGCAGGAAGAATCTGTCGCCCTCGATTATGCCCCTGACTATGTGGACTCAATCATCGATGCTGACATCTCTCGAGTTGATGGCATTAAGAAGAACCCGATGAGGGTACGTGCGTTGCTGCGTGCATACGCGCGAAATATCGCAACCATGGCGACGCTGAGGACCATTCGTGACGACATAGCCTTGGGCAATGCCGATACGAGCATATCGGAGAAGACGATCAGAGAGTATCTCGGTGCCCTCGACCGAATCTTCGTCACCGAGAATCTTGAAGCATGGAACCCCGCACTTCGTGCAAAGACAGTTGTCAGGACTTCGGTGAAGAGACACTTCGTGGACCCATCCATCGCCACCGGAGTCATGCGCCTCACCCCCTCTAGGCTGCTCGATGATTTTCAGTATTTTGGGTTCCTGTTTGAATCTCTCTGTACCCGTGACCTCCGCATCTCTGCAGAGGCCATCGACGGCCAGATCTTCCACTACCATGATGCAAGCGGCGTGGAGAGCGATGCGGTAATCTGTCTCAACGATGGTCGTTGGGCGCCCGTGGAAGTGAAGCTTGGATCAAGAGAGATTGAAGAAGCAGCACTCCATCTTCTGCAATTACGGGAGAAGATCGACACCGGCAAGATGAGAGAGCCCTCCTTCCTAATGATTCTTACCGGAGGGGAGTGTGCCTACCGGCGAAGTGATGGGGTGCTGGTGGTGCCCATCGGGGCTCTGGGACCTTGATCTTCTTCACACCAGATGGGCGCCCACGATGAGGGTATCGCCATCCAAGGCCCCAAGCTCCTCTCTGAGGCAGATGATGGCACCCTCCTTCACATTCGGCTCATCTTTGAGTATATCCTATTTAGCCGAGGATGTTCGGAATTCAATCTATCGTCTTCGCGTGGTATTCCCTGTGCTCCCGGAGTCGAGAGACAAATATTCTCCAAAGTTATTGACATATGCCAGTAACTTTGGTACTGTATGGGCAGTTGATGGCATATGCCAATAACAATGCATACATACACAAGGAGGCACACAATGCCAAGATATGATGGAACAGGACCGTGGGGCCGAGGCCCAATGACGGGACGGGGAATGGGACCGTGCAACACCGCACAGAGCCCTGGGTATGGATTTGGATATGGATACGGGCGAGGCATGGGCCGACGCTGCGCTCCAAGAGGCTGGGGCATGGGATACGGCCCCGCAATGCCGTTTGAAGGGCCTGCCGTCTCACTCGAGGAGCGAAAACGCTTCCTTGAGGAGCAGCTCAAGGAGGTCGACGCCCTCATCACACAGGAGAAGGGCGAAAAATGAGCCGCCCCATGAAGTGGCGGACAGTATGTTCGCTACCCGACGCTACCAAGTTTGGCCCCCTCGATGGGGCCTTCTTGGAAGAACCCATCGTGATGGGAATCGATGAGTATGAGACCGTCAGGCTCATCGACTACGAGGGGATGACGCAACTCGAGTGCTCAGAGCAGCTCGGGGTGAGCCGTTCCACCGTACAGGGCATCTACGACAGCGCCCGGCGGAAGCTGGCGCGCACCCTCGTGGAAGCCCGTCCACTCCTCATTGAGGGCGGTGAGTATCGCCTCGCCGATCATCGGGGACGGGGCAGATGCTGTGGCCGTGGCTGCAGACAGAGACAGAGACAAGGAGAACAATCACTATGATCATCGCAGTACCGGCTGAAAACCAGAGCCTGGACAGCGCCATCTGCCAATCGTTCGGCAGGGCGCCCTTCTTTTGCATCTACGACACCGAGAGCGAGAGCTCCCGCTTCATCGACAACAGCGCCAAGGAGGCGAGCGGGGGTGCCGGCATCGAGGCGGCCCAGCTGCTCGTCGACCAGAACGTCGACGCCTTGATCACCTACCGCATCGGAGAGAACGCCGCCCGCGTCCTCAAGGCGGCACAGACCACGTTGCTCAAAGCCGTCAACCTCTCCATCGCCGACAACGTGGCCAACTTCCTTGAGGGGAAGCTTCCCTCCCTCGATGAGATCCACAGCGGCTACCACCATGGCTGAGGACATCACCATCGCGGTGCTCAGCGGCAAGGGGGGGACCGGCAAGACGATGGTCAGCGTGAACCTTGCCGCGGTGGCAGGCAACGCCACCTACATCGACTGCGATGTCGAGGAGCCCAATGGGCACCTCTTCCTCAAGCCGGCGATGCTCAGCCAAGAGATCATCACCATCGGAAAACCCGAGGTCGACAACCGTCTCTGCGACGGCTGCAAGATCTGCAGCGACGCCTGCGCCTTCAAGGCGCTGGCCGTCGTCAAGAAGAAGCTCTTGATCTTCCCGGAGATCTGCCACAGCTGTGGACTCTGCTACACCCTCTGCCCCCAGGGGGCGCTCACCGAAGTGCAGCAGAGCCTCGGCGTGCTGTACACCGGCCATCATGAGGATCTGCGGGTCCTCGCGGCCGAGATGAACATCGGGGAGCCGAGCGGGGTGCCCCTCATCAAAGCCCTCATGAGTCACATGAGCGGCGGCCTCACCATCATCGATGGGCCGCCGGGCAGCGGCTGCCTCGTCCACGAGACCATCGAGCACGCTGACTTCTGCCTGCTCGTCGCCGAGCCGACCCGCTTTGGGGAGCAGAACCTCGCCCTCGTCCACCGGCTCGTCACCCTCATGGGAAAACCTGCCGCGGTGCTGCTCAACAAGACCACCGGGGACCCCAACCCCAGTGAGGCGTATGCCAAGGCCAACGGCCTCCCCATCATCGCCTCCCTCCCCTGGGATGATGAGCTGGCCCGCGTCACCAGCCGTGGCGCTTTGATCACCGAAGAGCATGGGGCGTACCGGCAGTACTTCTCCACCCTCTTGGCCACGATATTGAAGGAGGCACACCGTGCGTAAGCTCCTCATCCTCAGCGGCAAGGGAGGCACCGGCAAGACCACCGTGGCCAGCACCTTCATCGCCCTCTCCGGCGCCCGAGCCTGGGCCGACTGCGATGTCGATGCCCCCAACCTCCACCTGGTCAGCGGAGCATTCACCGAGAGCAGCACAAAGGACTACCACGACCTCCCCAAGGCCTTCATCGATCCAGAGCTCTGCACCGCCTGTGGCATCTGCCATGAGGTCTGCCGCTTCGGCGCCATTCGTGAGGGCGCGGTCTACCGGGTGAACCCCATCGCCTGCGAGGGGTGCACCTACTGCCAGTACGTCTGTCCGGAGGGGGCCATCACGATGCAGAAGAGCATCGCCGGGGAGATCTTCCTCCATCGACGGGGCGACCACGTCTTCTCCACGGCGCTTCTCAAGATGGGCAGCGGCACCACCGGCAAGCTCGTCACCGCCGTCAAGGATCAGATCAAGGACGCGGAGGCCCCGTTGGCCATCCTCGATGGGAGTCCCGGCATCGGGTGTCCCGTCATCGCCAGCCTCACCGGGTCACATCTCGCCCTCATGGTAGCCGAGCCGTCGGTCAGCGGCCTCAGCGATCTGAAGCGGGTCGTCGCCAGCGCCCGCCAGCTTGATGTTCCGGTGGCGGTGGTGGTGAACAAGGCCGATATCAACGACGAGCAGTGCGCCGCCATCAAGGCCTACGCCGCCGATGAACAGATTCCCTTCTTGGGGACCATCCCGTATGATAGGACGGTCGTCACCTATCTCAATGAGGGGCACAACTTGGCACAGAGTGAGAGCCCCGCAGCGGTGGCCATCAAAGCGATCTGGGAGCGGACCGCCGCTCTCTTGGAGGCGATATGACCATAACCATGCTGGTGGAGAACACCACGAGCCAGGGCTCCATCGGCGCCCAGCACGGACTGTCGTTGTTCATCGAAACCGGTGGCACACACATCCTCTTCGACATGGGCAGCGACGATCTCTTTGCCAAGAATGCCCGCGTGTTGGGCATCGACCTCGCCTCCGTCGACCTGGCCATCCTCAGCCACGGCCACTGGGACCATGGCGGAGGCATCGCGGCCTTCTTCGCCCTGAACGACCACGCCCCGCTCTACGTCAGGCGTGGTGCCTTCGGCCCCTTCTACTCGCTGCATGATGATGGCATATACCATTGGGCGGGCCTCGACCACACGCTCGCCGCTCATGAGCGGATCATCCTCACCGATGGCGAACGCTCCTTGGGCAAGGGCATCACGCTCTTTGGTGATGTGGCGGACATCCACGGTGTGCCACGGGGCAACCAGACGCTCTTTGAGAAGGTGGGAGACGAGTATGGAGTGGACAGTTTCTTCCATGAGCAGTACCTTGCCATCGAGGAGGGTGAGACATTGGTCCTCATCACCGGCTGTTCACACCGAGGCATCGCCAACATCCTGGAGGCGGTCCATACCCGGTGGAACCGATGGCCAGACATCGTCATCGGGGGCTTCCATCTGATGGACTACACCCGGGAGGACGAGGGGGAGTTGCACACGATCGCAGAGTATCTGCTCTCCACCAAGGCTCTGTTCCACACCTGTCACTGCACCGGGCAAGAGAGCTATGGCGTCCTCAAGAAAATCATGGGAGATTCGCTTCACTGGGCAAGTGGAGCAATGACATATACGATCGAGGAGAGATTGAAATGAGAAAAATTGCAGTCGCAAGCGACAACAAGACCGTCTGTGGCCACTTCGGCCACTGTGAGAGCTTTGAGCTCTTCGAAACCGAAGGAACTACCATCCTCAAAGAGGAGAGCGTAGCGAACCCCGGCCACAAGCCCGGCTTTCTTCCCAACTTCCTGCACGACGCGGGCGTCAATGTGATCATCAGCGGCGGCATGGGAGGCGGGGCGGTCGATATCTTCAAAGAGCATGGCATCGAGGTGGTCCTCGGAGCACAGGGCACCAGCAGAGCGGTGGTCCAGGCCTACCTCGATGGAACCCTGGAGGCGGACGGCTCGGTCTGCAGTGAGCACAACCACTAAGCCATAGCATCGTTGTCGCATCAGAAAATACCCTGTGGTGAGGATGTCTCACCCATGGAAAGCCTGGCTATACGGGAACTTGCCTGTATGCCAGGCTTCTTTTGAAAGAGGTATACGGGATGGATGCAGGGGTACCATCACCTACGCAAGGTACCGTGTATTGTTCTCGCGGATTGCGTCAGAGCACAATGCCCTGTGTTTAACCGATCCAACACCTCGGCCGATACCGCTTCTTTCATGTGTGCTGCGCCTCTGTCAATACATTCCTGAAGATACAACTCCTTAATGTGCACCATCTTGGAATCATCTACATTCCGCTCACTGCAATTGAATGTCACTCTTTAAGGCCCGTTATTTTTTTGCATCCCTGATGTTTTTTTCCAGGGGTCTACACCAATTCTGCCCTTCAGTGTATACTAACAACTCATATATTACTGATAAGTTGTCTTAAATATCAGAATGGCCATCGTGCCACAAGGAGTAGAGTTTGTATGATTGAATTCAGGAATGTGACGAAACGCTATGGGCGGACAACGATCCTGGACGACGTGAGCTTCACGATAGAACGTGGCCAGTTCGTCGTCCTGATCGGACCCTCCGGCTGTGGGAAAACAACAACCCTGAGAACGATAAATCGCCTCATTGAACCGAAGGAAGGTACCCTGTTCATCGACGGTGAGGACGTAACGCACCAGAACCCCGTGGAGCTGAGAAGGAAGATCGGGTATGTGATCCAACAGATCGGCCTCTTTCCCAACATGACGGTGGAGCAGAACATCTCGGTGGTACCCAAACTGCTGAAGCACTCAAGAGCGGAGTGCGAGGCGATCACGCGAGATCTGCTGGCATTGGTTGATATGCCGTATGAGGAGCACGCCGGCAAGTACCCGGGCCAGCTCAGCGGCGGGCAGCAACAGCGCATCGGCGTGCTGCGCGCCCTGGCCGCCTCCCCTCCCATCGTCCTCATGGATGAGCCGTTCGGTGCCCTCGATCCGGTGACCCGCGAGAGTTTGCAGGAGGAGGTCAAGCGCATCCAGCGCAAACTGAAGAAGACCATCGTCTTCGTCACCCATGACATGGATGAGGCGTTGCGCCTCGCCGACACCATCATCTTCATGGACAAGGGCAAAATTCTCCAAATGGCCACCCCTGAGGAGATGCTCCAGCACCCCGCCGACCCCTTGATCAAGAGCTTCTTGGGCCGGCACACCGATGATGAGGCCATCGCGGCCCCCAAGAAGGCCGAGGTGTTCATGAAGAGAAGAGTGTACACCGTACACGAAAACGCCAAGACGCTGGAGTCGATCGAGCGGATGAGAAAGCGGGAGGTCAACAGCCTCGTGGTCATCGACGATGATGAGCGCTTCCTCGGCACCGTCTCCATCGAGGCCATCAAGGAACGGGGCAAGGCGGGGCACCCGATCAGAGAGTACATCAACGGGGAGACGTTGACCGTTCACCGCAGCGATGATGCGAAGGAGGCGTTCGACAAACTGCTCTCCTCCAGTGAAAATTACGTCATCGTCCTCAATGACGATAGGACCGTGGCGGGCATCATCACACGCACCAGCACCGCCAAGGCGATGGGCGAGGCGCTGTGGGGGGAGATGGACGCATGAAATTGATCACCCTCTTCTCTTCCAACTGGCACCCGCTCCTCTCGAGCGTGGGCACCCACAGCATGCTGGTCATCATCTCGGTGGGCCTGGGCATCATCATCGCCGTGCCGCTGGGGATTCTCTTGACCAGAAAGAGCGGGGCGGCTCCCATCGTCTTGGCGGCGGCCTCGATGGTGCAGACGATCCCCGGCCTCGTGATGCTCGGCTTCGCCCTCGTGCTGCTGGGCATCGGGCGGAAGCCGGCGCTTGCGACCCTCACCGTCTACAGCATCCTCCCGATCCTGCAAAACACCTATACCGGCATCAGCGAGGTACCGTTCGCCTACACCGACGCCGCCAAAGGGATCGGCATGACACCGATGCAGGTGCTCTTCAAGGTCGAGTTGCCCTTGGCGGTCGCACCCATCATCAGCGGCATCCGTACCTCAGCGGTCTACATCGTCAGCTGGGCGACGCTCGCCGGCATGATCGGCGCCGGGGGACTCGGCGACTGGATCTGGACCGGACTGGCCACCTACAACACCGACTATATCCTCCTCGGAGCCATTCCATCGGCCCTCCTGGCCCTCCTCTTCAGCGCCTCCATCGCGCTCTTGGAGCGGCTCTTGAAACCTCGGGGCCTGAGGAGGATATCATGAGAGAACTCCTCTTCGCCACGGGCGAACACCTCATCATCGTCGCCCTCTCCATGATCGTCGCCACACTCGTGGGCGTGGGCTTGGGGATCCTCTCCTCCTGGAAGAAACGGTTCGGGACGGTGATCATCACCGTCGCCGAGATAGTACAGACCATCCCCTCCCTGGCGCTCTTGGCCCTCCTGATGATCATCTTCGGCCTTGGGAATCTGACGATGGGCATCGCGCTGGTCCTCTATGCGCTGTTGCCCATCATCCGCAATACCCAGGTCGCCCTCACCGAGCTTCCCCCCGCCATCATCGATGCGGCCCGGGGGATGGGGATGAGCCGACGCCAACGGCTCACTCAGGTGGAGATTCCCCTCGCCATCCCGATGATCTTCGGCGGCATCAAGGTGGCGCTGGTCAACTCGCTCTCCATCGCCGTCATGGGCGTCCTCATCGGAAGCGGAGGCCTCGGCTACATCATCTATCGTGGAATCCAGCAACGCAACATGGCCAGGATTCTCATCGGCGCCATCCCGGTCGTCGTCATCGCCCTCTTCTTCGACTGGGCGATGACCAAGATCGAACAGCGTCTGTCGACTCATACCACCTGAACAAGGAGCACAAAATCATGTCAAAGAAAATCATACGCAGCCTGCTCGCCTTCACCCTCGTCGTGACCCTCCTCTCCGGCTGCGCCGGCAAGGGAAGCGTCACCGTCGGATCGAAGGACTACAGCGAAAACATCCTCTTGGGCGAAATCATGGCCCAACTCATCGAGGCGAAGACCGACTTGAAGGTCAATCGGAAGCTCAATCTCGGCGGCACCTTCGTCAACTTCAACGCCATCCAGAACTCGCAGATCGACCTCTACCCGGAGTACACCGGCACCGCCCTGACCGCCGAGCTGAAGATGGACGTCATCAACGACCCCATCGAGTCGTACCGCGTCGTCAGCGAGGAGATGGCAGAGCGCTGGGACATCATCTGGCTTGAGCCCTTCGGCTTCAACAACACCTACACGCTGGCGGTCACCGCCGACGTTCAGGAACGGTATGGCCTGCACACGTACAGCGACCTGGTCCCGGTCGCCGGAGAGCTGGTCTTCGGTGCCGAACACGAGTTCTTCGACCGTCAGGATGGCTTTGACGGGCTGGTCGAGCACTATGGCCTCTCCTTCAAGGGAGAGCCGATGAAGCTCAACACCTCGCTCAAGTACCAAGCCATCGGGAGGGGGGAGATGGACGTCACCGACGCCTTCTCCACCGACGGACCCATCAAGCAGTACGACCTGAGGATCCTCGAAGACGACAAGTCTTTCTTCCCTCCCTACCATGCGGCTCCCGTGATCCGCAAGGCGGTGCTCGATGCCCACCCCGAGGTCGGTGAGGCGTTGCGCCTGCTCGCCGGCACCATCGACGATGCGACGATGGCCTCCCTCAACTACCGCGTGGACGTCAAGGGAGAGGCGGTCGAGCAGGTCGCCTCCGACTTCCTCGCCTCACTGGGCCTGGTGTGATCTGCTCCTCTCACCCGATCGTGACACTCCGCCCATCGACAAAGTAGGCCGCGAGGCGCAGGCCGTTCTCGTGGGCGATGGCCTCGGTCTCCTCGATGCCGTAGGCGACATCACCCGGCTTGTGGGCGTCGCTTGACGTGACGACCAGCAGATCCGGATACTCGGCTGCGAGGGCCCAGAAGCGCGGGTGTGGGTAGGTGTGGGTGAAGCCGTCTTCGGTTTGCATCACCTTCTTCTGCAGTCCATAGCCGTTGATCTCCAGTGCGATGCCTTCACTGACGGCACACGCGAGGATCGCACGGCTGATGGCCTCCGTCTCCTCGTCCCATCGGCGGTAGTTGTAGGTGAAGAGATCGGGGTGCGCCCCGAAGAGGAAGAGGCCGCTTTGGAGCATCTGGCAGTAGCGGTCGGCGTACCGGGACAGGTCCCGCTTCTCCAATGGCCGGGAGAAGTGCGGATCGTCCGCCTCCTCCGATCGGTTGAGGTAGTGCACCGCCCCGATGAGGTAGTCGACCCGCTCGCCCGTCTCTGCAAGATACTGATGATAGCAGCGGTGGTAGTCACACTCGTAGCCGAGCAACACCTTCAGATCTCCCGCTCCCTGGCAGGAGGCGACATCCGCTTCGTAGCGCTGCCGATCGGCATACGCCATCCGCGTCGAGCGGTAGCGGTCGTCCGGAAACGGGCAGTGTTCACTGAAGCCAAGGGCCTTCAGCGATGTTGAAGCGGCCGCTTGGACATACTCGGCGATGTGGCCATGGCCATGACCACAGTAGAAGGAGTGGGTGTGGAGATTTATCTCCCGATCGGTATAGCGCTGACTGTTCATATATCAATGAGTATCGTCAATTGCCCTCCGTTATGCAACCGATGAAAACTTTGAAAAATTCCTGCCTCCAAGTGATTGACTCAACGTCCAAAATACCGAACTATGGGGCTGAAAATTCGCAGAGCGTCGTAGCAGCACCCCACAGCCAGCGCCTGTCCTGCTGTCTCCCCCACGCCACGCCGATTTCTCAGATCCTCATCTTTCACCGCCTGTGGGTATGGCGTATGTTGTCCCAGGCGGGCAGACACCATCCAGAGGAGGTTCGCATGAGCAAACCTACCCGAAAAACCCTCATCACCATCATGGTGGTGGCTCTCTGTACGGCACTTTTGGTCACAAGCTGTTCCAAAACGGAACAAAAATCATCGAACGGCAAACAGAAGCTCTACATCTACAACTGGTCGTACTACACCCCCGACGAGGTCATCGAATCCTTTGAGCGGGAGTTCGGCGTCGATGTCGTGCTCGACTACTTCGCCAGCAACGAGGAGATGTACGCCAAGCTCAAGGCCAGCGGCAACAGCGGCTACGACATCGTCTTCCCCTCCGGCGACTACGTCTCCATCATGATGGCCCAGGGAATGCTGGAGCGCATCGACACGTCGAAGATGGACAACCTGGTCTACATCACCGACTTGGCCCGGGAGAAGTCCACCTACGACCCGAACATGGAGTACTCGGTGCCGTACTACCTCGGGGCAAGCGGCATCGCCGTCCACACCAAGATGGTCAAGAACTACGAGCGCAGCTGGAACATCTTCGCCGATACCCGATTCACCGACCGGATGGTCATGATGGACGATATGCGCGAGGTCCTCGGCGACGCGCTCGCCCACCTCGGCTACTCGGTCAACACCAAGGATCCGGCTGAACTTGCCAAGGCACGAGATCTGGTCGATAAGAAGTGGAAGCCGAATCTGGTGAAATTCGACGCCGAAGGCTTCGCCAAGGCGTTCGCCAGCGGCGAATACTGGGTCAGCCACGGCTACGCCGAGGCGATCTTCGAGGAGATGAGCGAGAAGGAGTGGAGTGAGGTGGACTTCTTCCTCCCCGAGGAGGGGGGGCCGATGTACATCGACGCGATGTGCATCCCCAAGGGGGCGCGCAACTACGAGATGGCCCTCCTCTTCATCAACTACATCCACAAGCCGGAGAACTACGCCAAGTTGCTCGACCGCTTCCACTTCCCCGCCTCGGTGAACACCGAAGCGGACCGCTACCGTACCACCGTCCCCTTCTACACCATCGAGCAGCTGGAAAACTACGAATTGAAAGAGGACCTGGGTTCGAGCCTGGGGATGTACAACAGCGCCTGGGAGAAGATTCGTTACGTCAATTGACCTCAGCTATCCTACACGGTAGAGTCATGGGTGGACGGAGGGCCTATGCAAGCGTTCACCCATGATACCTTTATCTCCCCCTTTACGTGGCGATATGCCAGCACCGAGATGCGCACCATCTTCAGTGAGCAACACAAACGCCTCTTGCTGAGGCGCATCTGGCTCGCCTTGGCCCGCGCAGAGAGCGAGGCGGGTCTGGTCAGCGCCGAGCAGCTTGCTGAGCTGAGCGCCACCGTCAATGACGTCGACATCGAACGAGCCAGTGAGATCGAGGCGGTCATCCACCACGATCTGATGGCTGAGATCAAGACGTGGGCCGAGCAGTGCCCCACCGCCGGCGCCATCATCCACCTCGGGGCCACCAGCATGGACATCCTCGACAACATGGACGCCCTGCGCCTCAAGGAGGCGCTCTCCTTGATCTGTGCGCGCGTCGAGGGGTTGCTCTCCTCCCTCCTCACCAAGATGGAGGAGTGGGAGGCCACCCCCTGCATGGCCTTCACCCATATCCAGCCGGCCGAGGTGACCACCGTCGGCCATCGTCTCGCCCAGAGCGCCCAGGACCTCGCCGAGGACCTCGCGCAGCTCAGGGCGACGAGTGAGTCGATCAGGGGCAAGGGGATGAAGGGCGCGGTGGGCACATCGGCAAGCTACCGTGAACTCTTGGCGGGAACAGGGATGACCGCCCTCCAGCTCGAGGAGCGCGTGATGGACGAGCTGGGTCTTACCGCCTACAGCGCCGCCACCCAGGTCTACAGCCGCAAGCAGGACCTCAGGGTCGGCCAAGCCCTCTCCAATATGGCGGCGACGCTGCACAAGCTCTTCTTCGACTTCCGGATCCTGCAATCCCCTCCCATCGGGGAGTGGAGCGAGCCGTTCGCCGCGATGCAGGTCGGCTCCTCGGCGATGCCGTTCAAGCGCAACCCGATCCACAGTGAGAAGATCGACAGCCTCTGTCGGTACATCGAGGCACAGGTCTCACCGCTCTGGTACAACTGCGCCAACAACCTCCTGGAGCGGACCCTCGACGACAGTGCAAACCGTCGTCTCCTCCTCCCCTCCCTCTTCTTGGCAAGCGATGAGGTGCTCATCACGGCACAGAAGGTCATCGACGGGATGCAGGTCCATGACGGGGGGCTGAGAAAAAACCTCGACTCCTATGCGATCTTCGCCGCAACCGAACGTCTCTTGATGGAGCTCGCCAAGCGCGGGGGAGACCGCCAGGCGATGCATGAGCTCATCCGGGGCCATAGCCTCACCGCCTGGGCCGCCGTCCAGCAGGGCAAGGAGAACCCGCTCAAGGCGCTGCTGACGGGGGACGGTGCAATCACCGCCCTCCTCTCAAAAGAGGAGATCGAAGCGCTCCTTGACGGCAACGCCTCCATCGGCGACAGCGTGGAGAGGACGCGGATGGTGGCAGACGAGATCAGGGCGCTGCTCAAAAGATGAGGCGGGTGACGATCAGGTAATAGAGGCCCATGCGTACAAAGCGGACCGAGGAGGCGAGCACGGCCCGCCACACAGGGAGGCGCACCACCCCGCTGGCCATCGCGATGGTCGAGAAGGGCAGCGGCGTGAGGCCGCTGATGACGATCGCCCACGCGCCGTAGCGGTTGAGCAGGCGCCGCGCCTGTGATCCGGAGATGGACGCGACCCACCCTTTGAAGAGGGGGATGAGGCTGATGAGCCTGCCGAAGAGGTGGGCGGTCACCGCCCCGGCCACCGAGGCGGAGCCGAGGACGATGATCGCCTTGGCAAACGACCAGGAGAGGACGAACGGCCAGATGAAGTCGACCGAGAGCGGGAGGACCAACAGGTCGACGACATAGACGTAGATGGCCACCCCCAACACCCCGAACTGTTCGACGAACTCGCGCAACTTGGTGTTGTGGTTCCACCCCAGCGCCAGATAGATGCGGGAGGCGCCCCAGTAGAGGGCGAAGATGAGGACCATCAGCAGGACAGAGTGGAGGAGCAGGCGACGGGTGTCCACGTGCCCCTCATCGTCGATATACCCACCCTTGGTGAAGAACTTTGTGACCCAGGGCGGGATTTTCAATTGACCAGCTCCCTGAATCGGGCGAGGAACGAGGAGCAGTCTCCCGTGGCGCTGCCTTGATAGACTCCGCCTCTCCCCCCTCCCTTTGCCGCAAAGCCGTCAAGGAGGGCGGTGCGCTGAAGGGAAAAATCAAAGCGTTCGGCGCCGCTGCCCTTGGCGGCGATGAGCCAGGAGAAGCGGTTCTCCCCTTCACCCTTGGCTGCGCAGAGGAGAAGGTCCTCTCGCTCCGAGACCGCATGGGAGACCTCTTTCAAGGTGATGGACTCCTCCACCTCCCAGAGAATGGCATCGGGACTTTTGCCGGCCAACGTTTCCAGGCGCAGTGCGGCCCACTGAGCCTTGATACGGCCCAGTTCGCTCCGCTCCGCCTGTGCGGCGGCGACGGCGTGGCTCGCCACGTCGACAAGCTCCTCGACCGGGGCGCTGAAGAGGGCGGTGAGCGCCTCGACCGCCTCGCTGCGCTTGCGGATCTCCTCGGTGGCCACATCGGCGACGGTGAAGATCAGGCGCACATGGCCACGGATCCGCTCCTGGCCCATATAGTACAGGCGGGCGATCTCAGCGGTATGGGCGACGTGCAGGCCTCCACAGGCGATGGTGTCCACCCTATCCACGGTGACGAGGCGGATGTTGTCCCCCGCCACCTTGATGGACCTGCGCAGGCCGAGCGCCTCGGCCGAGGCACGGTCATGGGTCTCGCTGTGGACCGGATGGTCCTCCAGGATGCGCTGGTTGACCAGATCCTCGACCCGGTAGGCGACGTCCGTCGTGATCTCATCTGTTGCGCACTCGATCATCATGATGCGCTCCCCGAGGTGGACGCTGACCGTGGGGATGGAGAACTCCTGGTGGAGGATCCCGCTGGTCATGTGCTGGGCGGTGTGCAGGCGCATGAAGTGATGGCGACGAGCCCAGTCGAGGACGATCTCCACCTCGTCACCGACGGCGAAGGGGGCGTTCTCGATGTGGTGGAGGATCGTCCCATCCTTGGCCTTGGTGGTATCGAGGAGCGGCGCGTGCCCGATGGTGCCCCGGTCACCCCCCTGTCCTCCCCCTTCGGGGTAGCAGATCGTCTGGTCGAGCACCACCCCGTCGCTGCGGATCTCCGTCACGGTCGCCGTCAGCTCTCTGCGGTACGGCTCCTCGTAGTACACCATTCGTGTTTCCATATCACTTTCGCTCCATCGTGAGATGGTCGTCCACCGGCAACGCGGTGGAGGCGACCGGCAGGTGGAAGTTGTACTTGATGGCCACCACCCTGATGAAGAACACCAGGAAGGTGACGATCAGAAACTTTTCCAGGGTCCCCAGGGGGGTGAGATTCAACAGCAGGTACACGACTCCACCGATGAGGCTCGCGGTGGCATAGAAGTCGCCGGTCAGCACGGTGGGCACCGAGCGGCTGAGCACATCACGCACCACCCCGCCTCCAACGGCGGAGAAGACCCCGCAGAGCAGCTGTCCCACCGCCCCGATGCCGTACAGCGCACCCTTGGCGACCCCGATGGCGGTGAAGACCCCGAGGCCAAGGCTGTCGGCGTAGAGGATGACCCGCCAGCGTCCGACGAACTTCGGGGCGGTGAAGAAGACAACCAAGCCGGTGACCACGCAGATGATGATGTACCAGCTGTTGGTGAAGGCGGCCACCGGGGTGGCTCCGATGAGCATATCGCGGAGCATCCCCCCGCCGGTGCCGACGGTGGCGGCAAAGACGACGACGCCGAGGATATCGAGGCGGCAGCGAACTCCTTTCACGGCGCCCGTGATGGCGAATATACAGGTTCCGAAGAGGTCGAACAGGTAGATGAGGTCCATGGCTCGAGCCTATCACCAAAGGTCGGCCTTGTCCAAGATGAAGAACTGTACTATCTTTTGGAATGCATAAGGAGATGGTATGGCTATCATAAAATCTGCATGGGAGCTTGCCCTAGAGAAGACCGAAGGTCTCCAAATCGACAGTGAGAAGATCAAGAGTGAATTGACCATCAAGGAGGGACGCCAGATCGCAGCCGCCCTCCTCAACGATATCGATGTGACCAAGGAAGAGACCGCTGAACGCTACCACGCCTTCTCCGGTGAAAAAAAGAAGCTCATCAAGGAGGGGATGGCGCTCACCCTGCTCTCCAACCTCACCCTGCCCCGCAATTCCCTCTTCAAGGATACCTTCTCCAAGGTCCTGGACCTTGGCCTGATCATCGCCGACGGCAATGAGCAGGTCAAAGAGATCCTCGGCCAACTGGAGGGTTTCTTCACCCAGTACCTGGAGAACCAGGACGACCTCATCGAGCGGCTCAAGACCCAGTTCGAACCGCATCTGAAACAAAAAGAGGCACAGCTGCGGGCCCAGTATGGACCGAATTTCACCCTCCGCCCTGAACAGGACGCCGAGTTCATGAAGATCCTCGACCAACAGCTCTCAAAGCTCGATGACCAGTACACCCAGATCCTCACCCAGGCTAAGGAGCAGATCAACGAGCTGCTCGGTCTCAGTTGACCATCACCTTCGCACACAAGGCCTGCCAACCGGCAGGCCTTTTTTATAGCCGGGCGCAAAACCGTTCACATCCAACGCCTCTGTCACACTGTCGACGTGGTAGATATTCGTTTGAAAAGCAGAAGGAATTTGCTGTCGCCGGGGTATTTTCATGGCATAGGTCCGGTGATCTGAAACCGAATACCTATACCAGGTGACCGTTTCCATGATTATTTCTGCGCATTTACTCACAAAAAATACTTGACAATTTTTCTTATATTGCGCACAGTATAATCGTGCTAAGCATTAAAGAGAACTCCTGATATGCAGAACCGACAGAGACCCATCTTGATCCTTGGCATCACCACATCCCTCTGCGCCATCGATGGCGAGGACCACGTCCTCTCTTCAACGACACCGTCGAGGAAGAGGGGATCTGCACGATCGTCACCATGATGGCCGGGTACTACGACCTCGAGGGAGCGCCGGACAGACACCATTGCACTTCCAGAGACCAGTGAGTGGGAATTCACTGGCCTCTGTTTCTTTGCTTCCTGCCAGGTATCGGATGTTCTTCCCCGTCCCTCCGGCGCGTACGATGCCCTGCTCGACCAGCGCACGGATGATCAAGCCCGCCTGGGTCTGGGAGCATCCTATATACTGTTGCACGTCCGCCCGTGCCGCCATCGCATGCTCTCAGTTTCAACGAACACCATCGGCGATCTGCCGAGCAGCGCCCCCTCTTCATCCAAAGAAATGAGAGGAGAAGTGGCCAACATCTCGAAGGATGCAATGTTCTTTGCTCTTGGATGGTCTATTCTTGTGCTATCATGGGTAATCAAGGAGCAGCGCATGAAGTGTATTATTCGTGGAGGACGACATTTCGTCATTGGATCGGTGGACAAGAGGATCTTCGGCTCATTCTTGGAGCAGTTCGGACGCGCCGTGTACGGAGGGGTCTATGAGCCGACTCATGCGAGCGCCGATGAGGAGGGGATGCGGGGCGATGTCATCGCTCTGGTGCGTGAGCTCGATGTGCCGGTGGTCCGCTTCCCCGGCGGCAACTACGTCTCCAACTTCAACTGGGAGGACTCCATCGGGCCCAAAGAGGAGCGCCCCACCCGCCTGGACTTGGCGTGGAGGGCCACCGACCCCAACCAGTTCGGCCTCGATGAGTTCATGCGCTGGACACGGAAGGTCGAAAGTGAGGCGATGATGGTGGTCAACCTCGGCACCCGTGGGCTCGCCGAAGCACGCAATCTGGTCGAGTACTGCAACCATCCCGGCGGGTCGACACTGAGTGACCTGCGCAGGAAAAACGGTGCTGATGAGCCGTATGGCATCAAGATGTGGGGCCTCGGCAACGAGATGGACGGCCCGTGGCAGGTCGGCCACAAGACCGCCCACGAATACGGCAGGCTCGCCTCGGAGGTGGCCAAGGCGCTCAAGCTCTTCGACCCGGAGCTCGAGGTCATCGCCTGCGGCAGCTCCAGCAGCGACATGGTGACCTTCCCCGAGTGGGAGGAGACGGTCCTCGACCACACCTATGAGGTGGTCGACTACCTCTCGCTGCACATGTACTTTCGAAACGATGAGGATGACCTGGCCACCTTCCTCGCATCGAGCAAGCGCATGGACGCCTTCATCGATACCGTCATCAACGTCTGTGACTACGTCAAGGCGAAGAAGCGGTCGAATAAGACAATGTACCTCTGCTTTGATGAGTGGAACGTCTGGTTCCACTCCAACGAGCAGGACAAGAGGCTGGAGCCGTGGACCGTCGGTCCCCACCTGTTGGAGGATGTCTATACCTTCGAGGACGCTCTGGTGGTCGGCTGCCTGCTCAACAGCCTGCTGCGCCACTGTAACCGGGTGAAGATCGCCTGCCTGGCGCAGCTGGTCAACACCATCGCCCCCATCATGACGGAGGACGGGGGACCGGCCTGGAGGCAGACGATCTTCTGGCCGTTCTACTATGCGTCACGGTATGGCAGGGGTGAGGTCCTGGACATCCGCCTCGAGGTGGGGACGTATGAGAACCCCACCTATGGGGAGGTGGAGTGGGTCGATGCCCTCGCTGTCCACCACAAAGCGGAGCAGGAGCTCGTCCTCTTCGCCGTCAACCGACACCCGGATGAGGAGATCTCCCTGACCGTGGATCTCAGTGACTGGGATGCGCAGGTCATCGAACACATCGTTTTGGAGAGCGACGACATGAAGGCGACCAACACGAAGGAGCATCCTGACCGGATCGCCCCCAAGACGCGCGGCCTTGACGGGCTCACCTTGGCCCCGCTCTCCTGGAACATGGTGCGCTTCTCACTCAAGGGATGAGGGAGAGCTCCGCTTCGATGGTTTGAACGACATGGACTTTGAGCGCGTCCCACCCCATCTGTGGGACCGTGGAGGTCTTCATCACCCGCCACTGCCAACTCGGTGAGAAGGCCCACCGCTCTTTGATGTGGGCCTTCACCCGCTCGTTGATCTGCTCGTCGGTATGCAGGAGGCCTTCAAACGGCCCGGTGACCAAGAGCCCCGCCTCCCCTGCGTCCCGGTTGCAGCAGTATTCACTGTCCGGGAGCAGGGCGAAGAGGGAGGGGTCGGGGAGGAAGGCGTGCTTGCCCGGTTGGCAGTAGATGATGAAGCGTCCGTCATCTGTGCGCGTTGCCAGCCGTGAGGCGTTGAGGAACTTGCCGTGGAAGGAGGCTTCTATATTGGTGGGCACCCCCTCGGTGAGGGTCACCCAGATATGCTCAAGGTCATAGAGGTGTTGGATGTCGTAGCGCCAGAAGAGCGCATACTCGATGACCTCCTCCCCCGCCTTGAGTGAGATGATCCGGCGGAAGGAGGGGCTCGGCCCACTCTCGACAAAGCGGGTCACACCGATGGCCGAGAGGGCGAACGGTTCGTTGCAATCCTCCATGATGAGGGGAAGGAAGGATTTCATGAGAGCGCCTCCCCATCCCGTGCCCGTGCATCGAGCTCTTCGATGAGGGAGAAGAGCGCATCGTAGTCGTCGGTGGTGTAGTGGCTCTGCTCGGCGGGGTGCTCGACGGTATGGAAGTAGCGCGGCGACCAGTTGAACCAGATTGACGTGATGCCGAACTCGTTGGCCCCCCGCACATCCTTGCGGATGTTGTTCCCGATCATGACGATGCGCCGCTTGTCCTCATCGGTGAGGGAGAGCTGGCGCATCGCCTCCTCGAACATGATGGGGGCGGGCTTCTGCTTGCCCACCGTCTCGCTGATCACCCAAGCGTCGAAACAGCCCTTGAGCGTCGATTCGGCGTAGACGTTGAGGAAGTCCTGGTTCTGTCCATCGGCGACCAGGGCGATGGTGAACCCCGCTCGATCGAGGCGCAGCAGGAACTCCCTGCCGCCGGGGATGAAGGAGGCACGCACAATCTCGTGCCCCTCATAGACTTGGGTCGCTTCGTCGATGAGGGTGTCACCGCTGTCGATGAAGATGATGAGGTTACGATTCATGAGCTATTCCTTGCAAGGTGAGATCTCGGTGGCGGTGGCAGGCGACATAGTGGCCCGCCCCGCTCTCGATAAAGGGCGGCGCCTCCCGCTTGCACAGATCGGTGGCGTACCGACAGCGCGGATGGAAGAAGCAGCCGCTGGGAGGATTGGACGGGTTGGGAATCTCCCCCGCGAGCGGGATCTGCTCGATGACCGCATCGGGGTCGGCGATGGGGACCGAGGAGAGCAACGCCTCGGTGTACGGGTGCTTGGGGGTGCGGTAGAGTGCGCTCGTCGGAGCATATTCGACCAGCTTGCCCAGGTACATCACCCCGACTTGGTCGGAGATGTACTCAACCACCGAGAGGTCGTGGCTGATGAAGATGTAGGTGAGGCCCATCTCGCCCTGCAGCTCCTTGAGCAGGTTGATGACCTGCGCTTGGATGGAGACGTCGAGCGCACTGACCGCCTCATCACAGACGATGAGACGGGGGTGGAGGACCAGGGCACGGGCGATGCCGATGCGCTGGCGCTGGCCACCGGAGAAGGCGTGCGGGTAGCGCTTCAAGTAGCTCGGGTTGAGCCCGGTCCGCTCGGCGATCTTCATCACCAATGCTTCTCTCTCACTCTTCGGCATCCTCGGATAGTTCGCCTTCAGCGGTTCACTGATGATGTCCAGGACGGTCATGCGGGGGTCGAGGGAGCTGTACGGATCCTGGAAGATCATCTGGATCTCCTTGCGGATCGGCTTGAGCTCCTTGGCGCTCAGGCGCAAGAAGTCGACGACCTCCCCCGCGGCGGTCCGGTAGAGGACCTCTCCCTCGTTTGCGTCGATGGCCCGGACGATCGAACGGCCGAGGGTCGTCTTGCCACAGCCGCTCTCCCCGACGATCCCGATGGTCTCCCCCTCCTTGATGGAGAAGGAGACGTCGCTGACCGCATGGACGGTCACCTGCTTTGATACAAAGCGCTTGCTGAGGTTCTTCACGTGCAACAGCGGTTCAACCATGCAGGGCCTCCTCGGGATAGTAGCACCGCACCAGATGCCCGTCCTCGTATGCAGAGAGCGGGGGGTTCTTCCCCTCACAGAGCGGGCCTCGCTTGAGGCAGCGCTCGTAGAAGCCGCAGCGATCGGGGAGGTTCAGCGCAAGGGGGACGGTCCCCTCGATCGAAAAGAGCTTCTTCTTTTCGTGGGTGCCGACCTTGTGCACCGACCCCAAGAGTCCCTGGGTGTATGGGTGCAACGGGTGCTTGTAGATTCTGCGTACCGGGGCTTGTTCGACGATCTGGCCGAGGTACATCACCGCCACCCGGTCGCACATGCCCGCCACCACCCCCAGATCGTGGGTGATGAAGAGGATCGCCATCCCATACTGGCGCTGCAGATCCTTCATCAAATCGAGGATCTGCGCCTGGATGGTGACATCGAGGGCGGTGGTCGGCTCGTCGGCGATCAAGAGGGCCGGACGGCAGACCAGCGCCATCGCGATGAGGGCGCGCTGCAGCATCCCGCCGGAGAACTCGTGGGGGTACTGGTCGTAACGCTTCTCGGCGTTGGCGATGCCCACCTGCTTCATCATCGCCAGCGTGATGCGCTTCGATTCCGCCTTGTCCTTGGTGATGTGGAGACGGGTGGACTCATTGATCTGGCTGCCGATGGAGTACATCGGGTGGAAGGCGACCATCGGCTCCTGGAAGATCATCGCGGCCTTGCTGCCGCGAATCGATCGAATCTCCCGGCTCCCGTAGGGGAGCGCGAGCAGATCCTCTTCTTTGCCATCGACATCAAAGAGGATCTTCCCCTTCGAGACACACTTGCGTTCGTTGATCCCGAGGATCGCGCGGCTGGTCAGGCTCTTGCCGCAGCCGCTCTCCCCGACCAGGCCGAGCGTCTCCCCTTGAGCGATGGAGAAGGAGACCCCACGCACCGGATCGAGGCGTCCCTCGTCGAGGTCTATGTGGACGCTGAGGTCCTGTACATCAACAATTGGTTTCATGACCTACCTCCACTCATTTGTACGGGTCCGCGGCATCCCGGAGCCCATCGCCCAGGAAGTTGAACGCCAGGACGGTGACCACCACCGCGATCAGGGGGATCAAACGCCACGGGTAGCTTGCGATCGAGGCGATCTCCTGCGCCTCCTGCAGGAGCACCCCCCAACTGGTGGCGGGTGCTCGGATCCCCAGCCCGAGAAAGCTCATCGAGGTCTCCCCGATGATCATCTGGGGGATGCCGAGGGTCAGGTTGACGATCAAATAGCTCATGAAGCCGGGGACGAGGTGCTTGAGGATGATCTGGAAGTCCGAGACACCGGCCAGCTTGGCGGCGGTCACGAAGTCCTCTTGCCTCAGTGAGATGAACTTTCCCCTGACGACCCGTGCCAGACCGGTCCACCCCAAGAGGCTGATGATGATGGTGATGTAGAGGTACATCTTCACCACCGGCACATCACTGGGAATGGCCGCCGACAGGGCCATCCAGAGCGGGATCGACGGGAAGGAGGAGAGGACCTCGATGATCCGTTGGATGACGAGGTCGAACCACCCCCCGAAGTAGCCGGAGAGGGAGCCGATGAGGATCCCGAGGACAAAGCTGATGAAGGTACCGGCGAAGGGTATCGTCAAACTGACCTGGCTTCCCAGGATCATCCGGGAGAGCAGGTCACGGCCCATCGAGTCGGAGCCCAGAAGGAAGATGTGCCCCCCCTCCTCCACCCCGAAGAGGTGGATGGAGGATGGGATCAAGCCGAAGAGCTTGTAGGAGGGCCCCGTGGTGAACCACTTGACGCGGTAGATCTCGTCGGTCTTCTCCGTGAAGATCATCTGGTAGGTCGTCATGTCCCGCTTCGACTCGAGGCCGTAGACGAAGGGGCCGATATAGGCTCCCTCATGGCGCAGGTGAATCTTGGTGGGGGGAGCGTTCTTCGTCTTTGCGTTGTAGGCCAAGAGGTCGCTCGGGGCGATGAAGTTGCCGAAGAGCGCCACGAGGTAGAGGAAGGCAAGGATCACGAGCGAGATACGCGCCAAGCGGTGCTTGCGCAGCTTGCGCGCCATCAGGGTCCATTGACCGGCGAGGTAGAAGGCTTCTTCGTCTTTTTTCTTGCGTGCCATCTCTTACTCCTTCACCGTTTCATACCGGATCCGCGGATCGAGCCACGCGAGCACGATATCCGCGATCAGGGTGCCGATGACGACCAAGATCGCCTGGACGAGCAGGATGGTGCCGGCCAGGTACATGTCCTGGTTGCGCAACGCGGTGTAGAGCACCGGACCCTGGATGGGAAGGTTCATCACGATCGCCGAGATCGTGGAACCGGTGAAGATCGAGCTCAGCGCCCCCGAGAGGCCGCTGACCACCGGGTTCAAGGCGGAGCGGAGGCAGTACTTGTAGGTGATCTTGCGTTCACTGACCCCCTTGCTCCGGGCGGTCAGGGTGTATTGCTTGCTCTGTTCATCGAGCATTTGACTGCGGACGGTTCGGATGACCGCACAGGTGTTGCTCGTGCCGATGACGATGATCGGGATGGTCAGCCGTTTGAGGAACTCTCCGAAGTTGGCCAGCGAGACGCCGTGGATCAGCATCTCATCGCTGAAGAGCCCTATGTACGGAGTTCCGGTACGCACATAGGAGAAGTACATCAAGATGATCGCCATGAGGAAGTTTGGCGTCGCCATCCCGATGAAGCCGAAGAAGGTGAAGATGTAGTCTCCGAGGCTGTACTGGTGGTTGGCGCTGTAGATGCCGATGGGCAGGGAGACGAGATAGGTGAATGCCATGATGATGAGCGATATGCCGATGGTGATGCCGAGGCGATCCATGATGACCGACCAGACCGGGCGCAGGTAGGAGAAGCTGTAGCCGAAGTCACCCCGGCTGATGATTCCCCAGATCCAGTGGAAGTACTGGATGTACCAGGGACGATCGAGCCCATACTCCGAGCGCATGGCGTCGATCATCTCCTGGGTGAAGAACTCCCCTTCGGCACTCATCCGGGCCACATAGGAGGAGACGTAGTCCCCCGGAGGCAATTGGATGATGAAGAAGACCGCAAAGGAGATCAGCAGGACTGTTGGGATCATCAACAACAATCGCTTGCCAATGTAGTTGAACATCTTCATGGGTGATTTTCCTTAGAGAGAGCTGTCGGGGAGGACTCCCCGACAGCGGTACAGATCAGATTATTTCTTGTCGCTTGCGTAGTAGCACTGCAGGATCTGGGCGACTCCCAGGCCCCTGAACTCATCACAGTAGACTTCGCTCTCGCTGAAGTTCATCAGGTCGTTGTTCACAGCGAGCAACAACGGCACATCGGTGAGATACCCGATCTCCCAGATGTTCTCCTGGTGGAGCTTGAGCATCTTGAGCGCGATCTCATCGATGGTCGCCTTGCTGGTTGCACCGAGCATCTCCTTGTAGAGGTTGATGAGCGTGAGGATATCACCCTCGGGCTTCATCCCATCCTTGCCCTCGGTCGCATACCAGGTGCCGTAGGCTCCGTACCACGCCGCGTAGTTGCGGATCGGTACCAGGGTGTCGGGCCTGAGCGAGATGTTGAAGGTCTCTGCCGGGGAGACCGGGCTGATGATCGCCTGGATCTTGTTGGAGACCAGCATGTCGTCGATCAAGGAGCGGTCACGCACCCCGAAGGTCGCCTTGATGCCGATGTTCTTGAAGTACTTCTCCGTCAAGAGTTCAGCGCAGCGGGCGGTCGCCGAGGAGTCGTCATGGGTGAGGATCTCAAGGGTGAAGGGTGTTCCATCGCTGAAGCGGAAGTACCCATCGCTGCCCATGACCATCCCGATGCCCTTCAAGAGCTCCTTGGCCTTGGTCGGATTGTACTCGGTCCACTTGGCAGACCACTCGGGGTCGTACCCCAACGCACCCTTGGCAGGGGCGGACTGGGCGGGCTCGGCGAAGCCGTCGGCCACGAGCACGGCCATCTCTTCACGGTCTGCCGCGATCGAGAGCGCTTGCCTGAAGTCCTTGTTCTGGAAGAGGGCGCGCACCTTCGGGTTCTCCGCAGTCTGGTTGAGCTGCAGCGAGGTTGCGGTATGCGACCACTTCGTGGAAGGCCAGGTCAGCAGGCGATAGTTGCTGCGCGTCTCGTTCTGCTTGAGTGCAACGATGTTGCCCCAGTCGAGGCCGCTGGAGATATCCGTCTCACCGGCCATGGCTTTCAGGGTCGCCTGTGAGGGATCGCTGATGCGCACATAGCGCAGCTCATCGATGTAGGGCAGCTGCCTGCCGTCGACGTCGGTCTTCCAGAAGTACGGGTTGCGCTTCCAGACGTGCAGATCGCTGTCCACATCATTGGATGCGACCCACGGCCTCAGCGTCGGGCGACCCACGACGTTCCAATAGTAGTACCCGGTCTCTTTCCCCATCGCGGTGGCGTCCTTGTACCCCATCTCCTTGGCCTTCTTCTCAGCCGCCTCGGCGCCGATGAACTCGGGGAGGAGCTGGACGTAGTAGTGCTTCGGAGCGTACAGCCACTTGCCGTCGATCGCGAGGTTCTCGAGGAACGACGGGGACGGATCCTTGAAGGTGACGCGGAAGGTGTAGTCATCGACCTTCTCCACCTTCGCTTCGCTGCGGACCTTCGTCACGGGATTGGTGGAGTAGAAGCAATTCCACAGCGACTTGCCGAAGGTCTGCTTCTTGAGCATGTGGTCGTAGAAGAAGAGGACGTCCTCACTGGTGAAGGGCTCCCCATCACTCCAGCGCATCCCCTCGCGCAGATACACGGTGAAGACGGTGGCGTCGTCGTTCACATCAAAGCCCTTGGCGACGTTCGCCTCAAGGAGTCCCTGGCTGTTGAAGCGGAAGAGATTCTCCTCGGTGTTTTTGCCGGTGGTCCACTGATCACTCTTGCCTCGGAAGGTGAACGTGATCGCCTCACCGTATGCGCCGGTGCTCTCCATCTCCATGACGAAGATATCCGAGGGGACCGGAAGGCGATCGGCCAAGGCAGGCAATGTCCCCGCCTTCACCTGGGCTGCCAGGGCCGGGGCTTCCTTCTCAATTGCTGAAGATGACGTGGCTACCTGTGCGGGTGACGCATCCTTGGTCCCTGCCGCAGAGAGTGACATCACGGTCAACAGCATGCAGAGGAAAACAAGAACATGGGTAGATATTCGTTTCATATACTCCTCCTTAGTTTCGGAAGCACAGCGGCTCCCGCTTCGAGTTCCACGGAAATTGTACCCTTCCTAGAATCAAAAATGTTGTGCAATAATTGCCAATGCTTTCAATATCCTTTGCATTTCTTGCGAATATTATTCAAAACGACGCGTTTTCAGTGCAAGCGGGGGTGCTTCACCGCCGCTTTTCACTCCCAGTGCGCACACTTCTGCGCTCCCCGCCATCCTCGCGCACCAGGGCGGCCGTCATTCGACGCGGTCTCATCGGGGGGGGAGGATCAATTGAGAGGCTCCACCTCACCGCTCCAGCTGGCGCTTTCGCTCTCCAACAGCGTCGTCGAGAACCCTTCGTGGGCCTCGATGGACGCCCGCACATCAGAGAAGCGGATATCGGTGGCGTTGGAGAGGTAGAAGGCGCTGACGGGGCGCTCGAGGAGATCGGGCTTCCGCTCCCGGGGGCGCAGGTCGTAACCGACGACCGGCCAGCTGCTCGTCTTTGTCAGGCGCACCTCAGTGTCCTCGAAGCGGATGTCCGAGATCTTCCCCTCATCTCCGGCGATGAGGACCCCGCCCTCCCCTTCCGTAGCGATGGAGGCGAAGCGTATGCGGGAGATCTTCCCGCTCTCCGTCTTGTGGTCACGGTCGAAGCTGGTGATCGCGATCGCCTCCCCCTTGCCCCAGTAGTCCGCGCTGAAGAGGCGGGTGCGGATCAGGATGTTGGAGAAGCGGGCGTTGGTGACCGAGCCGCCGTCACGGATCTGGATCGAGATGCCGCGGTTGCTCGCTGAGATGATGCAGTTCTGCACCAGGATGTCGGCAAAGTCATCGACCCCCTCGGTGCCGATCTTCAGGGCCGCCGAGGTGCTGATGACGGTGCAGTCGCTGATGAGCACCTGAGCGGTCGGCGGGTAGCCCCGGTTGCCCGCCGTGTTCTTCAGGCAGATGCCGTCATCGGCGCAGCGCACATGGCAGCCGATGATGCGGACATTGGTGGAGTGGTCGATGTCGATGCCGTCGCTGTTGGCCACATCGAGGGGGTTGGCGATGGTGATGGCGGAGATGAGGACGTTGTCCGAGCCGGCGACATGGAGCGACCAGAAGGGGCTGTCGGCGAGGGTGACGTCCCGCACGACGAGGTTGTCGCAGCGCTCCAGGTAGATGAGCGTCGGCCTGGGGTAGAAGGAGCCGGCATGGTAGTACGGGTTGACCCGGTGGACGAATTGGAAGCAGTTGCCCTCGATCCTCCCCTCCCCGCTGATGACCACCGACGGTGCATCATAGGCGTAGAGGAAGGCAAAGGCCGGCTTGCGCAGCACCGGGGTGCCGACGCCACGCGTCTCGTCGGTGTCGATTCCGCCCTCCGCTCGATAGTCGCCGATATCGCCGCTGGCCACCAGGCGGGCCCCATTCTCCAGATGGAGGGTGACGTGGCCGCGCAGGGTCAGGCTCTTGGAGTGATAGGCGGTCCCCGCGCTGAGCCATACGGTCCCCCCGCCGTCTGATGATGCTTGGTCAAGGCAGCCCTGGATGGCGCGGGTGTCCTCCTCGATTGAACCGGTGGCCTGTGGATAGTAGATCATTGTGCTTCCTCCTCCAAGGGGCAGCCGTCCGGCATGCCGCCCTCCTGACGATAGCGGGAGGGGGGGCAGAGGCAGAACTTGTTGAAGACCCGGTTGAACTGGCTGAAGGAGGTGAACCCGCACTGCTCGGTCACCTCCTTGATCCTGAGGTCGGTGTAGAGGAGGAGCTGCTGGGCGTTCTTGATCCGCGTCATCTGGATGTAGTTGGTCAGGGTGAAACCGGTGACCTCCTTGAAGATATGGGAGAGGTAGCAGGGGCTGACGAAGAACTGCTCAGCCAGTTGGCTCAGCGACAGCGGCTCCTTGAAGTGGGTGTGGATATAGGCGGTGATGGCGTAGATCTTCTGCGTGATGGAGTCGGCGACCTGCTGCTGTTCGTAGATGTTCGCCTCCTTGTTCGCGTTGAGGGTGAAGAGGAACTGCAGGAACTTCGCATGGACGAAGACCGCATAGTTGGGCCGCTTGGGAGCGGCACTGGTGAAGATCTCGTTGAGGCTGGAGAAGAGCTCGTTGGTCACGGTCTGGGGGAAGCGGAAGATCGGGACCGGCTCCTCGAAGGGGGACAAGATCCCCTCCACGTTGCGCTTCAGCCCGGGCAGATCGGTGGGGATGGTGAAGTTGATGATCAGGCGCTTGGAGGGGGGGCCGGTGCGATAGCGGGACTTATGGAGCAGCGAGGGTTTGAGCAGGACCATGTCGTACTTCTGCAGATCGTAGTACTTGCCCTCGATGAGGTGCGACGCTGAATCCTCGAGGAGGATGAAGATCTCATGAAACTCATGGAAGTGTTGAAACTCCATGTTGGCGCTGAAGGCGCGTTCATCCCAGTCAAAATAGTAGTACAGCGGATCATTCGGTCGATTCACGGTAATGGACATCCCTTGTTCAAAGAGGAGCGGTTGTTGATAATGCATAGGTATAGTGGACACCAGAATCATAAAAAACGCAAGGATAATTTAATAGAAGAGCAAAAACCAAGTAGTTTTTGTGTTATCCCCCTTGTACACTTTCTTTCGTAGGAGCGTGAGATGGAATGGTTACAGTACCCGCTGGCCACTGGCGCCAGCATCAATCTCTGGTCGACGGGCGAGGTGCAATTCACCCCGGTCGCCACCGCTGACGAGACGTTCGAGGCGGAGGTCAACCTCCACGAAGCATATGTGCAGATCGTGTATCCGGTGCGGGCCGCCTTCCTCAAGTCCTATGACCTGAGCGCATATCCCAAGCCACAGGGGCCATTTCCCACCCTGCACTTCCCCGATGAGAACAACCGCCTGGACTTCTCGACCTTCATCCACACCCCCCACCGTCTCGCCGTCGATGCCCAGACCTGGATCGAGGTGGAGGAGGCGGGGGAGTACCCCTTCGACCTCTACACCTGCGGGGCGGTGAAGCTCTGGGTCGATGGCGAGGTCGCCTCCCTCTTCACCCCCTTCACCCGCAACATCCCGCAGAAAGAGCGCATCGTCCTCTCCTTGCAACCGGGCCGTCATGAGGTGACGGTCCACATGGAGGAGCTAGCCGAGCGCGATGTCTTCTTCTACCTCGAGCTGCGCTACCTTGGAGACTTGAGCCTCTCCATGGGCGCCGAGGTCTCCCACCGCACCGATGAGCTGAAGAGCGCCATGGAGCTGCTGCGCTCCCTGCACTACGAGCGACAGAGCTCACGGGAGGGAAGCCTCACCCTCTGCTGGGATGAGCGTGTGGCCTCCGCTCCCTTCTCCCTCACTCTGGACACGGTCTCCTACGCCATCGAAGAGGGGGAGAGCCGGCTCACCCTCCCGAAGGGCGCACCCTTTGAGCCGGGGGTGCACCGCCACACGTGGGGCATCGATGTCGGTCCCTACCACCTCACCCGTGACCTGGTCACCGAGGTCGTCGCCTCCTCACCCCCCCTCCTTGAGAGCCCGCCGACCATCCAGGAGCGCAAGCGATGTGCCCTGGAGGCCCTGCGCCAAAACGGGGAGCGATCGGTCATCGCCGCGATGGTCGCCCTCGCCCTCGATGGGGTCCTCCCACCCGATGGGGAGGATTTGATCATCTCCTCGGTGGAGCGAATCGAGGCGAAGGAGGATTGCTCCGACTTCCACCTCGCCCCGATGCTCTTGCTCCTCTCCCGCTCTGCCGGCCACCTCTCCCCCGCGCTGAAGGCGCGCATCGAGGCCTCCCTCCTCTCCTACCGCTACTGGATCGATGAGCCGGGCAGCGATGTGATGTGGTACTTCAGCGAGAACCACGCCCTCCTCTTCCACATCGGCCAGTACTTGGTCGGCCAGTTCTTCCCCGACGCGCGCTTCACCGCCAGCGGACGGACCGGCAGGGAGCAGCATGAGATCGGCAGGGCGCGCCTCGAGCACTGGTTCTCGATCTTCTCCGCCTACGGCTACGCCGAGTGGAACAGCGCCACCTACCTGCCTATCGACCTCATCGGCTTTTTGGTGCTCTATGAGCTGGCAGAGGAGGAGGCGATCCGGGAGATGGCGCGGTCGGCCCTCGATTTCACCTTCCGCCTCATCGCCCACAACAGCTTCAAGGGGATCATGAGCAGCTCCTTCGGCCGCTGCTACGAGGAGACGGTGAAGTACCGCAGCCACACCGAGCTCTCCTCACTCAACTGGGTCGCCTACCGAGAGGGGCGCCTCGACGCCCCGAGCCGGGCGACGGCGCTCTTCGCCCTCAGCTCGTACGAGAACCCCGACTACCCCGCCGAGATCCTGCTCAAGGATGACGAGTGGGTCGAGATCTCCCTCAAGCAGGGCATCAGGGGGGTCAACACCTACCTCTTCAAGACCCCCTTCTACCAGATGGGGTCGGCCCAGAGCTACCGTCCGTTCACCCACGGCCACCAGCAGCACCTCTTCAACCTGGCGCTCGGCGAGCGGGCCGAGCTCCAGTACTCCATCAACCACCCCGGCGAGCCGGCCTACAGTGGGCAGAACCGCCCGAGTTACTGGGCGGGCAACGGCACGATGCCGCGTGTCCTCCAGTACCGCAACCTGGCCGTTCTCCTCTTCAACATCGATGAGGAGGAGCTCGTCCACGCCATCCACGCCTACCTTCCCCTCGAGCTGACCGACCGCTTCGAGCAGATCGGACAGCACTTCTTCTTCAGTTGCAACGACGCCTACGTCCACACCTGGTTCTCCCGGGCGGCCGCCGTCACAGACTGGGGGACGAACACCGGCTGCGAGATCCTCAGCCCCGGACGCATCCATGCGGTCTCGGTCCGCGCCTCCAGCCGGGCGGAGGGGTATACGTTTGAGCGCTTCATCACGGAGCAATGCGCCCAAGAGATGAGTTTCGATGAAGAGACGCTCTCCTTCCGCTGTACCGACCCGCTCTATGGGGTGGTACAGGTCTCACCCGATACATTCACCGTCAACGGTGAGCAGGTTTCGATCGACTACCCGCGCACTGCACTCGTGAAGAGAGGAGCCGTTACCCATGCTTGATCCCACCCAGGCCCTCGATGCCCTCATCGCCGGCTTTGCCGATGCGCTTCTGGAGAAGGATGACTACTTCTTGCAGAATATGCAGACCAAAAACCTCGCCGGTGACAACATCTCCCACTACCAATTCTGGGAGTGGCCGCAGGGCGTCGGCCTCTTCGCCCTCGCCCTCCTCTGGCAGCACACCAACGATCCGGCGATGCTGGACTTCTTGGTCTCCTTCTACGACCAGCGCATCAGCGAAGGCCTCCCCGCCAAGAACATCAATACCATGGCCCCGCTGCTCGCCCTCTCCATCATCGCCGGCGAAGTGCCCAAGGGCGAGTACATCAATACCTTGCGCGAGTGGGCCGAGTGGGCGATGCATGAGCTGCCCCGCACCGATGAGGGGGGCTTCCAGCACATCACCAGCGACACGGTCAATGAGGGCGAGCTCTGGGACGACACCCTGTTGATGGCGGTCTGCCCGCTCGCCTCCATCGGCGTGCTGCTCGATGAGCCGACCTACGTCGAGGAGGCGATCGCACAGGTGCGCATCCATGCGACCTACCTCGCCGACCGGAAGACCGGCCTCTGGTTCCACGGCTACTCCTCCCTCGAGCAGTCGAACTTCAGCGAGGCGCTCTGGGCGCGGGGAAACTGTTGGATCACGATCGCACTGCCCTACCTGATGAAGATCGTCGACCTCGCGGAGGCCGACCGAGCCCTCTTCAAATCGCTCCTCGTCGCCCAGGCGACCGCCCTGCAGTCGCTCCAACACGAGAGCGGCATGTGGCATACCCTCCTTGACGACCCCACCTCCTACCTTGAGGCGAGCGCGACCTGCGGGATCGCCTATGGCCTGCTCAAAGCCCAAGACATCGGGCTCCTCGACCAGAGCTTTCGAGAAACCGCCTACCGGCCGCTGGCCAAAATCCTCTCCCTGATCGATGAGAAGGGGACCGTCTCCCAAGTCTCCTACGGCACCCCGATGGGCCGTGTCTCCAAGGATTTCTACAAGGAGATCCCGCTGGTAAAGATGCCGTACGGGACGGCCTTGGCCCTCCTCTACATCAGTGAGGTGGTCCATGCGACCGCCTAGGGGATTCAACAGCTGGGACTCCTACGGAGCGGCGGTCACCGAGGAGGAACTGAAAGAGAACGCCCGCTTCATGGCCGAGCACCTCTTGCCGTACGGCTATGAGTACCTCGTCTGCGACATCCAGTGGTATGAGCCGAACGCCCGGGGGAATATCTACACCGACGGTGCCCCCCTCTCCCTCGACCGGTGGGGGCGCCTCATCCCCGCAGTCAACCGCTTCCCCTCATCAGAGGGGGGCGCAGGCTTCTTGCCACTCTCCCGCTTCATCCACTCCCTCGGCTTGCAGTTCGGCATCCACCTGATGCGGGGCATCAGCCGGCAGGCGGTGGAGGCGAACACCCCGATTTTGCACTCCCCCCATACCGCCGCCGAGATCGCCGACACGAGCTCCACCTGCGCATGGAACAGCGACATGTACGGCGTCGATCCTGCCAAGGAGGGGAGCCAAGCGTACTACGACAGCCTCATCGCCCTCTACCGTGAGTGGGAGGTGGACTTCCTCAAGGTCGATGACATCGCCCTTCGGGAGGGACAGGCCGATCCCTATGCGGCCCGAGCGGAGATCGAGATGATCAGGCGGGCCATCGATGGGCAACCGCGCACGATGCTCCTCTCCCTCTCCCCCGGTCCCGCCCCGATAGCGGCGCGTGAGCACCTGGAGGCCAACGCCCAGATGTTCCGCATCAGCGGGGACTTCTGGGATCGTTGGGAGGACCTCAAGGCGATGTTCGATTACGCAGCGCGCTGGCAGGGACCGAGAAGAGCGGGAGTCTCCCCCGACTGCGACATGCTTCCGTTGGGCAGGCTCTGTGTCCATGAGGAGTACCTCGGGCCGAAGAATCGCAAAAGCCGCTTCACCGACGATGAGAAGCAGACGATGATGGGCCTCTGGGCCATCACACACTCCCCGCTCTTCATCGGTGGGGTGCTCTCCTCCCTCGACGAACAGGAGATGGCGCTCTTGACCAACGACAAGCTACTCGCCCTCAACGAAGGCGATGATGCCCCCTATGAGCGCCATCGTGACGCAACGACACGCATCTGGCAGGCAGGTGACCACATCGCCCTCTTCAACCTCAGCGATGAGGGGCGCACCATCGCCTATGAACCGGACCGCCCCTTTGCGTGCGCCCTCGAGCTCTTCAGCGCAGAGAGCCAAAACACCCTCACGTGCTCAATTCCCCCACACGGCTGTCGTCTCTTCCGCCTGATGCGATGAGCGGTATATCCACAGAACCGCTGCCATTTTTCTTCCCGCTCGGTACTATAGTATTCAACGGTTCGTACATTTTCCCTATCGGTAATAATATCTATAAATCTCTTTATTATTCCCGAACGGTATGTTATTATTGCAATATGGACAGAATCCTTAGTACAAAAGATCTTGGAGCCTTGGTACAAAAGAGAAGGAAACAGCGCGGCCTCACCCAAGAAGAGCTGGCTATGTACTGCGGTACCGGCATACGGTTCATTTCAGACTTGGAGAACGGCAAAGCTACCATTCAGTTCGAGAAAGCATTGAACGTCATCTCCATGCTCGCTCTGGATATGTACATCACGGAGCGTACATGATCCTCAACATCATCTATCGCGATGCCATCATAGGCACGCTGCGCACTACAGATGATCGCGGCATTGTATTCAGCTACAATGAAAACGCCACAAGACCAATTTCCATCAGCATGAATGACCTTGACCGAACATACACGGAAAAGCAATGCATGCCGTTCTTTGATGGGCTTCTTCCGGAGGGTACCATACGTCGCCAAATCGCTGATCTGGCCCATGTTCCGCCTACGAGTACGATAAGATTGTTGGCCTCTTACGGCCAAGATATCGCCGGAGCGCTTACAATCGTGGAGGGAGAGGGGACCGACTCAACCAGGACCAACGGCTACGAGGAGATCTCTGTCGATGCGATTCATCAGAGGATCAAGGCCAGAGTCAGGGTTCCGTTGATCTATGCAGGCCACAAGACCAAGCTCTCCTTGGCAGGAGCCGAAAGCAAGATTCCTATCCTCTACAAGGATGATCGTTTTTATCTGCCCACGGGCTCCTCCCCTTCCAATTACATCATAAAAGCTTGCGATGAATTCGTTCAGAACGAATACCTGTGCACCACGTTGGCCTCCCTGTGCTCTCTTCCAGTATCCGAGATGACAATTCACCAGTTCGGTGATGTCCCAGCGCTCTTGATCAAGCGGTATGATCGCCAGCTTGAGGACGGAGCACTCGTTCGTCTGCATCAAGAAGACTTCTGTCAGGCATTGGGTATCATGCCGGAGAACAAATACGAAGAATCAGGTGGCCCGGGGTTAACACAATCACTGAAGCTCATTCAATCGTACAGCACCACCCCCGAGAATGACAGCCGCCAGTTTCTGATGATGAGTATGTTCAACTTCCTGATCGGCAACGGTGATGCCCACGGAAAAAACTATTCATTCCTGTACGATGCTCATCTTGGAGAGCGGAGATTGGCGCCGTTCTATGACATCGTTTGTTCCTCCATCGACGAGCGCTTTGATACGCGCATGGCCATGAAAATCGGCAATGAACGCCGCCTCTCACGGATCACAAGACACAACTTTGAAGCCGTAGCTCCAAAGAATCTCATGAACGTCCTCTCTGAAGAACTCCTTGTCAGGTTTCCCGCTGCAATGGAGGAACTCAAGGCACAGGTTTCCCCTGAACTGCTGCCCCTCCTCTTACAGATCGAGAAGGATTCCAAGTCTCGTCAGGAGGCGCTCAGGTCCTAGGTCTCCGCTCTCTTTTTGCACAGCGTACGGCCGTTCACCTAAAACAAAAAATCCTAATCTGCACCGTGTAAAAAAAACATTGCATGACTGCATAGAGTGAGGGTTCACTGGAAAATTGGACTAAGAAAAAGTAGTTGATAGCCCGATTTGGACGTAATCCATCTTGCGGCTATTAGCATCCATTCAGTTGAATTATGAATAATTTACGGTAAGCTGGTCGATAAGCTATTATAAGTCACTTCTAGCCGATATTCTCTCAGGAGAGGTAATCACAAATTCTGATCTGATTTTCTAACAAGACTCAGATTATCAACACGGTGCAGATTAGGATTTAAAACAAATCACTATGTGTCCCGGTACGGATCAATTTCAATATGAGGGTCTCATATACAATTTTATACACGAGCAGCCAATCAGGTTGAATATGGCACTCCCTCATGCCTTGGTAATTCCTTGAGTGAACAAGCGGGTGATCGTGATATGATGGAGGAAGTGGCTGTCCGCTGCAAAGGAGCTCAATGACTTTTTCAAGCGTGTTGGGATCACAACCTCGCTTGATCGCCAATGCATGATCCTTTTTGCATTGGCCGGTGCACTGAGGCCTCATCATTCAACGCGTCCATGATTTCAGCGACGCTCTCATAGGGGCCAGAGAGATCCTGCCCACCCTCAGCTGCATCCATTGCACCCACTGTCACATCGTTGGGGGTGGGCAACACAACATCAAAGGGAAATCCATGAGTATAGATTACTTGCCGTAAGAACACGTTGATCGCCGTCGTCATATCCATACCAAGTTCGGCAAAAATGTTCTGCGCCTTTTGCTTCACCTGCCGATTCATTCGGATGGTCATTGTCGTGTCAGCCTTCATTGTCATGGGACATCTCCTGTGTGCAAGATTCTGTTCGTAATATCATACGTTCTATGTCTCATGTACATACAGTACCATGATATTATCTACAAACCTGAGCGTCCCTCTGCTCAAAAGAGCGTTCAGAGCGCACAAAGCCGCCCCGAAGGGCGGCTCTGTAGAGTGAGCATGGGCTCGATCAGACCCAGTACTTCTCCATGCGCTTGACGAGGCTCTTGCGGTACGCCTCCCAATCGGTGATTGGTTTGGCAGCATGCCCCTCTTCACAGGCAGCCTTCGCCACGGCAACCGCCTCCCACTCGATGACCCGGGGGTCAAACGGCTTGGGAACGATGTAGTTGCGGCCAAAGGAGAAGTCCTTTCCACCGTACGCCTTCTTCACCGACTCGGGAACCGGCTCCTTGGCCAGGGCGGCGAGCGCCTTGGCCGCAGCCATCTTCATCCCCTCGCTGATGACCCGGGAACGGACGTCCAGCGCACCTCGGAAGATGAACGGGAAGCCGAGCACGTTGTTGATCTGGTTCGGGTAGTCGCTGCGTCCGGTGGCCATGATGAGGTCGTCTCGGGTGGCCATCGCCAGATGCCAGTCGATCTCCGGGTTGGGGTTGCTCATGGCGAAGACGACCGGGTCCTTTGCCATGGAGCGCAACATCTCAGCGCTGACGCAGTCGGCGACCGAGAGACCCATGAAGATATCGGCGCCCTTCATCGCATCAGCGAGGCTCCGTGCCTCCGTCTCGACGGCGAACTCCTCCTTCTGACTGGTCATGCCGGCACCGCGTCCCTTGTAGATGACGCCCTTGCTGTCGACCATCAGGATGTTCTTCGCCTGTGCACCGGCTGCCTTGAACATCCGGGCACACGAGATGCCGGCGGCTCCGGCCCCGTTTATGACGATCTTCACATCCTCAATTTTCTTGCCCACGATCTCGCAACTGTTCATCAGGCCAGCAGTTGCGATGATTGCGGTTCCATGCTGGTCATCGTGGAAAATTGGTATATTGCACTGCTCGATGAGCTTCTGCTCGATCTTGAAACACTCGGGGGCCTTGATGTCCTCGAGGTTCACCCCACCGAAGGTCGGTTCCATCGCCTTGACCATCTCGATGATCTTGTCGGGGTCGGTCTCGTTGAGCTCGATGTCGAAGACGTCGATGTCGGCGAATCTCTTGAAGAGGACGCCCTTGCCCTCCATCACCGGCTTGCTGGCCAACGCACCACGGTCGCCCAGGCCGAGGATGGCCGTCCCGTTGGAGATGACCGCCACCAGGTTACCCTTGGCGGTATAGCGGTAGGCATCCTCCGGGTTGTCGGCAATCTCAAGAACCGGCTTCGCGACCCCGGGGGTGTAGGCCAAGCCCAGGTCATCGGCGGTCACGCACGGTTTGGTGGGAACCACCGTCACCTTGCCCGGCACACCATCCATCTCATGATACTCCAGCGCCCGTCTCTTCAATTCGTCTTGCATGTTCTTTCTCCCTTACCCTTATTTGTTCTCGAAATCCCATGAGTAATCCATGTTGAATCGGTCACGAAGCCCAATCATCACCTTCTGTAGCGACGGGGGAACCGGGCAGCCGTGCTCCTTGCGGAACTGGTAGGCCAAGTACTCCTTCTCCCCAGGGGTGAAGATATAGTCGGCCCCCGGCGCCTTCTCGCTGGCTCTCAACTGGCGACAGATGGTGCCGGCGATCCGCTTGAAGGTCTCCAGCCCCATGAAGTGGGCCGGATCGATGGCGATGAAGAAGTGCCCGAGCGGATAGGGGATGGCCTTGCCATCCGCGCTGAAGCCGTTGAGCGCCTTCATCCACGCACCATCCTGCAATGCGGCCGACAGAATCTCGACCACCATCGCATAGCCGTACCCCTTATAGCCGCCGGTGACCTCTCCCATGCCCCCGAGCGGGGTCAAGGCGGCCTTGCCGGTGGTCAAGTCCTTGAGCACCTGGGCAGTATCGGTTCTCGTCTTTCCCTCATGGTCGATGACCCACCCCTCGGGAAGCTCCTTGCCCGCTCTGCCGTACACCTCTATCTTGCCACGTTGTGTGACGCTTGTGGCACAATCTATGACAAACGGGAACTCCTCATCGGTCGGCATCCCGAAGACCAACGGGTTGGTGCCCAGCATGTTCTCCACCCCGTGTGTCGGGGCGATGGAGGGACGGGCGTTGGTGCCGGTGACTCCGATCATGCCAGCCTTGGTGGCCATGGTGGCGTAGTACCCGCTGATGCCATAGTGGTTGGAGTTGCGCACCACCACCATCCCCATCCCATACCGCTTCGCCTTCTCGATGGCCATCTCCATCGCCTTATGGCCGACGACATGCCCCATGCCGTTGTGCCCGTCGAGGACGGCGGTCGCATCCTGGTCCTTTACCACCTCGATCTCGGTGACCGGATTCATGATGCCGATGTCGATGCGATCGATGTAGATCGGCTTGAGACGCCCGATCCCGTGGCTGTCGATGCCCCGCTTGTCGCTTTCGATCAGAACATCCCCGATGATCGCGGCATCGGAGGCGGGTACCCCGCTCGCTTTCAATGCATCCACCATGAACGCCTCGAGTTCCTCGAAGCCCAGCCATGCGCAGTCAGCGTAGTGCTCTGCATACTCGTCCAAATACTTCATCCGTACTCCTCCTACCTTGTCGTAGTTGCTATTACGATTGCAAGATCCTTCGGGATCTCCATCTGCGTGATAATGTCACCCCCCTTTGGGTCGGTGACCAGGACATCGACCTCCTCAAGGCCGATGGTCCGATAGTTCGATACCACCCCGATCTTGTTGGCGGTGGCGACGACGATGACCTTCCCCACCGTCTGCTCGATCATCGCCCGGGTGGTCTCCGCCTCCTCGAGGATCGGGGTCGTCAGCCCCGCCGACGGCGAGAAGCCGTCCACCCCGATGATCGCCTTGTCGGCGTTGATCTGGGAGATCACCAAAGAGGCGAGCGAGCCGGAGACGGAGTGGCTGCGTTGGCGATAGACGCCGCCACAGAAGATGAGGCGAATGTGCTCGCTCTCCTTGCACGCCCAAAAGGCGTCGACGTTGTTGGTGACGATGGTTATGTTCCCATCCACCTTGGCCAACGCCTGGATGACGGCCAGGGTGGAAGAGCCGCTGTTGACAAAGAGGGTATCGCCCGCCTCGACCATCAGGGCGGTCGCCTCTCCGATGGCCTGTTTCTCTTCAGGGTACTCCTTGGCTTTCTGGAGGTAATCGGGCTCGACGGCAAGGGTACGGCGCTCGGTGGCCCCTCCGTGGGTACGCTCCACGAGGTTGCGGGCGGCCATCTGGTCAAGATCGCGGCGGATGGTCAGTTCACTGACCTCGAGATCCTGGGCCAGCCGGCTGACCGTGACGGTCCCCTCGCGTTTGATGAGCGAGAGAATATACTGTTGTCGTCCGGCTGGAATGGTTGTCATCGTACCCTTCTTGAATGTTTTTGAATCTTTTTCGAGCCAATTACCATAATACAATCATAAACATTCAACTGTCAATCATAAACACCCCGTATTTCCCCCCTTGATTCTCACCCGTAAACCTGTTACTCTCAGAGAGGCTCAACGCCCTGGTGCCATACCCAAGCGGCTAGGGAAAGGTCTGCAAAACCTTCATACATCGGTTCGAATCCGATTGGCACCTCTTACAGGACTGCACTCAGCAGTCCTGTCTTTTTCACTCAGCCCGCTCTGCAAAATACGCGGCATACTCCTTCGCCTGAGCGGCGAGGTAGAGGGGAAGGGAGAGCAGACGATAGTGCTTGCCGTCCGTTGGGGTCGAGACCTCATCAAGCTGGATCGGCCCGTCGTAGAAGCGAAGAGCCAGATCCCCTGTCGACTGCTCCATGAAGAGGTGCAGCGATCTCAGGCGACCGGATGAGCCGGCCTTGACTTCGATCGGGATCATCCGTCTTTCATCGGTTTCCAGGTAGTCGATCTGCGCATTGCTCTGTGCGCTCTCCCGTACCCAGAAGATCGGCTTCTCCAAGGCGAGCATACTCGAAGCCAAGAGCTCCTGGCCCACCACATGCTCACAGAGCATCCCGCCTATGATGGTGTGCAGGTCATCGGGACCAAGGAGCACTGACTGGACCTTGAGCAAGAAGCTCAACAATCCGGTATCGATGAATTGTAATCGGGGACTCTTCGTGTATCTCAGCGAGAGGGGAAGCGACGTCGCAGTCGTTGGATAACAGAGGTAGAGCAACATCGCCCGCTCCAGGATTCTCAGCGCATTGGCACTTTCACGGGAGCGATACCCGGTGTTGCCGAAATTGTTGAACACGATCCGATTGCCTACTTGGGAGGGCACCACCTCCATGATTCTCCTCACCACCTGTAGCTCAGCCAAACCGTTCGCATATTTGGCCACATCATCACTGAAGGAGATCATCAAGGAGTTGTATACGCTGCTGCAGAGCGTGATATCACGCCCCTCTCGATAGCGCGCCACCACCTCAGGCATTCCACCAACAACCATATAGGCGCGAAACAATCGCATGAGATGATCATGAGCCCATGAGGGCAGCGGAACCTGATCGAAAAGAAGCGCCGCTTCATCCTCGCCGATGGCAGATAAGAACTCCGCAAAGGTCAAGGGAAAGAGATAGAGATACTCCACCCTCCCCACCGGAAAACTTATGCCCTGCTCCTCCATCATGACATCCAACAAACTTCCCGTACAAATGACAAAGAGGGAGGGCAGCTCCTCATAGAAATATCTGATCAAGCCCATGGCTTTGCTGCTGTGCTGGATTTCATCGATGAAGAGCAGCGTCTCTCCCTTCAATGCCGTTCCCTTCTCAAGGGCGATGCGCTGAAGCAATTGGCTCATCGATCCTTCATGGTCGAACAGAGAGAGATCATGTGTCCGTTCAAGATTCACGTACAAGAAGGTGTCGAACTGATCACCGAAGTGTGTAACCAGAGTGGTCTTGCCCGTTTGCCGGGCCCCCCGGATAACCAAGGGCTTGCGATGGGGCGATGCTTTCCATCGCTGCAAGTATTCTGTCGCCTGTCGTTTGAAGATCATGGGTATCCCCTCACCCCAACAGTACCATGGCGCTCCTCTCAATACAAGCGAATTGTTATAAAATACCTATATTCTGTGACAAGATTTGTTACAAAATACCCCTATTCTGTAACAAATCGACAAAGGGTTTGCGAATCAGCTTTGGATTTTGGAGAGTACGTGACGTAGACGTTTATTCATTGCGGTGGAATCTTTATCTTCTTCTTGGTGACCGGTACACGGGGCTCGACGGTCCCGATGATCTCCTTCTTCCCGTCGAGGTCCCTGATGATGTTGG
>ENA-UPXM01000571-UPXM01000571.1-activated-sludge-metagenome-genome-assembly--contig:-NODE-571-length-52820-cov-12.165128_pt1 | contig 52820 bp, 36 predicted proteins | sample MGYA00238178_ERZ772708 | MGnify/ENA primary metagenome ERZ772708 (study PRJEB29002, sample SAMN05720212) | activated sludge metagenome | isolation source: anaerobic digester from wastewater...
ATGGCAATCCCTTCTAACGCAATGTTAACAACACCACTTCTTTCACTAAATAATCCAGCTAATGCAATCATCATTAGTGGAACTGCTGAACGTAGTGACCATCGCATTAAATCATAAAAGTCATTGTTATTCCAAATCCCAACAAGTAAGATGAAGAGAGCAATAACACCTAAACTAATTATCTTGCGATACTTTTTCATGTTTCTCACTCCTTCTTCTAATTAATTCTTTAATTTTATTAATAATTCTTTCTGAGTGTCTTTGGAAATATAGGGCAAAGGCACTAAAGTAAATAATTGAAGCACTAATAATATCAATAATTTCACGTTTGAAGCCCCAAGATTGTAAAGTTTGATTTGATGCCTCAATATATCCTAAATAAAGTCCAGCAAAGACGGTACCAATTGGGTTACTCATTCCGAGTAACGCTACGGCAATTCCTTGGAATCCATAAGGACTGATAACTAGTGTTAATTGAATTCTTTGACCGCTTCCTGGAACTAAGTAAATAATCGCACCAGCTAAGCCAGCAATTGCACCTGAAATTAATAATGAAAACATAATTTTTTGTTTATCATTAATCCCAGCATATCTAGCAGCATTGCGGTTTAATCCCACCGCTTTTAATTCATAACCAAAAGTGGTTTTCTTTAAAATAACATAGATAATAATGCCAACAATAATCGCAAAGATGATCCCACCATTAATCGAAGGATACGGGAATATCTTATCTAAGAGTAAATTAGGAACACGGGCATTTTTATCAATTGCCATTGATGAGGTATTAGCTTGATCATAAATTAAAGCTTGAACTAACATATTTGAAGAAAACATCGCAATATAGTTCATCATAATTGTAGCTACAACTTCGTGAACGTTACGATACGCTTTTAAAATAGCTGGTATCAAGGCCCATAATGCCCCAGTTAAGATGCCACCGATTGCGGCCACAATAAAGTGAAGAATGCCAGGAAGCCATGTCCACTTAACACCGATATATACGGCAACGAATGCCCCCATCATTAATTGTCCTGAGACCCCAATATTAAATAGCCCGGTCTTAAAGGCGAATGCTACGGCTAGTCCCGTTAAAATTAGTGGTGCTGCTTTAAATAAAACTTCACCAAATCCTTCACCACCACGACTAATACCATCAAATAGGATTGCCGTAAGTCCCCCAAAGGCTTGACTTGGATCAACAATTAACATAACAATTAATCCTGCTAATAACCCTAAGAGGATCGCAATTATCGTAGCAATAATTTTTTTAATGGCTTCAGAATCAAAAATTCTTTTTATGAACACTTTTACTTTTTCCATAATCTTAACTCCTCTTCGATCCTGACATGTATAATCCTAATTCGTTTTCAGTGGTAGTTTTCGGATCTAATTCTCCAACAACTTCACCTTCATACATAACTATGATTCGGTCAGCTAAATTAAATACCTCATCTAATTCTAATGAAATAACTAGAACCGCTCCACCTTGATTACGAATCTCAATTAATTTTCCATGAATATACTCAATTGCCCCAACGTCCAATCCTCTTGTTGGTTGGACAGCAATGATTAAATCTGAATCTCGTGAAAACTCACGAGCAATAATCGCTTTTTGTTGATTTCCACCACTCATTAATCTAACAATTGATTTTCTTCCAAGTGGACTTCTAATATCAAAATCTTGAATCAACATTTCCGCAAAAGCATTAACTGCATATTCTTTAATAAAGCCTCGATTTTGAAACATCGGTTCAAAATATGTTTGTAATACTAAGTTTTCTGCAAGAGTATAATCTAAAACTAATCCATATTTATGCCGATCTTCTGGGACATGAGACATACCTTTAATCGTTCGATGGCGAATGGAATCTTTAGTAATATCAACTCCGTTTAAAAGAATATGTCCGCTTTCAATCGGTCTTAAACCAGTAATCGCCTCAGCCAATTGAGTTTGTCCGTTACCTTCAATACCAGCAACAACGACAATCTCACCACTTCTGACATTTAAACTTAAATCTTTAACATCATATCGTTCAAGAATTTGATTAAAGACATTGAGGTTTGACACATTTAAAACTTCTTTTCCTAAAACAGGCGGTTGTTTATCAATTTTAAAACTCACTTGTCTTCCGACCATCATTTCAGCCATTTCCTCAATTGAAGTAGTTTCAACATCAACGGTACCGATATACTGGCCTTTTCGTAAAATCGTACATCGATCGGCGATTTGCTTAATTTCATTTAGTTTGTGAGTAATGATAATAATTGATTTGCCTTCGTTAACTAAATCTTTCATAATTTTCATTAACTCTTCAATTTCCTGAGGCGTTAAAACGGCCGTTGGCTCATCAAAAATCAAGATTTCAGCATCACGATAAAGCATCTTTAAAATCTCGACTCTTTGTTGCATCCCAACTGAAATATCTTGAATTAAAGCATTAGGATCAATTCTTAATTTATAAGCTTCAGAAAGTTCAACTATTTTTTTAGTTGCTTCTTTTAAACTGACAAATCCATATTTAGTGTCTTCTTTACCTAAAACGATATTTTCAACTACGGTATAATTGTGAACTAATTTAAAATGTTGATGCACCATCCCAATTTTTAAATCATTGGCATCATTAGGGTTTCTAATCGTAACTTCTTCACCGTTCACTAAAATTTTCCCTTCTTCCGGCTGATATAAACCAAACAAAATATTCATCAAAGTTGATTTACCAGCCCCATTCTCACCTAAAAGAGCGTGAATTTCACCCTTTTTAAGTTGTAATGTCACATTATCGTTGGCCACTATACCAGGAAATCGTTTGGTAATATTTAACATTTCAATTACATACATATATCTTGGCTCCGTTTCTTTATTCTAATTATAGCATAATTAGAAATTAGAAAAAAGAGACAATGCTAAATTGTCTCTTTTCATCTTTAATTAATTGTTAAGATACTATTACTTTAACCTTAGGAGCAACGATATCAGTAACTGCAACGTCTTTTCCTTGTGCGTTTTTGTCTTTAGTAATTGTGAATTCACCAGCAACTATTCTTGCGAAAATTGCATCATAGTCAGCTTGTTTGAAATTCTTAAATCTTGATAAATCTGGTAATTCAACTCCACCAACTTTAGCATCTAAAGTAACTGCAACTCCACCAGCTTTCTTATCTTTATAGATAGCTTTTAAAGTGTCATAAACAGATCTCTTTAATGATTTTGCAGACGAAGTAATAACTCTTTGTGATTCATCTTTTTGGTTAACGTCAACACCAATAACCCATTTGCCGCCGCCTTCATGTTGTTCAGCTGCTTTCATAACTGAGTTACCAGCACCACCAGCACATGCGAAAATAATTTCAGTACCAGTTGTATACCAACCAGCAGCTTTAGTTTGATGTCCTTCATCAGGAGCGAAACTATCTAGATATGTGTGTTTAATTTCGATGGCTTTATTAGCTAAGTTCTTTTCAGTAGCTGCTAAGTTAGCGCCTTCGATAAATCCATAACCAAATCTAACAACAGCTGGTACCGCCATACCACCCATAAATCCTAACTTAGTAAATCCTTCTTTAACTGCGGCATATCCAGCTAAGAATCCAGCTTCTTCTTCAGCATAGAAAATTGGATAAGTGTTTTTAGCTACTGTATAGTCTGGATCTTTTCCGTCTAATGTAGCCATTGTAGCCCAGTCAACTACGTTGTGTGGAGAACCATCTAATAGGATAAATTTGACATTTGGATTTTTAGATTGAACATCCCAAATCGCATTTTCAAATAAGAATCCTGGAGTTACTACCACTTTAGCTCCATTTTTAATCGCGACGTTGATTGATTTAATGTATTCTTCAGTTGATTTAGCATCTGGTTGATAATACTTATAAGAAACACTAAATTCTTCAGCATATTGAACTACACCTTCCCAAGCACCTTGGTTAAATGACTTATCGTTAATCGTACCAACGTCGGTAACTAATGCGATTTCATAAGTCTTTTTAGTACAAGCTCCTAACCCAATGACTGCAGCTACAACTAGAAGTGCTGCCATAATTCTTTTTAACATTATATTTTTTCCTCCCTTTTTTGCAACTTGTGCATATCACATATAGTATATATGAAAAAAGTAAAATTTTCAACCTCAATTTTACTTTTTCTTCACATTTTACTTTTTGTTTTTAATTATTTCTTTAATCATATCAACATATTCAATAAGTTTAGTAGTTATTTGCTTATCCTCGCCATATTTACGATATGTTACTGTCTGAGATTCTACTTCCTTATCTCCTATAACTAAGCTAAAAGGTATCTTAGATGTTTGGGCATCTCTAATTTTATAACCTAGTTTTTCATCCCTTAAATCAACGTCAGCTCTAATGCCTGCATCTTGTAACGCTTTTAATACTACATTAGAATATTCAGTATGTTTTGATAGGTTAACTGGAATAATTCTAGTTTGAAGTGGACTTAACCAAGTTGGAAATGCTCCGCCATAATGTTCAATCAAAATTCCAATAAACCTTTCTAGTGATCCGTAAATTGCCCGGTGTAACATGACCGGACGAACTCTCTCACCATTTTCATCAATATAAAATAGTTCAAATCTTTCTGGTAAGTTCATATCAAGTTGAATAGTACCACATTGCCAAATTCTATTTAATGAATCTCTAATTTTGTAATCCAATTTAGGGCCATAAAAAGCTCCATCGCCTGGGTTAATTTTAACTTCTTTACCTGACGCTTTTGCAGCTTCAAATAATGCTTTTTCTGATCTTTCCCAAGCTGAGATTTCACCAATATAATTTTCTTCAGGTCTGGTCGATAACTCAATATGATATTTTAAACCAAAGGTATCATAAATTTCATCAAATAGATTAATTAATTCAATTAATTCTGATTGAATTTGGTCTGGTCTCATATATACGTGGGCATCATCTTGAGTAAAGGCTCTGACTCTAAATAGTCCGGTTAGGGCTCCACTTGCTTCATACCGGTGAACATGTCCCAATTCGCCAACTCTTAAAGGTAAGTCACGATATGAGTGAATATCATTTTTATAAACTAACATCCCACCTGGACAATTCATTGGTTTAATCGCAAATTCTTTTTCATCAATTTCTGATGTATACATATTATCACGATAATTAGCCCAGTGACCTGAAATCTCCCATAACTCTTGATTTAACATCGTTGGAGTTTCAATGTATTTATAATCATGTCTATCGTGTACTTGATACCAATAGTTAACTAGTTCACGTTTCAAAATCATACCATTTGGTAACCAGAAAGGAAATCCAGGACCGTATTCTGATAACATAAAGATTCCTAATTCGCGTCCTAATTTACGATGATCACGTTTCTTTCTTTCTTCAAGTAAGATTAAATACTCATCTAAATCTTTTTTATTCCAAAACGCTGTCCCATAAATCCGCGTTAACATTTTATTATTACTATCGCCTCTCCAGTAAGCTCCGGCTAGTGATAATAATTTAAAATGTTTAATCTCTTTCGTATTTTCAACGTGTCCTCCACGACATAAATCCGTGAAGTTATTTTGAGTATGTGTTGAAATAACTTCATCTTTATACTCTTCAATTAATTCTAGTTTATATTCATCACGGGCAAATAATTTTTTAGCTTCTTCATAAGATAGTTCTTTTCTTACAATCTTCGCCCCAACTTGAGATAAGCGTTTCATCTCATTTTCAATTGTTTCTAAATCAGCTTCCCTTAAGATGTCACTTCCAAAGTCGACATCATAATAAAATCCTTCTTCTATCGCTGGTCCAACCCCAAATTTAGCATGAGGATATAAATTAGTAATCGCTTCAGCCATTAAGTGAGCCGCTGAATGGTTTAAAATATGTAGACTTCTTTCATCTTTTTTAGTTAAAATGTCAATCTTTCCATCTTCCCTAATGGGAAAATCTAGGCTGACATATTCATCATTAAATATGGCACCAATCGCCATATTAGCCAATCCACTAGAAATTGACTCCGCAATTTGAAGTGGAGTTGTGTTTTTATTAAATTCTTTAATACTTCCGTCTTTAAACTCTATTTTCATAATCATTCCCCATTTCGAATCTTTATAATAATTTTACCATTTACTACTACTATTTACAAACATTAAAGCCTATTTACCAAATGGTGTAGTAAGTGGAACTTCATCAGTTAACTCTCTAATTCGGTGAACGATTCTAGCGGCTTTAATGCGGTCAGTTTCTTGCCTATCAGTGGCCATAAAACCAATTAGTTCTTTCTGACTAAAGTTTGATGAGATTAAAACTGGCAAGCCAGATGCTAGTCTAAATTGTAAAATTGGGCTTAAGATTTCATCGCGGAACCATCCCGTCATATTTTCACTACCAACATCATCTAAGACTAATAGATCGCATGTTTTCAGTGAAGTAACTTTATCCTCTAATTCATTAGTTGAAATTGATGATTTTAAATTTCGAACTAAATCAGGGAAATAGACAAATAACACTTGTTTAAATTTTGCAACTTCTTCAACTATTGCTGAAAGTAGGTAAGTTTTACCACTACCATAAATACCATACAAGTAAAGACCTTTCGCGAATTTATTATCTTTTAATAAATCAATAAAACGTGACGCTTTTAAATATGCCTCTTCTCTTTCTTTTGTATTTAATTTAAAGCCCGCTAAATTAGCATCTAAAATAAAGTTGACAGTATCAAGCGATTGAACATTCATTAACGCTTTTCTTTTTTCAACTTCAGCTTGTAATTCGCGTGATGGCATCATTACGATTTCCAAAAGACCCTCAGACCTTCTTAAGGTAGGGACATAGTTAGGATCATCATTAGACTTCTTCATTTTTAAATAACGATAAGCTGTTAATAGTTCAAAATCTGATAGTCCTAACGCTTTTAGCTCCTTATCTTTTTCAACAATTTTTCTTAAATCAACATAATCCATTTTTAGTACCTCCTAAAAATTATCAATATACTCATCTAACCAATCTGGTTCCGCTACTTTTGATTTTTTCGATGAGCCTTTTTGTTTTAGTGCTTCCTCAGAATTACTTAGTTTTGCTAAATAATTAACGGCATCTTCGGTTGTTTTAACACCGTTATTTTGCCATGTGGTTAGCACTTTTTCTAAATATGTATAATTAGGTAATATACCTTCTTTTTCTTTAATTGTATATAAAATGATAGCATTAATAATTCCCAAAGTGGCATCATTTCGTTGTGAGAAGGCTACTGCCGTATCTAAATCAACTGAAATATTATCTCTTTTCGAATACATTTTAATAATATCTTGTGGGCTGATAGCATCCAATTTATCAGCAACGCTATCAGTTTTTAAAACAATTTCTGGTTTTGAACTTTCATGAATCTTTTGATAATATAAACTAGCTTGAAGTCTTAATTTTTCTTCACTAGGAAGTTCACCTTTAGTACTAGAATTAAGATAAACTTCATACATATCTTCTGAAGTAAACTGATAAATAAAGGCGATTTTTTCAAGATTAGATTTCACGACTGGATTAAATAAATGACCGCGTTTATACCGGTTAGGAATTAATTCTAAAAATGACTCATAATTAAATTTATCATTAATAATTTTCGTTCCATTATTTTTACCTGATCCTCTTAAATGATTTCCGGTATTGAGTAATTCAACTTGTTTAATTTCATAAACTTCATTAAATGATTTAGTAATATTATCATAAGAAGTTAAATCAACTTGTGAAAGTCTAAATTCAGCAATTAAATTTTTCATTTGAGTTTCGCCAATTTGATCTTGAAGATATGAACCAAAAATGGTATCATTTAAAAACTCTTTTGCCGTCATCGGTGATTTTAATGAATAAATATATTCATCACCATTTTGAAAGACTACTAATAAGCCTAAGGCCTCTAATTTATTACGGCAACTAAGATGTTCTTTAGATTTTAAATTTAACATATCTAATAAATCTTTTTGCTGGAATTCTTGAGAAATCCCAGTTTCTAAATTAGATAAGGTATATAAAGTTAAATATAGAGCATAAGGTTTAGTTCCTAATAACGGTTGATAAAGAAGAGTTAAGACTTTTAACTCTTCATGCGAGATGATTTGTTGGATTTGAATTTTTATAACCGCATTTAATTTCATAATGTTATACTCCTAATTTTTCAATAAATTTATTGATTTCTCCTTCTAATACTTCTTTTGAATCATTATTATAAATAACATAATCAGCCATAAAAAGTTTTTTATTAATTGGCATTTGATTATCAATTCTTATTTGTGCTTCAGTTTTTGACATTTTGTCTCTAGACACTAACCGATCAAGTTGTTGACTTGGTGTTGAATAAACTAATAATGTTAAGTCAACTTTATTATATTTAGCTTCAAATAATAATGGCATATCAATAATGATAATATCTAAATGCATATTGTCTTTAACAAAATTATCAATATACTTAAACACTTTTGGATGAATTAATTCATTAAGTCTAGCTAACCGGTTAGGATCGTTAAAGACCATTTTCGCTAATCGTTTCTTATCAATTGGCACTTCTAGTTTAAATTCTCTAGAAACCGTATCATTTAACTCCATATCAGTTTGCCATAGGTGATGAACGATTTTATCTGAATCAACGACGATTAACCCTTTTTTTCTAAATTCATTAGAAACTGACGATTTACCCGTGGCAATGCCACCGGTTAAACCGATAATAAAAGGTCGTTTATTTTTGACATTTAAAACAGACATAGGTTCCTCTACCTCCTACTTTAATTTTTTCAATCTTCGTTCCACAAACTGGACACGGCTTACCTTCTTTAGTATGAACTAATAATTCATTTTGAAATCTACCACTAACACCCTCACTAGATTCATAAGTATAAATTGTGGTTCCACCTAATTTCGTTGCTTTAGCTAAAACATCAGTTGCCGCTTTTAATATTTTATTAGTTTCATCTAAAGTTATATCTTTAGACTCTCTTGTTGGTAAAACTCTTGCGATAAATAATGTCTCATCGACATATATATTTCCAAGTCCTGAAATAATTTTTTGATCTAAAAGAGTTGGTTTAATTGGTCTTGACCTGCGGCTTAGTAATTCATGAAACTCTTTTGGATCAATTTGATGTGGTTCTTTGGCCACCTCAGAAAGTGGTGGTGTATTTAAATAATTGTGATGATTCTTAATTAAAAGACGTCCAAACTTTCTTGTATCAACATATCTTAATGACATACCATTTGTAAAAGTAATTTTAACGTGTTCATGTTTTGATTTAGGATCTAATTCGTCTTTTAAAAAGAACCTGCCTTCCATTCTCATATGAGAAACGATCACGTAATTAGTTAATTTAAAGATTAAAAACTTACCAACTCTTTCAAGAGCGGTAATAATCTCGCCTTCTAAGTTAATTCTTTTACCGTCGGGCATAATGTTTTCATAGTAAACATCAACTTTTTTAATTTTTAAGTTTAGAATTTTTAACTCAAGCGTCCGCTTGACGGTTTCAACTTCTGGTAATTCTGGCATCTTCTTTCTCCTAAACTTCATACCATGATTTACCACTAGCTAAACTAACTGGTAAATCGACTAATAAATGAACTGCATTAGTCATTAATTTTGGTATTATATTATTCATTAATTCAAGCTCTTCTTCTGGAACTTCAAAGATTAATTCGTCATGAACTTGAAGTAAGATTTTTGATTTTAAATTGTTCCTAACAATATACTTATCTAAATCAATCATCGCTTTTTTTAATATATCAGCGGCACTACCTTGAATCGGTGCATTTAGTGCTAGTCTTTCACCAAATTTTCTTACCATATAAACTGGTGATTGTAGCTCTGGAAGATATCTTCTACGATTAAAGATAGTTTCGACATATCCCTTGTCTAAGCCATATTTCACGATATTAGACATGTATTTAGAAACGTCTGGATAAATTTTTAAATAACTACTAATATACTTTTCCGCTTCCATGACGCTAATCCCTAAATCTTCAGATAATCCCCAGTCACTGATACCATAAATGATCCCAAAATTAACTGCCTTAGCAGCTCTTCTTTGATCACTTGAAACTTCATTTGCATGAAAGATTTGTCTAGCAGTTTCTGCGTGAATATCGATTCCTTTTTGGAAGGTTTCAATTAACTTTTGATCTTGTGAAATATGAGCCAAAACTCTTAATTCAATTTGTGAATAATCAGCACTAATAAAGTAATTATTTGGTTTTGAAGGAATAAACATTTTTCTAATTTCACGGCCTTCTCTAGTGCGAATTGGGATATTTTGTAAATTCGGTTCAATTGATGATAATCTTCCAGTAGCCGTTAAAGCTTGTTGGTAGATAGTATGTACCTTATTATCTTCGGTTAAGGCATCACTAATTCCATTAATATATGTTTGGAACAATTTTGAAACGCTGCGATATCGTAAAATTTTATTAATAATCGGATGATCATCGATTAATTTTAATAAGACATCTTGACTAGTTGAATATCCGGTTTTAGTCTTTTTACCGTGTGGTAAATTTAGTGTTTCAAAAAGAATATCTCCTAATTGTTTCGGACTATTGATATTAAATTCTAATCCCGCATCATCATAAATCGACTCTGTTAGTTCATCAATTTCTTTTGAAAGATCTAATCTTTGATTTTCTAATTCAACGGTATCAACTTTGATACCTTCAAATTCCATTTTCGCTAAAATTAATGAAAGTGGAATTTCAATCTCATTTAATAATGATAGTTGATTATATTCTTCTAACTCTTTTAAAGTTCTTTCTCTTAGTGTATGTATCGCTTTAGCTTTACTAGCAATATGTTCTTCATAAACACTTGCTGGTTCAGGTAGCCTTTTTTTAGCTCCTTTTAAATAAATTAATTCATCATATTTAACTAAATCACACTCAAAGGCAATCGCAATCCGTGCTAATTCTTCTTTTCCTAAGTTAGGGTTAATTAAGTATGAAGCGAGTAATAAATCATAAGTGAACCCTTTAACATTAATCCCATGATATTTTAACTTAACGGTTAACTCTTTAATATTAAAACCATATTTACTAACTGCTTCACTTTCTAAATAATCCAATAAAGAATCACTTTCAAATAACAATTCAGGTGAAATAAAATATGAATTAACGCCGTCACTTATTCCCAATCCCCAAATATCAGCTTGATGATAATTTTCCGTGCTTAATTCTAAATAAAAAGCCAAATTAGGTTTTAATATTTTTTGAACTTCACTTGAATTGTTTAATTTAACATATTTTGAAGTGGGAATTTCTTCAATACTTACTTCTTGTCTAATTAAATTTCTTGCAAGAGAATGAAGTTCATATTTTTGATAAAAGGTAATTAAATCGTTAAAATTACCTTCATTAAATTTAATTTCATTTAGGCCAAATGGAATTGGCACATGTTGATCAATTGTTACTAGAACTTTTGATTTTATTGCTGCTTCATGGTTTTCACTAATTTTTTGACCAACGGAACCCTTAATATTTTGACTATTATCTAATAGGTTTTCTAAAGTATGATATTCATTTAATAACTTAATTGCCGTTTTAGGTCCGACTCCAGGAATTCCGGGAATATTATCACTCGGGTCGCCTGTTAAAGCTTTAAAATCAATCATTTGTTCGCAATCAAGATCAAATTCTTCTTTAATGGTAAGTGGTGTATAAACTGCCACATCGGACATGCCTTTTTTAATTAAATTTACCGTAACTTGATTACTAACTAGTTGTAGTAGGTCGCGGTCTGATGAAAAAATGTCAACTTGGTAATTACTATTAGTCCCAATCCGAGCTAGTGTACCAATAATGTCATCAGCTTCATATCCTGGTAAATTATAATGATGAAAACCAACGGTATCAAGATATTCATAAACTAATTCAAATTGCTCCGCAAGTTCTTCAGGCATTTCTTTTCTTCCAGCTTTATAATCTTCATACATTAAATGTCTTTTCGTTGGTCCTTTTGAGTCAAATGCAAACAAGATATGATCAAATTCTAATTCTTTAATTTTATCAACCATGTTAATAAAAGCGAAAAGAGCATTCGTGTAAATGCCAGTTGAGGTTTGCATTAATTTAGCCCCCGGATACGCAGTGGCATAGTAGGCTCTAAATATAATTGAATTTCCGTCGACTAAAATTAATTTTTTCATGTTTTATCTTTTCTCCTTACATATAATATAACATATTATAGAATCAACATTTTCCACACGAAATGTGGAAAAAAAAGACTCGATTTTACGAGTCTTCTAATTCGTCTTCCACTAGGAGTGGATCTTTATATTTTTTCTCTTGATATCCAAAATCCCTAAAGGTTTTAGTTGGCGTCTCGCGCCCCATATAATCTTTTTTACCACGTTTAAAGAAAAATAAGAAATAGGCCCCTAAAATGATAATGATAAGACATCCTGAAATAGTTAAATAAAAGACATAACTATATTTTTTCATCGAATGATGGTGTTGCGGGTAAATATTATGCTCATAAAGGTAATCATCAAGTAAATCTTTCTTCTTAGAAAAGTTATCTTCATTAATTCCTAACTCCATCATTCCTTCTTGAACTTTCTTTCCAACTCTTAATTCCGCATCGGTAATATTATAGGCGAAAGTATATTCATCAGTTTGAGTATATATTTTTTCATTTACTTCATCAATTACGGCATATATTTTATTAACAGTTATACTAATTGGATGTTTATTTTGAACTTCATCAACATAAATTAACGCTTGTCTTTCTGAATTAACCGCCACATACATTTGCAGATTACGAAATTGGTCAAAATCAATCGTTTTTCTTTCGTTGTTAGGAAGATTAAAGACTAATTCATATCTAACCCGATCATCAGGTTTAAAGCCTTCATATTGAGGATATAACATAATATAAAATGTATTTTTCATCTCTTGAGTTCGGTAAACTTCAAAAAAAGCTAAGATGAAATCATCATTTTCAACGACCATTGGCGGCATCGTTTTCATGTGATATCCTAATGAACCATAGAAAAAATAGAACCGTTCATACTCATCATTTGAATTGAGGGCCTGTTGGCCCTCATTTTTAAAGTATAATTGTTCTTGAAATTGTAAGGATAAACTCCCAGCAACTAATAATAATACGGTTGCGTAGATAATATAAACTACGCGCCAAACAACTTTCATTATGGTTGATATTCTCCGCTAAATAAGCCTAATTTATTAGTTTTAGCGTATAAAATCGCATCTTGAACCCATTGGTATAAATAACGATTACCCCAAACAAGTGAGTTTTTATAATCTCCTGATAAATCTTTAATTCCTGATGGCTCACCTAAACCTAATTTAACTAATTCATAGTTAAGTAGGCGCCAGTCTGGATTTTGAACTGTCCCCGCATTATACCAAACTACTCCTAAATTACGACCGTAATTATCTTTAATTCCGGCCGACCGATCAGATTGAATGTAAATCTGCGAAGCATTAGATAAAGCGTTTTTTGTGTATTCATAAGCTGCTTGAGCATATGGTTGACCTTCTTGTCCTGGTTTTTCGGTTTCTGGGGTATCAACCATTAAAAATCTTAACCGGCTATTAGCGTTATATGGACCTGGATCTCTTGGATCAAGTGATTCAAAATAAACAGTATCACCATCGGCTGCAGTAATATATCTAACTAACGTCATCCCATAATTAGGGAATATCTCGTCTAATAATTCAAATGTCGGATGATCTAGGATATGATATGGATGATTATTAATTACTTCAGTAAACGTTGGAATATAACCGGCCCATTCATCAATGTTAAAGTTACGACTTCCTTTAGTTATATGTTCTCTTCTAATAAAGATTTCATCAGCGAAAGTAAATGAGGTATTACCGATATTATAAATAGCGTCAATATATGTATTATTTGATTTTTTTCTTAATTGAATGGTATCATTTCCATCAAAAATTAAATTTTCTGAGACTAAATGAGCTTTAGATTTAATCTCATCTAAACTTGTATCTGATGCGATAAAGTAAGTTTTCTTAGCAGCAAGAGTTGCAGTTAAATCAATGCGATATGTTTCCCAAAGTGATCCGTTTTCAAAAATTGAAAGATAATAATCACTTAAATCAATCGCGACATCTAGTGGGTTATATAATTCTAAACCATTATTACCTGGAGAAGCTTCAATACTTTTAGAAATAAATAATTGTTTTTCTTGATTAATATCATCATTAATATTAATTAACATCGCAATCGTTGTTCCTTTCGAAACGATTTGTCCAGTAGAAAAACCAACATATTCACTAAATGTATCCATTTCTTTACTATTATCAGTAACTTCATGGTATTGAACTTTTAACTCTTTTCTTCTAATATAATCGTCAATTTGAGGGATAGTATAACCGGTTAAATCTTTTAGCTTAACTTGACTACCATTGTATAAATATCTAATTTGACCTGTAGTATATTCATCACCAGCTTGGGCTCCAAAATATCCTAACCCAAAATCTGGATCTCCAGTTGTTTGTGGAACGCCGATAATGTTATCTTTGGAAACTCCAGCATCGATAAAAAACTGTTCAATTAAATCAACATCCATTTTGGTAAGATCTGGTAGTTTTCTTGTTGCAATACTCACCACAATTTGACTTTCAACACTGACTTCTTCTAAAGCTTCAAAATCATTATACTTAACAAATCTACCTCTAAAGATAGTAACATTAAACACTTCAACTATTTTAATATTAGTAAAACCTAACGTATTTAATTCGTTTCTAATTTCAGTTTCATTTTTTCCAGTTAAATCTGGAAGTGATGCCACTGATCTTTTAACGATTGATAGCGTTGCAGTCATTTGCGGAATCGGTTTATATTCTGAACTACCAATAAACTTAGCAATAACTTCATATTCTCCAACTTCAACTTGGTTATTATTTTCATATGAAACCGAAACACCTTCAGGAAGAGCTCCATTAATTTCTAATGATTTTGCTGTCCCATCATATTCGAAAGATTTACTTTCAAAAGTAATTTGAGACATATCATATTCCTTTTTTTCACAACCAACTATTATTAAAGCAAATAAGATGGTGAATATAATAATAAATATGTTTTTTTTCATTTTATTCTTCACTTTCTTTCTTTTTACCTTTTTGAGTTTTTACTAAGAAATAAATTCCCACTGCTAAAGCGAAAATAACAATCGCACCCGCATTAATAACTAATAAAATAGTTCCTAATGTTGGACCATTTTCAACAACAACTCTTAATGTTCTAGTTGGTGAAACGTTGCCTGATGAATCTTTAGCATCTAACATAATAGCAAATTCACCATTTTTAGCATCTTCAAAGTTAGTTAAATAATACATAACGATACCATTATTAGTATCTAGGCCTAAATCTTCATGAATTTGAAATAAGTTTTGAATCTTTTTATCAGCAATAACAATCGTAATAACTTTATCAACTAAAATATTTTTTTCATTGTCACTTCTAAATGCGATAACTCTGACATCATATGTTCCGTCTTTTAAAACATAATTATACGCTTTAGCGGCTTCTGCTAATTCATCAGCAGTAAATCTATTTTTATATTTTTCTAAGTCATGATATGACATTTGTACTTTTTCAAAGATTTTGGTATCACTAATAACGATTTTTAAGACTGATTTACTTTCATCAAAATTATCGCTAATACCAATAGTATTTAACATTTCAATTAAGTTAATTCGATCATTAATCCGATAATGTTTATTAGCAAAATCAATATAAATTGGAGCTTTATCATCAACGACTACCATCGTAATAACTTTAGTTTGTTTATTCCCAGCTCTATCGATTACTTCAAAAGTAATTACATATTCACTATCTTTTTGATCTAAGCGAACATTTTCGATTCCTTTAAAGAAACTTCTAATAGCTTTAATCTTTCCATCATCATCAACATATGTTATATCGATTTTGCCGTCAACATTATCATAAACACGGAAACGTTGCATAAACATTTCAAGTGAATCATCAGCTAGTTTTCTGCCAGCTTCATCATCCATATTGTGATATGGCCAATGTAATTTGCCATCAATTAATTCATCATCAATTCGATAGGTAATAATTTCTGGAGCAGTAACATCCGCTTCAATAACTTTGAATTGAAGCGTTGTTTGTTTGATGTCACGGTTTCGATCAAAAACATATTTTCTCGAATATCTAATAGAAATATCATATGTACCAATTTTAGTGACATCAAAACCACGTCTAATAATATAATCATTGGTGATATCAACTACGGTTAAGTTATCAGTAACTTTAAAGTATTTAGTGAAATCAGGTTCTTCTGAATTTACAACAATCTCTAAAGGTAAGTCTTCATTAACTTCAATTAACACGTTACCAATCGTATTAACAATAAATAATCTAATGTCACCAAAATAAGTTGGATTTCCTTTTGAATCTTCGGCAAGAATTGAAATTGTAAATTCTTCGCCATATTGGTTTAATCTAACATTTTCAATTCCTTCAAACATACTTTCAGTTGGGGCAATATAACCCTCTACGGCATCCCAAATAAAGAACCTATCCATTAAACTAATCATTGATTCTTGAGAGTCCCAAGGAGTTCTACCAAACTCATCTTCCATATGTAGTGGTTTTTTAACGGTGATTATTGGACCTTCAGTATCAACTTCAATAACCTTAACGGCTAAAGTTTTAGAAACTGTATTGGCACCAACAGTTACCGTTGCAGTGATTGTATAATCCCCAATAATGCTAATATTAAAACCGCCCAAATTAATCTCAGAATCTTTAAGTTCATGAGTCGCACTTCCTAATTTTACGATGAAATGCTTTTTAAAATTGGGAGCTTCAGTATTAACTAAAAAAGATGTTGGCAGTTTTTCATCAATGGTAATCGATAAATCGCCCGCTGTCGCTTGGGCCTTAACTTTAACATCATTTTTAACTCCGATTATAAATAGTGTAAATAAAAACACAAAGAAAACATATATTTTTTTCATGTAATCCCTCATTTCACAACATTATGCAATTATATTTTATCATGGATATATTGTTTTTTCAATATTTTCATATAAATACGTTGTTATTTATATGAACAAAAAAGAACCCCAATGGTTAGATTGGGATTCCTTTTATTAGTTTATTTGTTAATAATATTAAACTCCGTAAACTTTAATGTTATCAACTGTTACAGCATAAGCAGTATTTGTAGTTGAAGTAGCTGCTGGAGCAGTGTAAACGATTCTGTACTTACCTGAAGTTAAATTTGAGTAAGTAGCAGTAATATATGCTTCAGCACTTAATTTAGGAAGAAGATTGGTTGTTCCACCATCTTCTTCAACAGCAACCCATACGCCATCAACCAATTTTTCAAGTCTAAGTTCTGAACCTTCTAATCCTAAAATTGTGGCAACATTTCTATTATCCCATGGTGCAAATCCAAATTCAATTTTAGATAAATTCATTGAAGAAAAATCAAATTCAGCATAGGCAAATACCTTATCTTTTATTGGAGCTAAAACAAGCATCGGATTTCCTTCAGTATGTGGAGCGTATTTAGAAGAGTTGATTTGAGCTCTATCTTTGGTAAGAGTAGTTGTAGTTCCATCAGCATTGGTAAATGTTAAATCGCCAGGTGAATAGCCTGTTTGATTTAGTGTACCAAAATCAATAGTTTGTTTTAATACTACTGGCGGTTCAGCTCCTTCAGCAGCAACTTTAATCGTAACAACGACTGTAGCTGAAAATTCACCTTCAGTAACTGCCCCTGATAATTTAACGGTAGCTTCTGTAGCTTTCTTAGCTAAAGTAACTTTACCATCTGCATCAACTGTTGCTGCATCACCTTCGGTAACAGTCCAAGCAATTGCTAATGTATCATAAGTTATTGGAAGAGTAAAATTACTATACATTACTGTATTATCAGCAGGTAGTGTACCTTGTAATAATTCAACTTTTTGGTTGAAGATTTGTTGTGGAGTTAACGCTCCTCTTTCTAGAGATACTAGAATAAATTGTGGATTATCAAACCAGCTAACTACGGTTGATGTTACGTTAACGAAGTCACCTACTTCTAAGTTTAAAGCCATAATTGCATCAATTAATGCTGTCTTAGATTGATGTTCTCTAAAGGCAATTTCTTGTCCTGCAATATTCTTTAACTTAAATGTTAAGACACCGCTTGCGTTCTTAGCAGGTTTAACACTTACTTCCATATTTGCAAGTGAGATAACTTGATTTTGAACAAGTTTTAATGCGTCAGTTGTTAATTCTCCGGTATAAGCAACTGGAACAAAAGCATCAGTCTTAGAAAGTTCAACGGCACCAACAAAGTTAAATTGTTCTAATCCTTTGTAAGCATCGGCTCTTTCAGCAATAACTAAATACCATTTACCAGCGACTAAATCAGAACCAAAATATCTTAATGCAAGTCCTAGAGTCGAATCTGGGTTAGCAAATACATATGTCTTATTTGAATCGTTAAATAAATATCCTTCAACAGCAACAACAGTTCCTTTGGTCTTAGTTAATGCTTCATCAATCTTAATCGTTGCTGGTCTACCTAATTTAACTGTGTGAAGTAATTCAACTGTTTGTGGAGTATCTTCTTTAGTTTGAGTTGATAATTTAAATGTGACATTTTCAATTGTACCTGGAGTTGGGAATGAAACAACATTACCAGTGTTATCAACTAATGTTGGAGTTTCACTTACATATGTAATGTTAAATTCAGCTTCTAAATATTTTGCAGTTGCAGGTAGATTATACTTACCACTATCAACAAAAATTTGATTTTGAATCTTTCCAGCAGCAGCCATTAATGCTTGGTTAGCAGCTTGTTCTGGAGTTGCTAATCCAAACTTAAGATCTGCTTCACTATTAACATTACCTAAGAACATAAATGCAAAGATATCATTGTTAGTTCTAAATGCACTAACAACAATCACGATATGATCTAAGTCAATTGAGTAAGTTTGGCTTAGTGGCGCGAAAGCTTGAAGTTTAGCTAATCCACCTGGAGTTTGATAATAAAGCATTAATGAATCTGCTTTAGTAGGTATCTTAGTCGCATCATCATGAGTTTGTGGAACTAAGAATGTTGAATAGTTATCGTCTTTATTGTAAGTATGAAGTTTAGCTCCAGTAACTTTATATAGTTTATGAACTAATGGATTGGCATCAGAAGGTACGGCTTTTTCAGCTAATGCTTCAATCGTAATTTCTTCAGCGGCTGCAACTGTGTTAGCTGCTCCTTCAATTTCAGTATAAACTGGGTTCTTACCTTGTGGAGATGCATAATATAAGTCATATTCCATCTTAACAGCAAATAATTTATTAGCTGCTGGTTTACCTGTTTTACCATAAACGAATAATAATGCACCTAGAGAGTCAACTAAATAGTAACCATCATTAGTTTCTGTATATAATGATACACCTGCGTTAATCTTGACCATATCACCTTTTGCAGCTTTATCTTCGCCATTAATCATCGCTTCAAAGCCAACATAAACCATTACTCCGCGAACAGTAAATACAACACCTTTAGTCTTAGTAATTCCTCCGTGAGTAAATGTAACTGTCATCGTTACATCAACATCGCCTTCAAATTCTAAGTCAGTTAATTTACCATCATGAGTTAAATGATCTGGAGATGATGATGTCCAAGTTGCTTCAGTAACTTTTTGACCATCAACCATTACGTCTTTTAATGCTGCTAAATCTAAGTTAACTTTTAGAATTGGTTTAGTACTTGATGGGAAGTTAGTTAATCTAGTTAATTCAGCATCTAATTTTTGTTCTAGAGTTTGTGGTAATTGTTGAACTTTAACAATATAAGTAACTTTGTTTTGACCTTCAGCTGAAGCTTGTAAAATAACGAAAATTTCAGCGCCATCAGTGTATGCTGGCCTGGTAACTTTTCCAGTTTTTGCATTAATTACGGCTTCGTTATTTGAAGTCCAAGTAACAGTATGATCACCAATAGTTTTAACTAAATTTAATGTTTCAGTTTCAACTAAGAAGTTTAATTGAGCAATTGATTGAGCATAATGTTCGTCTAATAAAGATTTAAGTTCAGTTGGTTCAGCTTGACCAGGAACTTTAGCCCATTTAGCAACGACGTCTTCTTGAGTCATTGTTGCACTAACAGTAATAGTACGGTTGCTTAGTTCGCTACCATCAGCTTTCTTTTCAACATAAGCCCATTCTTTAGCACAAACATACTTGTATTCGTAATCGCCTGCAGCTAAATCGAGAGTTACTGAGAATTTTCCATCAGTTCCTTTAGTTAAGGCAATCGCTTCTGCAATTGGCCAGTCAGCACCAACCATTGAACCAATTAAGAATACTTCTTCGGTTCCTTGTGGAACGGAAACTTTAAAAGTAACTTTTGGAATAACTACTTCTTTAGCTTTAACCGTTACTTTAAATGTTTTTTTAACTGGATCTTTTCCTTCAAGTTTTAAAGTAGCGGTGAGCGTAACAACTGTGTCCGCATCTTGTCTAGTAACTTTACCGGCATTAGAAATAACTGCTGGTTTATCACTTTCCCAAGAAATGGTAACACCTTTGAATCCTTCAAGTGATGTTGGTAAAGTTAAATCTGATTTAACAGTGGTCGCAACTTCACCTGCGACATACTTGATTTCTAGCGCTGTTTTTGCTTTTTCTAAGTCAACTTTGTCACATGCTGTTAAGACAAAGATTCCTGCAAATAACAATGCTAATGCAAAAAATATTTTTCTAAATTTTGACATATTAACCTCCTTATTTTTTTGTTTATATGTTTTCAAAATTTTTATCTAAAATTAGTCATCTGAAACTAATCTTAATGATTCGTTATAAGCGTTTGTTAAGGCCGCTTCAATTTTAGCTTCTAAATCATCAGTTGGTAACGCTAAAATTACGTCTTGGAATGCTGGACCAACTTTTTGTCTAACTCCTGATGATCCTTTAAATGGTAAATCAAATACCATGAAGTCTTTTTGTTCTAGATAAATAGTCGCTGCTTTGGCTCTCATAATCTTATCAGCATCAGCTTTAGCAATTCCAGTATAAATCGGATTATTCGCTAATGCTAAGAAATCTTGATACTCTTGACTATTTAATGATGAGTTTCTAGTTGGGAAATATCCTTTTTCAAAAGCGTAATCTAGTGATACACGTTTAGTGTTTAAGAATTTTAAGAATAACCAAGCGACGATTCTTTGATCTTCATCACCTTCATTAGTAATCGCAAAGTTAGTACCTTGTTGGATTACGTTTCTATTTTCTGGGTGGAATTTAGAATATAACATTGGCGCAACACCAATATTAAACAATTTAGTAGTTCCAATTAATGGTGTATTCTTATCAGCTCCAGCTGTTGATGAAACTGAGAAAGCTGAATATCCTTTTAAGAATAAGTCAGTCGCATATCTAGCGTTATTCCACACTGGTGGAACGGTAAAGTCAGCTCGGTGTGAACCAAAAAATCTTAACATCTGTTTTGTTTGATCATTAACAAATAATAATTTTTGTTGTTTAGTACCAGTTTGAGCAGTATACTGGCCACCCCATGCTTTAGTCAAAGTAATAAACGCGTTACCAGTTGAATCATAGCTAAATGGATAGAATTGATCTTTAGCTGCAGCTTGAACGTCAGCGGTATAAGTGCTATTGCCTTGTGCAGTGTATGCGGCAGCAATTCTAGCAATATTAGCATCGATTTGTCCACGTAATGCTGGTGCTAATTCAAATAAATCTTCCCAAGTTTCAGGGAATGGAGCTCCTTTTAACACTTCATCAAACATATCTTTGTTGTATAAAATAAACTCAGTTGATTTGTTAAATGGCATTGAAAGAATATCTCCTTCTAAGCTGGCAACTCTTTGTTCATCACGATATGATTGAACTAAGTCATAATATGATTCATTTGGATCATTTTGATTTAATCCCCAAACTGGGTGGAATACATATGGTGTTAGTGAAATAATCTTGTTATATCCGTGATATTCAACTAAATGGTCAGGATAGTTTTGAACAATATGGCTAATCGCGGTACCTGATTGCATCGCTGAAGTAACATTATCTCTAACTGAGTCATAGTTATCACCTAATTTAACAACGTTAACTTTAACATAATGGCCTTGTGATTGCATTTCTTCTTCAAACCAACCAGCATATTTTTTAAATAGTGCTTCAATATCTGATCCGTTTCCGTGACCAAATTCAATTACGATTTCTTGACCAACTGAAGTTCCTCTTAATTCACCTTTAATGTTAGCTGCTTGTTTAACGAATAATTCGACAGTTTTAGTTGCACTGACATCACCATCAGTAGCACTAACAATGATATTGTGTCTACCAGGAGTTGATAAAGTAATTTCTTTACCCATTAAATATTCAACATTAACCGGAACATCTTGTTTAGTGTTTAAGTTTCTAGCACTAAATTCTTTTTGTAAATCAAATCCTTGTTGTTCTGAACCGATATAATAAGTTAATTTGCTAGGCCCAAAAATAACAACTCTTTCTTCAACTGATTGACCAAAGATTTCAACTGTAATAACTGCCGTTAATTTTGTACCATCTTTTTTAGTTGCTGAAATTTCTAATTGGAACCTTGTTCCTTCAGCGGCAGTTACATCAATTGTTTCAATTCCTGTAATTTTAATGTTTTCTGCAGGAATTAAAGTACCATCATCATCATAAGCTTTAATATTTTTAGTAGCTTCTGCGATTTCATCTTCTAATGGATAACCAACATCAACTAGGAAAACGCCTGTATGTCCTTCAAACCTAGCACCTTGTGCTTGAGCTTTAACTGACACATTTAATCTAGCTTTTAATGGTTTACCATCAACTTCAATCCCTTCGGCTACAACTTCAATGACTGATGATCCACTTGCAACACCAGTTACCTTTAATGTTGAACCAGAAATTACTACCGTAGCAACCGCTGGATTTGATGAAGTTGCTTTTAATGTAAGTCCGTCAGTAGCATTAATTGCTACTTCTTTAATTTCTCCCACTTCTAATTGTAGAGTTGAGCTATCTAAAGTTAATTCTTTAACTTTTTCTGTACACGCTACAATCGCAAGTGAGGCAAGTAAAGTCAAAATAAATAATACAATTTTTCTCTTCATATTTTACCTTCCTTTTTTTATCCTTTCGTGCCGGATCTTCCGACTCCTCTAATAATATATTTCTTAAGTGCAAGGAATACGATTAGTAATGGTACAGTTACAATGGTACTCGCTGCAATTTGTAAGTTATACATTGGTAATGGGTCCCCACCCATCTCTAAAACGAAACTTGTTTCTCTTAAAGCTACTGAAATTAACCAGTAATTTTTAGCTTTTTCGCCGTATAATCCTGGAGTAGTAATTAATTTTGGCCAAATATAAGCATTCCATGTTCCAAGTAACGATAAAATTGTAATCGTAATAATAGTTGGTGCGGCAATTGGAATCATTACTCTCCATAAGAATTTGAAATCTGAACAGCCATCAATTTTTGCTGCCTTATAAAGTGTATCCGGAATTTGTCTAAATGTTTGTCTTAAGAAGAAAATGTAATACACACTCGTCATAAACGGAACAATCATTGCGGCAAAGAAACCAGCTGGTGGATAATCACGACCAATCCAACCAAAACCAACTTGTGATACGGTTAGATAGTTAGTAATCATATAAATCTCACCAGGAATCATCATTGTCATCAGTAATAATGAAAATAGTGCTTCTCTTCCTTTAAAATCAATTCTTGAGAACGCAAATGCGGCAAACACTGTCGTAATTAACGTTCCTGCAGTTGATAGTACTGATACTAGTAAAGTATTTCTTATATACAGACCGAAGTTTAAGTTTTTAAAGACGAATTTCCAGTTAACCCATTGAGTTTCTCTAAATGCTACCCAAAATGATGGATCACTAGCTTTTGATTCAGTATAAGTTTTTAAACTAGTTAGAATCATCCAGTAAAACGGAATGATAATAAAGATGGCAACTAGAAGTAAGAAAATATAAGTGAATGTATATCTTAATATTTTAACGAAAGTTTGTACTCTTACTCTTTTACGAATAAGTAGTTCTTCTTCTGTCGGAACATGATCGTGTTTTCTTTCACGATTAATTCTCATCTTTTCACGTTTTTGGTTAAAAGTCATTTTTAACCATTCGAATGTATTCATTCCTTCAGCATAACGCATCAATAAATCTGCTCCAATTAACTTAACAACGAAACTTGAAAAGTTTAATGTTAATAGCGACATAAATGCATGAACATATCGGTTTCCAGCTTCCCAGCGGTGATAGTCATATAAATCTAGACTTCTAATATGTTTGAAGTTAACCACAAATGCTGAAATACTAACTATTAAGAAAATCGCCATTATTGTAACCACTAAGTTAACGGTTTGTGCTGAATAAACAAATCCGGCAACCCGGTAGTATTGTTCTAATACGGCTTCAGGTTGTTCCATCTCATTGGTAGTAAGTGGAATCTTAATTGCATTTAACATTAAGATAAAGATTATCGCAAAAACAATAATTGCGGCAAGATCAATAAATAGTGCTGCATAGTTAATCGATTTAATTTTTCCTAATGTATCTAAATTTTTGTGGTGTTTTGCTGACTTAGAAGGTTCTTGTGCTTGATTTTTTAAAGCTAATTGCATGTTTCCACCTCCTAATAATGAACGCGTCGTTTACCGACGGCGTTTTGTACCACTGTAAGTAATAAGATTATTGCAAACAAGACAATTGAAGCTGCTGCAGCTAGTGGCATGTTATCCGGGTTGCTGAAGTAATCATAAATATAGAATACAATTGTCTTCATATGATAATCAGCTCCTGGTGGCTTACCTTCGTTACCAAAGATGGCAACCACTGATGAATAAGTCTTAAATGAACCAATCACCGATGTAATTAAAATATAGAATATTGATGGTGAAATTAATGGTACCGTAATTTTAGTAAATTGCTTAAATCTTGGAGTCGCATCAATTGATGCTGCTTGATAGTATTGTTTGTCAATACTTTCAATCGCTGATAAGAACACCATAATCTTAAATGCTAAACCATTCCAAACACTAAACAAGATTAACACAAACATCGCTTTCCAATATGGTGCTCCAACGCCAATCCAAGAACCTCCCTCAATACCAAATGTGATTAAGAAGCGGTTTACTAATCCTCCGGTGGCTTGGAACATATACGCGAATACTAGCCCTACCGCAAGTGCGTTAGTCACGTAAGGTAGGAAATAAATAGTTTGGAAAAATCCTTTTAATGGTTTAATTGATGCTAGTGCTACTGAAATAACTAAACTAATAATAATTGTTAGTGGCACTGAAATAATAACGATTAAACCAGTATTAATAAGTGCGGTTGATTTCGTAGTGGCTGATGGAATAATAAATGATGGGTCTTTAATTACTTCGGCAAAGTTACCAAATAAAGTTAGACCTTTATATTCCCCAGTCATTCCGTTATATCCAGTTAAGAAAACTAATCTAAATGAGTTAATAATTGGATAAAATGAGAAGATTCCCAGTAAAACCAAGACTGGAAGTAAATAAAGGGCAGCTTGTAATAAGTTTTTCGTAATTTCTTTAGCTTTTTCTCTTCTTTTTACTTGATCTTTAGTTGCTGGTAATACTTTTTTAATAGCTAATAATTCTTCAACTTTTGGATTTCCTTTTTCTAAAGTTTGTAATTCCTCATTGATGTGTTTTCTAATTCGGTCATATCTTAAGTGAACCCCATCAAAGAATCTTTCTTCTCCAAACTGGATGGCATAATCATAAATAATTTGACGCCTATGTTTCTTCTTTTCAATACGTTTTTTATAAACGCTAGTGTTTTTCCACTTCGAAACGAAGAAACTGGCAATAGCGTTTTTTATGCGATTGAAAAAGTTTCTTACATTCCAACTAATAAGATGAAATGTATCTTTTATTCGTGTTTTTAATCGATTAAGAACATTCATAACATTACCTCTTATTTGTTAGATTTTTTATTTTTCTTCTTTTTATTTACTAATTGAGCTTCAACCTCATCAGCTTTTGGTTCAGCATCACGAGCTAACATCATTTGATGATGATCACCATACATTTTAATTTCTTCTTCAGATAATTGTGGTATATAGGCAAGGGCTAAACCTGTTTCAATATCAAATAGATGAATTTTTTCATCTTTAACCGTTAAATTAATTTCAGTGATGTTTTCAAGTGATTCTGATTCAACAAGAGCTCTTACTTCAGATTCACCATAAACGAAACGAATCATTGTATCACGACCAATAACTGAGACATCAAGTGCTTGAATATTAATCGCATCTTTTGGTGTTGGAGAAACTTTGAAATCTTCTGGTCTAATTCCAACATCATATTCACCATCTGGAGCAACTTTAGGTAAAATCTTTTGATCACCATAATATAAATAGTTATTTTTAATTCGTCCTCTAAAGATGTTAATTGGCGGATTACCTAAGAATTTGGCGACAAAAATATTATTTGGATGATTATAAATGTCTTGTGGGCGACCACGTTGCATCTCTTTTCCAGTTTCCATAATAATAATTTGATCGCTAATTGACATCGCTTCTTCTTGGTCATGAGTTACGAAAATTGTCGTAATTCCGGTTTCTCTTTGAATTCTTTTAATTTCTTCGCGCATGTGTAATCTTAAACGAGCATCTAAGTTTGATAACGGTTCGTCAAGTAGTAAAACTCGTGGCATTTTAACTAAAGCTCTCGCAATCGCGACTCTTTGTTGTTGACCACCTGATAGTTGGGCTGGTTTTCTTTCAAGTAAAGCGCCAATACCAACTAAATTAGCAATATCTTGAGTTCTTTCTAAAGCTTCTTCACGTGGAACCATTAAGTTTTCAAGCGGAAACATAATGTTTTGTTTTACTGTCATGTGTGGATATAAGGCATAGTTTTGGAAGACTAATCCAATTCCTCTTTTATCAGGTGAAAGTTTAGTAACATCATCCTCACCAAAATAAATCCGACCTTCGGTTGGATCATGCAATCCAGCAATGGCAAATAAGGTAGTTGATTTTCCGCATCCTGATGGTCCTAAAAGTCCAACTAATTTACCAGATTCGATAACCACATTCAAATTATCAATGGCTCTTGTTTCATTTTTCTGTTTGTCAATGAAAATTTTCGTTAAATTTTCTAATCTAATCTCCATGATTACTCTCCTTCATCGCTAAAAATTTTTTATAATAAAAAAATCGCAAAAAATTGCGATTTAAAAAAATATGTATAAAGAGGTCGTGTGGGTAGTAATATTTAAATAGGTTGTATTATTAACTAGCTTCACATCTTCACCTCATAATTAATTATATCAAATGGTCATATAATTGACAACTTTTTACAATTAGCATTTAAAATTTTTAATGCATTATTATTATACTATTAATAATGCTTAAAGTCAAACCTGCAAATATTATTTTCCGGACACTTACGGTCCTTTAATTTTTCTTGACAATTACTTATCGGTACCTAAAGTTACCTTTGCCCTTACCCTTGCCTTTTTTCTGTTTTTTAGGAGCTTGATTCATGATTTTACTTGGATCTTTTGAGGCACTCTTTAAAGATTGTTCATCCATTTGCATCATTTTCTTCATCATGTTTTTTTGTTGTTTTAGGGCATCTCTTAATCGGTTTAAATCAGCCACTTGCATTCCCGCACCTAACGCAACTCTTTTTCTTCTTGAGGCCGATCTTTCTAATAGTTTGGTATCTCGTCTTTCTTCTTCGGTCATCGATTTAATTAAAACTTCCATTTGATAAAACTTTTTCTCATCAATATTTTGTGTCGCCTCTCTTAAATTTCCCATTCCTGGAATAAATCCGAGTAATCTAGATAACGACCCCATTCGTTTCATCATTTTAAATTGTTTTAATAAATCGTTATAGTTAAAGGTGTCATTAGCTAATTTTTCCATCATTGACATCGCTTCATCTTCGTCAATGGCTTCTTCAGCTTTTTCAATTAAAGTTAAAACGTCTCCCATTCCAAGAATTCTAGAAGCCATTCTTTCTGGATGGAATACTTCAAAAGTATCCATCTTTTCTCCACTTGAAGCAAACTTAATCGGAATCCCCGAAACTTCTCTAATTGATAAAGCCGCACCACCTCGAGTGTCGCCATCTAACTTAGTTAAAATAGCACCGGTTGTTTCAAGTTGATCATGGAAACTTTTAGCAATATTAGCGGCATCTTGACCAGTCATCGCATCAACAGTTAATAAAATCTCATTTGGTTTAGTCAATTCCTTTAAATCAACTAACTCTTGCATCATTTCTTCATCAATATGAAGACGTCCAGCGGTATCAATAAGTACCAAGTTTGCTCCAGCCCTTTTAGCCTCTTCTAAGCCGTTTTTAACAATTTTTCTTGGATCTTTTTGTCCTTCATCATAAACAGTAACACCAATTTCTTTACCGATAGTTTTTAATTGATCAATTGCCGCTGGACGATAAACGTCAGCTGCAATAATAAATGGCTTTTTACCATCAACTTTTCTAGTGTGGACAGCTAGTTTCCCGATAGATGTCGTTTTACCAGAACCTTGTAGTCCAACGACCATCACAATCGTTAATCCTTTATCAAAATAATTGATACCTTCAACTTCGGTACCCATAATTCGTTTTAATTCTTCATGGACAATTTTAACTACTTGTTGACCTGGATTTAAACCTTTTAAGATCTTTTCACCTAGAGCTTGTTCTTTAATGTTATTAGTAAAGTTTCTAACGACTCTAAAGTTAACATCGGCTTCAAGTAAAGAGAGGCGAACCTCCCTTAACATTTCATCAATATCTTTTTCATTTAAAGTTCCCCGCCCAGTTAAACGGCGAACAGCCATTTGTAATCTATCTGATAAACTATTCATCTTCTTCATCATCCATTTCTATTAACAAATTCAAATATTTTAAATCGTTAGTTTTAAGATATTTGTCATAATATTTTCTTCTTAAATTACTTTTTTCGTCAAGTTTTAAAGCTTCCTCATATTCAAGCAATTTTGCTTCAACCCTCTTTAATTGATCGTAGACGGCATTTCTTGAAACATTCATAATCTCAGCAATTTCTGATAATGAATAATCATTAAAATAGTACATTTCAAAATAATCTTTTTGCTTCTCAGTTAAAAGATTATGATAATGTGAAAAAAGTCGATTTAATTTTTCATATTTTAATAATTCCACTTTTACTCCTTAAAGAAATTTCTAAATAGTCCGTAAATATAATTCTCAATATCAAACGGGACTAAATCATCAATTTTTTCTCCAAATCCAACATATTTAATTGGTAAATTATATAAGTGTCTAATCGCTAAAACGATTCCACCTTTAGCGGTTCCATCTAATTTAGTTAAAATAATTCCGGTAACGTTAGTTGCCTCTTTAAAAACTTCAGCCTGTCTAATTCCATTTTGACCAGTAGTCGCATCAATCACTAACAAAGTTTCACTAACTTCATAACCTAATGAATTTTCAATTACCCGATGCATCTTTGAAAGTTCATTCATTAAATTTACTTTCGTTTGCAGTCTTCCTGCAGTATCAACCAAGACAACATCATATTTTTCGGCTTTAGCTTTTTGTAACCCATCATAAATAACACTTGATGGATCAGAAAATTGTTCTTTTGAATAAAATCCCACTTTAGCTCTTTCAGCCCAAATTTTTACTTGTTCAATCGCTCCAGCTCTAAAAGTATCTCCCGCAATAACTAAAACTTTGTGTCCTTCTTCTCTAAATTGGTGGGCAATTTTACCAATTGAAGTTGTTTTTCCAACTCCATTAACACCGACAAAAAGATAAACGTTAATTTTGTCTTTATCATATGTTAAGTCAGTAATGATAACTTCATCTTTTAAATATATTTCAAAAAGTTTATCAACAATGATTTCTGATAATTCACTTGGATCTTCAATTTTCTTTAAATTTATTTCTTTTTTCAATTCATCAACAAAATATAAAACCGTATCAACCCCAACGTCAGCTTGAATAAAGATATCTTCAATTGAATCAAATAATTCATCATCAATTCGATCGCTTGATTCTAAAATATCTTTCAAATTATCTAGTGCTTCACGCGAACGATGAAGTCCCATTTCATATTTATTTGTTTTTGGTTTTCTTCTAAATAGTCTCTTAAAAAAACTCAAAGCGACCACATCCTTTACCTATTTTATTATACCATAGTATAAACATTATTAATAAAAAAAGCGACCCTCTTGGGGAGAGGGTCTAATTAAGGGGATTTCGTGTGAAATAATCACACTATAGGGGATAAGTAACATCTAAATGATTAGATGCAATTAAATTATAACATAGTTTTTCTAAATTGTAAATATTATTTTACATTTTATCACTTTTTGGCATTATACTCGTGTTTTAAAGGCCTAGACAAATCACTATTTTTCCTTATTTTTTAAAGATTTATTTTTAGTTGATTCCTCTTCAATATTTTCTGTATATTTGCATTTAGGAAAGTTGGAACAACCAATAAATCGCCCATAACTTGAGAATTTGTATTCCAGTGGATTACCGCATTGCGGACACATTGTCCCGGTTCTTTCATTTGGAATAACTTTCATGTTTTTATCCGCATGTTGATAGATTGGCATGAAGTGTTTATAAAAGCTATTTAATGTTTCTGTTCTTTCTTTTTTACCATCAGCAATATCATCTAAAACTGTTTCTAATCTTGATGTATATTCATAGTTAATAATTTTGCTAAAATATTCAGTTAATGCTTTAGAAGTACGCATTCCTAGTTCAGTTGGAACGAATCTTCTTTTTTCTGTTGTGACATAATCTCGTTGTTTTAAAGTTGAGATAATATGAGCATAAGTTGAAGGACGACCAATTCCTAATTGTTCCAACTTTTTAATTAAGGTTGCTTCCGAATATCTTGTTGGTGGTTCGGTTTGTTTTTCTTCTTCTTTTAACTTAGCATTAGTTAATTCTTGATTGATTTCATATGGCGGTAAAATCTTATCTTTATTATCATCTTTAACAATAGTAAAACCTTTAAATGTTTGAATAACTTGTTCCGCTTCAAAATCATGATTATTACTACTTACAGTAACCTTAGTAATATCATATTTAGCATCAGCCATTAAGGCTTCTAATGTTCTTTCATAGATCATTTTATATAATCTAAACTGATCTTTATCAAGTGATGATTCAACAAATTCAGGAGTTAATTTAATATCGGTAGGTCTGATTGCTTCGTGAGCATCTTGGGCGTTATCTGCTTGTTTTTGATTATAAAAGCCTAAATATTCTTCCCCATATTTTTTCTTAATAAAATCTCTGGCAGGATATAAAAATTCATTTGATAATCTAGTTGAATCAGTACGCATATAGGTAATTAAACCGGTAATATCTCCGTTGATTTGAATACCTTCATATAACTGCTGCGCAACTCTCATTGTCTTGTTAGCAGAGTATCTTAAGATATTATTAGCATCTTGTTGTAATGTTGAAGTGATATATGCGACTTTCGGTTTTGACGTTCTAACTCTTTTATCGATACTTGTGACTACATATGGTGCAATCGCTTCCGCTTTAATTTTATTAGCTTCTTCTATTTTAATTAGATCTTTATGTTTTTTGACATAATCAAATTCCACTCTACTACATACTAATTTAAAATCATAATATGTCTCTGGAATAAATGCTTGAATTTCATCTTCTAATTCAACTACTAATCTTAAGGCAACACTTTGAACTCGGCCCGCCGATTTAGCTTTAATTTTCTTTTTAACTAAATTAGATAATTTAAATCCAATAATCCGGTCAATAATTCTTCTCGTTTCTTGAGATTCGACTAAATCAATATTAATTTTCTTTAAGTTTTTTAATTCTTGGGCGACTGTCTTTTTAGTAATCTCTTTAAATTCAGCTCTATTTTTAGCATTTTTATCTAAATTTAAAATTTCAGATAAATGCCATGCAATAGCTTCTCCTTCTCTATCAGGGTCGGTTGCTAAAATAACTTCTTTACCTTTAGCAGCTTTAATTAATTCTTCAACTACTTTTTCCTTCCCCTTAGTTATTTCATATCGAGGTTTGAAATCATCATTAATATCAACTCCTAAATCACCACGGCCCGAAGTTGATAAATCTCTGATGTGACCGACCGACGCTAAAACTTGGACATCTCGTCCAACATAACTTTTAATAGTTTTAGCTTTTGATGGAGATTCCACAATTAATAATTTCATCTATATTTTCCTCTCTTTCCTTTATAATTATATATTCTATTTTTCATTTGTCAAGTTATACAAATACGACTTTTTTTCTATATATTTTAATAAATATATACTAATTTTAAAAATATTTTCATATTATAAAAAAAGAGATTATTCATCTCTCTTTTCTAAGATATTTTTAATTGGTTTAAATGTCTTGCGGTGAATTTTTGATACACCATATTTTTTAATTAGTTCAATATGTCTTTTGGTTGGATATCCCATATGGCGCGAAAATTCGTATTCGGGATACTTTTTATCATATGCTAGCATTAACTCATCGCGGTATGTTTTAGCAATTATTGATGCACAGGCGATACTAAAACTAATCATATCTCCTTTAGCAATCGATATTTGTTTAATCTTAGAATCAATCGAAACAAAATCAATTAATAATAACTCTGGAGTAACATCTAACTTTGATACTGCCCGCTCCATTGCCATTTCGCTTGCTACTTTAATATTATATTTATCAATTTCTTCGGGAGTACACATGCCAATTCCAATTGACTTAGCATGTTTTTTGATTAATACCGCTAACTCTTCCCGTTTCTTTTTAGTTAACTTTTTAGAATCATTAACTAACAACAACTCATCATGATAATCAATAATGACTGCAGCAGCGACAACTGGTCCCGCTAGTGGACCGCGCCCTGCCTCATCAACACCACATATTAAATTAACATTATATTTTTGTTTTAAATTGTGGTCATGGCCTTTCAAACGATAGACCTCCTAAACGATTTTGACGAATATCTTTTAAAATAATACTATATACTCTGTCATAATCAATTTCATTACCAGGTAACAATGCCCCGTGTGAACGTCCAATTTGTTCTAAAATTCGAACTGGAGTAGATAATACATCTAATCGATATCTTGTTTTTAATTCTTTTGGATAGTTTTTCGATAAATACTCTAAACAATAAATAACAACATTATCCATTGGTAAAATATCATCTCTAATCGCTCCAGTGATCGCTAAGTTATATCCAGTAATTTGATCAAATTTAGGCCATAATACGCCTGGGGTATCTAATAATTCAAACTCATCAGAGAGTCGGTACCAGTCTAATTTTCGAGTGACTCCTGGCCTATTTTCCACTGTTGCACTCGAGCGAGTTCCTAAATTATTAATTAAAGTCGACTTACCAACATTAGGAATTCCTAAGATCATTGTCTTAAAAGGAGTAAGTTGACGTCCCTTTGATAAAATTTTTTCAACTTTGTCATGTAAGATAACATTTTTCACTAAAGGATATATTCGAGATAACCCTTTTTTATCAGTAGCATTAATTTGTAAGGTATAAAACCCTTCTTTTTTGTAGTAATTTTCCCACTCAGCTAATATTTTTTTATCAGCTAAATCACTTTTGTTAAGTAAAATTAAAGTTGGTTTATGTTTAACACGTTTTAATATTTCAGGGTTCATACTTGATTTTGGGATTCTCGCATCAAGTAAAATCATGACAATATCAACCAATTTTAAATGTTTTTCGAGTTCACGAAAAGATTTTGCCATATGACCCGGATACCAGTTAATATTACTCATCCTATTCGCCTCCAAACTTAAAAATTAATTTACCACCTATATTAGAAATATGAAAAGCCCCATAATCTCTTGAATCTACAGACCATTTAAAATTATCGCCTAATGCGATATAATAACCTTCTGAAAGTGTCACTTCATCTAAAGTAAGACCATCAGTAAATTCATGTTCCACCATTTTTTCATATTCAGCTCTAGTAAATACAGTTGGCGTTCCTTTTTCCAAAAATTGATTTTTATACATTTCATCATTAATAAAAATAAATCCATATCCTGGAGCTGACTCATAAAATCTAATTTTATCTCCAGGTACAGCCACAGTTCTTTTAATAATAAATCTATCTTTACCGGTTGTTTTAGTTTGAATAATGATAATATCGTTTCTTTTTGGCTTGTAGCTATATTTATAAATTAAAATATCTTGACCGGTGTGTAAGGTTGGATCCATGGAAATACCATCAACCTCTCCAGTACCAATGATATTACCAAAAATCATAAAGAAAATAGAAAGCATAACCATCAGTGGCCCAATATAATCAAATATTTTATATGTTTTTGAACTTGTTTTTATATCTTCATTCAAAATATTATTTTTCATAAAAACATAACACAAAAACACCATTGAAATTAATGAGATGATAATATATGTAATTAGTAACCAATTAATTTTCAGTGGATTATTATAAGTAATAATTAGCATTAAAATGTTAGTGATAAAGAGAATCATACTAGTAAAAGCATACTGATATGATTTTTCTTTAGTTAAATATGTCATATGTTTTTCAATACTTCCTCTAAATCAGCAATTGTTTTGATTAATACTTCTCTAGCAACCGTTCCTTGAGCTTCAGATACGATTCGGTTATTTTCTAAGGCTTCAACTAGCATTTGAGCTCGGTTAAATCCGATTGAAAATTCTTTTTGAATACTATTGATTGAACAACGTTGTTCCACAACGACAAATCTAGCAACTGGAACAAACAAATCATCGGAAAGATCCATCATCATTCTAGCTTTTTGTTGCAACTCTTCATGTTGGAAGACATAGTTTGGTTCACTATGTTTACGAATAAAGTCTGTTACTTGATAAATTTCGCTATCTGGAATCCATGCTCCTTGCAGACGAATAATTTGGTCAGTTTCTTTAAATAACATATCCCCTTTACCAAGTAAGCTTTCAGCTCCTTTTTCATCTAAGATTGTTGCTGAATCAACAAACCCCGCCACTCTAAAAGCAATTCTAGTTGGAATGTTAGCTTTAATTGTCCCTTTAACAACGTCAGTGGTTGGTCTTTGCGTGGCAACTAGTAAGTGAATTCCAGCAGCTCTTGCCTTTTGTGTAATTCTTTGAATAGAGTTTTCAACATCTTGAGCGGCAACAACCATTAAATCAGCTAACTCATCAATTACAATAACGATATAAGGCATTTTCTCGCCCTCAGCAAAGCCATTTAACAGGTTTCGATTATATGATTGAATATCACGACTACGATTTTCAGCAAAAGTTCTAAAACGTTTCTCCATCTCTTCAACCACCCATTTGAGGGCTGTTGCTGCCATCTTAGCATCAGTAATTACTGGAGTAATTAAGTGTGGTAAATGATTATATGGTTGTAATTCTACCATCTTTGGATCGATTAAGATTAATCTTAAATCTTCTGGACTATTTTTAAGTAATAAACTAACTAAGATTGTATTAACACAAACACTCTTACCACTATTAGTCGCGCCTGCGATTAAACCATGCGGCATTTTTTGAATATCAGTATAAATATTTTCACCATCAATATCAACCCCAAGGGCAACTCTTAATGGTTTATCTGGATAATCAGTAAATTCTGGAGTATCAACAACATTACCAAACTTTACAATCTCTGGAATTTCGTTAGCGACTTCAATTCCAACATATGGTTTACCAGGAATTGGTGCTTCAATTCTAATTGAAGAAGCCGCTAAATTCATCATTAAGTTATCTTGAATTTGACTAATTTTTTTAACATTAATCCCCGCTTCTAAATCAATTTCATAACGGGTTACCGTCGGTCCTTTTTTAGTATTAATCACGCGCCCTTCAATTTGAAATTGAGCGAGTGTTGAGTTAATAATTTCAACTTGTTTTAATAACCATTCTGGTTTACTATCAAGTTCTAAGTCTTTTTTCGAAAACATTTTAACACTTGGCATTTTGTAATCAGATTTAAAACTATGTTTTGCTTCAGACTCTTCTTTAACATCTTCATGAACAGGTATGTCAACTTTAGGTTCTTCAAAAGTTTTAAGTTTTTGTTCCATTTCTAACGCTTCTTCTACTGAATAAGTAGTAGGAGTATGGTAAATATCAAATTCATCCAGTTCAGGAACTTTAGGAATTTCTGGTTCTGGTTCTGCTGGTTTATATGGTTCATAATTAACGGTTTTAAGTTTTTCTTCTTTATGATCATCATAAAAAGCACTTGAAGATTTTGGTTTAGTTGCTCCCTTAAAGACTCCAATCGGTTTAATAATCGTTTCTTCTTTAATTTGTGTTTTTACTTTTTCTTCTTGTGGGGTATGAACTGGACTTCCTAAAAATTGTTCTCTTGATTCATCCGTAACAATATTAGTAAACTCGCTATATTTTGATCTTTCATCAGATGAAATCTTTCTCGCTTTTTCATCGCGAAAAGTATCATAGCGAGTATCAACATCTCCCGTTTCCACAACTTTAACTTCAGGGACAAAAACGTCAACTACTTTTCTTCCCCAAATAGGAGATACTGGTTTAGTTGGCTTAAATTTGGTATCGGTTCTTAATCCTGCAATTTTAACAATTTGAGGAATAACAAAGATTGATTTTTTACTTTCATATTTATTACTTGGTTCTTTTTTTCTTCTTTGCATTTTCTTCTTCCTCCTCAGTTTCAATATATTCTTCTAATTCTTCCATTGAAAGTTCTGGATCCACTGGACTTTCAAAAATTTGTTTACTATATATCTTATAAGTTTCTTCACCAACAATTTGAATACTATTTAATGATATTTTTCGTAAAATAATTTTAATAGCTTGATCAACTGTACCTTTCTTTATCCAATAAAATGGATTAACTACTTTTAAAGCTTGCATCATTTTACCTAATTTAGCTCCAGCGGCTGTTTTATAAATTTTAGATTCGGTTATCTTTTGACCAGTATTTTTAATTTCTAAAATTTTCTTAATTGTCATTCCGCGGAATAATTTTAAGATTTTAGAACTTAATAATTCATCAATTCGGTTACTAATATAACGAACTAAGACTAATGATTCATCAATAGTTAATTCTTGAAGTGGTTTTTTACTTGTTGGGTTAAATTTACTAGCAATATTATGGGCTAGTTCATTACTAATATCATAAACATTTTTAATAGTTGATTGTTTTTTCTCTTTTTCTAATATTTTAAATCTATTTTTGGAATCTCCAATTAACCAGTAAATTTCATTGATATCAACATCTGATTCTTCAACTTTTTTACTTTTCATCTCTTTATTCATACCCTTTAATACCGCAAGCAGGTATAAAAGGAATAAAAGGAAAAATCCCATAATAATCCCTGAGAAAAAAGCGATAATGGTTGGAAGTTTTAAATGGTCAACAATATTAAATAAAATTAGCATACATTTACCCCTTTATAATATTATAACATAGATTATAATATTTGACACATTAGGAAATAATGGGTAAAAATCTATAAAAACAATATAATTTGCATTTTCAATATTTATTATGAGATAATACTCTATGAGGTGTTTTATGAAATATTACTTCTTTTTTGATTTGGATGGTTCTTTATTAGATAGACGCGGCAATTTATCAAAAAGAACGATTGAATATGTAAATTATCTAACTGGTAAAGGTCATGAGGTTATTATTACTACTGGTAGACCTTTTGTGGGAGCGATTAATTTTTATCATGAACTGAATTTAAAAGGACCGCTAATTACTGATAACGGAGCCTATATTTCTAATCCAAGTGATCCTAACTTTAAAGAAATAAAATTAAATATGACCTTAGAAGATTCTCATAAACTCTTTAGATTAGTAAAGCATATTACAATTTCAGCCCTATATAATGTTGATGAAAAAGTATATATTTATAATTATGATGAACGATTAAGTTGGTTATTTCATGTCACTAAAAAGGAAGATATCGTCTTATGCGATTTTGATCAAGTAAATGCGGCACCTACAGGAATTATCTTTACTTTATTAGATGAACACCAAACGTATTTTGAAACTATCATTACTAAACATTTCAAAAAAATTACTTACCGCTTGTGGGGAACTAAAGATGGCATTTCATTATATGAGGTATACGTCATTGAAAACACTAAAGGTAATGCGATTAATATGATTATTGATATGTTTCGAGTTAACCGTGATTTTACAATCGCATTTGGTGATGACTTAAATGATTTTGATATGTTACAAACTGTTGGTCATGGTGTCTCAATGTTAAATGCGAGAAATGGATTAGAATCAGCTACTAAATATCAAACTTATTTAACTAATCAAGATGATGGTATTGTTGATTATTTAGAGAAAGTATTTAATTTTTAAATTAAGATTCATAAGAAAAAAACCTAAGAAAAGGTCTTAATTAAGAGCTTCTTAGGTTTTTTATTTTTCATTTTAAAATAAAGCGTTCTTCTTCAATAATGATTCTAGCGGTTTCACTTAATGAATATTTTGAATTGTCTAAGATGTATTTAGGATCAATTTTAGCATTATCAAAACGACCTAATTCTTGCTCTAAATCTAAGCGTGTTTGACCATCAGTTGGTCTAGTTTGATTACGTAGTTGTAATGTTTTTAATCCCGCAGTCAAATACACTACTTTAACTTCTTCTTGATCTAAACCAGCAACTAATTCATCAATTTCTTCTGGTAGAACTGAGTGTGAAAATACAACGTCTACTCCATTTTTTAAGAAGTTTTGAATAATTGATTTTGCGTTTTTTAAGAAAAAGTCATTAATGTTTCCACCTACTAATTGAAACCTTAAAATGTCATCGCCATCAACGATCGCAGTTTTTTCAGTTAAATGATGTCCTAAAATTCTTGAAACTGTTGTTTTACCAACTGAGGCTGGACCGGAAATGATAAAAAGTCTTTTAATATCCATAATATCCTCCTTTTTATTTTTTAATTGGTTTTAAATGCCAAATGTCTCGATTATAATCTAAAATAGTGCGGTCAGCTGAGAAGAATCCTGACATTGCCGTATTGTGAATTGACATTTGATACCATCTCTTCTCATCTTTATATAAATTATTAATATTGTCTTGAGCCACTAACCAGTTGTTTAAATCTTTTAATACGAAGTATTTATCTTTATAAATTAATGATTCTTTAATTTCTTTAAACTCATCAAATGGCACATCAAAGAATCCATTGGTTAATTGATCTAATACTTCTTTTATCACAAGATCATTTTCATAAATTTCAATTGGACGATAACGTTCTGGATTTCTCTCTAACGCTGTTACAACATCAGCTGTTAAGCCAAATAGTTGCATGTTATTGTCACCAACTAATTCATTAATTTCAACGTTAGCGCCGTCAAGAGTCCCTAAAGTAATCGCTCCGTTCATCATGAATTTCATATTTCCAGTTCCTGATGCCTCTTTTGATGCCGTTGAGATTTGTTCCGAGACATCAGCTGCTGGCATAATCTTTTCAGCATATGATACGTTATAATCTTCAACAAACACTACTTTTAATAGTTCATTTGTTTCCGGATCATTATTCACTTTATCAGAAATGGTATTAATTAATTTAATAACTTTTTTAGCATAATAATATGTTGGAGCGGCTTTGGCACCAAAGATAAATGAATGCGGATGATAGTTAGCCTTAAATTCAGGATCTGACTTTAATCTATTGTAAATAGCCATAATGCCTAGTGCTTTCATTAACTGGCGTTTATATTCGTGTAATCTTTTAACTTGAATATCAAAGATTGATGTCGGATCTAACTTAATTTGTTGGTTATTGAAAATGATATTAGCCAGTTCTGTTTTTCTAGCTAATTTCATTTCTTTATAACGTTTTTGAATCTTAGGATCGTTTTCATATTTTAACAATCCTTTTAATTTTGTAGTATCAGAAACCCAATCATCACCAATAGTATCTGATAAAATACTAACTAATTCAGGGTTAATATGATAGCACCAACGACGGTGAGTAATACCGTTAGTTTTATTGTTTAATTTATTTGGATAATGCAAGTGGAAGTCTTTAAAGACAATGTCTTTTAAGATTTCTGTATGTAATTTGGCAACACCATTAACTGAAAACGAACCGATAATTGCTAAGTTAGCCATTCGAATAACGTTATCTTTGATAACGCGTAGTGAAGGGATAAACTTAGAATCTTTACCATATTGTTTCACAAGTGATTCAACAAAGCGACGATCAATTTCTTCGGTAATTGTATAAATTCTTGGCAGTAATTGTTTGAAAATATTAATTGGCCATACTTCTAAAGCTTCATATAAAATTGTATGGTTAGTATAAGCACAAATCTTAGTTGTAATTTCCCACGCTTCATCCCATTCTAGTTGTTCTTCGTCAACTAAAATTCTCATTAACTCAGGAATAATTAAAGTCGGATGTGTATCATTAATTTGAAAGACAACAAAGTCAGCTAAATTTCTAACAGTACCATGGTTTTCTTTATGTTTTTTAATAATTGAATTAATTCCCGCTGATGAGAAAAAATATTGCTGTTTTAATCTTAAGATTTTACCAGCTACTGTATCATCATTTGGATATAACATTTCCGAAATTTCTCTAACCTTACGATAATAATCATGAGTTACATACGAAAAGTTCATATCTGATGGTTCAGCGTTCCACATTCTTAATGTATTTACAACACCATTTTTATCCCCAATAATTGGCATATCATATGGGACAGCTTTAACGTATTCCGCATTTAAATGTCTCACATCAAGTGATCCATCAGGTTTTAAACCAATATCAATATGTCCATAAAACGGAACGTTTACTGCTTCTTCTTGGCGTCTAATTTCCCAAATGTAGCGGTCTTTTAACCACACGTCTGGTGATTCAACTTGATATCCATTTTGGATAATTTGTTTGAAAAATCCATAACGATAGCGAATCGTTTGTCCCATTACTGGTAATCCTAGTGATGCCGATGAATCAAGGAAACAAGCAGCAAGTCTACCTAATCCCCCATTACCTAACCCAGCATCAGCTTCGCGGTGCTCAACGTCATCTAAGTCAATCCCTAAATCGTTAAACGCTGCCTTTACAACATGATAAACACCATAGTTTTGTAAGTTGTTGGTAATCATTCTTCCCATTAAAAATTCCATCGAAAAATAATGAGCTACTTTATGTTTTTTCTTTTTAATTACTTCATTTGTTGCGTACCATGCAGGACCAATCTCCTCCATTAACATCTCACCTAAAACCATATATTGTTGATAAGGTGTAGACTTCTCGAAAGGAATGGCATACTTTTTAATAATGTTTTCTTTAAATAATTGAGTAAATACTTCTTTATTTTGAAAGTTTGTCATTTTTATCCCTCTTCTTTCCTTTGTATTTTAATATCAGCCCAGTTAATGGACCTAGTGTTACTTTAATATGTTGTCTAAATTTGTGACGCGGATCATTTATCGTCTCTAATGGTAACCCATTATATTGGTTACTTCCGTAATATTCTTCTTTATCACTATTTAAAATCTCCTCATATACTCCTTCCATCGGAACTCCGACTTCGTAGTGATGATATACATTTGGAGTTAAATTCAAAATTATAACTGAATGTTCATTTTTTCCCCATCTAATATATGAGTAGATACTTTGTCTTGTGTTATCAGCATCAATCCACTCAAATGTTTTTGGATCATGATCGTATTTATGAAATTCTTGATGATAATGATAAACTTGACCAAGATCTTTGAAAAACCGATTAAAACGATTATGAGCTGGAAAATCAAGTAAATTCCAGTCTAATTCACGATTAACGTTCCATTCAGCGAAATGAGCAAACTCTTGACCCATAAATAATAATTTTTTCCCTGGATGGGTCATCCATAAAGTTAGTAGAGCCCGATAATTAGCGAATTTTTGGAAATAATCTCCTGGCATTTTCGTTAACATCGAACCTTTCCCGTGAACAACTTCATCGTGTGAGTACGGAAGAATAAACTGTTCAGAAAACGCATAAGTAGTTCCAAACGTAATATTATGGTGATGCCACTTACGATATATTGGATCTTTTTTGAAATAGTTTAAGGTATCATTCATAAAGCCCATATTCCATTTATAGTTAAATCCAACACCGCCAGCATCAACTGGCTTAGTAACATCAGGATGAGCACTTGAGTCTTCGGCCATAAATAAGAGTCTATCATCTAAACCAAATAAGTGATGTGACAATTGTTTTAGAAAATCAATTGCTGGTTTGTTTTCTCCGTGTTCTGGGTTTCCGTGATGATGATATAAGTTTGAGACTGCATCAATTCTAAATCCATCAATATGGAAATATTTCACCCAAAATGATAAGGCCGATAACATAAAACTCTTTGTTGGCCCTTTAGAAAAATCTAAATTAGCCGTTCCCCAAACGATATTTTCTCTTTGAAAATCATCTTCAATTTCATAAAGCGGTGTGCCATCAAAGAAATATAGTCCGTGTTCATCACGATTAATATGACCTAATACCCAGTCAATTAAAACTCCGATACCCGCTTGATGTAATCGATCAATTAAATACATTAAATCTTTAGGAACACCATAGCGTGAGGTTGCGGCAAAAAATCCAGTTCCTTGATAGCCCCATGAATCATCTAGTGGATGTTCATAAACTGGTAGGAACTCAACATGGGTGAAGTTGTTGTCTTTTAGATAACGAATTAAATCTTCAACTAATTCATTATACTTAATAAACTGCCCGTATTTTCTTTTCCATGATCCAAGATGCATTTCATAAATTAAGACTGGCTTATCATATGGTTTTGGTTTAGTATACATCCAAACATCATCATGCCATTCATAGCCTTCAATATCATAAACTTTAGAGGCATTTGCTGGTCTTACTTCGCTAAAATAAGCATATGGATCCGCTTTATATAAAACTCTTCCATCTTGAGTATATACTTCATATTTGTAGGTATTCCACTCTAAATTTTCTGGAATTTCAATTGACCATACTCCGTATGGGTCAATTTTGGTAAGTTCATGTTTCCACCCTTCAAAGTTGTTATATGAACAAATTAGTTTAACGGCTTTCGCGTTTGGTGCATAAACTGTAAATCTCGTAGCGATAATCTTACCTTTTTTATCTCTAATTAAATGGGAACCAAATAAACGATAAGCGTCAGCTAATTTACCTTGATCAAAAAAATATAAATCTTCTTTTGATGGGTACCATTTCATTAATATCCTTCCTCTACTTTCTTAATATTTTCTAAACGATAACCTTTACGTAAAAGTTTATGTCTAATCTCAATTTTAATTTCATAATCACTTTTGTTAAGTGATTTAGAACGAAGTAATAGTTTTTGATAATCTTTTTTTAAATTATCAAATTCATCATAACTCACTTCATCTAATAAATTTGATAACAATTCGTTAATTAATGAAAGATTAAATCCTTTCATATAATATTTTCTAGTTAATTTTTGTTTGTGGTTATAAATTGATGAAGAAATTTTTAGCAAATCTTTTTCTAGTAATTCTTGAAGTATTTCCGCTTCATCAATTTCGCTAACTAATTCTTTAACTATTCGGTAATTAACACCATCTTCTAGTAGTTTGTTTTCTAGTTTTAGTGGTCCAAATGAATACATCTTTAAATTAATATAATTTTTCGCATATTCATAATCATCTAAATATTTTAATTCAGTTAATCGCTTGATTACTTTTTTTAAAGTAATTTGGTCAATTCCTTTAGTTTCTAAATAGTTTTCTAACATTTTCTGTGATTGCATCTTAGAAAGACGTTTTAACGCTAGTTTATAGTAAAAGTAATAATTATTTTCTGAAATTATTTCTTTTACTAAAAGATTTTCATCTTCATAATATAATTTAAATTTTTGGACAACTTCTATTTCTAATTTAATTTTCTTTTCATCATTAACTAAATAATAATTGTCCTTTTCTTTTAGTAACTTCATGCTAGTAACGCTTGAATTTGATTATCATATGTATGATCTTCAAGTTTATTAATATAATCGGTATACATCGCCTGACTAGTTTTTAAATTATAGATTCCACTTTGATATAGTCCTTTATCTTGTTGGAATTGTTTGATGGCATCTCTAGTGGCAATATCCATATAACCATCTTCTCTTAAATTTAAAAGCGGATAGCATAAATTTAAATATTTTTGGGCTGAAGCTAATCCCATATTAACTTCATCTACATTAACATCTTTGGTATAAAACGGAATATCTAATAATAGTATTCCTTCTGGTAAGATTTCAGTAACCGGAATTGGATTTGTTTCATTATCCATTACTAAACCTTCACCATAAAACCAATACCCTTCTGTATATTTAAGTGATAAAATTAATTGTTCAGAAACTGGAATGTTAGCTGTTTTTTGATATACATTTTTCCCAAATGTTTTCGTACCAAATACTTCATAGCCGCCAAAATAGTGTAAAGCCGCCGCTAACATTTCTGAAGCTGATGCCGTCTCTCCATTTACTAAAACCTTAATGTTGTATGGTTTCTTTTCCGCTAAGCCGCCACCATAATAATATATTTTACCTGACTTTTCAGCTTTAATCCCAATGACTTTTTCATGATTTGAAGTAATAAATAACTTCATAATTGGAACGATAGTTGTTAAATAACCACCTGGATTATCTCTTAAATCGATAATTAAGGTTTGATTTGGAGTTAATCTTGCTTCAAGTATATTTAAGTGTTCCTCAAAAACTAATGCCGTTTTGTCTTCAAATTGATGAATTTTAATATATCCATAGGTTGCGGTAGTATCATCTTTATTACTGGTAACGGTTGGTCTTGGAAATCTTTCGTATGTAACTTGAATAACACGAGTATAGTCATCTAATCCTTTAACAATTAAAACTCTTTGTTGACCAGCTATCCCTTTTACATATTGAACAGCTTCTGTTTGCGGCATTTTTTGATCAGCAAAGATAATATCTCTGCCTTGAACACGAGCACCAATAATTTTATCGCCTGGATAAATAAAAGCTTTTTCGGCTGGAGAATTTCTCATAACTGATTGAATCTTCATCGCATAATCTTCATAAATAAATGATACACCTAAACCTTCAAAATGTTCCTCATCATAATCAGTAATATTTGAATTGGATAAACCTGGTGATACAGCAAGTAAACTAACTTGGGTATAAGGATCACCTAATGATTCAACTAAACTAGTTAGTTGGTAATAAAAAGCTTCTTCTTTATTAATTTCTTTATAGTAGTTTTCTTCTAAAAACTTATATAAATCAGCGTACGCTTTTTGTTCTAGCGTTTGTGTAGAGTCATTATCACGAGAACCATTATTAATTATAAGTCTTGGAGCTAATAATGGATCAATACAACCCGCTAAACCTAAAGCTAATGATAATATGAATACGACTAAAAAGATTGATTTCGCAATCCTTTTGATTATTCCTTTTTTATTATAATTTTGATTTTCCATCATTATTCCTCCGGTATTTCAAATCCATAACCAACTACTTCTCTTGTTTCGACAATAAAAGTAAAGGCTTTGGGATCATGTCTTAAGACATAATCTTTTAAATCAAATGTTTGGTTACGGGCGATTGTACAAATAATTAACGAACGTTCTTTATCCGTATATCCACCAGTAACTCTAACCTTAGTTAACCCACGATCTAAATCATTAATAATCGCATTTTTAACTTTTTCTTCATATGCTGGACTAGTAATGATAAAGGCGGTAAATCCTGAACGACCATTAAAGATAATTTTATCAACAACTAATCCAATTAAGAATACTGAAAGTACTCCGTATAAAACAACTTCAACATTGAATGCTAGCAATCCTAAGATGACAATAATACCGTCAGTTAAATATATCGCTACTGAATAAGGCACTTTTAAATATTTATTAATAATCTTTTGAACAATATCCATCCCACCGGTTGTCGTATTATTATTAAATACCATCCCTAATCCCAGCCCAACTATAAGTGCCCCAAATAAAGCAGCGACTAATAATTGTGAAGTAGCAGTATTATCTGGAAATCCTCTAAAAATTAAATTAGTTGGAACATTAGTTATTTCAAGAATAAAGATAATTGTTGGGTATAAAATGGTAGGATACAAAATTCTAAGAATAAATTTTTTACCTAAAGTAAAATACGCTAAAATTAAAAGTCCGATATTAAATCCATAAACAAGGTAGCTAATTTTTAACCACTCTTTGTTAATAATTTTATTTAAAACAATACTTAAACCACCAACTCCACCGGAGTTAATATTTAATGGAATAAAGAAAAAATAAAATCCAATTGTCATAATAATGACCCCGATAGTAATTTCAATGTATTGTTTTAATTGAAATTTAGTTTTAGGTTTCATCTTAGGCATAGCTTACCTCCATTTTAAATAAGCATTGATAAAGTTATCGAGTTTTCCATCCATTACATCGTCAATTTGACTAGTTTCTTCATTAGTCCTTAAGTCTTTAACCATTTGATAAGGATGGAATACATACGAGCGAATTTGAGAACCCCAACCAATTGATTTTTGTTCTCCCTTTAACTTCATTAATTCTTCTTCTTTTTTCTCGATTTCAATTTGTAATAACTTAGAAGCTAATACTTTCATCGCCTGTTCTCGGTTTTGAATTTGGCTACGTTCATTTTGACATGTAACAACAATCTTGGTTGGAAGGTGAGTAATCCTAACAGCGGAATCAGTTGTGTTTACTGATTGTCCGCCAGCACCGCCTGAACGATACACGTCAACTTTAATATCTTCTTCTTTAATATCCACTTCAACATCATCATCAACTTCAGGTACGACTTCAACGGAAGCAAATGACGTGTGACGTTTTTTATTAGCGTCAAATGGTGAGATTCTAACAAGTCTGTGAATTCCAATTTCCGCTTTTAGATATCCATAAGCAAACTGACCAGAAATCATAATGGTAACTGATTTAATTCCAGCTTCATCACCAGCTTGATGGTCTAAAATTTCAGTTTTATAATTCATTCTTGAAGCATATCTTAAATACATTCTTTCAAGCATCTCTGCCCAGTCTTGAGCTTCAGTACCACCGGCACCAGCTTGAATTGTTAAGATACAATTATTATTGTCATAAGGTTCAGAAAGTAAAGTTTGAATTGAAAAATCTTCAATTAATTCCGTAAATGAATTAAGTTCAGTCATTAATATTTCCCATTCTTCAGTATCACGTTCTGATATTTCAAACCATTCATTAAGATTTTTTAAATCTTTTGATAATTTTTTGAATGTATTAAGATTACTTTCAAGTTCGGCAATTCTTTTAGTAACTTTTTTAGCATTATTTTGGTCATTCCAAAAATTAGGATCTAACATTTGTTGGTTAAGCTCCTTAAGTTCAATTTCTAATGCATCAATATCTAACGCGTTAGCTAAATCATCGACTCTTTCTTCATATTCAGTTAATAATCTTGATACTTCAAATCTTTCCATATTTTAATGCCAAGGTTTACGTTTGCCACGAACTTTTCTAGTTCGAGGGCGATTCCTTGTAACTTCCTCTCCTTGATTTGTTGAAGTGTTTTTAACAACTTGTTCTCTTTGGACATTATACTCAATGGTTGCTCTTAAAACATATCTAGCGGTATCTTCAGTCATACCTCGAACCATTTCTTCAAACATCGCTCTTCCTTCTTGTTGATAAACAATTAGTGGGTTAGTTTGACTATATGCTTGTAAACCAACTGCTTGTCTTAATTCACTCATTGAGTCAATGTGTCTCATCCAATATGTGTCAATTACTCTTAATAAGACAACTTTCAAAAACTCATTAAATAATTGTGGTGGAACTGTCTCTTTTTTACGAGTCACTTCTAATTTAGCTTTTTCTAAAAGATAATCGGATAATTCCGCCATATCACTAAATTGACTGACTTCTTCTAAAGTAATCGTTCCTTGTCTAAATAAGTTACCATCATAGTGTTTAACTACCGCTTCATGATTAATTGGTTGATGACGATCACCGGTAATAAACATCGGGATTGATTGAGTAACGGCACGTTTAATCATTTCGATTGCGTGATCTTCAATTGAATCAGTAATTAAAATAAAACGGCGTTCTTCATAAATAATTTCCCTTTGTTGACGCATAACATCATCGTATTTTAAAACTGATTTTCTAGTGTCATAGTTCATACCTTCAATTCTCTTTTGGGCGTTATGAACGAATCTAGCAAACATTTTTGATGTTAATGGCTCATCAGGATCACCTTGTAATCTAGCAATCATTGCCATTTGGTTTCTAAATCTTTCGCCACCGAATCTCATTAATAACTCATCATCAGCTGATAAGTAAAATCTTGAATAGCCTGGGTCCCCTTGACGTCCACTACGACCGCGTAACTGGTTATCAATTCTTCTTGATTCATGACGCTCACTACCAATTACCGCAAGTCCACCAAGTTCAACTACACCTTCACCTAATTTAATGTCAGTACCACGACCAGCCATGTTAGTGGCGATCGTAACGGCACCTTTTTGACCGGCATTTAAAACAATTTCCGCTTCACGAGCGTGGTTTTTCGCGTTTAACACTTCGTGTTTAATTCTTTCTTCTCTTAGTAGTCTTGAAAGTAATTCCGATGTTTCAACTGCAATCGTACCAATTAGAATCGGTTGACCTTTAGCGTGACGTTCTTTAACTTCTTTAATTAAAGCACGATATTTCGCATCAGCTGTCGCAAATAACATATCAACTGCATCTTCACGAATAACAGGAGCGTTAGTTGGAATTTCAACAACGTTCATATTATAAATTTCTCTAAATTCTTCTTCCTCAGTTTTAGCAGTACCAGTCATACCAGAAAGTTTGGCATACATTCTAAAGAAGTTTTGGTAGGTAATGGTCGCTACCGTAATTGTTTCTTTTTTAATTTCAACATTTTCTTTCGCTTCTAAGGCTTGATGCAATCCTTCAGAAAACTGTCTACCTTTTAATATACGACCAGTAAATTGGTCAACAATTAAAACTTCACCATCTTGAACAACATATTCTTTATCTCTAAACATCAACTTATTAGCTCTTAAAGCGTTATTAATATGGTGTAAAAGTGAGACGTTTTTAAGATCATATAAGTTTTCAATTCTAAAAATTTGTTCAGCTCTTTCAATTCCTTTTGGCAAAAGCTCAATCGTTTTCGCTTCAATATCAATTTCATATTCATCTTCTCTAACTGATTTAGCAAATCTATCAGCCGATTGATATAAGTTTTTAGTGTCACGAGCACCACCTGAAATAATTAATGGAGTTCTCGCTTCATCAATTAAAATCGAGTCAACTTCGTCGATAATCGCAAATCTTAATCCCCGATGTTGTACCATATCATTTCGATGAACTACCATGTGATCACGTAAATAGTCAAATCCTAATTCGCTATTTGTTGAATATAAAATATCACAGTTATAGGCATCGCGTTTTTGACTTGGTGTTAATTCCCTAATATTTAAACCAACAGTTAGTCCTAAAAAACGGAATAAATCGCCGATTTCTCCGTCTGATTCTCTTCGAGCTAAGTATTCGTTAACTGTAACGATATGAACCGCTTCGCCGCTTAAAGCATTTAAATATGCTGGCATAACCGCGGTTAAAGTTTTACCTTCACCAGTTTTCATTTCCGCAATGTTACCATGATGGATAACATAAGCCCCTTGAATTTGAACAAAATAAGGTTCAAGTCCAGTCACTCTAATTGATGCTTCTCTAACTAAAGCGAATGCTTCAACTAGTAAATCATCTAATGTTTCACCGTCACTATAACGTTTTCTAAACTCATTAGTTAAGACCTTAAAGTCCTCATCTTTTAATGATTTATAAACCTCATGTTGCTCAACAACTTTTTGCGCAACTTTTGCTGATTCCTTTAAGACTTTCCTTGATGGGTCAAATAATTTTTTAAACATATTGTATCACGCCCTAACACCTTATATTTTACTATATTTATATAGTATTAGCAAGAAATTGCGGTTTCAAGCGGTACCAAAATGATATATTTTATGTTGCGTTTTATTATATTTAATTAGAGTTTTTGCAATTTTTTGAAAAACAAACCTTATTTTTCTTTTGAAAAATAAAAAAATCTACTAAGAAATATAAGTAGTAAACATCAATTTCTTAATAGATTTAATAATTTAAACTATTTTAATAAGTTTTTAAATACTTCGACACTATCTAATTTTTCCCAGCTAAAGTCTCTTCCAAAATGACCATAAGCGGCAGTTTCTTTATATACTGGCCCCTCTAATTTTAGTTGATCAATGAAACCTCTTGGTGATAAATCAAAATTATCCCAAATAGCTTTAGTAATAATATCATCATCAACCAGTCCAGTTCCAAATGTGTCAACATATAAACTAACTGGATAAGCAATTCCAATCGCGAATCCTAATTGAATTTCACAACGTGAAGCAATTTTTGATGCAACAATATTTTTAGCAAGATATCTAGCAATGTAAGCTCCCGAACGATCAACTTTTGATGAATCTTTACCACTCATTGCCCCGCCACCATGTCTGGCATAACCACCATATGTATCAACGATTAACTTTCGACCAGTTAATCCAGCATCGCCTTCTGGTCCGCCAGTAACAAATCTTCCTGTTGGATTAATATGATATTTAGTGTTTTTATCAACTAAATGTTTTGGAATAACATAATCAATTACTTCTCGTTTTACATCTTCTCTAACATCATCAATTAAATAGTGTTCACGATGTTGGGTTGATAAGACAATTGTATCAACTCTAGTAATCTTGCCTTTTTTATCATATTCAACTGTGACTTGGGTTTTTCCATCTGGTCCTAAATCTGGTAAGATTTTATTTTTTCTTACTTCACTTAGTCTTTTAGCAAGTTTGTTGGCAAGAGTAATCGCTAGCGGCATATACTCTTTAGTTTCATTACATGCATAGCCAAAAACAATTCCTTGATCACCCGCGCCTTGAAGCTCTGATCCATTTCCATCAACACCTAGGGCAATATCTTGTGATTGTTTGTCGATTTTTACTAAAAATTCAACATCATCAGCGTTATACCCTAATGCTTTATCAGTATATCCAATTCTTCTAATCGCTTCTTTGGCAACTTCTATATAATTAACATCAGCCCTACTTTTAACCTCGCCATAAATAAAACAAAAATTAGTCGTCACTGAAACTTCAACTGCGACTCTCGCTTTTGGATCTTTGGTTAAAATGGCATCTAAAATACTGTCAGCAATAATATCTGATACTTTATCTGGATGTCCCTCTGTAACTGATTCACTTGAAAAATATCTCATAAATTATCTCTCCTTTTATGTAAATTAATTAATGGCATAAAAAAATGACGCCAGGAAAAGCGTCAAATTAACTTTTCCTTATTGTTGGGATAACCCCCTCGTCTTAAGCACCTAATTTAATAGGTTGCTACTACCATAACGGTGACTAGCCTAGGTAGTTCTTAATAAGTATGTGTATTATATAATATTTTTCGTAAGTTTACAAGTGATATAACTTATTTAAAATTATCATAGATATTAGCGAACTCTTGATTAAATGAAAGGAATCTATGAAATAGGTTTTCATCAAAGAAAACGACAAATTCTGATTCAAAAATTTTCATCACATTTAAGTGAGTCAATGGTCTTTTATAAGATTCAACCGCACGCATTGTGTAGTATAAATCGGCAAGTAAAATGATTTGTGATTCAAATTCTTGTTGCATTTTATTCATATCATAAACAAATGTTTGCGATAAAATTCCCTCAGTTTTACTTCTAGCAATATCTTCACATTTTTGGGCTAATTGAATTCTTTTAGAAATTGTCGCGGCAAGTTCAGTTTTTTCTCTTAAGGCAGCATACCCTCTAACTAAACTTTTATCGGAAATATCTTCAATCTCAGCATGTCTTAAATGAACTAGAGCATATTCTTTTAAATCATCTAGTTGAGCAGTTGATAATCCATTTAATTCACCTAATCGGTGAGCTAGAGTATAAACTTGACGAGCTCTTCTTTCATTGAAAAATGCTTTTGAAGAAGATAAGACTACTTTAAATAAGTCAGAAGATATCGCTTTAAAATCAGACTCAACTTCTTGACGTCTAATTTTTTCACTCAATCGTTCTTTTTGCATATATTGACCAATTGAAACATTAGCGTACAAGACTACGATATAGATAACAAAGATGATACTCCGTAATCCAATATCTACAAACATAAGTTTCATTGGCTCGCCACCAGCATTAATAATTGTAATCGAATTATGAGTGACAAAAAAGTGTAAGATGGTTAAAATAGAAAATAGAACTAACGCTCCATTTAACAAAGCTTTTTTGTCTTGATAAAGCGCTACTACAGTGATTACATAAAAGAATAAAATATAAGCAAATGTTTCTAATCCATCAACATTATGAACTTTTAAATAAAACAATGTCGCAGAAATAAATAAGTAGGCAATTGCAAAATACATCGCAATTTGCTGCTTAGAAAGTGTATCATGTTCTCCTTTATTAATTAATTTAGAAAGGAAAAAGTTAATCACTAATGTCAGTGGGAATGTCGCGATGGTGACAACCCAGTTAAAGATTTTATCGCTAGGATCAGTTGAAACAATTGATACTACTAACATTAAAAGAGAGTAGAAAATGTTTGAGATAAAAACGATGTTTTTAATAACGATATTTCTTCTCTTTAAAACTGCAACTTCATCAGTAATATCAATTCCTTCTTCAAATCCAAAGAAACGTGAAAAAAGGGATTTCCCAAAGTTGGCTAAATTAAATTTTGCTCTCTCTTTTTTACGTTTCAA
>ENA-UPXM01000586-UPXM01000586.1-activated-sludge-metagenome-genome-assembly--contig:-NODE-586-length-52003-cov-9.553496_pt1 | contig 52003 bp, 57 predicted proteins | sample MGYA00238178_ERZ772708 | MGnify/ENA primary metagenome ERZ772708 (study PRJEB29002, sample SAMN05720212) | activated sludge metagenome | isolation source: anaerobic digester from wastewater...
AAATAGGAGAATATATGGCTCGTTCAATTAAAAAAGGACCTTTCGTTGATGATCATTTGATGAAAAAAATATTTGTTCTAAACGAAGAAAATAAAAAGTCTGTCGTCAAGACATGGTCACGAAGATCAACTATAACACCAGATTTTATTGGTCATACCCTTGCAGTACATAATGGCAAGAAGTTTGTGCCCGTTTATGTAACAGAAAATATGGTAGGTCATAAATTAGGTGAATTTTCTCCTACTCGCACTTATCGTGGACATAAAGAGAAGAAGAAAAAGGTTGGAAGATAAGGAGTTGATGAATGGAAGACATTAAAAAAACAGAATCAATCGCTAAGTTAAACAATCATCGCTGTTCAGCTCGTAAGGCAAGGTTAGTACTTGATATGATCCGCGGCAAAAGCGTTAATGAAGCTAAAAAAATCCTTCTCTTCTCAAGTAAGAGAGTATCTGAAAGTATTGGTAAATTACTTAATTCTGCCGTTGCAAATGTAACTCAGAAAAATGGTAAGATTGAAATCGATAAAATGATTGTAAATAAAGCATTTGCAGATGAAGGCGCAACAATGAAAAGATTTCGCCCTAGAGCTCAAGGCCGTGCAACTGTAATAAGAAAAAGATCATGCCACATTACTATCGGCATTGCAGAGAAAGAATAGGGGGAACCTTTGGGACAAAAAATTAATCCTAATTTATTTCGCCTTGGTATCAACAAAACACACCAATCTGTCTGGTATAGCGAAGGCAAAGAATATATTCAGAACTTACATGAAGATTTGAAAATAAAGAAATATATTAAGAACCGTTTAAAAGGTGCAATGACATCAAATGTTGTAATCGCTCGTAAAACCAACTCAATAAATATTGATATCCATACAGCAAGACCTGGTCAAGTAATCGGTAGAAAAGGTGAAGCTATTGATGCATTGAGAGCAGAAATTACTCATATGATAAACAAAAACCGTGAAACACCCATTACGGTGTTCATTAATATTAATGAAATTAAAAAAACATGGCTCGACGCAAGATTAGTGGGCGAAGAAGTCGCTCGCCAATTGCAAGAACGTGTGTCGTTCCGTAGAGCAATGAAACAAGCTATTAGAAACTCACTTAAAGATGGTGCTCTTGGCATCAAAATCCAATGCTCAGGCCGTCTTGGTGGAGCTGAAATGGCTCGTACAGAACGTTATCAACAAGGTAGAACCCCATTACAAACTTTGCGTGCAGATATTGATTACGCTATCGTAGAATCCCTTACTACTTACGGTATAATCGGAATTAAAGTCTGGATATACAAGGGTGATATCTTGAGCAAGGAGATTTAATAATGTTAGCACCAAAAAAAGTTAGATATAGAAAACAAATGAAGGGCCGTAGAGCAGGCTTAGCTTACACAGGATGCAATGTAAGCTTTGGAGACTTTGGCTTAATCGCTACAGAAGCTGGCTGGATTAATAGCCGTCAGATTGAAGCTGCCCGTGTTGCTATAACAAGACATATGAAACGTGTCGGTCGCGTTTGGATCAGAATATTCCCTGATAAACCTGTTACTTCAAAACCTGCTGAGACTCGTATGGGTAAAGGTAAAGGCGCTCCAGATCACTGGGTAGCAGTTGTAAAACCTGGTAGAGTTTTATTTGAACTTGAAGGCGTGAGCAATGAAGTTGCTCGTGAAGCAATGCGTCTTGCAAGCCATAAATTGCCTGTAACAACAAAAGTGATAGCACGCGAGGGAGTAGAACTATGAAAAGCGCAGAATTACGCGATTTAACATTAGAAGATTTGAACAAAAGAATTGAAGACTTAAAAGAAGAACTTTTTAACCTTCGCATTCAAAAAGTACGTAATCGTCTCGAAAACACATCTCGTATCCGCGATGTACGCCGCGATGTTGCTCGTGCTTTAACCGTATTAACCGAAAAAAATAATGCAAGTAAGAGGTCCTAAATGGCTATCGAAAGAAGAGTAAAAAAGATCGGTACCGTAGTTAGCGATAAAATGGATAAAAGCGTCGTTGTGAGAGTTGAAAAACACTTTATGCACCCGCTTTATAAAAAAGTCGTTAGAAAACATAAAAAGTTTATGGCTCACGATGAAACAAACGACTGTCACGATGGTGATATCGTCGAAATTAGAGAATGTGCTCCTCATAGCAGAAATAAACGCTGGGAAATCATTCGCGTTGTTGAAAGATCTAAGTAAGGAGTCTAACCATGATTCAAGTGGAAAGTAGATTAAATATTGCTGATAATTCTGGCGGCAGAAAAGCAATGTGTATAAAAGTTCTTGGTGGTAGTAAAAGAAAATATGCAAGCGTCGGTGATATTATCGTAGTTGCTATTAAATCCGCTACACCAGGCGCTAAAGTTAAAAAAGGCACAGTCGAAAAAGCTGTTATTGTGAGAACTTCCAAAGAAGTTAGAAGAGCTGACGGATCTTATATTCGTTTTCAAGACAATGCAGCAGTCATTATCGACGATCGTATGGAACCAAAAGGTAGCCGTATCTTTGGACCAGTAGCCCGCGAATTAAGAGAAAAACAGTTTACAAAAATTGTTTCTCTTGCACCTGAAGTATTGTAGGAGTCAGAAATGAATAACAGATTAAGAATTCGCAAAGGTGATACAGTCGTTGTCACAACAGGTAAGTATAAAGGTGTTAAAGGAAAAGTTCTTAAGGTTTTTCCTGAAACAAGAAAAATAATCGTTGAACGTGTTAATTTCATTAAGAAAAGCACTCGCCCAACTCAACAAAACCAACAAGGTGGAATCATTGAAAAAGAATCACCTATCCATGTTTCAAATGTAATGCTTTGGAACTCCAAAATCAATGATGTTACAAAAGCTGTTTTTAAAGTTATCGGCGATAAAAGAGTGCGTGTTTGCCATAAAACAGGCGACGAAATTTAATAAGGAGTAATGTATGAACCGCTTAAGAGAAAAATATAAAACAGAAGTAATCCCTACATTACAAAAAACATATAATTATAAAAATGTCAATCAAGTCCCAAAATTTGAAAAAATAGTTGTATCTATGGGTGTTGGTGAAGCTACACAAAATAAAGCACTTTTAGACAATGCCGTAAAAGATATGACACAAATCACTGGACGTAAACCTCTTATCACAAAAGCTAAAAAATCAATTTCTAACTTTAAATTGAGAGAAGGCGTAGCTATCGGCTGTAAAGTGACATTGAGAGGTGAAGTAATGTATGAATTTTTTGACCGACTTGTTTCAATCACTTTACCACGTGTTCGCGACTTTAAGGGTGTTCCTCTAAACTCATTCGACGGAAGAGGTAATTATTCTCTTGGTATCAAAGAACAAACTGTTTTTCCAGAGATTGAATTTGAGAAGATCGATCAAATTAGAGGCTTAAATATTGCTTTAGTAACAACTGCTCATACCGATGAAGAAGCTAGAACGTTTCTCAAACTCATGGGTATGCCTTTTGTTAAAAAAGAAAAAAATGATTAGATAAAGCGAAAAGGAGAGTACCTTGGCTAAAAAATCTTTAGTTGTAAAAGCTCAAAAGAAACCCAAATTTGCGGTTAGAGCTTATAATCGTTGCCAAATCTGTGGTAGAGCAAGAGCTTATATAAGAGACTTTGGCATTTGTCGTTTATGTTTTAGAAACCTCGTTGCAAACGGCGAAATTCCTGGCGTTAGAAGAGCCAGCTGGTAATATTTGGAGGAAATAAATGAATATTAGTGATCCGATAGCTGATGCATTAACAAAAGTACGAAATGCATATCGTGCCGGACATAAACAGGTAACCGTACATCATTGTAAATTGGTTGAATCTGTTATGAAAATTCTGGCAAAAGAAAACTTTATCAATAATTTCGACATCATCGAAAGAGAACCTGAAAGAAAAATTTTCAGAAAACAGATCCTTGTCAATTTACGTTATACAAATGATGGGAAGCCTATTTTAAGAGGGATTGAACGCATAAGTAAACCCGGACGCCGCGTTTATGTTAAAGCTGCGAATGTCCCATCAGTTTATAATAATACAGGATGTGCTATCATATCCACCAGTCAAGGTGTATTTACCGATAGAGACGCTCGTGCTCAAAAAGCAGGCGGCGAATACATTTGTAAGGTTTGGTAGGGGGAAAAATGTCAAGAATCGGTAAATTACCTATTAATATACCTTCTGGTGTAACTGTTCAATTGGACGGTAGAAATGTTAACGTGAAAGGCAAATTAGGTTCATTGTCTTATGGTTTACAAGATGGCATTGATATAAATATAGAAAACAATGTTTTGACAGTAACAAGAGAAAACGATGAAAGAAATGTGAGAGCTTTGCATGGCTTAACAAGATCCTTGGTCTTCAATATGGTTAAGGGAGTTTCTGATGGATATGAAAAAATTCTTCATATCATCGGTACTGGTTATTCTTCCGAAGTAGTCGGTCCATGGCTTAAAATTAACGTTGGGTATTCACATGATGTTCTTTTACAAATACCAAAAGGTATAACTGTAACAGCAGAAGCAGTTCCCCGTGGTAAAGGTGGAAAGCTTTCTATTCAATCTATTGTTACAATTAAAGGATTTCATAAAGAAGATGTCGGCAAATTTACAGCAGAAGTTCGTGCGGTAAGACCACCAGAGAACTATAAAGGTAAAGGCATCCGCTATAGTGATGAAAACGTTACTATTAAAGCAGGAAAATCAGGCGCTAAGTAAACCTTAGTAGAAATCTTGAATGGAGAAAAAATGGAAAAATCAGTAACTTTCTTTAGAGCAAAAGCACGTGAACGTCGTAGAATGGCAATTCGTAAAAAGATTCACGGTACTGCAGAAAGACCAAGACTTGTAGTCTTTCGAAGCTTATCAAATATATATGCACAAATAATTGATGATGTAGAAGGCAAAACATTAGTTGCTATGTCTACAAAGGCAAAAGAAGAAACTTTCACAGGCAAAACAAAGACAGATAAGAGCTTTGAAGTCGGTGAAAAATTAGCTAAAAGAGCATTAGATAAAGGAATTACACAAGTGTGCTTTGATCGCGCAGGATATAAATTCCATGGTCGTGTTAAAGCCCTTGCTGACGGTGCTCGTAAAGCCGGATTAAATTTCTAAGAGGAGGAGAGCTTTGAATCAAATGAATAATTCCGAATCTAATGAATTATTTGAAAAAATAATCGATACTAATCGCGTCGCAAAGGTCGTTAAGGGTGGTAGAAATTTCAGCTTTAATGCTATTGTTGTCGTTGGCGATAAAAAAGGTTCAATAGGTATTGGCATTGGTAAAGCAAATGAAATCACTGATGCTATTCGTAAAGCTAAAGAAAAAGCTGAAAAAAGCATGTTTAGAGTACCTATTGTCCGTGATACAATACCACATGAAATCATTGGTAGATTTGGCGCAAGCAAAATTATGCTAAAACCAGCTTCTGCAGGTACAGGCATTATTGCTGGTGGTACTGCCAGAGCAATTTTTGAAGCTGCAGGTATTACAAATATACTCGCTAAATCTATGGGCTCAAACACTCCTTGTAATGTTGTGAAAGCTACTATCCTGGGTTTAAAAGAACTTAGAACTGTTAGTGAAGCTGCAAGATTACGTGGAAAAACCTTTGCTGAATTAACAGGCACGGAGGAAAAATGAAGCTCAGAGTAACCAAAATCAAAAGTACTATTGGATATAATAAGAGACAAGATCTCGTGATGGAATCTTTAGGCTTAAGAAAAATGAACCAAGTAAAAATCCATGACGATAACCCTTGTATTCGTGGCATGATCAACAAAGTTTCTCACCTTGTAAAGGTTGAAGAGATCAATGAATAATATAAATCCCGGCATTTTAAAATGCCGGGGCATTTAAATAAATGTTTTGAAGGAGACATAATGCTTCATCAGATGGAACGCCCAAATATAAAAAAGAAAACCAAACGCCTTGGTAAAGGTCAAGGTAGTGGTTATGGACACCAGGCAAGTAAAGGGCATAAAGGTACAAAAGCTCGTAGTGGCGGAAAAGTACCAGTAAGCTTTGAAGGCGGTCAAATGCCTTTACAACGTCGTTTGCCAAAGCGTGGTTTTAAAAATATCTTCCGTATCGAATTTAGAATTGTTGATTTAGAACAAATTCAAAATTCAGAAAATAATGTATTCGATATTGAAGTATTTGAAGATACAAAAATGATTAGATCTGAAGGTAAATACAGATTAAGACCAGTTAAGATTTTATCTAACGGTATTGAGAGCTTTAACAAAAAAGTTACCATTAAAGCTAATGCTTTTTCTGAAAAAGCAAAAGAAGCAATAGAAAAACTTGGTGGTACAGCGGAGGTATTGTAGTTGTTAGAAAGTATCAGAAATGTCTTCAAAATCCCGGAATTGAAGAAGAAAATACTTTTCACCGCTTTTATATTAATTCTGTATAGGTTAGGAAGCTTTATTCCTACACCTGGAGTTGATGCCCAAGCCTTGAAAACTTTCTTTAGTGATAAAGGACAAAATTCAATTTTCGGATTATTTGACCTATTCGTCGGGGGAAACTTTGAAAGAGCATCAGTGTTTGCATTAGGTATTATGCCTTATATTACATCATCGATCGTCTTGCAATTATTAGGTAGTATTATACCATATTTCGAAAAACTCAGAAAAGAAGGCGCCGAAGGTCAAAAGAAATTAACACAAATCACACGTTACGGAACTATACTCATTGGTATTTTTAATGCTGTTGGTATAGCAGTCTTTTTACAGAGCATGAACGTAGTCTACAATCCGGGTGTCATGTTTACATTTACTACTGTGATAACAATGGTGACAGGAACTATGGTTATCATGTGGTTAGGTGAACAAATTACAGAAAATGGTATCGGTAATGGAATATCTTTGATTATTTTTGCTGGTATTATCGCAAGATATCCACAAGGATTTATCCAAATGTTCCAAATGGTAAGAACAGGTACTATGCCTATTCTTACTGCCGTAATCGTTCTTGCTGTAATGGTCGCAATCACAGGCGCTGTTATTCTTGTAACAGAAGCTATCAGAAAAATTAACGTTCAATATGCAAAACGCGTAATTGGTAGAAAGATTTATGGTGGACAAAGCACACATATCCCATTGAGAGTGAACTCAGCAGGCGTTATTCCTATCATCTTTGCTCAATCAGTGATTATGTTTCCACGTACATTTGCTACTTTCTTCCCAAACTCAGCAGTGAGCGATTTTATTGGTCGCACACTCTCACCAGGTCATGCAATTTACACTGTTCTTTATATGGGACTGATTATTTTCTTCGCATATTTCTATACAGCAATTGCAATGAATCCTGTTGAAATGGCAGAAAACATGAAGAAGCATGGCGGGTTTATTCCTGGCATTACCCCTGGAAAGAATACAGCGAACTATATCAATAATATCCTCGTGCGTATTACTTTACCAGGAGCAATCTTCTTTGCAATTATCGCAGTTATACCAGAATTTATGATGAAATGGTCAAATATCCCCTTCTATTTTGGTGGCACAGGCTTGATCATTATCGTAGGTGTTGCTCTTGATACATTAAAGCAAATCGAATCTCACCTCGTAATGAGACACTATGATGGCTTTATGAAAAAGGGCAAACTCAGAGGCCGTTCTTCATAGATATTCAATATTTTAAAAGGGAGCAGAATAGATCTGTTCCCTTTTTATATAGCTCTTTAAACAGACAAATAAGCACAATTCTAAAGAACGCTTTTAAGTAAAAAATCGAGTTTTTTAGCAAAAGATCAATTTAGTGCTTGACAAATATAGTTAAAAATGAAACTTTGCATTAAAGATTATAAATATTTATATAATCAGTGTTTAATATAGGAAGGAAAACAAGATTTAATATGTCTAAAGCAGGCGTCATTGAAGTGGAAGGAATTGTAAAAGAAGCATTACCAAACACATCTTATCGAGTTGTATTAGAAAATGGCCACGAAATATTGGCGCATAGCTCTGGCAAGATGAGAATGAATTATATTAGAATACTACCTGGCGATAAGGTTAAAGTTGAGTTGTCCCCGTACGACTTAAATCGCGGCAGAATAACCTATCGTTATAAATAAATGGATTATCCATTTCATATCTTATGATTTGAAGATTAGCGAGAAAGGAATTAGAAATGAAAGTAAAATCTTCAGTAAAACCCATATGTAAAGATTGTCGCATAATCAAGCGCAATGGCATAATAAGAATAATATGCCCCTCAAACCCAAAGCATAAGCAAAGACAAGGCTAATAAGAAGGAGGATGTCAATTGGCACATATAGCAGGTATCGAATTGCCACGCGATAAAAGGGTTATCATTGGTCTTACCTATATTTTTGGAATAGGCAGATCAACATCAGCAAAAATCCTTGCAAAAGCAAATATTAATGAAAATATAAAAGTTAAAGATTTAACTTTAGACCAAGAAAAAATATTACGTGATATTATTCAACATGACGAAGATATTATTGTTGAAGGTACATTGAGAACTCAAGTTACTTTGAATATCAAAAGACTTATGGAAATTGGCTCTTACCGTGGGCTCAGACATAAAAAAGGTTTACCAGTTCGTGGACAACGTACCAAGACCAATGCACGCACCAGAAAAGGTCCTAAACCAGGTGCTTTAAAAAGAACAAAAAAATAGAGGTTTAACATGGCAAAAGCAAAAACAACAAAAGTAAAGAAAAAACGCGTTAGACTCTCTATCGACGAAGGGATGGCTACCGTTCATTCAAGTTTTAATAATACAATTGTCTCTTTAAGTGACTTGGCAGGCAATGTAATCACCTGGTCAAGTGGTGGTAAAATAGGTTATAAAGGCTCAAGAAAATCAACACCTTTTGCAGCACAGCTTGCAGCAGAAGAAGTTGCTAAGACAGCTATTGAAATGGGAATCAAAAAGGTTCGCGTTGTTATTAAAGGACCAGGCGGCGGAAGAGAATCTGCTATTCGTGCTTTAAATGCAGCTGGATTAAGTGTTACTATGATTAAAGACAACACACCAATCCCTCACAATGGTTGTAGACCACCAAAAACAAGAAGAATCTAATGGAGGCAATTTAAAATGGCTAGATATACAGGATCAGTATGTAAACTTTGCCGACGCGAAGGTAGCAAACTCATGCTTAAGGGTGCTCGTTGTATGACATCAAAATGTGCTTTTGAAAGAAGAGCATATGTACCTGGTCAGCATGGTGCACCAAATGCGCGTAAAAAAGTTACCGACTACGGTATTCACTTACGTGAAAAACAAAAAGCACGCAGAATTTATGGTGTGCTCGAAAGACAATTCAAAAAATACTTTGAAATTGCAGATAGAAAAAGCGGTGAAACTGGCGATAACTTGCTCGTTTTACTCGAAAGAAGATTGGATAATGTCGTTTATAGAATGGGTTTTGCACCAAGTAGAAATGCTGCAAGACAAATCATCAGACACGGTCATGTGCAAGTAAACGGACATAAAGTTAATATCCCTTCTTATTTGGTTAATCCAACCAATAATATTGAAATAAAAGAAACAAGCCGTTCAATGGAGCTTATCCAAGATGCAGTACAAAACTCAATGGACTCATCTCATTATGAATGGCTCAGTGTCGATAGAAATAATTATAAAGGTGAATTTCTCTACACGCCTAAAAGAGAGCAGGTAGAAATCGATATCAATGCTAACCTTATTGTAGAATTCTACTCTAAATAAAACAGGAGATATAATATGATGCTACTTGAACCCTTGCAAATGCCAACCAAAATCGAATTTGATAAGGACACTTATTCAGATACTTATGGTAAGTTTGAAATCGGACCATTTGAACCTGGCTATGCTACTACAATTGGCAATACACTTCGTCGTGTTTTATTGTCCTCTATTCAGGGTGCGGCAGCAAGATTCGTGAAAATCGAAGGCTTACATCATGAGTTTACTCCAATACCAGGTTGCGATGCTGATTATGTTGATTTTATCTTAAATCTTAAAAAATTAGTATTAAAATCAGATACTCTCAACGAGGTTAAGCTCACATTAAATCATAAAGGTATTGGTCCTATAACCGCTGGCGAAATTGAAGAAACTGCCGATATTAAAGTAATCAACAAAGATCTCGTCTTATGCAATATGACTGAAGATACTGAGTTGTTTGCTGAAATATGGGTCGGTCAAGGCAGAGGGTATACTCCTGCAGATATGCATAATGTTGATGAAAAATCTGTTGGCGTTATACCTGTAGACTCAATTTATTCTCCAATTACAAAAGTAAATTTTGTTACTGCAAACCAACGTGTTGGCGAAAGAATTGACTTCGATAAATTGATTGTTGAAATTTTTACAAATGGAAGTATTGAACCAAAAGACGCTCTATATCTCTCAGCTAAGCTTCTTAAAGATATTTATGCAACTCTCGTGCTTTTTGAAGAAGAACCTGACTATATTGAAGAAGTTGAAATGGATCCAGAACTTGAAAGACTTGAAAAAGTCCTTGCTATAAATGTCAAGGAACTTGAATTGACTGTTCGTGCTGGAAACTGCTTAGCTGCTGCAAAAATTGAAACAATTGGCGAATTGGTAGCCAAGACAGAACCTGAAATGCTCAAGTATAGAAACTTTGGTAAGAAGTCCCTCGACGAAATTAAAAAGCTCATTACTAATTATGATTTAACGCTCGGGATGGATGTTCCAGGCATTCTCAAACGTATTGAAGATGCCAAAAACCGTATGATTAATATAAAGAAAGGTTAGACCTATGCGACATAAATGTGTTGGTAGAAAATTTGGAAGAGAAGCAGACCATAGAAAAGCAATGCTTAAAAATTTAGTCATCTCTCTATTCCAACATGGACAGATTGAAACTACTCAAGCAAAAGCAAAAGAGATGCGTGGATTAGCTGAAAGAGTTATCACTTATGGTAAAAAAGGAAGCTTGCACCACAAAAGATTGGCTTTCTCAATCGTTCATGATCATGCTTTAGTAAAAAAGATTTTCGAAGAAATTGCACCAAAATATTCAAATAGAAACGGTGGCTATACAAGCGTGATTAAAACAAGAATTAGACGTGGCGACGCCGCTCCAATGGCACTCATTCGCCTTGTTGAAGGTGAAGTTGTTGCTGAAAAAGAAAAAGATAATATCAAAGCTGAAGATCTGAATAAAGAATAAATATAGCTTAAAATATTTATGGGTAGTGATTTTGTAATCGCTACCCTTTTTTTATTTGAAACAAGCGAAATAAATTATTGACTATACATAAAGAGGCTGTTGCATAGTATATAAAATATCTTATGAAAGAATACGCAGACTTATAAATTAAAAACATCACCCTCTATATATATAGGGCTTACAAAATGGTGTTTTTTGAAAACTATTTTTACCTAAATCGGCAGATACCTACTACGAGCGGGTTTAGAGATGATTTTTTTTACAAACAACTATCTTTAGTTGACACAGATTAATTACATTTCATCTCTCAGTTCTCAACTTCTAGTATTCCTCAAATCTGAATACCAGAATGATGCATTAATCAACACCCTCAAAGTGTGTCAAATTACATTGTAAATGCCGAAGAGTGTTGGTTATTACATAAATTTGGTTTATATACTATAAGAGGGGGCTGTTGCATAGTAACCAAAATATCTTATGAAAGAATATGCAGACTTATAAATTAAAAACATCACCCTCTATATATATAGGGCATACAAAATGGTGTTTTTTGAAAACTATTTTTTCCTAAATCGGCAGATACCTACTACGAGCGGGTTTAGAGATGATTTTTTTAACAAACAACTACCTTTAGTTGACACAGATTAATTACATTTCATCTCTCAGTTCTCAACTTCTAGTATTCCTCAAATCTGAATACCAGAATGATGCATTAATCAACACCTTCAAAGTTTGTCAAATTACTTTGTAAACACCGAAGAGTGTAGGTTATTACATAAATTTGGTTTATATACTATAAGAGGGTGTTGATTTTTGTTAATATAAAAAGCGAAATAAAAAAGAGGGTAATCTCACATATTGAAATTACCCTTTAATAATCAATGATTACTTAATTTTAGTTACAGTTTAGACAAATACTTATTGATCTTATATGCCACAAGAGCACCATCGCCGACAGCAGTGGCAACTTGTCTGAGCTCTTTCACTATTACATCGCCTGCAGCAAAGACACCAGGTATATCTGTTTGTAGTGAGCAGTCTGTTTTGATATAGCCTTTTTCAAGTTCGAGTTTGCCTTCAACGAGCTTGGTATTTGGTGTTGTGCCGACAAAGATAAACATGCCATCAGCTTCAATAGTTTCGGTATGTTTGTTACTTGAATCTTCAATTTTGAATTTTTTATTGTTCATATCACTGAAGTCAATTTCCTTAACACTACTATTGAGCATGACTTTGATTTTGGTTTCTTCTTGGAGCTTTTCGAGGGCAGGTGCGGCAGCCATGAGTTTTTCACCACTGTGGATAATGATTACTTCTTTGGCATATTTTGCTAAGAAGATTGCCTCTTTGACAGCGGTGTTTCCGCCACCTATAACTAATACCTTTTTGTTTGGATATAATGGTCCGTCGCATGTAGCGCAATAACTTATTCCTCTGCCAGTAAATTCACTTTCATGCTTGATACCAAGTTTGCCACTTGAAGTGCCAGTGGTAATGAGAATTGCTTTTGCCTTGTAAATATCATCGCCAACGGTCACCTCTTTGATTTCTTTTTGTAGATCAAGCGAGTCAACAAAGGCGTTGAGTGTCTTCAGCCCGAATTTCTTAGCTTGTTCTTCCATGTCTTGTGCGAGCTTTTGTCCTAAAACAGGTTCAGCAAAGCCAGGGTAATTCTCAATTGTTTCCATGCCAGTTAATTGCCCCCCAGAGATAAAAGACTTTTCTATCATTAATACATTTAATTTATAACGTGCAGCGTAAAGACCAGCGGTTAGACCAGCTGGTCCGCCCCCCACGATAATCAAATCAAATGTTTGTGCTTTATCTATCTCTTGGGCAAGATTTAGATTTAATTCAAACATTTAGCACCTCCAACTTATAATGATGCTTTGATTTTATCAATTAAATATTCTTCAGGTGCAGCACCTTCAAGGAACTCTGTTTCATTGACAACGGTGCGTGGTACACCTTGAACATTATATTTTACAGCAAGAGGAGTAAACTCGGACGCCTCAACCATATCAGCGGTGATATAATCACTAAAATACGCCATTTGATGAGCCATGATGACAGCAGGTGGGCAGTATGGGCAGGTAGGGGTGACAAAAACTTGTAGGTGCACAGGTTTTTTGATATTGTTTAAGAAGTCTTGTGTTGCTTGTTTGAGTTGGTGAGCACCTGTGGAAACGAGTGTGATAGCTGAGATTAAAGACGTGAACTCGTACCCTGAGGGTATACCAAAAAAGCGGATGCCTCTGTCTTTTTCGTCCATTACAACTAATGCTGGGATTTTTGTAATATTATACTGGTCAGCAATTTCTTTATCTCTTTGGAATTCATAGACTTCAAGTTTGATTTTATCGCTTGTTGCAGCAACTTCTTGTATTAGGTTGTGAGTATCTTTGCAAAAATTACATTCAATTTCTTGAGTGAAAAGCTTTAAGTTAACTTCTTTGTTTAAACCTTTAAAAACATCCTTCAACTGACTAACAATTTTTTCATCCAATAGTGACATAATGTCCTCCATAATCTTTTATTGATAGTATAAAGAAGTATGGAGAAAAAGCAAATTATATTTTAAAAAAGCTATATTTAAAGTGTATTAAATATAGCTTATTTGTTTGTATTTAAGACGGTTAGATTATTTGAAATAAATAAGGTATGTTCCAATAATAATTATTACACTGAGTGCAATATTAATTATTCTATTAATCATGATTTGTTTGTGCAAGTTATCAAGTTCAATATTTATTTCTTTATGTTTTTTTTCAAGCCTAACAATCAGGTTTTCAATGACAGAGAGCTTTTCAGCTGTTTTGTCAAAGTCTTTAATCTTTTTATCGTGTTCCTTATTCTTTAGCCAAGTCTTAACAAAAGCACTCAATAATGGGATATATTTAATAAGATTCATTCTCATCCTCCATATAATATTAAATCAAATAAAACATAAGTAATTGTTTATGTCAAGTGAAAAAAAGACAATTTGCATATTTTATATAAAAAAGCAGATAATTGTATAGAAACAATTTGTTATAGGGCATCATTATAGGTATTATATTTTCGTTTGAGAATAATATTCTTGACAAATTTAATTTAATAATTATTATGTAAATAATAGTTGTGTGTTTGAACTAAAAATAAGAATGTTTGTACTTTTTAGGGAAAACAGTATAGGCAAAATTAGCTAAGCTAATTGTCCTAATAAGCAGAATAGGAGGTCTTTGTATGTTGGAAAGTTTTGTTACGAGTCCATATATCACACCAGAACGCATAGAGATAGCAATAAAATTTGCCTTAACACTAATAGTTGGATTCCCATTAATCAAAATACTAACTAAAGTCGTCGTTAGAATGCTCAGTAAGCATCTAACTGCACAGAGCGAGATGATATTTCGACGTATTGTATGGTACACTTTATTAGTGTTTTTACTGGTTACCGCATTAAATCAGTTAGGTTTTAAGCTTTCAGCTTTACTTGGTGCCGCTGGTATTTTTGGTGTTGCTATTGGTTTTGCATCACAAACGAGCTTTTCAAACCTGATAAGTGGCTTATTTATGATAACAGAAAAGTCATTTTTAGTAGGAGATACAATTCAAATAGGCAATACTGTTGGTGTTGTATTATCGATTGATTTATTATCTGTTAAATTGCGCACCTTTGACAATAGTTTTATTCGTATACCAAATGAGAATTTAATAAAATCAGAACTGATAAATATAAGTAGATATCCAATCAAAAGATCTGACTTTGAAATCGGGATTTCGGGGAAAACAGATATGCAAAAAGCTCAAGATATCGCCAGAGAAGTTATAAGCCAAAATACACTTGCTTTGAAAGATCCTGCTCCTTTTGTTGCAATTTCAAAATTTACAGAGAGTGCAGTTATTCTCAAAATAGGGGTTTGGGCTTCAAAAGAGAATATTTATGCATGTAGCGCAAAAATTAAGATTGAGCTTTATGAGAGATTTAAACAAGAAAATATTGTAGTACCAATTCCTCCCCGGGTTTATACCTTGACCGATAATGATAGAAAATTTTTCTCTCAGATTATTAATACAACCAATAACCTTAAATAGTATTTACATGGAGATATATAATGCCCAAAACAATTAACGAAATACAAAGCGTTTTAGCTAAAATTGATAATTTACCAACATTGCCCGTTGTCGCATCAGAGCTCTTAAGAATAATTGGCACGTCAAGTACCTCCATGAGCCAAATAAGCGAATTGATGAATAATGACCAATCAATTACAGCAAGGGTCCTCAAGATAGCAAATTCTGCATATTATAGTATAAGAAACCGCGTTGACACCCTGAGAACCGCCCTTGTGATATTGGGAATTAATGAAATCAGCAATATCGTCGTTGGCGTATCTTTAATCAAAGTCTTTGATAGCGATGATGAAAAGCTATTCGATTATCAAGCTTTTTGGAAACATTCAATCTATACTGCACATTTAGCAAGATGGCTATCAAGAAAGTTGGCAATACCATTTCATGGTGAAGAATTTACCGCTGGCTTATTGCATGATATTGGAAAGATAATTCTTGATCAATATTTTCATAATGAGTTTGTTAGTATACGAAAATATATGGAGCTTTTTCCTCAAGATCAAGAGTATGAAATTGAACAAAAGATATTGGGCGCAACCCATATGGAGCTCGGTTATTGGCTCGCTGATCAATGGAAGATACCTACACATATACAATCTGCAATTCAATTTCATCATAGACCAGAAAAGGCAACTGAGAACATTGAACTATGCTGCCTGATTAATATAGTGAATACTATTTCAAACTACTATGTCAACCCCATTAGACATGAAAGAATCTATCGTGAAATACCATCTTCTTTTTCATGGGGTAAGTTAAATAAACAAAAAAAACTTGATTTTGCTGATTTAGAAAGAGAAATTGAAGAAGAAATAGAGAAGGCAAACTCATTTGTTGAACAAATGAATTAGAGAAGGATATGAAATATCAACATTTATTTGGTCCAGTTTTATCAAGACGACTTGGTTTGTCGCTTGGCGTAGATTTAGTCCCATATAAAGTCTGCTCTTATGACTGTGTCTATTGTGAAGCTGGCAGTACAAACAATTTAACAAATGTGAGAAGCGAATATGTAAATACAGAAGATATTTTGACTGAGCTTGATCATTATTTGCCATCACAACCCAAACTCGATTATATTACATTTTCAGGGGCAGGAGAACCAACGCTTCATAAAGATATTGCCAAAATAGCAAAACATATCAAGGAAAAATACCCACAGTACCCACTTGCTCTTATCACTAATAGTAGTCTTGTTTTTGATGATCAAATGCGTGAAGATATGAAGGATGTAGATTTATTACTTCCATCTTTAGATGCTGTGTCTGAAGAAGTTTTTAAAAAGATAAACCGCCCATATAATGCTCTTAAAGCATCTGAAATTGTAGAAGGATTGGTAAAGTTTAAACAGTCTTTTAAAGGGCAAATGCATTTAGAAATATTTATAATTGAAGGTGTAAATGATACAGAATCTGAGCTAAAACTTTTAAAAGAGGCATGCACCCGTATTCAACCAGATAAAATTCAAATTAATACACTCGATAGACCAGGAACAGAAGAGTGGGTCGTAGCCAGCTCAAGAGAAAACCTTGAACGAATAAAAGAGTATTTTAAACCACTTCCTGCTGAGATAATTGCTAAAATTAAAGTTACAAAAGAAGCACCCGCACAGATCCATACAGAACTCGAAGATATAGTTAATCTTATAAAAAGACGCCCATGCACACAAGATGAAATTATTAGGGTGATGAACCTTCATATAAATACTGTGTCAAAATACCTAAGATTCTTAATAGAAAACAGTTATATCTTAGAAAAAAAAGAAAAAAGAGGAATCTTTTATCAAATTAAAAACCTCGAGGAGGACGAATGAGGAAGTTACAAATAATCAGTATTGTCGCTGCACTTTTACTTTGTGCATCATTATTAAGTGCTCAAGAGAGCATGAGTGGATCTGTAATTATCGGTGCAACTACAATCAACAACACAAACTACCAGCAAATTGGCTTTAGAGCAGATATTCCTATATGGAAGCTCGGGCTTGGACTTGATATTCAACTCTATATCGATGACCAAGGAAATGTGCGTGAAGAGGATTGGGATGAATTTCAAGATTATTTAGACAAAATCTACTATGTGCGCTGGGGTCATAAAGGCGATCCTTTTTATGTTAAGGTAGGTGGACTGGAAAATGCCTCTCTTGGTTATGGCATTATTTTGAATAATTATTCAAATATGGTGCAATATCCAACTTACAAGAGAATCGGTATGGAAAGTTCTCTAAAAATAGGAGACATTGGTGCAGAACTTTTTGTCAATAACTTCAAAGAAGCTTTAGCCGATAAACCTGGTATGGTTTTAGGCGCTCGAGCTACTTACGATTTGCCCTTTAAACTTGTAGCAGGTGCATCATTTGCCAGCGATTTTAATGAATATAATGGCTTATTCGACACTGATGGCGATGGCTATCCAGATGCTATCGACGCTTATCCAAATGATAAGAGATTTGTTACTGATATTGATAAGTGGAGATATAATTTGCAGGGAGCTACAGATATTGAAAATACGATCGCTGTCTTGATTGCTAATGATATCATTGATGGCACAGAAAGAGATAGCCTAAAAAAATATGGCGATATGAACTCGACAGCAACAGTGGTTGGTGTTGATTTAGGTTTGCCATTGATTCAAGGCGACTTGGTAGAGCTTGATATTTATACACAGGCTGCACAGATAATTGATCATGGTTTTGGCTTTACCTTGCCAGGTATTAGATTTAAATTAGGACCTGTGACCACCTATGCTGAATATCGCCATGCAAATGAAGAATTCCTTTTTGGTTATTTTAACCATACTTATGAAATTGAAAGAGCACGTACCTTTGGTAAAGATGTTATAACCAAGAAAGAGCTATTAAAATCTGTTGAAGCTATGAATGGTTACTATGCTGGTATGAATGCAAACCTCTTCGACTGGGCATATTTCTTTATAGGATATCAGGACTTGAAAGGTGATAATATAAATGCGAAATCTCTAAATGGCGAGTTTGGAATAACAGCAGTCCCAAAATTGTCTATTGCTAAAGCATACTATGCGCAGAATAATGTTCATGATTTTACTGAATGGAAAACACCAAGCACAATCATGGGGTATGTCGTTGGTTATGAGATCTCCTCTGGAGTTTCAATGAATTTTGACACACGCTTCACTTTTGAAGATAAAGATGGCAATGGTAAGATTAATGGAGATAACGAGACTAATAAGTCTATCAGTATTTATACTGAAATAAGGTTCTAAAAAATGAAAAACACATATTTTGATAATGGAGCAACAAGTTTCCCCAAGCCAAAAGAGCTTGGGGAGGCTATGCTAAATTTTGTGAATAATATTGGGAGAAACTACGGCAGAACATATGGTGAGCTAAATCTAAATGTCGCCAAAACTGTGTTTGAAACACGCCAGCTAATTGCTGATTTGCTTCATGTAGACAGTGGAGATAATGTATTTTTTACTCTAAATGCTACCTCTGCAATCAATACAATCTTGCACTCTTTTCTTAGAGAAGGTGACCATGTTGTAATCTCTCATTTGGAGCATCATGCAGTGACCAGATGCTTGTGGCATTTAATTGAGACAAAAGGCATCAATGTAGAATTTTTAAATTCTCATGAAGATGGCACTCTTGATGTGGAGAGAATGAAAGAGCAAGTCAGAGATGACACACGATTGATGATCATTAATCACCAAAGCAATGTAAATGGGTTGATGCAAGATATAGGCGATGTGCGTAAGGCTTTCCCTCATACAAAAATAATGCTGGATGTAGCTCAATCAGCTGGGCAAAATGAGATACTTGGTAAAGAATGGGATATAGATTTTATCGCTTTTACTGCTCATAAAAGCCTTTATGGTCCTATGGGTATAGGTGGCTTTTACGCAAAAGACCCTGACCTAATTGAGCCATTTGTTTATGGAGGAACGGGAAGCCTTTCTTCTCAGTATGAAATGCCAGAAATATATCCTGACCGTTTTGAAGCTGGTACACAGAATATGATAGCTATATATGGGTTGAATGCAAGCTTAAAACATCACCCCAAAAAGAGTTTTTCAATGAAACGCTTTATCAAACTCTTGGACGATTTATCTCACTCAGATAAATTTAAAATGCTGAGAGCAAAGAATCCAGAAAAGCAGGGCTATCTTTTTTCATTAGTCCACAATACAATCGACCATGCAGATCTTGCACAAATGTTGTTTGATAAATACCAGATAGAGTGTAGAGTTGGACTTTTCTGTGCGCCTTTAGCACATCAGTTTTTAGGAACAGACGAGACAGGGGCTATCCGTTTTTCAATTTCAAGCTTCCATACCGATGAAGATTTAGACTATCTATATGAGGCTATTACAAAAACTTTTTAGCTTTAGCCTTTCTTGTAAGCATCAAGTACAAGATTTACTGCAGCAGTAGGAGGTAGTTTGCCAGATAAGATCTCTCTGGTAATTGTCGGTAAACTATCTTTTACTGCTTTATTGTTAAAGAACTCATTGATAATGTATTCTTCCAACATAAAGTGAAGCCACTCAATCATTTGGTTTTGCCTTCTTTCTGTAAAGACACCACTCTCTTGAGTTATTGACTCAAACTTTTTGATGACATTCCAAATATTATCTATACCTGTCTTTTCTTTTGCTGAGCAGGTGAAAGCATTGGTTTTCCAGCCTGTTGTTGACTCTGCAAGATAGTGAAGTGCCATATTGTATTCGGCAGCAGCAGCTTTGGCTTTGATAATATTATCACCATCAGCTTTATTGACAAGAATCGCATCAGCGATCTCAATAACGCCTTTCTTGATGCCTTGCAATTCATCACCAGCACCTGAAATTAACACTAATAAAAAGAAATCGACCATTGAACGTACGCTTATCTCATTTTGCCCAACACCCACTGTTTCTACAAGTATTACATCATAACCAGCGGCTTCGCAGAGTAGAATCGTCTCTCGTGTTTTGCGATTTACACCGCCAAGTGCACCAGATGAGGGAGAAGGGCGTATAAAAGAGTCTTCGCTTTTGGAAAGCTCTTCCATGCGGGTTTTATCACCTAATATGCTACCTTTTGAGATCGTGCTGCTGGGATCAATAGCGAGCACGGCAACCTTAAAACCTTGAGAAATGAGATATAAACCAAAAGACTCAATAAATGTGCTTTTACCAGCTCCAGGAACACCCGTGATGCCGATTCTAATTGATTTGCCTGTATGTGGTAAGACTCTTTTAATTATCTCTTGAGCCATCTCGATATGCTGCATAGAATTGCTTTCTACAAGGGTTATTGCTCGAGCAAATATTGTTCTATTATGTGTCAAGATTCCATCGACATAGTCATCTATATCAAGCTTCTTGGCTTTTGTTATGGGTATATGTTTTTTGTTTGTAGTATGTTTATCTGTCTTTTCTATTCCTGCTGATATTGTAGAAGCGAACTCACTTCCTGAGTCTTTGGGTGCCCATTCTGGTTTTTTCGTTTCTTTCATTTTTACCTCAATCAAGGTTTATTGTAAATTGAAATAACTTACATTTTCAAAATAATATTTGCTGTTTAAATGTCAACAAAAATGCTGAATTGCGCTATCTTTTTTTAGTTAAAGATGATAAAAAGAAGGCATTGATTAATGCATAATTCAGGTTTACAGACTTGAAGAATTCTGAAAGCTGAGAACAGAGAAATGAAGTCTAATTGATTTGAGTCAACTAAGGGTAGTTGTTGGTCAAAAAAATCCTTAAACTCGCACGTCGCAGGTTTCTGCAGAATTAGGTAAAAATGATTTTCGAAATAGCCCATTTTGTGAGCACTAATATATTGAGGGTGATGTTTAATCTTCAAATTGCAAATTTAACTATCATCATTACTAAAAGAAAACAAGTATTTTTTTATACCTTATAAATTCATAATAAATGTCCAATACACTCCCTTTAGATTCCTATAAGAATCTCTTTACTTCTCCAAGATAGCAAAGGGAATGTAAAGGGAGTCACATAGGTATATATTAGAAAAATAGACATATACAAGTCTGAGCAGAGAATGAATAAAAAGAGGGAGAAAACAGGTTTTATAACAGGCATTTTTGTGTTTTATTGTATCCTCTTAATAAGGAAATGAGGAGAATTTCAAGATGTAATTTTTACATTTTGTTTTAACTTTTTTGCAACGCACATATAGATGGTGATGTTTAAATTTATGTTTTGCTTTATTCTTTATAAGATATTTAGATTATTATATAAAAAAAAGGTGGCGATTAAGCCACCTTAGGGGAGTTCATATAGAGGAGGTATATGAGTTATTTATGGGTTTCTTTTTGTAGCTCTTCAACAAGAGCAGGGATGAGTTGATTTACATCAGCAACAATACCCAAGTCAGCGTTGTCAAAGATAGGTGCTCCAGGGTTTTTATTGATAGCGATAATTAAATCAGATTCTTCCATACCAGCAATATGTTGAATTGCGCCTGAGATGCCACAAGCAAAATAGACATCTGGACGTACTGTTTTTCCAGTTTGTCCGACTTGTGATGGCTGATCTATCCATCCTGCATCGACAACTGCTCTTGAACCTGAAACTAAGCCTCCAAGCTCTTTTGCGAGGGTCTCAAGTTTTGTGATATTTTCTTTACTGCCAATTCCTCTGCCTGCAGAGACGAGGATATTTGCTTCTTCTATGTTTTTCTTTTCTGTCTTTTCGTAAACAGTATCTAAGATTTCAATATTGAGGTCTTCTTTGGTAATATCAGCTCTGACACAATTGATCTTGAGAGGCTTTCTAACGTCAAACTCTTGTTTTTGAAAGACACCAGGTCTGACTGTTGACATCTGTGGGCGGTGATTTGGACAGACAATTGTCGCTAAAATATTACCACCAAAAGCTGGTCGTGTCATTAATAAATTTTGTGTATTTTCTTCGATGTCTAAACTTGTGCAATCTGCTGTTAATCCTGTCTTTAAGCGTGCTGATAATCTTGGTGCTAAATCTCTACCGATAGTTGTTGCACTAATCATAACTATTTCAGGTTTGTTTTCATTAATAAATTTTGTAATAGTTTTAGTATAAGGCTCTGTGCTATAATTTTCTAAGCTATGATCATTTGTCATGAATATATTATCAGCACCGTGTTTTGCTAATATTTTGCCATGTTGTTCATTAAGCCCATTGCCTATGAGCAATACCGATACATTACAGTCAAGTTTTGCAGCCAATTCTTTTGCTTTGCCTAATAATTCAAATGTGCCATTTTGAATATTGCCTTGTCTCTGTTCGCCTATGACAAGAATACCTTTATATGCTTTTAAATCCATTTTCAACTCCTAAATGACAAACTTTTCTTTTAATTTTTCAACTATTAAGCGTGCACCTTCACGAGCATCAACTTCAAATACTTTACCAGCTGTCTTTGCACCTTTAGTCTGAATCTTTTTAACTTGGGTAGGTGATGCCTTTAAGCCAGTCAGTGAAGGGTCCATATCGATATTTTGGATATTCCAACGTTCAACTTGGTTCTCTTTGTAAGCATCGAATATTCTGCCGACAGTCATGTAGCGAGGTTGATTTATTTCTTTTAAGACTGTGATCATGCAAGGCATTTTAATGCGTATATTTTGAGAAAAGTCTTCAAATACTTTTTTGACTTTTAGGCTATTTTCTTCTTTTTCAATACTTGTAACATAAGAAACTTGTGGTAGAGATAAGTGCTCAGCAATTTGTGGTCCGACTTGTGCAGTGTCGCCGTCAATAGCTTGTCTACCGCAAATGATCACATCATAATCTATTTTTTTGATTGCATATGCGAGTGCAATTGAAGTTGCCCAAGTGTCTGAGCCAGCAAAAGCTCTATCGCTTAGTAAAATAGCACGATCAGCCCCCATTGCTAAGCCCTCGATTAAAGCGAGCTCTGCTTGGTCTGGTCCCATGCTCAAGAGTGTAATATGTGCACCATATCTTTCTTTTAAGACAAGCGCTGCTTCAATGCCGCTTTTGTCATCTGGATTAATGATGCTGGGAACGCCTTCACGGATAAGTGTTCCCGTTTTTTGATCTATTCTAACTTCTGTTGTATCAGGTACTTGTTTTATGCATACTATTATTTTCATCTGTCCTCCTATTTTAACATAGCTGCTGAGATAACCATTTTTTGAACCTCTGACGTGCCTTCATAGATCTCAGTAATCTTTGCGTCACGCATCATACGTTCAACAGGGTATTCACGTGTATAGCCATATCCACCAAATAATTGGACAGCCTTTGTGGTTACTTCCATAGCGACTTCTGAGGCAAATAGCTTTGCTTGAGCTGCTTCAACTGAATAAGGTTGTTTATTTTCTTTTAAAAACGCTGCTTTATAGACTAAAAGTCTCGCTGCATCGACCTTTGTTTGCATATCAGCTAATTGGAATTGAGTATTTTGATAAGCTGAAATAGGCTTACCAAATTGTCTTCTATCTTTTACATAATGCACTGTTTCATCGATAGCGCCTTGAGCAATTCCAAGAGCTTGAGCAGCAATACCAATTCTTCCACCATCGAGGGTTTTCATAGCTAGACCAAAGCCTTTGCCTTCTTGCCCTAATAGGTTTTCGAGAGGGACTTTCACATTTTCAAAGATGAGCTCGCATGTTGATGAACCCCTTATACCCATTTTTAATTCATGTTTACCAATACTAAAACCAGGCATACCTTTTTCTAAGATAAAAGCAGAGATGCCTCTCGTGCCAGCCTTTTTGTCGGTCATTGCCATGACGATAAAGATGTCTGCAACTCCTGCATTGGTGATAAAAATCTTTGTGCCATTGATCAAATAATGGTCTTCTCTTTTTTCTGCTATAGTTTGTTGAGCAGATGCATCGGTTCCTGCATTGGGCTCTGTGAGTCCGAAAGCACCGATATGCTCGCCACTATTAAGTTTTGGCAAATACTTTGCTTTTTGTTCTGGTGTTCCAAACTCAAATATCGGAGCTGAGCATAGCGATGTATGCGCAGAGAGTACAACACCTGTCGTACCGCATACTTTTGATAACTCTTCTACTGCCATTGCATAGGTAAGTATATCAGCTCCTTGTCCACCATATTCTTTGGGAAAAGGTATACCCATTATCCCGTATTTACCCATCTTCTGCACAGTTTCATTGGGGAATCTTTCTTCCTCGTCGACCTCTTGTGCAATAGGTTTAACTTCGTTTATACTAAAATCACGAAAGAGCTTTTGCGCTAATTCGTGAGACTTTGTTAATCTAAAATCCATTATCTCCCCTTTTTCAAAACTAAATATTAAGCTATTTCTTTTACTTTATTAAATCTTTGTTTATCTTTTGGTACAACACATGTGCCAACTGCCTTACAAACTATTACAGGCTCATCAAGTAATTCAGCAGCAGATTCTCCATCTTCTGGGCGTGGGCAAATGACTTTTTTGGCTTCAAATATCATTTTTCTTGAGGTATTGCCAGACTTTGTTATTTCGCCAGTTACTTCGATAAAATCACCAGCATAAACAGGAGCTAAAAATTCACACAATTCATAACCAGCAAATAAACCTTCATCACCATCGTTACGGATTAATAACTCTGTTGCCACATCGCCAAATAGCTGTAGCATTTTTGCGCCATCAACTAAATTTCCTGCATAATGTGCATCAGCTTGGCTCATTCTAATTCTTATCATTGCTTTACTCATCTCACATTCTCCTTTTTTATGTTTTTCATTTTACTATAATATATAACAAGTCCAATGCCAATTTTAAATGAAGCTCAAAACACTTGAAATATAGAGAGATATAAGAATAGTTGTGTTTTTGAATCTGAACGATAATAGTCATTACCTGTTCGTAATTGCACAATAGTGTGTTATTGAACATCTTAACAAGAGTTGCCTTATTTTGCTTTTCTTGATAAAAAATCTAACTATTGATTAAACATTTTGTAAATAATATAATAAAAATATTGAGTTAGCTCATTTTGAAATCAAATGCTAAACCTCATAAACACTTGAAAAATTGATATTTTTAAAAAAAGATTAAAAAAGCGCTTGACATATAAGTAATATAAAAAAAAGATACAAAGTAAACAATATTACTAATTAAAGGAGAAACAAAATGACTAAAGCTGATTTAGTTAAACGCGTTGCACAAGATACAGGGATGTTACGTAGAGAAGTTGCTCAAATCGTTGACTCATTCTTAATCACTGTCAAAGAAGTATTAAAAGATGGAGAACACATAGAGATTCGTGGATTTGGTACATTCGATACAAAAATGAGAAAACCACGCATGGGAAGAAATCCTAAAACTGAAGAAAAAGTACCAGTACCAGCAAGAAGAGTCCCTACCTTTAAGTATTCAAGAGGATTTAAAGTAGAAATATTAAACTGCAATAACAAAAAGTAATTAGGGGGGTCAAATGCCTTGCGGAAAAAAAAGAAAACGCCATAAAATCGCAACTCATAAGAGAAAAAAAAGACTGAGAAAAAATCGTCATAAGAAAAAATAAAATGACTTTTAAGCTGACTCTCAAAGGGTCAGCTTTTTTTATAGAAAACTCTTGACCTATTGATCTAATGTGTTAAACTAGTTTTAGAATATATGTATAAGAGGTAAATATGAAGATATTTCTAACAGGAGCAGCAGGGTTTATAGGCTTTCACCTTTCTCTTCTCTTGCTTGAAAAAGGCTATGAAATTATTGGCTTAGATAATGTGAATGATTATTATGATACAAACTTAAAAGAAGATAGGATCAAAATACTTAATAAAATAGAGCGCTTTAGATTTTATCGAGAAGATTTAAAAAACTACCAAGAACTCTCTGAGATATTCAAAAAAGAACAACCAGAAATAGTGATAAATCTCGCAGCCCAAGCAGGTATACGCTATTCTGTCACCAATCCTTTTGCTTATGTGGACTCAAACCTCGTTGGCTTTGTAAATATTCTTGAACTATGCCGTCATTTTAAAATAAAACATTTACTCTTTGCTTCATCGAGCTCTGTGTATGGTGGCAATAAAGAAACGCCTTTTTCCTCAAATCACAATGTCGATCACCCTATAAGTCTTTACGCAGCAACAAAGAAGTCAAATGAGCTGATGGCTCATACATACAGCCATTTATATGGCATTCCCGTTACAGGCTTGCGCTTTTTTACTGTTTATGGGGCATGGGGGAGACCTGACATGGCGTACTTTTCTTTTACAAAAGATATCTTTGCTGGCAAGACAATTAAAGTGTTTAATTATGGAAAGCTGCAGAGAGATTTTACTTATATTGACGATATTACTGAGGGGATAGCAAGATTAATCAATCGTACTCCACAGGCAAATAATTGCTGGGATGAACGTACAGACGGTATAAGCACAAGCTTTGCACCATATAAAATCTACAATATTGGAAATAATCAGCCAGTAGAATTGATGACTTTTATCAAAACACTTGAAGATATTATAGGCATCGAAGCAAAGAAAGAGCTTTGTGAAATGCAGGCTGGTGATGTGTTGACTACTTATGCTGATGTTACTGACTTGCAACAGGATATTGATTTTACACCTAATACGCCACTAAAAAAGGGCTTAACAGAATTTGTTAAATGGTATCGAGATTATTATAATTTGTAAGATTGTGTATAATATTGCTTTGAGATTTGCAAACGAAAATACAAACAAATATGCATTTAGAGGGTTGATTAATGCATAATTTAGGTTAATAATACGGAAAGCAGCGATCTTAGAACTGATAAATAACTGATCTGAGTCAACTAAGGATAGTTGTTGGTAAAAAAAAATCACCTGTAGATCCGCTCGTAGTAGGCATCTGCTGGTTTGGATGAAAATAGTTTTCAAAAAACACCATTTTGTAAGCCCTATATATATAGAGGGTGTTGTTTTTATTTTATGATTCTGTTTTATTCTTTTATAAGATATTTTAGTAATTATGCAACAGCCTCATATAATAAAAAAAAACTTGACTTATTTTAGCCCCATGATAACTTGAATAAAGCTAAGTTTTAAGGATGAATATGAAAGCAATAATTTTATCAGGTGGATTAGGAAGTAGATTAAAACCTTTTACTGAGGTGATACCAAAACCTCTCTTGCCAATTGGCGAAAAGGCAATTCTTGAGATTCAAATAGAGCATTTAAAAAAGCACGGCTTTGAAGAAATAATCTTAGCAACTAATTATAAATCAAGCTATATCGAAAACTTCTTTGGCGATGGTTCTAAGTATGGTGTCAAGCTCAAAATCAGCCAAGAAGAGATAGCCTTAGGTACAGCAGGTCCAGTGAAACTACTTAAAGAAGAGTTGACAGAACCATTTTTAGTGATGAACGGCGATATTCTCACATTGCTTAATTACAAAAAAATGTATGACTTTGCCACCAATAATTCATCTATTTTGACACTCGGAATCAAAGATATCATCACTCCTTTCAGGTTTGGAAATATCTTTACTGAAGGTGATTATGTAGTTGGAATCGAAGAAAAACCGAATATAGAAACCACTATTTTGGCTGGTGTGTATATCTTTAAACCAGAAGTCTTGAACTTTATACCTAGCGGCACATATTATGGCATGGATACACTGATAAAGGACTTGCTGGCAAGCCAAATAAAGATCGCTAAGTATCAGATTTATGAGTACTGGATAGATATTGGGCAAATCGAAGACTATGAAAAAGCGCAAGAGGTTTATAATAATCATTTTAGGCAGGAAATATGAATATATTAGTTACAGGAGCTGATGGCTTTATCGGCTCGCATCTGACTGAGTTATTGTTGGATAAAAGCTATCATGTAAGGGCTTTATCTTATTATAATTCATTTAATTATTGGGGCTGGCTTGAGGGAATTAATCACTCTAATCTTGAGGTGGTTTCAGGCGATATACGTGACCCTTTCTTTTGCAATAAAATCTGCAAAGATATAGATATTGTCTTTCACTTAGCTGCATTGATTGCAATACCTTACTCCTATCATGCACCTGATTCTTATGTCGATACAAATGTCAAAGGCACGCTGAATATTTGTCAGGCAGCCTTGGATAATAAAGTAAAAAAAGTCGTGTCCACTTCTACCAGTGAGGTTTACGGTACAGCTCAGTATGTGCCGATTGACGAAAAGCACCTTCTTCAGGCTCAGTCGCCATACAGCGCCAGCAAGATTGGTGCAGATGCTATAGCATATAGCTTTTATAACAGTTTTGGCTTGCCATTGGTAATTGCACGTCCTTTTAATACTTACGGGCCTCGCCAGTCTGCACGTGCACTTATCCCTTCTGTGATTATTCAAATACTGAGTGGTAAAAAGGTGATTGAATTGGGAGATCTGAGCCCTACGCGTGACTTTAATTATGTGAAAGATATTGCTAATGGTTTTCTTGAACTTGCATTAACTGAAAAGAGTGTGGGTGAGACTGTGAATATCGGCTCCAGTCATGAAATATCAATCTATGATACTGTGCAAAAGATCTGCAAAATAATGGGCAGCAGTGTTGAAATCAAGACTGATAAGCAGAGATTGCGACCTCAAAACTCTGAGGTGTTTAGGCTTTGCTGTGATAATAGTAAGATTAAAGAAATGACGGGTTACACGCCTGCATACACATTGGATATGGGATTAAAAAAGACGATTGAATGGTTTTCTGTGCCTGCTAATCTAAAACAATACAAAGCAGATATCTATAATATTTAAGAAGGTTTTATGTATAAAGTGCCTTTGTTTGACTTAAATTTTGGAGAAGAAGAAGCAAAAGCCGCTTATGATACAATTAAAAGTGGCTGGATCTCGACTGGTGCGAAGTGTCTATCTTTTGAAGAAAGATTCGCTAATATGCTCGAGGCTAAACATGCATTGACCCTTGCTAATTGCACGACAGCTCTGCATCTTGCTATGATATTATGTGGTGTAAAAGCAGGCGATGAAGTGCTTTGTCCTTCTTTGAGCTTTGTTGCCACAGCAAATGTAATTAAATATGTCGGTGCAAAGCCTGTATTCTGCGATATAGCAGGTTTTGACAACTTGACTATCGCAGCCGACGAAATTGAAAAGAAGATAAGCCCCAAAACAAAAGCTATCATTGTTATGCACTTTGGTGGCTTTGCCTGTGAAATGGAGAAGATAGTAGCTATTGCCAAAAAGCACAAGATTATGATAGTGGAAGACGCTTGCCATGCGCCACTCTCTGTTTATCAAGGGAAAAAGCTGGGGACTATCGGCGATATCGGTTGTTTTAGTTTCTTTTCAAATAAGAATATTAGTACGGGCGAAGGCGGTATGTTGATTACCGATAATGAAGAGATATATAAGAGAGCAAAGCTTTTACGCTCACATGGAATGACAACAATGTCCTATCAACGGGCAAGTGGGCATGCAACAGAATATGACGTCATTGATTTAGGCTATAATTACCGTCTGGACGATATTCATGCAGCGATTGGATTGGCTCAGCTCGACAAATTAGAGCAAGATTTACATAAGAGAGTGGCTTTAAGAGAGCGATATATCAGTCATTTAAAAGAGAGTGATAAGATTATCATTCCATTTAAAGACTATCAAGAATTTAGCACAAATTACATTTTCACAGTTGTTTTGAAAGACTCAAATAAAGAGAAAAGAGATCTCATGAGAAGCAAATTAGCAGAAAATGGGATTCAAACAAGTGTGCATTACCCCTCTATTCACCGTTTTTCAATTTATGAGCAAGAGAGGACAAGCTTGCCTCTCACAGAGTATGTGTCAGATAACCTCATTACCCTGCCAATGTATGGAAATCTAAAGATAGAGGCTGTTGACTTTGTTTGTGAGGCTTTTTTGAAGATATTAGGTGAAATATGAAAATAGTGATAGTTGGCGCCTTTCACGAGTTTATCGAGTTGGCAGAAGATAGTGGCTATGAAATATATGGGCTGATTGATAATTTTAAAAAGGGTGAATATCTGGGCTATCCCATTATTTGTGCTGATGATGAAATAGACCAATATGCTCAAGATTTACTGAAATACCCGCTGATAATTAGCCCTGACAAACCTGCAATCAGAGAGAAGCTTTATCACTATTATCAAGCTAAAGGATTTCATTTTGCACAGCTTATTTCTCAAGAGGCAAAGATCTCTAAAAGTGCCACGATTAACGATGGCGTGGTAGTTCAATATGGAGCAAATATCTCATCTATGGCAAATCTTGGTAAATTCGTCAAACTCAATACCAATGCAAATGTCATGCACGACACAGTTCTTGGCGACTTTACTACCATTGCTCCAAATGCCGTTGTGCTCGGTCATGTAAAGATAGGTAAGTCATGCTATATTGGCGCAAATTCGACTATTTTGCCCACAATTAATATTGGTAATAATGCCATTGTCGGTGCTGGCGCTGTTGTGATACGAGATGTTGAAGAAAACTCGACATATGCTGGTGTGCCTGCAAAGAGAATTAAATAATACATGAATGTCTTGCTAATTAGCTCTGGTGAACAGCCTGCCATTAAGGGTTTGTGTACAAAGTTAAATGAATACTATCCCAATGATAGCTTTGAGCATATTAATTATTATAGTAAAAATCCTTACCCTATTTTTGCTAAGATACCTCTGCTCAGATATATTTATCGGCTTTTAATCTTCATGTCATTTAAGGTAAAAATACGCCAATCTGATGTTATTAATATACATTACATTGATTCATACACAGAGCCTCTTATTCGGCTTATTAGATATGTAAAAAGGCATATTCTGATAGTGGTCTCGGTATGGGGGTCTGACTATTTTATCATTCAAAATAAGGCTGTTTCATATAGGAGAAAAACCTTTGCTTTATCAGACCTCATAACCTTTGCCAATACCTCTTATATTAGTGATTTTGCAGTCAGATATGATAACAAATACGATCATAAAGTCAGACAGGTGCGTTTTGGTTTGAAGCAGCTTGAACTGATTAAAGACATCCTATCGGACACAAGCAAAGATGAACTCAAAAATATAAAGCAAATCAGCGCTAAATACTGTATTCTTGCAGGAACAAATGCCCAAGAGAATCAGCAACACGAGCTAATGATAGAACAGTTAAATATGCTGCCAGACGAGATAAAACGCCAAGTATGCTTTATTTTCCCTCTTACTTATGGTAACAATAAAGAGAGAGTCGTGAATCTGCTAAAAGAGAGCAATATCAACTACTTGATTTATGATAATTGGTTGACTGATCAGGAGATAGCCGAGTTGAGGATAATCTGTGACATAACTATTCAGTTACAGACTAATGATCAGTTTTCAGGAGCAATGCAAGAGGCGCTATATGCAGGTAATCAGGTCATTACAGGCGCTTGGCTTGATTATTCTGATTTTATACAAAGAGGTATAGATATTCATTATATCTCTGACTTCCCTGCTCTAGTCGATCAAATATCAGAAGTTTTGGCATTTATTGAGCGTAAAGAAGCAAATAAAAACCCAGACAGAGTTTGGGAATTATCAAGTTGGGAAAAGAATATAATAGCGTGGTATGATATCTATAAAGAATATGTTTAGATGTTCAATACTACTTCAATTCTTTCAGGAGCAACAGTGATATCAAAGCTCATATCTATTTCTTTTGAGCTGCTCTTTACCACATTCTTTATGTCTTCCAATACCTTAGAATCGATACTGTAAGTTTTATCATCACCTCTATTAAAAGTGAGGTAAATCTTTTCGCTGTCGTTTTTATATGTTAAAGTATCTTCTACGCTGGCATAGCTTAGGACAAAAATGACTATTTGATATAATGCATTGAAATATCTTTGTGAATTAACTGGCTTGATAACTTCTTGCAGCTCTTTTTCAACAAACAAGTTATGTTTATACTGCATGTGAGACTTCATGAAAAGGTCAAAGCGATTGATAAATTCTTCAATGTTTGTATCATATGTTTTGTCATTTGTGTCCTTATCAATAAAATAGGCACATGCCTTAAGCATACCTGATAGGGAGTCAATATGTTTAATTAGAGAACCCAGCTCTTTAATATCAGGGTATTTGATTTCCATTAGCTCTATTCTACCTGATAGTCCCATTAGCGGGGTGTTTAGATTATGTATAAATCCTGACATAAGTTTTCCATACTTTGCCCATTTTTCTAATTCAGTGCGTTCTTTATCTTCCATAAATTCTCCTTAACTAATCTGTTATCTCGTTAAAGTGTTGTGAGTTAGAGTTATCATGTTCCTCTTCTATGTTGAGCATTTTGTGATTGTCGAGACTGTAATTTTTCAATGTAATATTTGTGAGTGACTTTAATCTCTTAAGGATTCTATTTATAATTGCAATGCTGTCAAATATGTTTTTAAAAGCATTTTTTTGAACTTCTGATTTGTTTTCTAATTGCAAATCGAGGAGTTCAGCATATCCCTGTATAGCATTTAAAGGCGAGTTGATTTTATCGTTAGCAGTAATTGCAAAAGACGAGACAGTAATGAGTTTCTCATGTTCAATCATTTCTTTCTCTCTTGCCTTTTTTTCTTCTATATTGTGCATAATTGCCAGATCAAGTATTTTCCCCGTGAAATTAATGCTTGTAAAGTGTGTTTCTACATCGATTATCTCTTTACTGCTTGTGATGATTGGGTGTGTGATAATAAATGAGTTCTCTTTATTATCAGTTGCTTGATTAAATTTATCCATAAACCATTGTAGCTTGTCGTCTGGTATAATTCTTAAAAAAGAGAAATTTGTGTTTGTGAGATCAGGATTATCAGCTTTTATCATTTGAAAAAAAGCCTGGTTTGCAAGTTGTAATGTGAAGTTTTGCATGAGAATTATGCCATCATATGCATGCTCGACTATAAATCTAAATTGCTCTTCAGACTGCTTTAATACCTGCATTCTTTGTTTAATCAAGTCTTCAAGGTGTGTTGTGTAAGCTTCCAGTCTGTTATCCAATGAAATACGTTCTGATATATCTTGTAATATGCAGTGAATATATGTCTCACCATCGGCAGATTTAGTAAAATTAGTTGTAAAAATAAATGTTTTAAAAAAGCCTTCAACACTTTTAATAACGATTTCATTTTCACCTTGTTGTGTTGGATCAGGGTTAAGTCTTAATAGTCTCGCTTTGTCTTCAGGGCTAACTAAGCTGCTAATATTTGTGCCGAGGATTGTGTTTGTGTTATATCCAAGAATATTATTAACACTTTTGTTTACATATTTAATTACACCTTTTAAATCCAGTGTGATTGCGATATTGCTTAGCCCATCTAAGACACTTAGATTTTGTGATTCTGCTTGAGAAATAATGCCAAGCAGTTCTTGATTTTTTACAACTAATTCTTTATTCTTATTGATGATCTGGTAAGAATTAACAATGAGATCTTTTTTTATAAAATTATATTTATATAAGAGGAAAACGATTACTAAAAAGATGATGAAAAAGGTTATAGACATGATCAAAAAATAGTTATAATTATCTTTATAAAGATAATTTTCTTCAATAGATCTTTCCCAACTTGAAATAATACATGATATTTGATTTGTATATATCATCTCATTAAGCACTTTACTAATAATCATATAGCTGGTTTTATCTTTATTTTTTAACCATAATTTAGCCTCAATTTCATGATCCAGTTTGTTTACAGCAAATACATCTTCTGTCTTTTTGGTCAATGCATCAAGTTGCGGCATATGAAGATTATCTACTAAGAGAAGCCCATTTTTTTCTTGCTTGAATTTATAATAAGCTAGCTCTATATCCGAAAAAATATACTGATTTTTCTTATGCAGCTGAGGTAAGACGTCCTGCGTAAGCTCTAAGTTATTCATATAGATATTATATGTTTTTTCAAAATCAATATTTGAACTTGAACTATACAAATAAAATTTGACTGTATACAAAGTGGAAGTTGGTATTTCTCTGTACTCTTGATTGTTTGCAAAAGAGCTAACAGCGTCGATATCAAAGACATTATCGCCTTCGAGGGCAAAGATGACTTTTGCATTCAGTTTACGAAACAGTGTTTTGTAAATATCTATATTAATCCCGTCAAATTCACCATCATAATTAATAAACTCATAGGGGTAATTATTATCTGTAACGAGTATTTTAAAGGCTTTTTTATCTTTTAGCAGTTTTTGTTCAACTTCATTTAATTCAAAAGAATAAATGCAAGAGAAAGCAATTAAAAATAGGGTTAATAAATATAATCTTTTAATCATAGTGTCAAGTGTTTGTTGATAATAGACACCAAGTCATGCATTCTAAATGGTTTTTCAAGTATAGCATTTGCTTTGTTATTGTTTGCGATATTTACAGATGTTTCAATATTTACGCCAGTCATCACGATAACTGGAAAATCAGGGGTTGTGTTTTTTATTCTTTGTAAAAGCTCTATGCCGTTCATTTTTGGCATGTTTATATCAGTCAATAGAATATCAGGGTTTTCATTTTTCCAAAGCATATATGCCTCTAATCCATTCTCAGCCTGAATTACTTCAAAATCAAAGTTTTCTAAAAAGTCTTTAATCATATAACGCATGACTTTTTCATCTTCAGCGACAAGTATCTTTTTCATTTTTGCTCCGAGTCTTGTTGTAAGGAAAAGGGGGTGGCAATATTATGCCACCCAAAATATAGCTTTTTATCTTAGCTCTGCTTTAATTGCTTCTGCAAGACGTTTAATTCCTTCGTAGTTTGTTTCTGTTGAGCAGAATGAGAAGTTGAGGCGCATAGTATTTTTGCCTTCACCATCACAGTAGAAAGAAGTTCCACTGACAAATGCTACGTTTTTCTCTATTGCTTTTTTAAACAATTCATTGGTATCCATGTATTCTGGACAAGTTACAAAGAGGAATAATCCGCCTTCAGGCTTTGTCCAAGTGATTTCTTTTGGCATAAATTCTTCGAGTGCTTTCAGCATACCGTCACGTTTTTCGCGATATGAGTCAACTATGCCTTTAATGTTTTTATCAATCAAGCCTTTTTCCATATATCTTGCTGCAATTCTTTGAGTAAATGGAGGTGTGCAAAGGTCTGTAGCTTGTTTTGCCACAACGATTTTGTCGATGATGTCTGGATGAGCAATTACCCAACCGATTCTAAAGCCAGGCGCAAAGATCTTTGAGAATGTGCCAAGGCTAATTACATGTCCTGTATTATCAAGAGAGAAAATAGTTGGTACATGCTCGCCCTCAAAACGAAGCTCACGATATGGGCTATCTTCAAGAATAAGCACATTGTATTTTTTAGCAATTGCTAATATTTCTTCTCTTCTCTTTTGTGGCATAGTGATGCCTGCAGGGTTTTGGAAGTCCGGAATAGTGTAGATAAACTTTGGTGTAATATTCTTTGCTTTTAATTCCACAAGTTTTTTCTCTAATAATTCAGCACTCATCCCTTGATCATCAAGAGGAATGCCGTGCATATCAGCACCATAGCTATTAAATGCGCTTAATCCACCAAGATATGATGGAAGCCCACAAATAACTGCATCGCCACGATTAATAAAAATCTTTGCTACCAAGTCAAGTGCTTGCTGTGATGCTGTAACTATAATTACATTATCGACAGTTATATCAAAACCCTCTTTTTGATACTTTTTAGCAATTTCTTTTCTTAAAAGCATATCACCTTCAGTTGCGCCATATTGAAGCGCAAGAGCAGGTTCTTTTTCCATCATTTCTTGAATAATGTCTTTCAGTTCTTCAACAGGAAATGACTCTGGAGCAGGTAAACCGCCTGCAAATGAAATAACTTCTGGTCTCTGAGTAAGCTTTAAAAGCTCTCTGATCGCTGATCTTTTCATTCCTTTGGAATTAATCGAGAAGATGTCGTTTAAGTTGCTTATCATGGCAACCTCCTTATTTTTATTTATTATGAATTTATATACTTATTTAAAGTTATTATTTCTAATTGTCTTTCAATTTGGTCAATATATTTATAATCGATTTCGATGTCAATCATATATTCATTATTCAATTCATCATAAGCAATATCCAACACTTTTCCGTTTTGATGCAGAAAATTAATCAGGTTTGCATTATCTACAGGTATATGATAAGATACTTTCTTTTTGCGTTTTTTCAAATAATAATTTATCTTTTCATAAAGAGTGTCCATATTGAGTCCTGTTTTGGCTGAAATAAAGACAGAATCTGGATATATTTCTCTCAACTGCTTTTTTAAGAACAGTGAGGTTAAATCATTGCATAGATCCCATTTATTAAAGACCAGCAAGATATTCTTATCGTGAGCTTTGATATCCTTTAAAACTTTATCCACAGAGTCTATTAGCTCGTCTAATCTTGCACTTGAGGCATCAACAACATGAAGGAGTAAATCTGATTCCAGTACTTCATGGAGTGTCGAATAAAAAGATTGTATTAATAGGGGTGGTAGATTGTTTATAAAGCCTATCGTATCTGTGATTAGTATTTGTTCATTGTTTTTATTTTTCACTGCGCGTGTTGTGGCATCAAGTGTGGCAAATAGTTGATCTGCAGCGTATAATTGTGAATTAGTCAGTTTGTTAAAAAGCGTTGACTTTCCTGCATTGGTGTATCCAACCAAGCAAATAGAGAGAACATCATCACGTCTTTTTCTCTTTGTTTGAGTGACTTTTTGTATCTCTTCCAATTTCTTTTTTAGTTTAGATATGCGCGTTTTGATCAATCTTCTGTCTTTTTCTAATTGCTTTTCTCCAGGTCCTCTAACTCCAATCATTCCACCATCAATACGTGAAAAGTGTTCCCACAAATTCTTTAGTTTGGAAAAACTATATTCAAGCTGAGCTACTTCCACTTGAATTTTAGACTCTTTTGTTTGAGCATGTTGAGCAAAGATATCCAAAATCAACTCAGTTCTATCTACAACATTACATTTGCTAATTTTGGTAATATTTCTTGTCTGAGCTGGGGTTAAATTATCATTAAAAATTAAGGTAGTAACTTCTTTTTCTTTAGCTTCTTTTATTATCTCATTGAGTTTACCTTTGCCAATCCAGGTGGCAGGGTTTGCAGTTTCGAGCTCTTGGGTAAAAGAACCCATATACTCTACTTCAGCAGTTTGTGAGAGATGCCTTAATTCTTCCATAGATTCCATGTACTCAGCCTTTTTGAAATTACTTTCATACAAGCCAATCAGAAATGCACGCTCCCGTGTATTTCTTGGTGGTATGACTTGAGATGCTTCATTTTTGCTCTTATTGTGGGTCATAAATCCTTATTTTTTTCAGTTTCTTTCTCCATTCAGTGTAGGCGTTTTTGATTTCCAACAAGAATAATGTTTTCTTGTCATCATTTTCAAAAGTAATGATATCCATTGAGTGTATTTTACCATCTTTAGCTTTAAAGCTCTTGACTGGTAACTCAATTTCAATCTCTCCTTCTTTTCGTAGAACAGTAATTTCATTAATAAAAATCCCTTCACTGAATTGGATTACCGCTCTTGCTTCGACTATACCATAGTTTACGTCTCTGAATTTAATTTCCATAAATATTTGGTCTCTTCTTTCTTTTTCACACTATATGAACAACATTATAATAACTGTCATTAAATGGCAAGTAATATTTTAATTTTTATTATTATTTTTTCCTTTACCTTTTATAAACCACTGAATAATAATTAAATAACAGGTAATGTGAGATAATGTTTGCATAGATAAAATATCTGCAATTTATACTAAGCTGATTAAATTATTAGAATAATTATAATCTTCTGCAATGTTCAAACATTAAATTATCTACTTAAAAAAAATCTGCCCCTCTATATATAGGGCTTACAAAATGATGTTTTTTGAAAACTATTTTCATCTAAAACAGCAGATGCCTTCTACATGCGGGTTAAGAGGCAACTTTTTTTTGCAAGAAACAGTTCAAATTAAAAAAGACTACTATATTATTCAGAACTCAACTTACAGCTAATTTAGTTTTTTCTTAGCAGGCTAAGCATGCAAGTAATGAGGCTAAATTGCTTTATTAAAGCTTTGTATTAATCCTCTTCTGCTCAAAGAATACTCGTAAAATATCTGCACACTCTTCATGCAAAACCCCTGTAACAAGATTCGGCTGATGATTAAAGCGCTGGTCTTTTAATACATTATAAATCGAGCCACAAGCACCACTCTTCATGTCTTTAGCTCCAAAGACTACAGTTCCAACACGTGACAAAATAATCGATCCAGCGCACATCATACACGGCTCGAGGGTGATATAGAGTGTATAATTATACAGATATTTCTCTTTTTTTAAAAGTTCGTCAATCACCAGTTTTTCTGCATGTGCAAGCGGGTTTTGTTGTTGTCGGGTGAGGTTATGAGCAGAAAAGACAAGTTCATCATTTTTCACTGCTATTGCAGCCACTGGAATTTCATCAATCAGCATAGCTTTTTTTGCCTCTTCAAGGGCAAACTTCATCCAGTATTCATGCGTATATTTCATAAAAAACAGCAGTGATTTATATTATTCTTCGTACTCGTCTTCGTACTCTTCATCTTCATATTCATCGTCGTCATCAGTGCCATATGGTCCAATTACTTCAAGATCAGCAGCGTTCACTGTAAAGGCAACAGCTCTTTTCATCGCATCGACCTGCAATACTACTTTTCGCATATTGGTAACACTTTCCACAATACCTTCTTGCCCAATCATTGCTCCTGCAACAAAGCGCACGCGCATACCTTTTTCAAGGTATATATGCTCTTCGATTTGAAGGTTTGCCGAGCGTGCGATGAATATTCTTTTTAAGTCTCTAATCAACTCATTTTGAAAAAAAACTTTCAAGAAGTTGACTATATTTCCAGACTTAATGAGTATTTCTTTTTCTTTTAAGGTGCATTTTGAAAAGAAATAACCGGGAAAAAGTGGCTTTGTAAAGGTTACCTTTTTTGAAGGATATATCCTTTCCGACTCATTTTGCGGCAAATAATACTCTATATTATGCTCTTTTGCCCAACTTGCCAGCTTTTTCTCATGTTGTGGTTTTGTATAAATAACAATCCACTTTTTCCCGTCTTCAGCTAAATCAAAGCTTCCGAACAATTCATCTACATAAACAGGTTTATTTGATTTCACGTTTTACCCATAAAGATTAGTTATAGTAGAACGATTTTATCTGATTTTACGTTCTTTGCAGCGTTTCGTGTATCTAAGACTATTTTTGCTTTGCCAACTATTTCTTCATAGTTAAAGTCTGAGTGATCGGTCATAATTATTACAATATCATAGTCTTGTGGGTTTGCTTGTTTTGTACTTGTATAAGATTTTTGATTGAGTGGGTTCTTAAAGCTGGGGATCCATGGGTCATAATAGTCAAAGTTTGCATTCCACTCTTCTAATAATACCATTAGGTTTTGAATAGGCGACTCTCTTACGTCTTCAATATCCTTTTTATAAGCAGCACCAAGCAATAAAACTTTTGCTTCTGACAATGCTTTGCCAGACTGATTGAGTAATCTAATCGCTTTATTCAAGACAAAGTTTGGCATTTCCATATTTATCTCGCCTGCAAGTTCGATCATGCGGGTGTGATAGCTGTATTCACGTGCTTTCCAAGTTAAATAGAATGGGTCGATGGGAATGCAATGCCCACCTACACCAGGACCTGGATAAAATGCCATAAAGCCATATGGCTTTGTCTTTGCTGCATCGATTACTTCCCAAAAGTTAATGCCCATACGCTCACAGAGGATAGTCATCTCATTTGATAGAGCAATATTAATATTTCTAAATGTGTTTTCAAAAATCTTCTCCATCTCTGCTACTGCAGGTGAAGAAACGAGATGAACATTAGAGTCCAATACATTTTCATAAAAAGCTTTAGCGACAATATTGCAATTTGCAGTTTCACCACCAACAACCTTTGGAGTATTGTTTGTCTTGAAGTCTTTATTACCTGGATCTACACGTTCTGGCGAGAAGGCAACATACACAGTTTCGCCAACTACAAAGCCTTTTTTTACGATTGGTGGAACAATTATTTCGTGAGTTGTGCCAGGATATGTTGTAGATTCAAGTACCACAAGTGTATCTTCAGTAAGGTTCTCCACTATTGAAGTGATCGCACTAATAATATACTTCATGTCAGGCTGATGATACTTGTCCAATGGCGATGGCACAGCAATTACTACGACATCGGCATTTTTGATATTTGAATAATCATTGCTTGCATGAAGGTAACCATTTTTAACGCAGTTCTCTAAATCGGCATCATCAACGTCTCCGATATAGTTTTTGCCTGCATTAACGCTTTCAATGTTCTTTGTGTTTACATCAATACCAATAACCTTAAAGCCTTTTTTTGCGACTGTTACAGCTAATGGTAAACCTACATAACCAAGACCTATAACAGCTACTACAGACTGTTTGGCTTTGATTTTCTCTGCTAAATTAATTGATTGTTTCATACTACCTCTTTATTATTAAAAATAAATCTAATATCTATAATGCTCAGGCTTGTAAGGTCCATCAACAGAGACTCCTATGTAATCAGCTTGCTCTTTGCTTAACTTTGTCAGCTTTACTCCAAGCTTTTCTAAATGTAAACGTGCCACTTCTTCGTCGAGCTCTTTGGGCAGGAGATAAACGCCTAATTCATGCTTTTCTTCCCAAAGCTTCAATTGAGCAAGAACCTGATTGGTAAATGAATTGCTCATAACAAAAGAAGGGTGTCCTGTAGCATTACCCAGATTGACCAAGCGTCCTTCAGAAAGTAGAATAATTGCATGCTTATCTGGGAAAATTATTTTATCAACTTGCGGCTTAATATTCTCTTTAATAATGCCAGGCAAAGCATAGAGCTTATCAACCTGTATCTCATTATCAAAATGACCAATATTACAGACTATGGCTTGGTCTTTCATTTGCTCCATATGATCAGTTCTAATCACATTGCAATTGCCTGTGGCAGTAACAAATATGTCTGCATAATCTACTGCTTCTTCAAGGGTTTTCACTTCATAGCCTTCCATTGCTGCTTGTAATGCACAAATTGGATCAATCTCAGTAACAATAACGCGTGCCCCAAAGCCTCGCATAGATTGGGCACAGCCCTTACCGACATCACCATAGCCACAAACCACGACAACCTTGCCTGCCACCATGATATCTGTGCCACGCTTGATGCCATCAGCTAAAGACTCACGGCAGCCATAGAGATTATCGAATTTCGATTTGGTAACCGAGTCATTCACATTCACTGCAGGGAATAGTAAAGTCTTATTTTCAAGCATTTGGTATAGTCTATGCACGCCAGTCGTTGTCTCTTCGCTTACGCCCTTGATTTTGCTGACGATTTTATGCCAGCGTTTAGGGTATTTTTCCATATCTTCCAATACAGAATTTTGCATGATGGCAAATTCTCTATTATCTGTTTTTATTATTGGCAATTTACCAGTTTTTTCATACTCTTGTTCCAAACGATAACCTTCGTGGATCATCAATGTCGCATCACCACCATCATCAACTATCAAGTCTGGTCCTTCTTCTGCACCGTGTAAAAGTGCTTGCTTTGTACACCACCAGTACTCTTCGAGTGTTTCGCCTTTCCAAGCAAAGACAGGCACGCCAGTTTTTGCAATAGCTGCCGCTGCATGATCCTGAGTTGAAAAGATATTACAGCTTGCCCAACGTACATCTGCACCAAGCTCTACAAGTGTCTCAATTAAGATAGCTGTTTGAATTGTCATATGCAGACTGCCAGTAATTTTTGCTCCTTTTAGTGGCTTATCTTGACCATGCTTTGCTCTTAAAGCCATCAAACCAGGCATTTCTTTTTCAGAAATAATTATCTCTTTTCTGCCATCCTCTGCAAGCTCAATGTCTTTAACTTTGTACGTCATTGCTTAGTCCTCGCTATCTCTTCTTTTATTATGATAATCTCTGTTACGGTTATCGCGTCCACGATTATCACGATCACGATTATCACGATCGCCATATCTACTATCTCTATTTCGATTAAAAGGTCTATCTGATCTCTCAGGTCTGTCTTGTCTTTCAGGTTCACTTCCTGCTTCTTTCATACTGAGAGCAATTTTACCCTTGTCGATGTCTATAATGCGTGCTTTGACAATATCACCAAGCTTAAAGAACTCAGTAATTTGTTGTCCACGTGGCACTGGTAATTGTGAAATATGAGCCATACCTTCTTTGAAGCCATGCATAAATTTGACAAATATGCCAAAGCCTTCAATACGGCTGACCACGCCTTCATACCATGTATTTCTTTGAGGCTCGGTAATAATAGCTTCGATCATTTGACGAGCTAAATCCAAGTTCTCTTTATTTGGAGACGCAACTTGTACCAAACCTGTATCATCAATATTTATTTCAGCTTTTGTTTGTTCGATAATTGATTTAATGGTTTTGCCAGATGCACCGATAATTTCACCAATTTTGGAGGTATCAACAGAGAATGATTCTATGCGTGGAGCATTAGGAGAAAGCTCTTTACGAGGCTCTTCTATCACTTGTCCCATTAAATTCAAGAGATATTTACGTGCATTTTTAGCTTTATCCAAAGCAATAGACATAATCTCCTTTGTAATACCCTCTATTTTGATATCCATCTGTACTGCAGTAATGCTATCTTCAGTTCCTGTCACCTTAAAGTCCATGTCGCCAAGGTGATCTTCCAAGCCTTGAATATCTGTCAAAACTACAAAGTCTTTGCCTTCCATGATCAAACCATTAGCAATACCAGCCACAGGTGCTTTAATAGGCACACCAGCAGCCATCAATGCCAAACAGCCACTACATACAGAAGCCATCGAAGATGAACCATTAGATTCTGTAATATCCGATACAATACGTATAGTGTATGGGAAATCAGCGTTTGCTGGAATGATTGGTTCGAGAGCTTTTTCAGCTAATGCACCATGCCCAAGTTCACGACGTCCAGGACCTCTTAAAAAACCAGCTTCGCCAACACTATATGGTGGAAAATTGTAGTGTAAATAGAAATTCTTTTTATATTCATCATCAAGTCCGTCAATGATTTGTTGATCAGAAGCTGAGCCAAGTGTTACGGTACCCAATGATTGTGTCTCGCCGCGTGTAAACAAAGCAGAGCCGTGTACAATGTCAGGTAAAGCGTCTATTTCAATACTGATAGGTCTAATCTGATCCATTTCACGTCCATCAGGTCGATTATTATCGTATAAAATGCCATGTCTGACATATTTTTTCAAAAGTTCATCATAAGAATTATTGATATATCTCGCTTGGCTATCATAATCTTCTGGGCTCAAATTTGTTTTGTAGCTTTCAATAATAGTTTCTTTGAGTGCATCAAAAGCCTCTTGTTTAGCATGTTTACCAGGAATAACAACCGCTTCTTTAATTTTTGCACTCCATTCGTTATCCATTGTATTGATAATTTCTTCAGGAATAATATCGAGCACAACTTCTACTTTTTCTTTGCCAATTTCTTTTTGCAAGTCTGTTTGTAGATGGCAAAGCTCTTTAATAGTCTCATGTCCCGTGTAAATTGCATCGAGCATAGTTGCTTCATTAATGCCGTATGAGCCAGCTTCTATCATCACTACAGAGTTTTCTGAAGCGCCTACAGATAGCTTTAATTTTGAGTCTTTCATCTCTTGAACACTTGGATTAATGACTATTTTATCATCAATGATCCCTACCGTTACACCTGCTACAGGTCCGTGAAATGGGATATCAGAGATGCATAAAGCTGCTGAAGCTGCCAAAATACCAATATCCTCAGGGTGATTAATTCCATCATATGTTAGTGGTGTAATGCAGATATGTACGGGGTTTCTAAATCCTTCAGGGAAGAGAGGACGAATTACTCTATCGATCAATCTTGCGGTCAATGTCGCATCTGTTGAAGGTTTTGTTTCTCTTTTAAAAAAGCCACCTGGTATTTTGCCTGCGGCATACATTTTCTCTATAAAATCAACAGTTAAAGGGAAGAAATCTGTCTCTTCATTTGAGAGTTTACCCATTACTGCTGTTGCTAATACGGTTGTTTTGCCATAAGTAATCATAACTGAGCCATTGGCTTGTTTTGCTACTTTGCCTGTTTCTATTATTATTTCGCGACCAGCTACCATCATAGTTTTTTTGGTTATTTTAAAATCATGCTGTTGCATTAAATCTCCTTTTCTTTGCTTTTCAAAGTATTAAAATTCTTTTTTTGTTAATGTCTATGAAAGCAGTTTTGTAAGCAATAGACAAAAGCCATCCCTCTGATGAATTTTGTTTATTGCTCAAACAAAAACCACTTTCTTTATTGATTATTGAAAGAAAAAGGGGTTGCATTCTCTGCGTTTTTCATTTTAAACGATGAACTACGCTTCAAAATACATCCCCTTTAGTTTTGAATTATTTTCTTAGACCTAATTTTTTAATGATTTGACGATACCTATTTATATCTTTTTTGATTAAATAATCCAACAGGCTACGACGCTTACCGATGAGAGTCAACAAACCACGGCGTGTGTGAAAGTCTTTTTTGTGGACTTTTAAGTGTTCTGTGATTTGTTTGATCCTTTCAGTTAATAATGCAATCTGTACTTCTGGTGAACCAGTATCTAAATCATGGAGTTTGTGATCTACCATAATCGCCTTTTTGGCTTCTGTATTCATTGCCATTTAGTCTCTCCTTTTCTATTTTTGTTACAAGTTTTATAAATGTTCATTTTTTGTAAAGCTTTTTTTATCAGTTTTTAAAGATTTATTCTTTTTGTAAAAGTATCTTACTATAATAAAAATCGCTGCAGCTATTACTACGAGGATTATTCCGATCTTTATCTCCTCATAATAGAGGTGCAATAATGCCTTGTTTTCTCCAAAGTAATAACCAAGTAATGCGAGTATTACATTCCATACGCCTGCGCCCAAGGTGGTAAAAAAGATAAATCTCTTCAAATCCATTCGTGCAAGACCAGCAGGAATAGATATCAACTGTCTGATAGCGGGGATGAGTCGCCCTATCAATGTGGACATATTACCATACTTGTTAAAATACTCTTCTGCCTTTTCGATTTTGCCTCTATCGATCAACATCATATGCACCAGTTTTGTATCTGCTAATTTATAGACTAATGATCGCCCAAGCCACACTGCCAAAAAATAGTTGATCAGTGCGCCGATTAAACTCCCCGCTACTCCTGAAGCAATCACCAAGAATAGATTCATCTGTCCTTGTGATGCTAAATATGCCGCTGGTGGGATAACTATTTCGGAGGGGAAGGGGATAAACGAGCTTTCGATAGTCATTAATACGATAATACCTGTATAGCCCATCTGGCTAAACTTGCCCATAAAAAAAGTAGCTATAGTGCCAAACATATACTTATTCTTTTATCCTTTCAAGTTCTGCTTGTAGGGCTGGGCTTATCTTTGAGCGGTCATCTCTGATCCATCTATCGTCAACAACAACTTTTACAGGGCTTTTCTTTTTGAAATAATCAACCATTGCATCGCGTAGATTTATCTCATTACGAATCACTTGGCTCTCAGGCACAGTGGTCAATAGGGTCAGCCCAGCATTGCCTTGCAATAAGAAGTCTGTGGTCGCCACCTTATATATTTTATCTGCTTGCCAGGGTTCGCCGCCAATTTCTAAGCGAGTTACACGGTCAAAATCACCACGTGCACGGCTATAAGTTATCTTTGCTCCTGCTTGCAATAAGCCTGCACGTGAACCTGCTACACGCGTCTCAATGATCTTTTTCAGCATAATACCATCAACTAAGATTGTCACAATTTGATTATCAAAAGGCATGGTATTAAATACCTGACGATAGGTGACTGTCCCCATTGGTATTTCAGCTCTTACACCGCCGAGATTCAAGAAAGAAAAGTCTGCCCCCGTCGCTTCTATCATAGCTTCGCAGGTAAAGTTACCCATTGCATTTTGCGCATCAACTGAGGCTCTGGATAAGAAAGTCCCCGCTGTACCGATCATGTCATCCATTCCTTTTTCCACTACAGCTTGTCTTGCGCTTATCATGGCATCAATCTCAGGGTCAGGAATAAATTGTTCTTCAAAGAGAGTGATCAATGCATTGTCTCTCTGCGGATATTCAAAGCCCGCCAAAGTCTTTGTCTCTTTATCTATTAACAGCGTAATATGCCCCATATTTGAGCCATTAGCGTAATTGGAAAAGAACAGTGTATGCGTCACTGGATCAACCCAAGGCTCTGCCAGCCCAATATGTATATGCCCACCAAAGATGATATCAATTCCTTCTACTTCATGTGCCAACTGTTGTGCATCCAACCCCCAATATTGAGGCTCAGGAACGGCATTTTTACCATAGCGTTTATCATATTCAGCTTGCGGTTCAAAAGGCACACCAGCATGCATAGTGACGATTAATAAGTCAACTTTTTCTTCTTCTCTCAGTATTTTGATATACTTGTTCAGAGCCTCTTTTTCATCGCCAAAGTCCACATTTTTTATATGATCAGGAAAGCTCATCTTCTCTGTATCAGATGTTGCCATACCAATCACGCCGATCTTGATACCGAGCTTATTAAAGATCAGATAAGGCTGCACATAATCGACTAATTCTTTTGTCCCTTTCTTAAATAAATTGCATGCCAGCGCAGGGAAATTAGCCTTGGAAAGTGTATTTATCAGTACTTCTTCGCCGCTATCAAACTCATGATTACCGATTACTGTCAGGTCATATTCAATAGCGTTCATATATTCAATAATTGCCTCTCCATTAGTCAATGAGCCAATTGGTCGTCCTTGAAAGAAGTCACCAACATCAAATAAAAATGACTCGCGTTTTTCACCATCTGATAGTTTTCTCACTTCTTTTATATATGTTGCAGCAGAAGCACCGCCACCGAGTTGTGGTGGAAATTCAGGGTTCATAAAGGTCGCTGCAATGCGGTCTATCCCGCCATGAATGTCATTTGTATAGAGGATATCAAGCTTCAAATCTTCTGCCCACAGGCTAAATGCCAGGAGAAAGATTAGGCTAAATAATATTTTCTTCATACTGTCCTACCATGTATAACTGAGGTTTGTTTGCACTTTAAGGAATTGTTCTTCGACTTTATCTGGGTTTTCCCAACCCCTATCTTTTGGTTGTATAGTTCTCCACAAGCCATTATGATCATAAAAACTATCATGGAAGAGGTCGAGGCATTCATAGGTGCGTGTTGAAAATTCACCTGATATATTCAAAACTAAGTTTTTAGCAATTGGAAAAGCTGTTCCTGCAGAGACAGTTGGCATTGAAATAGCACCAATCTCCGCATTGCCAAAGCTTTGCTCATGTTTAAAGCCCAATCTTAATGGCATAGCACGTCCAATATAGTGCTCCATTCCCACAAAGACAGCATAAGTATCATCATAAAACTTGCTTACTTCAGAATACTTTTTGTATTCCATATCCATTTGGAAGGTAGTTTTAAATGGATTTCGTGGCAAGTAAGTGAGTCCCCATCTGATACTTGTAGGCAATATATAATCTCCTTCAATCCTCTCTTCAGGGTAGATAATATCAAACTCTTTATGGCTTTTAACTGTCATGTCCAGTGATGACTTTGGTTGAAAAGCAAAGCCTAATCTCAATCTTCTATTGATGTTATAATTTGCTCCAATTTTAAACATGATCCCATCATAATTATAGTTTGCCTTGTAAAGTGAGTCATTCAAAACCCCTTGCCCAGCAGCAGTATGTGCAAACTCAGTCCAGTTAATAGTCTTTTTATAATCTTGTGAACCATCTAAGAAGGCAAGTTCTAAGCCTAAAGCGAGTTTATTGATCTCATTAAAACTATATGATGAGCTTAGCATCAGGCTATATGCATCGATACTGCCTTCGCCCTTAATAGCGTTTTTTGCCAAGATAGGGGGATAAGTGTCGGCATCCGAGCTGGCGTCATTTCTCACCTGCTCATCATAGATCGAGGAAAAGTCTATTATTGGTCGATACATCATGCCAGCAGTGAAACCAAAAGTCCCATTACTGAGTCTATAACTCGCTCCCACTGCGGTATTATTGAAGATATTACTATTATTTGAGTAGGTAGCATTATCGATATAAGAGTCAAAGAAATTATAAAGCGGTATGCTTCTATCATCCTCATTTTTTACAAAGTTCAGGCTCAGATCAGCATTAAAGTCTCTTTCCAGAAAAGATAGGTTTGATGGGTTGATCGAGCTATCAAAAAGAGATTGCCCTCCAGCAGCGCCAGTCGTTCCCATAGCGCTTGTTCTTGCTGAAAAGCTATGGATATAGTTTCCACTTTGATCTTCAAATAAAGAATAAGCACAGATATTTATAATCAAGCTTGCGATAACGATAAACAGAGATATTTTTTTCATTTTTCCTCCAAAACTTTTTATTTAAAAGCGCCAGTCCAACTGTAAGCGGACAGCATAATCATCCATATTAATATTACGGAAATAAGCTTCATTATCGGTAACTGGCTCATTCCACCACGCACGCATTTCGAGCTCTTTTGTCTTATAATGTTTTGCTCTAAATCTCATGGAGACATACAAATTATTAGCAATTTTATTCTGCAATAATACCCAGTATTTCAAGCCTTGCATGCCCATAAAGTCGATCTCCATATCTTCCCAATCCCAGTGGCTGACTCCATGTCCATTCCAAAAGCCCAGCCCTGTTCTAAAGCGTAAATTGTCATTAACATTGTGTGTAAAATCGATCTTCAAAAAATCGCCTTTCATCAATACCTGACTCTGCACCGTTGTATCATAATTAGAGGAAGGATCATCGTCAATATATGGCGACTCAGCATTATTAGTCAAATAAGGATATGGCGGTCCCCAGACCTTTGTATATCTGTATTCAAACTGCAATCTATCACGATTTGATAAGTAAGCAGTCACAATACCAGCAGTCTCATTGGTTTTTGAAACGCCTCTATCAGCGTCGTCATCATAGCGATTCACCTGGTTTTTGTATTTAGTCCTTAAACTCAAAGCATAAATTGGACGATAGTCTAAATCGCCTTGAAAGCGCACTGAGCGTCGTCCATCAGAGAGTCTCTCCCAGATATCAAGATAGGTTCTATTGAGTGTCAGATAATTATTAATTCGATACCGTGTCTCAAAGTAAACGCCTCTCTCAGCCTGAGCTTGAGCACTATTTAAAAAGATATCCGCTATGAGTGGATTGGTCAATGTGTGTGGGTTTTTATCCAAAACTGTATCATCAAACTTCTCATGCTCAGAAAATGCACGGCTATAGGGGTTATCAAAGCCAAGGTCATAGTTTCTAAAGAGAGAAATAAAGTTAAAATTCTCAAACTGAGTAAAGGAACTGAGTACGATAGCGCTCGGATCATCACCGATTTTCATTGTGCCACCCTCAACTGAAAGCTCAGCATACTCACCAGAAAATGATGTATTACCGATATTGGTACGCCAGTCAATACCAACAACTTGGCGGTAATTTCTCTTATATGAATCAGTCTTAGTTGCGTACATATTCTGAATTTCTGAGCTTTGCATATTCCACTTACCGAGATCGGCAGAGTCTCGAATAAACTGCTCAGCAATATCAGCTTGGTCAAATATCACAAAATGTGCATTATCATAAACTGCCTGATAACCAGAAAAGCCTACATGTGTGCCAACAATAGGGGAGATCTCCCAACGCCCACCGATTATCGTCTCTTCCAGTATATCCTTGCGTGGTGCCAAGTTTATCTTTTTTGTCAGATTCTCATTGAAATATGCTTCAGCACCGCGTAAATCATCATTGTCAAATCTCACAGAGGAAGTTACATACGACAAAACTTGATATTTCCCATCTTCGTCTTTATCGTTGGAATCGATGATTCCATCACCATTTAAGTCATAAACAATGGCATCTTTTTTGTCTTGTGAATAATAAAAAGTAAAAGAAGAATACCTGTTTTCCAGTGAAAAAGCAGCACCCTTCAGCGCATATTCATCTGTGCGTGACAAGTCCTCTGTCAACCCTAAAATACGCTTGCTAAAACCATATCCAGTCTTTCTTGAACTGTAATAATCAGTGTTTTCCATCACCAAACCTTCGCCAAAGGTTACGCGATAATTACCCAAATAAGCTTTGAAGCGTGTATTTCCAAGAAAGTCTAATTGTGACTCATATGCTGCATAATACTTCGCATCATCGAGATTGCCTGCAAAAGTATTTTCTGTAAAGGTGCTTTCGCCTTTCTGATTTGAGTATAAGATACCTGCCTTAAAATCATTGCCGTATCTCAAGCGTATCTTATTGCTCACTGCAGGGCTTGCCTGGCTGAGATTAAAATAGCCCCAATACGAGTGGTCTGATTCTCTCACACTGGCATCATTTTTATCTCTAAAGATCTCTTTGTAAAGGGTTTTTGTATCATCTTCAAAGACCTTATCTTCATATCTCAACTGATAATTAATAAAGAGTTTTTGCTTTGCAGGCTGCTCATGATAAAAGACGTAATTTCTGATATTTGTCGCACCATAATGTGATAGTCCAGAGGTGCTACGCAGGTTTCGATAGTCGATAATTGTATCTTGCAAGGCAATGCGTTTAATCACTGCTGCAGCATCGATAGGCGAGACATTTGGCAAGTTTAGAATATCATTATAAGACATTTTATTGACATTATGTGGAGTCATTAAATAATCTTCCCAGACGTCTGCAAAGCCCTCTTGAGTCCCTTCTGAAGAGCCTAAACGCTCAAGCAAATAATATATCTCCTCACGACGTAGTTCCGTATCATCCAAATCTGTATAATGCGATATCTCTACCAAAGGTCTGAGTTTGAGCATAGTCTCCTGGTCAATTGATGGTATTTTACGTAAATCATAAATACTCTTATAAAAAGCAGTATAATAACGGTACTCATAAATGTCTTTGGCTTGTTGCTCGCTTATTGGCAAGGTCTTAATCTCTTGCAAACTGGCAGTATTAAGGTCAATCTGAATAGCATTTAAAATACATACCGCCGCAAATATGATTGTGAATAGCAGGCGTTTCATAAGACTCCTTTACATTTATTTTAAAAACTTCTATTTTTGACAAATATATTATTATAGCAAATATTGTAAAGCTATTTTTTAAATTATTTTATTAATAATGTGTAGCAGCGTACTTTTTATGAGAACTGAGAGGGCTCAGCTCTAACTAAAATATAAAGACCACTGGATGCCTGCTACCAGCTAATAGATCCGATCATCCAATTTCACTTTGAGAAATTACCCGTCAACTCAGCTCTCAGTTCTCAGCTCTCAGTTCTTAGGTCCCTATATATATTGGCAGGACAAAATGGGGTATTTGGAAAACTATTTTCACCTAAATCAGCAGATGCTTACTACAAGCGAGTTTGGAGGTGATTTTTTATTTTGCAACGCACGACAACTCACAGCAACAAAACACAAACAGTTCCATATCCAACATTCGCAAACTTTACATTTCTTTTTTTAACAACACACGACAACACACTTTAACGCACGGGATTTAAAGCCTTTGATTAGCAGTTCCATTGCACACAGATCAAGGCAATCAGCTCAGTTCTCAGCTCTCAGTTCTGGCTCATCTTAGTTGTGCAGCGAAGCTAATTTCAGCCTTGGCAGCTTTGCACCTTCTCAGACAACGCCATTGACTGCCTGCGACAAGTTAAATGGAAAAATCACTCAATTTCATGAAATGAAATTACCAGCAACTCAGTTCTCAGTTCTAATTAAATGTCCCCTTGACACTCGTAAAAAAGCTCGACCCCCATTGCGGGAGTCGAGCACATCTATTCTTTAGATTTATCTTTGGTGCAAAAGACCTATTTCATGAGAAGCATCTTCTCTGTAGCTGAGAACTTAGGAGTTGACATTCTGT
>ENA-UPXM01000595-UPXM01000595.1-activated-sludge-metagenome-genome-assembly--contig:-NODE-595-length-51736-cov-69.827867_pt1 | contig 51736 bp, 46 predicted proteins | sample MGYA00238178_ERZ772708 | MGnify/ENA primary metagenome ERZ772708 (study PRJEB29002, sample SAMN05720212) | activated sludge metagenome | isolation source: anaerobic digester from wastewater...
AGGCCTTCAGCACAAGGCGGCTACATGCGTAGTCTGTGTATTTGAGTCCCAGACACGGTCGGCCCACAGACAGGCTTTCCATGCCCCGGCCCCTTTGTGTAACCCGTCAGCCCAAGAGGCGAAAACTGCCGGGTGTGCTCATCTTTGTTTGACGCCCGTGACTGATGCCGATGAGCGGGCCTCAGCAGGACGCGGCTGCTCTAGGCAGCCAGTGCGTAAGAATAATCGTCGGCACTTATTTTTTTTCTGCCTGTTTTACGAGGGAGCAGACCTCGGCATGCTCCTTGTACCTCAACTACCCCCGTCGAACCCATTACGCCCCCGTGGCGTGTTCGTATTGTTCAGGTGTGTTGCGGCAGTGATGAAAATTACTATAGTATTGATGCACGGGGAAGTCAAACGATCCGAATCGATGCCTCTTCAATCATTTCACAGAGAATGTGGCCGATGAGGATGTGCGCCTCCTGTATCCTCGGCGTGTTCTGTGAAGGTACGGCGATGGTACAGTCTGCATGATCGCGGATCGTGCCGCCCTCGCCTGCGAGTGCTATCGTCGATATCCCCATAGACCTCGCTTCATCTAAGGCCCTGATGATGTTCCCTGAATTGCCGCTGGTGGATATGCCCACAAGTACGTCCCCTTCTCTGCCCAGGGCCCTGACCTGTTTGGAAAAGATCTCGTCGAACGAAAAATCGTTGGCAACCGAGGTGATAACCGAGGTGTCGGTGGTCAGCGCAAGACCGGCGATGGGCTGCCGATTCTTCCGAAACCGGTTCACGAGCTCTGCGGCCAGGTGCTGGGCATCGGCCGCCGAGCCGCCATTGCCGGCGAACATGATTTTCTTGCCCCTGGCGAGCGCGTCGATCATCATCCGCGCAGCCTTTGCTATTTCCGGAACCAGCCCCGGGAGACGGCGGTGAAGCTGTATGCTCTCCTCAATGATTTCCTCTATGCGGTCCATGGCGCGCCCTCATCCCCCTTATGGCAGTCGGTTCTTTCGAATCACTTGATCATATAGGCGAGTTCGCCTCCGAACACAAGTCAATCATTGCACCCGTGTCGTCCAGCAGGCCGGTCGATGCCCTTTGGTGCTGCCTGATCGCTTCGCGAAAGAATCATCTGCTAAAAGGCTTGCAGGAAGGCGGTATGGGTCTGTCTGTCCGGGACTGGACGAATGCCCGGTGGTTTCAGGTGAGAGCTTTTTAAGGTCTTACCAACTCGGTGAAACAGTAAAAGACAGGGACACGGCTAAACCCTGAAATGGCCGTCTTTCTGAGAATAATCCAGATAAAAGTCTTTTTTGAAGCTCTGGAAGATAGACAGAAAATCCCTGTTGTAGTCATCGGTGTTGGAAAAGCTCCTGAAATCGCTTGCCATGGCATCCCGATCAGCAAACTGCTGGAAGTCCCGGGTGATCAGATCCGAGAGATCGATCGAGCGGAGGCTTTTCTTTTCGAAAAAGGTGAACCTGCTGACCAACATGCCGATGAGTGTGCTGAATATTATGCGAAAGTAGCGCATCCCTGTGCTCCTTTTCATGGTCCCTCATATGGTTTCTTTATCGGTCTTATCTCATAAAATATGAAAGCCGCCCCAGTGCCGTCAAGGGTAAAGAAACCCTTTAGACAAACCGATAGAGCAATAAATATGAAGGGCACGATAAAAGATATTCTGAAAATTTCAGGTGTTCACGGATATGTGCTCGCGCGGGACAAAACCATGCAGATCAAGCTCCCGTCCAAGCACCGGTTTGCCGGGGCAAAAAAACAGATCAAGCTGCTCTACGACGACCTGATACAGGCCAGGAAGAGGCCCGGCAACACCATGGAGATCTTCTTTGAAGACCTGGTGCTGACCATTTTTACGAGCGGCATGACCATGCTCATGGTGCTGTCGAGCACCCGCGTGAACCTCGCCCTGGTGAGAATGACCGGGAAGCTGGCTATTGCGAACCTCGCGAAGGAGAAGTTTTAGATGAACCAGGATATCAGCGGCGGTCTGGACACCACGCGGTGCCCTGAGATCGTCAAGATCCTCTCTTTAGGGAAACGCTCAGGAAAGCTCTCCCTGAGCAACGGCTCCCAGTCGGGCAGTATCTTTTTCCGCGACGGAGAGGTCATCCATGCCCAGTGCGGCGCCCTGCAGGGAGCAAAGGCCATTTACGAGCTCGCGGTATGGACCTCGGGCGAGTACCGGTTCAGCGTGGATGAAATGCCGGATGCGGTTACGGTGGAGCTTTCGGTCGACGAGATCCTTGCCGAGGCCACAAACCGCATCAGGCAGATGGACCGGGTGATCTCGCTCATACCCTCCAGTACGATCGTATATGCGCTCGACCCCGAGATAAAAGAAAAGGAGATCGTGCTCAAATCCATTCAGTGGAAGATCCTCGCCCAGATCGACGGGAAGAAAACCATTGCCGATATCGCCCAGAACACCGGTCTGGGTGTGTCCGACACCATGAAGGTGTTTTATACCCTCGTGAAGTCGGGCCTGCTCCGTGAGGCCTACCCCTCTGAGGCGGAATCCCCTGTCGACATGGTCGAGCTTCCGGAAACCCCTTTCATAAAAGCTTTGAAAGACGACCTCACCAGGGCGATCGGCCCTGTAGCGCCCTTCATTATCACGGAAACGGCCCGGGAAATGAACCTGGATCTCCTGGCGGACGATGTCGAGCAAAAGGCTGCACTCATCGAGACCCTTTCGAGCAAGATTCCCAGCGAGACCATGTCACTGAAATTTCTCGATTCCATGACCGACTGGATCAACACGGAGGACATATAATCACATGAAGATCGCATCGTTCGCCGTTGCCTTCTGCTGCTTGGTGGTGTTCCTCCTGGGTTCGGCCCTGTTCGTTCATACCCAGATGAAGGTGGTGGGCGATCTCGAACTCTCCGTGCTGGAGGAAAGACTGTACAAGGAAAATACGGATATCCTTTCCTGGGCCATGGCGAGCATGGACACCGAGAAGCTCACCGAGGCGCCGTTGCCTTCCTCGTGGGGAGAGATTCTCATCGTGAACAACACGAGCCTGGTGATCGAGAACTCCACCAACCAGGATCATGCGGGAAAGAAGATTCACACCATTCCTCAGCTGCTCGACGAGGCTGCTCCCATCCTCGCTGCGATCAAAAAGTCCTCGCGCGAGACCGTGCAGACCGAAGAATACGTGGTTGCAACCGCACCGCTATCCCAAAACCGGACCCTCCTCGGGTTCAAGCCCAGATCATGGGAGAAGGGGCTTGTCTCTCAGCAGGACGCCCAGATCAAAAGGAGCGTCGATTCCCTTAAGACCGTCCTGATGATATATCTGGGGGGCGGACTGGCTCTCGCCGTCATTTTTTCGCTGATCATCGCCTTCATAAGCTCCAGACCCCTGAACCGGGTGGCAAAGGCCTTCGAGCAGCTCAGTCTCGGCGATTTCGATGCCGAGCTCTCTCCGAAGGGCGGAAAGATCATGGCAAGCCTTTCAGACTCGTTCTTCCGGCTGAAAACATCGCTGACAATAGCCCTTGCGAAGCTCGGGAGCAGATAACATGCCCAAGCAGGTACTGATAGTCGACGACGAAGAAACCTTGACCTGGTCATTGGCCAAGTCCCTGTCCAACGACCGCGACACCTACGAGGTGACCACTGCCAATGATGGAGAGACTGCGCTCGAACTCACAAGAAAGAGCCCTTTCGACCTGGTCGTGCTCGACATCAGGCTCCCCGGCATCAACGGCCTCGATGTGCTGCTGAAGATCAAGGATGAGCGGCCTGCCACCAAGGTCATCATCATGACCGCATACGGATCTTCCGAGATCAAGGCAAAGGCCAAGGCAAGAGGGTCGCTCTTCTACATAGAAAAACCCTTCGAGATCGAGCAGATGCGGGGGCTCATCCTCAAAGCGCTCAGGGAAGACGAGGCGCGCGGGTTCGACGGGAGCATGACCGGCTTGCAGCTGCCCGACCTCATCCAGATGAACTGCCTGAGCCAGGTCACCACTGCGCTCTATGTCCGGAAGGATCAGCGGGAGGGATGCATCTTCTTCGAAGACGGCCAGATCACCCATGCCGAGATCGGGGCGATCGAGGGGGAGGAGGCGCTCTTCAGCATCCTTTCGTGGTCGAGCGGCAGCTTCCGGTTCGTGGGCGGGATGAAGGCGCCCAAGGTCACCATCCACACCAACTGGGAGTACCTGCTCATCGAGGGCATGAGAAAGGCTGACGAGATGAATCTTGCCCTGGAAAAGGGTGAGATCGACACCAGCGACATCGCCCTGATCGACGAGCCCACACGCATCGCGGTGAAAAACATCTCGTCGCTGCCGGAATGCACGGGCGTGGCGGTCATCACCTCCGACAACGAGGTATTGTACCAGAGCGGCAAGATCGCAAATGAGGTCGATCTGTCCTACATAACCACCTTTTTCCTCAACCTCACGGAAAACCTGGGCAGCCTCACCTCGTCTACACCGAAGAAGGTCACCTTCATCGATCTGAACCGGCTCGTGTTGGTCTATCCCTTCAAGATCTACGTGCTCGCATTGCTCTTCGACCGGGCTGTTCTCTCACAGGAGACCGTTTCAACCATCGAGCGTGTGATCACCCGTTATCAGATTTAAGTGGTTCAGCCTTTCGGGCTCGAATCCCGAACTCCGTACCAGGACCTGCTCCACCTCTGAGACATCCGCATAGTGCTTGAGAATCCGCTGTATGCTCTGCTCGTTTTTCCCGTAGCGGTTCATGAGATCAATAAACCGCTTCTGGAGCGATACCACCCGGTCGTGCATGACCCTCTTGTCTGCGTAGTTGACCACCATGGCCTCGTTCACCTCCAGGGATTCGAGCCGGATGTGCTGGCCCACGATCTCCCCGATGCGCAGATACCCGAGTTCCTCCATGAGCCTCCTGCCCATGAGGGCGTGGTCGCCGCCGTTGAGCAGGCTGTCAGCCTTGCAGATGTCGTGCAGGAGGGCGGCCCGGTCTACCAGGCGCACGTCGATCCCGAACCCGGCCTCTTGGAGTACGGCTGCCACATAGACCGCCGCGAGTCTGACGGTTTTGCTGTGTCGGATGATGTGAGGGGGCATGCCACGCTCATGCATGAGCCCCAATGTCCATTCACGGGAGGGTATCACCGGTCTGCCTCTAACTCATGCTCTGCACTGAGGATCTGTCCGAAGCCTAAGAGATTGACGAGCAGGCTGATGGTCGTCTCCCGGGGCCGCTCGCCCTCGCTCGGCTCCACCTCACGGTAGAGGTTCACGCTCCAGCACTGGGATTCATAGGAGATGCCCTGCCGGGAATGCTCGTATCTTCGTTCGATATAATCATACTCGACCTCATAGCGGGCCGAGAACCCGCCGATCAGGCTCACGTTCACGCCCGCATAGGCCGACTTGGTCGCGTCCCCGGGCTTTTCCTCATCATTGACGGCAGGCCGTATGTACTCCTCGCCGGCATACAGCTCATCACCCCGATCATCCCTAAGTGTGAGCCTGCTCCAGTGCTCGTGGGTGGCATAGGGGCGAAACGGCTCCCTGCCGAACCTGTTGGTGTGCTCTGCTCTGAACCAGGAAACAGGGGTCAGCCGCGCTCTGGCCTCGAAGAATCTCCAGTCTTCGTCGATATAGCTGTAGCTCCTGCTTATGGTGAACTCGGCAAGCGATCTTCCTGACGGGTCCCGCAGGTAGTTTTCCAGGGAAAGGTTCATGTCGAAATCCTTTTCCCATTCCTCTTCCCCCAGGAGCAGGTGATTGGGAAAGATGTCCAGCGGATCGTTCCGGTCATAGTTGCCGCCGTAACGGCTCAGGTAGACCCACGAAACACTGGGCACCACCTGATGATACATCCCGCCGGCAAACCGCTGGCTGTAGAGCGCGGTGGTCAGGAGGATGCTGCGCTCCTGCCAGTGCTCGCGGAAGATGTCGTCTTCGAGCACCTCCCGGTGATCGGTGATGAAGGCGTCCCGGTAGATCTCGGCATACGAGGGCAGGATCGTAAGGTAGGGGTACAGGCTTATGGGCCACGAAAACTCGATCTCTCCGTTGTTCGTGACCGCCTCGATCCAGTCGCGGGAATACACGCGCACCGTGGTCAGGTCCGAGGTGACAAGGACCGGTGTATAGGGGATCTTCTGCGGTCTCATGCGCGCCCTGAGCCTGGGCAGCTCCTGCAGGGTCCTGTCGTTGTCCTCGACCGTGAGGTCCTGCTTCCACTGGCCCGAGAGGTTCGCGGTGAATTTCCGGCTGGAGATGTTCCACTGGACGCGCGACACCAGCTCCTCCAGGTCTTCTTCATCTTCAAACCCCGTTGTTGTGGGGGAATTCTTCCACTCCTGTTTGTCTCCATAGAACGGGCCGATGTCGCGCAGATAGTCCGCATGACTGACGAGGTTGATATCCCACGTGAGATTGCCGCCTGTCTGCCGAGCCTTCAAGAGCCACCGGTGATCCGGAATCGTGGCCTCGACTCCGCCCGCCAGCTCCTCGCCGCCCCGTTTGTCGAACAGGCTCTCGCCGTAGATGAAGCCTTCTCTTTCCTCGTCAAGGCGGTAGCGGAACTCTCCGGCCCACAAAAGACCGCGGTCGCTGAGATGTGTCGGGGTGATTGTCGCATCCATGCTCCTGCCGAGCACGATATAAAAGGGGACCTCCGTCCGGTAGCCGGTATCAGTGGAATGCCCGAAACTGGGGAACAGGAACCCGGACTGTCGCTTGAGTTTGATTGGGAACATGAGGTAGGGCGTGTAGAATATGGGGATTCTCCTCACCCTGAACCGGGCATGGTATACGCTCCCATAGCCTTCCAACGGCGCATTGAGGGAGCTGGCGGCGATAGACCAGTCCGGCGGTTTTCCCAGGCACGGCGTATAGGTGATGCCCTCACCCTCGTACACATCCTCCCCGTAGCGGACAATGGTCCTGCCGGAGATGACGATGGGATCGGCATAGACGAAAACCGTGCCCTCTTCCAGGCGAAAATCCTTTCTGCGAATGTTGTAATAGAGAATTTGGGCGTCCATCTCACCGCCCTCTTCCTCCAGATGGCAGTCGCCTGCGGCCCATATATCTTCGGTCATGGTGTCGAGCACCACGTAGTTCGCCCTGAGCAGGATGCCCTCACCCCGGACCACAACCCTGCCCGAAGCCTCGATCCTGTCCCCGCGCCGTACGACCTTCTCGGCCTCCACATCGAGCACCTGCGCCGCGACCTGGACGGGCAGGAACACACCGGCGAAGAGAAGGATCAGAACCCTGTGCATACCAGGGCTTCCCTGATTTCGCCGACCGTATAGAACGATCCGGTGACCACGACCGCCTCGCCCGTGCCGAGGGCCTGATGAAAGGCCCGGGTGACGCTTTCGCACCGTACCACCCGCTCCCCGTCGAGGCACCCCTCCATCTCTGCGTCCCCCCACGACCGGTCCGATTGGACCGGGGCGATGTAGACACGGCTGCAGGTCTTTTTCATCATCTCCATCATGGTCTGAAAATCCTTATCCGCAAGCACTCCAAACACCCCTACCCCATGGAAGCCCTTTTGTTCAAGATATTCCATGAGAACCGCCATGGCTGCAGGGTTATGGGCGACATCCAGCGTCACCCTGTCCCCGATTTCCTCGATCCGGCCAGGGAGGAACGCGGTATTCAGCGCATAGGCGATCCTTTCCCCGTCGGGACGAAACCCGAGCTCGTGCGCTGCGCGCAGGGCAAGGGCCGCGTTCATGGCCTGGCCCGCTCCCTTGAGCGAGGTCCTTTCTCTGCAGGGTATATCCACCACGTGGAGGACCGCGCCGATCTCTCCGGCATAGTCCCTGATCACCTCAAGCGCAGCCTCGGTCGCGGTCGTGATGAGAGGTCTGCCGGCGCGTGCTATCCGGGCCTTTTCTCCGGCTATCTCCTTCACCGTGGGGCCCAGATACCCGGTATGATCCAGGGCTATGGGTGTGATGAGCGAGACGGCCGGGTCCATGACATTGGCGGCATCATACTTCCCGCCGAGCCCGATCTCGAATATGCCGTAGTCGACCTTCTCCTGCTCGAATACGACAGCTGCCAGGATCATGCACCACTCGAAATAGGTCAGGCCGATATCCGCCACCTCAGGCTCGATCCACTCCCGCACCTTTGCCAGCACGTCGCTTTCTACGTTGCGGCTGTTGATGCGGAAACGCTCCGTAAAATCAGTCACGTGTGGCGAGATGGTGGTGCCGACCGAGACACCCATGCTCCTGAGGATCCTCTCGAGGTAGACACAGGTCGAGCCCTTGCCGTTGGTACCGGCCACGAGCACGTGCCGGTATGAACGCTCGGGATGGCCAAGCCTCTCCAGTGCCTGTCTTGTGCGGTCCAGACCCAGGGACCATACGTTCTGCGGGATGTCCTTCAGAACCATCTCAGGAAAAAGGAAAGGGTGTCTCTCAGGTCGCGGCGAGGGACGATCCGGTCGATCAGGCCGTTGGCGAGCAGGGTTTCGGCATTCTGAAAATCCTCCGGGAGCTCCGAGTGCAGCACGGTCTGGATCACGCGCGGGCCGGCAAAGCCGATGCGCGCCCCCGGCTCGGCCAGGAGAATATCGGCAAGGGCGGCAAAGCTCGCCGTGACACCGCCGGTGGTGGGATCCGTGAACACTGTGATCACGGGTGAACGGGTGATGCGGTCTCGCGCGTGCACTGTCCTGAGCATCTGGAACAGGCCCCAGATCCCCTCATGGATGCGTACGCCTCCCGATGCGGTGAAAAAAATGAGTGGAAGTCCGGTCTCTTGCGCGGTATCCATGAGCTCAATGATCTTCCGCCCCATCGCGACCCCCATGGAACCGCCCTTGTGTGAAAAATCCATGACACCAAGCAGGCATGGCATGCCGTTGATTGCCGCCTTCCCGGTCTTGATGGCGTCATCGAAATCCTCGTCTCCGGTGTGATCGGACGGGGCGAGCTCCTCGAAGCTCCCTTCATCGCAGATCAGGCCGATCCTGTCGCGCGCGCCGAGCCTGAAGTGATGATTGCAGTGGTGACAGACCCAGAGATTTTCCTGGAGCTTTCTGGTTATGATGATCTCGGCGCAGGAGGGGCACTCCACCCATCTCCCGTCTTTTTTCGCTACATCGAGAACTTCGCTCAAAACTCGAATACCTCCCCGCCGACTATATATGCAACATTCGGGGGGAGTTGCGCAACCACTTCGTCAAGGTACTTGGGTTTGATGTGGTAGGCGATGATGCGGGCCGATGGGTCCATGCGGCCGTCGATTCCTTCTTTCAGGAGCAAAGGCGTGAGATGGCGCGAGAGCCGGGCGATCTTTTCCATCCGGTCGGGGAAAGAGACATCCACGAAAAACGCCTTGAGCCCTGCTCCCCGTGAAAGGACCAACTCGAAGAGCGCAGGGTCGAACCCGGTGTCCCCGCTGAAAATCACCGTGGAGTCGCCTTCCGACACCTCGTAACACAGCGAGCCCGGTATGTGGTCAACCGGATGTCCCTTCACCCTGAAATCTCCGATGACGAACTCACCGGGCGGGACTTCTCTGAACGTGATGACATCCTTGTGGGCGTTGAGGTCACGGATCTCCGGCCAGATCATGCCGTTGAACACATTGCGGGTAAGGGCTTCCAGGGTCTGCCTGCTCGCCCAGATGACTACCCCGTGCGCTCTGCTGGAAAACAGGGTGTCCAGGATAAAGGGGAGCTCCTTGATATGGTCGATGTGGGAATGCGTGATGAGGATGTGCCGGATGTCGCACACCGCGTCTTCTGAAAGGACCGAGGACACCGACCCGGCGTCGATGAGGGTGTCCCGGTTGAGCAGGATGCTCGTGGTGTTGTATCCGTGCATCACCGATCCGCTGCAGCCGAGAATCTCTACTTTCATGGACACCCCATGCTATCCCTTCCCTCTTCACAGACTACACACACGTTAAAATATCCTACTTCATCGGTAAGCCGCTCTCAAAACTGTAATGCATTTTCGTGCAACGAACGCCTCTTTGGTCAGGTTTTTTCCCGGTCTTCAGAGACGAGCCTGGCGAGGCGGCTGACGTCCTGAGACCTCGACCTCGGACACACCAGGATCGCGTCTTTGCCCTCGACCACGACGAGGTCGTTCACTCCCAGGAGCACGATCTTTTTCCGGGTTGCCCACACCACATTGCCTGCAGCGTCTTCCAGCAGGACGCCTCCATTGACTGTATTGCCGAACTTATCGCCGGGCACGATCCTGCCCAGGGCGTCCCACGATCCGATGTCGTTCCACCCGAATTCTGCGGGAATCACACCCACATCCGAGGCCTTTTCCATCACGCCATAGTCGATCGAAACAGCCTCGACCCTGTCATAGAACTCCCGGACGTTCTGATCCCGGATCTGAGGCCTCTCGTTCATGGCCGAGAGAAGCGCATGCATCCCGGGCAGGTGGACCCTGAACGCATCGAGAATGGTATCCACCCGCCAGAGGAACATCCCGGCGTTCCAGAGAAAGCCCTTTTCGATATATGTTTCCGCGGTCTTGAGATCGGGTTTTTCCCGGAAGGTGAGCACCCGGTGAAGGCAGTGAGACGGCCCCCGGGCAACGACCTCTCCCGGTGCGATATAGCCGTATCCGGTCTCGGGATGGTCCGGCACCATGCCTAAGGTGATGAGGAGGCGGGGATGCTCTCTCAATGCCTCGATTCCGAAGCCTATGGCGGCGGTGAACCCCTGCCTGTCAGATATCCAGTGGTCGGCCGGAAAGACCGCCATGACCGCATCAGGGTCTTTCCGCGCGATGACCAGGGCCGCATAGGCTATGCAGGGAGCGGTATTGCGGCCCACGGGCTCGGCGAGGACGTTTTCCCCGGGTATTTCGGGCAGGTGCTCGCGGACCTTGTCTGCGATCTGCATGTTCGTGACGACATAGATCCGGGAACTGTCAGCGATCGCGAGGGTTCGTTCGAAGGTGCTCCGCAGCAGGCTTTCTGCAGTGCCGAAGGAGTGGAGCTGTTTGGGATTGTCCGGTGTCGAGAGCGGCCACAGGCGCTCTCCCTTTCCTCCTGCCATGATGACTGCGTGAACCGCCATATGATCACTCCTTCCAACTGTGTCATAAGAAACAGCAAAATCCCTTCTGTTGTAATATACCACAGGTACCGGGTCAACCGGACAAATCCCTGAAAAGCCATTGACACTGGCTCTCCAGATGTCTTAGAAACTATTATCGATATGGCTTCCATTGTACAGTTCACCCAGGATTATCGGATTGCGATCTCGAGGATATGCGGGGCTCTCATCATCCTGCTGGTCCTGTTCACCGGCTCGTCGTCTCCAAATAGCGGTTCGTCGTACCTCGATCTGGCCGTGGACTTCTTCGCCTTCATACTCGTCATCACAGCCGCCTTCGGTCGGCTCTGGGCCCTTGCCTTTATCAGCGGCCACAAGACAAAGGACCTCATCACCGAGGGCCCCTATTCCATGGTGCGAAACCCCCTGTATTTCTTCAGCCTCATCGGCGCTGTGGGCATCGGGATCATGACGAACAACGTGCTGATCTTCGGGCTCATCGTGATCCTGTTCGGCCTGTACTACCCCTTCGTCATCCGGGCGGAATAAAAACACCTGCGTGAGGTCCACGGAGAGGTATTCGACAGGTACCGTGAGAAGACCCCCATGTTTCTCCCCAGGCCTTCCCTGTACCGGGAGCCGTCCCAGTACACCATCGATACCCGGCTCTTCAGGCGGGCGTTCTTCAGCGTCATGTGGTTTCCGCTGCTGTTCATGATACTGTTCGTGATCGAACGCCTCCGCGACACCGGCGTTCTTCCGACCCTTCTCGCCCTTCCCTAGCGTGCATTGTCGCGCAGCGATTTATCATGTATAGTCTCTATCAAAAGAACAGAACCAGACGTTTGTAAAAGGGAGGATACGATGTTTCCCGAGCAGAGACCCCGAAGGCTGCGGATGAAACCCGCGCTACGAAGAATGGTAAGAGAAACCGCCGTTTCGGTGGACGACCTCATCTATCCTATTTTTGTCAAGGAGGGCGAGTCCATCAAGGAACCTATCGACGCCATGCCGGGGCAATTCCGGTATTCGCCCGACCGGCTCTCCGAAATAATCGGCGAGGTGGTGTCGCGGGAGATACCGGCGGTTCTGCTCTTCGGCATTCCCCGGAGTAAAGACAAGTTCGGCACCGAGGCGCACAAAAAAGACGGGGTGGTGCAGCAGGCAGTCCGCAGAATCAAGGACATGGCACCCGATCTGATGGTGATCACCGATGTCTGCCTGTGCGAGTATACGAGCCACGGCCACTGCGGCATCCTGGACAGTGACAGCTCCGTGGAGAACGACGAGACCCTTGAGGTGCTCGCAAAGGTGGCGCTGTCCCACGCCAAGGCGGGCGCGGACATCATCGCACCTTCCGACATGATGGACGGCCGGGTGGGCATCATCCGCGAGACCCTGGATGAGAGCGGGTTCGAACACATTCCCATCATGAGCTACTCCGCCAAGTATGCCTCGTCCTTCTACGGCCCGTTCCGCGAGGCGGCGGGCTCGGCCCCATCCTTCGGCGACCGCAAAGGGTATCAGATGGACCCGGCGAATGTTCGTGAGGCCATGCGGGAGATCCGTCTCGACGTGGACGAGGGGGCCGACATCATCATGGTCAAGCCCGCGATGCCCTTTCTCGACGTGATCCGCCTGGCTGCCGACGAGTTCGACGAGCCTTTGTGCGCCTATCAGGTCTCGGGCGAGTACGCCATGATCAAGGCCGCTTCAGCCAACGGGTGGCTACCGGAAGACGCCTGCATCATGGAAAGCATGCTTTCCATCAAAAGGGCCGGGGCAGACATGATCATCACCTATTTCGCGTGCCGGGTCGCAGAGCTCCTCTCATGAGTGCACCGCGCATCCTTGCATGGGAGGTGACCACCTCCTGCAACCTCGACTGCCGTCACTGCCGGGCATCGGCCACCGCCGAGCCCATGCCGGGTGAGCTGACCACGGATGAAGGGCTCTCTCTCCTGCGTGAGGTCAGCGCCGCCGGCACCAGGATGGTGATTCTCTCAGGGGGTGAGGCGCTGATGCGCCAAGATGTGTACGACCTCGCCCGGTACGGCACCTCTTTGGGCATGCGGATGACCCTTGCCACCAACGGCTCCCTGGTCACGCCCGAAGTCGCCGTGCGGATACGGGAGTCGGGGATCGTACGGGTGTCCGTGAGCCTCGACGGCGTCACCCCCGACATGCACGACCGGTTCCGGGGACGTGAGGGAGCATTCGATCTCGCGATCTCCGGCATCCGCAATCTCATAAAAGAGGGGGTGCCGGTTCAGGTCAACACCACGGTCGCCGCGATGAACGTGAGCCAGATGGAGGCATTCCCCGCTTTCCTGGAGACGCTCGGTGTTATGGCATGGCATGTCTTCTTCCTCGTGCCTACGGGCCGGGGACACGACATGGAACCCGCCACTGTCAAGGAGTATCGCTCCATGCTCGAAGATTTCCACCGCGTCTACCAGACGTCACGGATCGAGTGCAAGGCCACCTGCGCCCCGCAGTTCTACCGTATCCTGGCCGAGCACGGAGAGCCTGTGCACACCCGGGGCTGCCTTGCCGGAAGCGGCTTCGGCTTTGTCTCGTCCACTGGCGTGCTGCAGCCGTGCGGGTTTCTCCAGATTCCCTGCGGCAATGTCCGGGGCAGAGGCTTCTGCGCCGCCTGGGAGGAGTCCGATACCCTCCACGCCCTGCGGGACACCGCATTGCTCAAGGGAAAGTGCGGGACGTGTGGCTACAGGGACGTCTGCGGCGGCTGCAGGGCGCGCGCGTATGAAGTGATCGGCGACCTCATGGAGAAGGACCCCATATGCTGGTTCAAGGGCTGAGTGCAGTCTGTGGGCCGATTTCGCGTGGAGCAGGGCCGGCGCACCGCAGAGCATCCGGGATGTACGTGAAGTGAGGCAGATGCTGGATGGATAATACAGACAAGCAAATCAAAGGCATGGATGCCACGGGCTGCATGGATCATATCGACCGGAAGATCCTCAGCCTTATCAGCAAGTCCTTTCCGCTGACAGAGCGCCCGTTCCTGTCGATCGCGGAGCAGACCGGCATCACCGAGGACGAGGCGGTTGAGAGGGTCCGCCGTCTCAAGGAAAGCGGCGCGATCCGGAGGATCGGCGCCGTCATCAGCCCCCGGAGCCTGGGATGGCACTCTACGCTCTGTGCCGCAGAGGTGCCTGAGGACCGGATCGACGAGTTTGCCTCGCTGGTCAACTCTTATGACCAGGTGACCCACAACTATGTTCGCTCCGGGCACCCCAACTGCTGGTTCACCCTGATCACGCCGGACAAGGCGCAGGCGGAAAGAATCATCCATGAGATCGGACAGAGACTCGGGACCGAGATCCTCGATCTTCCCGCCAGGCGCGTCTTCAAGATAAACGTATCCTTCGATTTCCACGAAGAGGACGAGCCTCCGCCGGAAAACGGCTGAGGCCTTCCGGGACTGGCTGCTCCGCCCGGGAAGCCCCGGAGTGTTCGAAGGCGCACGTGCGTCAATTTTATAGAAAAGGGATCACTTCTTCTTCAGCAGCCGTGAGAGGATGCCGGTATCGGTCCCTGTCGATTCCGCCAGCTCCTCCTCGTAGCCAACGATGGTGAAAAAGATGGCCCGGTCAAAGAACAGAACGACCTTGTTGTTCAATTCCAATGCCTGGTAACACTCGTAGGTCGAATCGAAGAACTGATTCTCCCTCACATAGAGCCAGAGGTGCCGCTTGATGATCATCAGGGCCATGATCACTTCATGCAGGGGGATCCCTTCCCTGAACCTTTTCTTTCCCATATCGCTGTAATACTGCTGCACCTCGCCTGTTTGCATTTTCTTGTTGAGCCACGAATCGAGCCTGCTGTACACATCGTAGATTCGATCGCGGAGAAGGTCCTGCGTGAGCGTCCGGTAGCTCTTGGTTTCCTCCCGGGTGAGCAGGTCTTTGCACACCCTGTTGGTCAGTTCGTCTGCATTGTCTTCGATCAGCTTGATCAGCCTGGAATAGATCATCTCTCCCCCTTTTTTGAAATATTCAATATAACGGTCACATAATGCTCGAACATATATTGATATTATAGAAATACTGATTCTCAATTGCAATATCTCTTCACGGGATTTCCAATCTCCAGGCTAAGCGAAGCAGCTTGATATCCGGCCTGTGCGCAGTATCCTTATACCCTATCGAGAGGAAAGTATTCTTGTTTCACGAGGTTATTCCCGTGTCCCGGAATGAATATATCCCGCAGGTGATCAACCGGAAGAAAAAGTGGAGCCAGGCAGCGTCTTTCTCGTTTTGTGTGCATTGATCGTTGCCGGAGTGGCCGGCGGATGGCTGGCGGTTCATATCAACCTGCCCGCCATACTCGGCGAGCTTGCGGCAGGAGCCCTCCTTGCACTGGCCCTCAGCGGCGGAATACCCTTCTGGCAGGAGCACGAGGATATGCTCGAAGTGCTGGGACAGGTGGGCTTGTGCGCCCTGCTCTTTTCCGTCGGCTTGGAGATCCGCATGCGGGATATTGCCAGCGTCGGTCCCGCCTCTGCGGGAGTAGCCTTTATAGGGGTCATCATGCCGTTTATCCTGGGATACGGCGTATCCCTGCTCTTCGGCCTGACACCGCTCGTGGCCATCTTCGTCGGGGCGTCACTCACCGCCACGAGTGTGGGCATCACCGCCGAGGTGCTCAGCGAGCTGGAGATCATCGGCTCAAAGAGCAGCAAAATCATCCTCAATGCCGCAGTTCTCGACGACGTGATCGGGCTCTTCATTCTCACCCTCGTCTCGAGCATTGCATTCGGAGAGGAAATTTCGGTGAGCAGCATCACCATGCTCTTAGGTGTAGTGGCTGCATTCTTTCTTGTTGTCCTCATTGCGGTGCGCCCGGTCATTTCCCGCCTCATGTCGTTCATCGAGAAGACATACGGCGACAACGGCACGGCCATGACGAGCTTTGCCTACCTCATGTTCATCTCTTTCGGTGCTGCAGCCATCGGGCTCGATGTTATCGTAGGGGCATTCATCGCGGGTCTGTCTCTTTCCGAGTCCAGGGTCAGGCATCATATCTCGGCCTCGTTCAGGCCGTTTATCAGCGTGTTGGCATCCCTGTTCTTCGTGCTTATCGGCACGAGGATGGATCTTACACTCCTGAACCCTCTTGTAGCAGATAATCGGCCGGTCCTCGTCTTGAGCATGGGCCTGCTCGTGGCCGCGGTCGCAGGCAAACTCATGAGCGGCCTGGCCGTTGTCCGGGACAGGGAAAACCGGCTGGTTATAGGCGCGGGGATGATACCGAGGGGCGAGGTGGGCCTGATCTGCGGCAACATCGGACTGATGTGCGGGGCACTTCCGGGAGACGTCTTTTCCTCCCTGCTCCTGGTAATCATGTTCACCTCCTTTATCGGGCCCGTGTTCCTCAGGTTCATCGTGCCGAGGAGGCTCAGCTTCTATCCGAGAATACCCATCGATTCAGAAGGAGAGGAAGAATAGTCTGTCCGGGAATCCCTCCATCGATTGTTTCAGAGACGTTTGCATATTGGTATAATATGTGGTAAAAGTTATGCATCAATAATTTTTTCCATACAACGTTCAGCCGGGACGTGTCTTTCGGCTGTTCATACTTCGGTGATCGGAAGAATGATAAGAGAGGCCATTGCCGGGATGGTCATTGTCACGAATTAGACAGCGAATGAGAGGTGTTTTCAATGACTTGGGAGATTCAACTCAAAGAAAGCATACGGACGATCCAGGAGGTTTCATCGGTTGTCAACATATCATCCAAGGAAATAAAGCGGCTCGCCCATGTGGTGGAGCGGCATCCCATGCGTGTCCCTCCGTATTATCTCTCTCTCATCGACCCCGATGATCCGAACGACCCAGTGAGGGCAATGGCGTTGCCCAGTGTTGACGAGCTCAATCTCATGGGCTCCTACGATACCAGCGGTGAGAAGGACAATACCAAGATGCCCGGTCTCCAGCACAAGTATCCGCAGACCGCGCTGATCCTTTCCACCAACAGGTGTGCAATGTACTGCAGGCACTGTTTCAGGAAACGTCTGGTAGGCTTGCCCAACCACGAGCTTCTTCAGCGGTTCGACGATGCGGCTGCTTATGTGAGACAGCACCGGGAGGTCAACAATGTCCTCATTACCGGAGGCGATCCCTTTGTCCTGGACACCTCCATCATCGCCCGTTTCCTCGAGATGCTCTCGGATATCCCTCATCTCTCCCTCATCAGGTTCGGCACGAGAACCCCGGTCACCCTTCCCCATCGGATCACTCATGATCCTGATCTCATCAGGCTCCTGAAAAAGCACTCCCTCCCGCAGAGAAGGATCTATGTGGTGACCCAGTTCAATCATCCCAGGGAAATCACCGAAGAGTCCGTGGCTGCGGTAGATTGCCTCATCCGGGCCGGCATCGTAGTGAACAACCAGACCGTGCTCCTCAAGGGCGTGAACGACGAGCCCGCAATCCTGGCCGAACTGCAGAACAACCTGGCAGGCATCGGCGTAAATCCGTATTACGTATTCCAGTGCAGGCCGGTCAAGCGGGTCCAGCACCATTTCCAGGTTCCGCTCCACCGGGCATTCGACATCGTGGAGGCGGCAAGGGGAATGCTCAACGGCCACAGCAAACGGTTCCGTTTCATCATGTCCCACAGAAAAGGCAAAATCGAGATCGTGGGCAAAAAGCGCGACGAGTTCTTCTTCAAGTTCCACCAGGCGAGGAACCCGGCCGACACCGGCAGGTTTTTCAGCAGGCACATCAACCCCGGGCAGGGATGGCTCACTGATACCGAGGAGATCGATCCCGGCCGGATGTACGGGGCCGCAAGCTGAGTTTTTCAAGCCTGCTTCACATGAAGAGCCGGCAACCCTGTTCTGCTGCAGGGCCGGCGCATGCCGTGGGAATGTAATCGGATTTTCTTCTCCAGACCACATTGACTTTGGTGCCCTGCCGGTTATTATTCAGCAGCATGACAGTAGGCAGATCATTATGTGAAATCTGCACCCGGCGGGATGACTGCAAGAAGAAATTCATGCAGGGAAACCACCTATGTCTGTGAACATTGAATCATCCCTTCCTGTTCTCGTCTTTGCGCTCACGGCCGGCATGGGCCTGGGGCTGGTCTATTTTTTCATCCTGTGGTTCACGGTCCAGAGGCTCTGCTCGTCGCCCGCACCGGCCGCCCTCATGATCTTCAGCTACATGGCGCGGCTGGCCCTGGTGCTGACCGGCTTTTACTTCATCATGGACCATAGGTGGGAGCGGGTTGCAGTGGCTCTGGCGGGCTTCATCGTCATGCGGGCCATACTCACACGCCTGATCGGCAGGAGGGAAACCATGGCAGGGACAGCATAGGGGAATACCCCGGCTGAACCAGATAACCCCTGACCGGGTCATTCTCTGGCAGTGGGGGCTTGTCAAGATCATAGCCACGCCCATATACACCTGGCTCGTGATGACGATCCTTGTGCTGGGGGCCTGACTCTCGACACGCCGGCTCGAAATGCTCCCGGTGGCAGGGTGTTCTGGAGGTCGCGGCCACCTCGATCAGGGATCAGATCTGCAAGATCTGCCATGAAGACCCGAGACCCATACACCGCCTTCATGGGATCCCTCTTTCTCTTCACAGGCATATCGAACTTCCTCATCATCCTCCCTGGCTACGAGACCCCAACCTCGCGAATTAAGAAGTGTCATGCTGATAAGCTTCCGGTTGGGACTCACTTTTCTGCGGGGTCCTTCCCCCTGAATTTCATTTTCAAGGCAAGTGACAGGATCGATGCTGGAATGAACGACGAGAGCCTGGTGGTGAGGATCCGGGACAGGACGAACAGGAGTCTGTGTGGGATGAACCTTACCATACCCAGATATAAAATGCGGTTGTGCAGGCCGGGGACAAAACGCCCCTTCCCTTTCCCGAAGGCCTTTACCCCTGGGGTAACGACCTCCTCCACGCTCATGAAGGACATGATAATGGGAATGTAGTCCTGCGGGACCCCTGCGTCCTGGATGAGGCGAGTCCTGGTGAAGGGCGGATTGAGCGTGGAGATGACGACCCTGCTCCCCTTGGGCAGCTCAGCCCTCATTGCCTCGGTGAAGCTCTGGGTAAAGGCTTTAGTCGCAGCATAGATCGCCAGCGTCGGCACTGGCTGGAAGGCCGATACCGACGAGATGTTCAGGATGCCTCCTTCGTCCCGCTCGATCATGGCGGGCAGGAAGAGACGGCTCAGCTTCGCATACGCCATACAGTTGAGCAGGATCATTGTATCCAGTCTCTTCAGGGGCATCTCCGAGAATTTCCCGAACCAGCAGACCCCGGCGTTGTTCACCAATACGTCGATTTTCGAAACGACTCTCGTCACTTCTTCATACAGCCGCTCAGGGCCGCCGAGGTCGGTGAGGTCCCCATGGAACGTCCACGTCCTGATGCCATAGGCGCGCCTGAGTTCTTCAGCCCACGCCTTAAGCTGCTCTTTTCGGCATTCCAGGTCTGTGAGAACGAGATTTGAGCCCTGGCGGGCAAAACATTCTGACAATCCTTTCCCGATGCCCATGGATGAACCGGTCACCAGGACATTCTTCCCATTCAGAGGCATCTCCATGATGAAACCTCCTCCTCACGAATAAATTCTCCCGACGACCGGATTGCGGCCGCGGGACTGAACACATGAGATTGTTCAGCAGCCGGAGAAGCCATATGGGCATACTTAGCGAGCTTTCCTCGGTACACAGCGGAGGGGTTGTCAGGGTGAAACCCACCTATACACAGTGGTCGAGGAACAGTCCATGATCTGCCTCACCCCCCTGCTGGGCAGCAGTGTTCAAGACATTCTCCGTGCCGTTCACATTGATGCCCTCAATCAATATAATATACCAGAAACCGAGGGCGGCCTGGCATCGATTCCGGTGCTTTTCGTAATTTTTGGCTTGTCCCTGAAGGAGCGGACAAGCCTTTGTCCGAAATATCTAGAAACGCAGTGATGAGGATGTGCTTCATATTCCCCCTTAAGGCCGGTTACCCGACGATCTCTTTGATGAGGACCAGCTTCTTGAGCGGAGCCAGGCCGAGGAGGGCCTGGACTTGCCGGGCATCGCGGTAGCGTTTCTCCTGGCCATAGTCCTTCATGTACCCGTTGCCGCCGAGGAGCTGGACACCGTCGGTGACAACCTCGCACGCCAGGTCATGGACATGCAGAGCGGTTGCAATGCTGATCATGCCCCAGTCTTTGAGGTTTTCTTCAATGGCCCTGCAGGTCTGAGTCACGCAGAGCTCGGCAACCTTTGCCTTGATGGCCATGTTGGCCAGGATCATCCTGACTTCCGACCAGTTGATGACGGGCCTGCCACCCTGTTCGCGCTCTTTGGTGTAGTCCATAGCTTCCCTGAGGGAGCCCCGTATGATCCCTGCATTAATGGATGCGGCTGCCGCGTGCATGATCTTCGACGCCGTCTCGAAATACCTTTCGCCTTCGCCTTCCTCGCCAATGATCCGGGCGCTCACATTGTTCAGAGAAATGTCGATGATGGGGCATGCATGGAGCCCGAGACTGAAGATGGGTTCGCTTTTCGTGACACCCCTATCATTGAGGTTCACCAGGAAGAACGAATATCCCCTGTTGCTCGAAATCCTTGCTGGTATGACGGCCCATTTCGAGAAGCTGCCCAGGACGAGATAATCGAGTTTTCCCGTGAGTGTGTAGCCCTTGCCGGAAGGTGAAGCCTCCGGCAGGGTTTTCGACTGGCCGGGATCGGTAAATGACGGGAAGGCGACGAGATACTCCTTTGCGTCTTTTGCCTTTGGATAGATCCTCTCAGCTATGCTGTCGGCCTGAGCACTCAGGATGATTTCCTGGGACAGCGCGCTCGTGAAGATGATCAGGGAATAGGATGCATCGACCTCGGCCACATGTCCGAGCATCATGCACAGGGTGCTGATTCCCTGGCCTATGCCGGTGTACTTCTCGGGCAGCATGATACCGAGGAACCCCAGGTCATAGATCTTGTTGAACCCCGCTTCGATGACATCGACATCGAGATCGCCGAAGGGGTAACGGTCGTGCACCTCGACATGCGGCTTAAGCTCTTCTCTTGAAAATTTGGTTATGAGGTCTTCAAACGGTTTCAGATCATTGTTCAATGCAGTCAGCATGGCATCCTCCTTCTTTTCATTCTTCAAAAAACGTTGCCTTGGGACAGGCAGGGGCAACGATGGATTTGAAAAGATTGATCCGGTTGAGCTGGTTGGTACCCTCGTAGATTTGAAGCAGCTTGGCATCGCGGATGATCTTCTCCGCGCCGCTGTCGTGCCTGAGGCCCGCCTTGCCCATGAGCTCGAGCGCCATCTGGCAGTTCCTGACCCCGAGATCGGTGCACGAGAACTTGGCCAGGGAAGCCAGGCCTGTGGTCAGATGCTGATCATCCGGCTTCTGCCAGTCGATGTACCACTTGCTCAAGATCCAGGTTGCAATGGGTTTGTCGAGCAAGGGTGCGATGACCTTTTTGAAGTAGGATACGGGCAGATATTTCAGATAATAGTAGATGGGCTTCATCTGGAGGATGTTGTAGGCCCCCCGGTGCTGGTTCGCCAGGTTGGCTTCGGTGTACGCAAGCCTGCCGAGGCGCACATTTGCGTACATTTCCGCCAGCCTGCACTGCACCCACTCGTAGGTGACCATTGGCTTGCCGTCGATCTCGGTCTCGTTTGCATATTTCATAGCAGTCTCGAAGGCCCCGCGCGCTACCCCTACTCCGAATGCGCCCACTCCTGCCCGCGAAATGGAGAAAACATAGTCGATATGCTGCATGTTCACGTTACGGGGAGTCTTCTTCGTATAGGATTTGATGATATCCGGATCCATCGCCACCAGCTCGTCCGGGACGAAGCAGTCCTCGAAATTCAGCACACTGGCCGGGCAGACCCGCTGGCCCATCTTGTTCTCATGCGTGCCAAGGGAAAAACCCTTCATGCCCCGCTTCACCATCAAGGCCACCTTGGTGTCGGCACCCTTTTTCAGGTCGGTATAGGCATAAACGACGTTCCATGTAGAAAAATGCCCATTGGAGATGAAGATCTTGCTGCCATTGAGAATGTAGCCTCCCGGTACCTTCCTGGCATGGCATCCCAACCTGCCCTTTGCCTCAAGATCTACCTCCTCCACATCGGTGCCTGCCGTGGGTTCGGTGATGCAGTATGAAATGAGGCAGGGCTCACCGGTTTTCTCGCCTTCGACCACATCGTTCATCACCCTTTTTATGATCCTCGTGTTGGACAACATCATGCAGGCGGCCATCCCGAGATAATGCACTCCGATCACATTCGCGATACCGACACAGACCGATCCGACCTCTTCGAGGAAATACGAGATCGACGGCAAGTTGAAGCCTTTTCCACCGAAGAGCTTCGGGATCCACATGGTGTAGAAGCCCCACTCATTGGCCTTCTTCACGAGCTCCACAGGAAGGTAGTCCGGGTCTTCATGGGTCTTTCGGTCGAGTTCGAGCGATAGGGGACGCGCCACCTCGTCATTGAACTTGCGTGCCAGCGCGACTGCCTCCTCGGTTTCCTTGATCATGGCCTTGGGCATCCTTGGCGCATAGTACAGTGAAAGACTTTCATTCTCAAACCGGGGAAATTTCTTTGTATATGACTTCACCTTCGATCGTTTCAACATAATACGTCCTCCTTTGTCGCTGTATTGCCATGAAATTTCATAAAACCGCTCTGTTCACTCAAGAAGCCCGGCTGCGTCGTCGAGTTTCGCCGGGCCGGAGAGGGTGTTCACCATCGGCTCATGCAAACAGGAACTCACCCCTTCCCTCCAGGGCCTACTCCACCCACATGATTCTAGGAAATTCTCGATCCACAGGCTTGTCCACCTGCACTGCGGGGTAGCCCATGGTGATGACGATGGACACGGAGTTGTAGGGCCACTTAAGACCCAGCCTCTTGCCGAATCTGATCTTAGTGATGGGATCGAGGTTCAGGGCATTGGCCACGAACCCCACATAGCAGGTTCCTAAGCCCAGCGAATGGGCTGCCAGCACCATATTCTGAGCCAAGATTCCCATCCCGAGCTCAGGCTCAGAAATGTGCATGCTGTGTTTCAGAAGGAATATGGCAACAGGAGCATTGAAGAGGCAGTTCGCCATGCCCTCGCCGAATCTGGGGGCCAGCGTCCCCTGGATCGCCGCCATGGGCCGCTGGTCAATGGCATTGGGCTTGAGAAAGGCCAAGGCCTTCTTCAGCATGGAAAAGCCTGCTCCCTTGCCCTGGTAGAGCTTGGTGAAGATACCGAGGAATTTCATGGAGGAATCTGACAGATCCTTGAGGAATTGCCTGTCCGTAACCACCACGAACTTCCACCCCTGGCAGTTGCCTGCCGATGGCGCAAACCTGCCCGCCTCGATAACCCGGCTGATGATCTCCCTGGGTACGGGACGGTCTTGGTAGACCCTCACGGAGCGCCTGCGGTAAAGCACCTTCTCAACTCCGGTGAGCTTGTCGTCTATCTCGCTTAAAGAAACGGGTTTTTCCAGCTGGAGGGGATTGGGAAACCCGAGCCCCGCCTCGGGGTAGTCCATGTCATAGGCGAACCTGCCCTCATTCACCCTGTAGAAGTGCGGGAAGACGAGCGCCTCCTGTGGACAGACCGCCTGGCAATTGTGGCAGGCGATACAGACCTTCCCGAAGTACTTAACCCCGGCGAAGTTCGGTTTTTTCAGGCCGCAACCGAGACACCTCTTCGGCTCGGACACTGCCTGCTCGCGGTTCAATGGGGTGCAGACCTCCATGTCGGGCTGGGCGAGCCTCTGTTTTACCGGGATGTCGGTAGCCTCGTTCCGATCGGACTTACTGATTTCAGGGAAGGGAACGCCCGCGTAATCGATCTCTTTTACTTCGGGCAGTACTGCCTCCTTGCCCCTGATGAACGCATCGATGGCGATGGCAGCCTTCCTCCCCGCTCCTATAGCCTCTGATACCAGTCCCGGCCCCTTCACCGCATCGCCCCCGGCAAACACGCCCTTCTCGCTGGTGTTACCCAAGGGGTCTGTGGAGAACCAATATGAGCCCAGCAGCGGTTCGAACCCTTTGGCATTCAGGCCCTGACCGATGGCAACGATGAGCGTATCGAAAACAATTTCATGCTCGCTTCCATTCAAGGGAACCGGCCTCGGCCTTCCCGACTGGTCAGGCTCTCCAAGCTCCATTCTCTGACAGATCACCACAGATGATTTCCCGTTTTCTGTGATCTTGACCGGTGCGCATTGGAACACGATCTTCACCCCTTCATCGAGGGCGGCCTTTACTTCGGAGGTATATGCGGGCATCTCTGCGATGGTCCTTCTATAGAGGATGGTAACATCCGAGCCCGCCCTTCGGGCGCAGCGCGCCGCATCGATGGCGGTATTCCCCCCTCCGATGACAATGACCCTGCTGCCGAGCTCAAGGGGCTTGTTTTCCTTTATGGATCGCAGGTAGTCCATACCTGAATAGACATTGCCGGAGCCTTCACCCTTCACACCGAGCGCCGAGCTGTTCTGGGCGCCCGGGGCCACATAAATCGCCTTGAACTCCTTCTTCAGATCATCGAGGAGTATGTCCCTGCCTACGGTGGTATTCAGTTTCAGGGTGACGCCCAGGTCTACGATCCGTTTCATCTCGCTCTCCACTACCTCCTCGGGCAGCCGGTAGCGCGGGATGGCCCAGGTGAGCATACCTCCCGGCTTCGAGGCCGATTCGAACACGGTCACCCGGTATCCGAATCGTGCGAGTTGATAAGCGCAGGACATGCCCGAGGGTCCGGATCCCACCACTGCAACCTTCTCGTTCGCCGTCTTGGCAGGTTTGTCGAAGGAAAGCCTCTTCTGGATGGCATAATCCCCGATGAATCGTTCCATGCCGTGGATGTTGAGAGGTGTATCCACACCGTACCGGTTGCATGAATCCTCACAGGGGTGCGGGCAGACCCTTCCGGTTACTGCAGGCATGGGGTTCGTCTCTACAATCATTCTCCAGGCATCCTCATACGAGCCGCCTTCCGAGAGGAACTGCATGTACCTCCTGATATCCGTAGTGGCCGGACAGTGGTACTGGCATGCCGCCTGCTGCTTCGCCGAAGCCTCTTTCCGGGGAATCATCTCAATGCACTGGACCGGGCATTGCTTGACGCACACGCTGCAGCCGATGCACTTGTCCTCATCCACCGCGATGTCGAACGGCACCGTCGTCACCGGTGGATCGCTCACGTACCTGAACTTGTTTGGTTTGAAAGACGCAAACATGTATTACCCCCTTTTCAAAATCATACCCATGGAAAATACTTTCTCGTGAATCCCTCCTGCTCATGCCCCCTCATCATGCAGGTGAGAGGCCGCTCAGACGATTCTGCACTCAAATACTGCGGGAGGAGAGCCGCCCCGGGAAACTCGGGGCAGCCTCCGCAGCAGGAATGCCTCAAACCTTTTCGAATATATGAATGGTCATGGAGGCCTCCTCCACACCGAGGTTTCCTCCGCCGTTCTCTGTCAGAGCGATGCGCGCGCCTTCGACCTGGCGCTTCCCTGCCTCGCCCCTGAGCTGGGTCACCACCTCATGGATCTGGGCAAGGCCGGAGGCCCCGATCGGATGGCCTCTGCATTCAAGGCCGCCGCTGGTGTTCACCGGCAGCCTGCCCCCGAGAGTCGTGGCTCCGGATTCCGCGAAAAGGCCGCCTTCACCGGGAGCACAGAACCCCATGGCCTCGGTCTGATGGAGCTCCCCATAGGCTGTCGCGTCATGAAGCTCGGCCAGATCGATATCCATGGGCCCTATTCCGGCAATCTCATAGGCTTTTCTGGAAAGCCGCTCGCCAATATCCTCACCATCGATATCCCGATGAGTGGCCGATCCGAGCACGGACGCCCTGATCTTCACCGGCCGGGCGTTTTTGAGCTTTCGCAGGTAGCGTTCCGAGCAGAGGATGGCTGCGGCCGCGCCATCACCGACCGGGGCGCACATGGGCACCGTGAGGGGATAAGTCACCGGACGGGCGTTCATGACCTCGTCAACGGTCATGGACTCCTGAAATTGCGAATTGGGATTGAGCGATCCATGGAAGTGGTTCTTGGAGCAGATCACGGCGAGCTGCCTCTTTGTGGATCCGTATTTCTTCATGTGCCATCGTGCGCCCATGGCATAGGCGTCCATAAAGATACTCCTTCCCTCTCCCGGCGGTGTCTCGCCCGGCGGGGGTGTGAAATCGAGCTTCTGGTTGAGATCCATGAGCATGTTGATGTGTGATTCAAAGTTCTCGACGTCCATGCAGGTGGCATAGGCGCTCAAGGAAAGCGCCTTGTTCTGGTGGGAGATCTTCTCAGAGCCCAGAGCCAGCACCACATCGTACATACCGGAAAGAATTGCTGTATATCCCAAGTGAAAGGCGGTTGACGCCCCGGCGCAGGCGTTCTCGCAGTTTACGATGGGAAGCCCGCTCAAGCCCGTGTCCCAGAGCATGACCTCGCCACGGATGGAATGCTGGTTTGAGAACATTCCCCAGAAGGAATTGGAAACGTAGGCGGCCTGCAGATCCTCGATTCCCAGGGCCGCGTCGGCAAGCGTGAGGTTCAGGGCATCTATGGCCATCCCCCGCACAGATCCGTCGAGGTACTTGCCGAAGCGTATCATGCCCACTCCGATCACATATACATTATCCATGTGCATCTCCTTTTCATTTTTTTAAGAGATTCCAAATTGTTATATGGTGAAGACATTTTTGGCGTCCTTGCTGAACTCATCACGCAGAACTCGGTCGAGATTTTTCTCGGACGCGGTCTTGGGGATCTCATCCACTACCTGGAGGTATTGAGGGATGTGTGATTTCTCCAGGGTCTTCCTGAGCTCCCTGCTGATTACCTTCACATCGAGCTTTATCCCTGATGCCGGCACAACGGCGGCCACTATGTCGCTCTCCCCGGGCGCGCCGGACTCGGCCGGAATGCCGTAGACGCAGACATCGCTCACATAACCGAGATCTGCTATGGCCTTCTCCACATACTCGGGCAGGATAAAGTCGCCCTGGCGTCTCAGGCCGCCGCCCTTGCGGAAGTCAAAGAACAGCCAGCCGTTCTCGTCTTTGTGGCACATGTCGCCGGTGCGAAGCACACCTCCCCTGGTCTTTTCCTCTGAGGCTTCTTTCTTGCCCAGATATTCCACCTCCACCTTGCCTTGCTTCTGGGCTACGACCAGCTCACCTATCTCGCCCGGCTCGCACTCGGTGTCATCTTCTCGCACGATCTTCATCTCCATGATGCCCTCTATAGGCTTGCCAAAGGATCCGATGGGACCGGTGCCGGGGGCGTTATGTGCAAAACCCCCTTCCACGGCCCCATACCACTCGTGGATCTTGACGTTGAAACGTTTCTCGAACTCCTCCCAGATACTCCTGGGGGTGCCGGCGCTGAGGACCTTGCGGACGGGGTTATCGGCGTCGTCCGCCCTTCTGGGCTCGCTGTAGATCCCCATCATCATGCCTCCCAGAAGTGAGAAGGTCGTGCAGCCGTGCTTCCTGCAGATGTCCCAGAGCCTGCTTTTGGTGAACTTGCGGCTGATGACTGAGGGGATGTTCAGCATGAGAGAGGGTACCATAGTGACGGACTGGGCGTTGCCATGAGTGAGGGAAAGCCCAGTGTAAAGCTTATCGTCGGGGGCATACTGCCAGACGAATTGAGCGAGCATGGTGAACATGGGTATACGGTTCCCTTTGATGACCACACCCTTGGGATCGCCCGTAGTCCCAGATGTGTAGATTACCTCGAGAGGTATGTTCACCTCCTGGCTCAGGTTATCGGGGAGCCCCAACTCCGGACCTTCGAGGATCTCATTGAGAGACGGATATCTATCGGGTATTTCAACATCGAACCCTTCCTTGAACAAAACGCCTACCACCTTGACACCTGGGACCTCGGCCAGGGATTTCTCAACCTCATTCATGAATTCTGTCGTGAAGATGATGCCCTTCGAATTCGAATCCCTGATCTGGTAACTGAGCTTGTTCCCTTTTGACCGAGGATCGATAGGCACGACGACAGAACCGGTCATGGATGCTGCCATCATGGTATAGATGAACTCGGGGTGATTACGCATGACGAGGCTGAATCGGTCGCCCTTGCCGATACCTGCTGCCTGAAGGGCTCTGGCTATCTTGCACCCGTTCAGGAACAGGTCGGCGTATGTTATGACCTCGTCCGCCAGATTCTCTCCATTCTCGAACGTCACCACAGGGAAATCCGGCATCTGCTCATACTTTGCCTGCACCTCATCGTAAAACAGCCCGGCCACGTGCCCTCTGGACATAAACCCTCCTTATTTGTCTTATTATATTATTGCCTTATTTTAATATGTTGTTTTCACTGTGTTCCCAGATTAGAAATAGATGAGGGAGCGAGCCCAAACAATCTGACCAGGAGACATTTCAGTTGTGAAACGAGGTCATGAAGGGATAGCTGGTCGGGAGTTTAATGTGCATGTATATCGAGCCATCGTGTAGGAACAAAGCCGGATGCGGTTTCCGGGCCGGGCTCATTTCGGCGGATTGATGTTCGGAAACCGGTGTCGCTGCCCTGTTGGCCGCTGATCACAATGAAAATGGCTTCAGATCATATTCCCTGTTAAGAAAACAGGTTATATATTATAATAACGTAAGTCATTATTACGTGAAACATATGCAATGGACATGGTGGCAGTATTGAGCCGATGGTATCGAGGCGAGGCGGCCCATGGCGGATGATTCAATATTTCTTTCAGTTCATGCAGGCGAACCGGATGGGAGGTAGCGGTGCATGTGAGCCAGCCTCCTGATCTCAGCAGGATTCATCTCAAGTCAACAGACCGTCTGAACCTGAAGCGTTCCATTTACAGCGTCAATATCCTTGTGGAGTATGCGAAAAAATTCAACCTTCCCGCCGAGGTCCTTCTGTATGGAAGCACCTTGAGCCCAAGCGACCTGGGCGACCCGGAAATGTTCATCTCCCCCGAGGAGGAGCTCAGGATCTTCAAGAGGGCCATTTCCCTGATTCCCGACCCGAAGATCGGGCTTGAGATTGGCAGGCTGCACAATGTCAGCACCATGACCAGAGTCGCCATTCCGGCGATGTTTTGCGACACCGTGCTCGATGCGATTCACATGATGTTCAAGTACATCGACCTCACCCAGACGTACTGCAAATACGAACTCACCGTAAAAGGCGACCTCGCCATCATGAGCTGTGAAGAACTCATCGTATTTGGCGATCTGAGACGCTTCCTGTGTGAGCGTGACACGGTTTCAGCCTATACCTTGTTCTGCAATGTGCTGGGAGCTCCGTTCATTCTGAAAGAGTTGAAGCTGACATACCCGCGTCCCGAATATGCCAAGGCATATCAAGATATTTTCAATTGTCCCATTACATTCAATGCGGACAGGTATCAGGTAATTTTCGATAAAAGCTATCTGTCTCAGCGTATGCCGCTGGCGAACGCCCTGACGAGGGAAACCTATGAAAAAGAGTGCAAGCGGGCCTACGCGCGCCTTCATGAGCAAACATCCACGCTCGACAGGATACATCAGGAGCTTTTGTTCCCACACGACGAGCTCCCCAGTTTCGGCAAGCTGGCCCGCAGGCTGAATATGTCGACCCGAACCCTGAGACGTCATCTCGCCGCAGAAGGCATATCATTCAGATCCCTCTTGCACGACATCCGGAAAAATAAAGCCCTGGAGCTCATCTCTTCAACAGACCTGCCCATTGAAACCATTGCAGTGAAACTCGGGTATAAAGATGTGGCAAACTTCTACCATGCTTTCAAAAAATGGACAGGTACCACCCCCATCAGCTACCGGAAGGCAAGGATCTGACATAGATTCTTGTTATACTTAAGGAGCACCATCATCCAGTTACCGGCTTTCGTAGCCTTAAAGAGGTGCTCAGCTAGCCTTTCGGAGCTTCCGGATCAACTGTCTTTTCATCTGCGATGACAGGTGTCCTTGCGTTGATCAGCCTTCGGAGAATGACGAACGCAGCCAGGACCAGCACGGCAAACCCGATCTGCCCGAGGTTGCCCTCCAGCCCCCCGCTCCCGAAGGCGGCAAAGACCGCTGCAAGCGGGATGAACCCCAGGACCGAGCCCTGTACGTATGCCCAGAACGGTACTCTGCAGCTGCCGCAGAGCAGGCTCATGATGGTTGAGTTGGAAAATGGAACGAGCCTGCCATAGAGCACCCACCAGAAGGCATTCTCATGAAAGCGTCTCCTCCAGAACTCAAGCCTTCCCCCCAGCCGCCGCTCCACTACCCGTCCGAGCAGAGATCTCCCGGCAAGGTAGAGAATCGAGGCGCCCAGAATCGACGCCATCACCGAGAGCACCGTCCCCATGAGCGCCCCGTAGACGACGCCGCCCACGGCGCTCGCCCACAGCCTCGGCATCCCCAGGGCAATGACGCCTGCCCCTCCTACAACGAATATCGCCGCCGAGACCATGCGCCCGGTGCCCGAAGACCCTCCTTGAAGCAGCGATCGGAAGGTCTCCACGTCAAAGAGAGCATTGCGTATGCCGCTTTTCTCGAGAAACACGGTGGCCGCCACGAAAAAGACCGCCACCCCGGCTACCCGGCAGACATCACCCGCAACCTTTCTGTCGAGGCCTGTGCTCACCGCGTCTCCCTCACCGTGTACTTGAGCGAACGCATCCTCAGCCAGGCAACCCCGGCCAGATCCACTATTCCCGCCCAGAGCCTGCTGTTGATTCCCCGGCCGTACTTGCTCGTCCCTTTCAGACGCGCCCGATGGTTCACCGGCATCTCCGCCACGCGGTAACCCGCCATGATGAACAGTGCCGGGAAAAACCGGTGCGCGTTGCGGAAGAACCTCACCTTGCCCAGACACTCCCGCCTGAATACCCGCACCGAGCAGCCAACGTCTGTGATGTTGTCCTTGAGCACTCCGGAGCGTATCCGGTTGGCAATCACGCTCGATACCCGCCGGATCATGTTGTCGGCCCGCTTGCGCCTGATGCCGCACATCATGTCCACACGCCTGGCCTCCAGCTCGTCTTTGAGCCGCAGGATGTCGCGGGGATCGTTCTGCCCGTCTCCATCAAGGGTCGCCACAAGCTCCCCGCATGCCGCAGCAAACCCCGCCTCCAGCGCCGCTGACTGGCCGCTGTTGGGCCAAAGATGCACCACCCGAACGCTCCCGCCCTTAAGCTCAAGGCTATCCAGGATCTCCGGTGTCCGGTCCGTGGAACCGTCATCAACCAGAATGAGCTCCCAAACCAGCCCGGCCTGCTCAGCCAACACCTCACCCACCTCACTAACGACCTCCTCGATGCACTCCTCCTCGTTGTAAAACGGCATAACTACACTCAGAACTACATCACGACCGTTCAACAACACACCTCCCCTTTTTTCACCTGTTGAGGATTCGGGAGGAACCGTCCATATTCCCTGAAATCTCCACCCACGGCCTTCCCGGCTGTTCGGGCGCATGCCCACAACGCATCTGTGATCCGGCAATTCTCCCCTACAGGTGTATAATAATACTCCGTGATCCTCACACACGGCTTGCCGTTAGGATATGGTCTCAGAGGCTAGTGCATGGTTTCGGGGAAGCAGATCTTTCCGGCATCCGGCTCATGGCGCTGATCCATCACCCGGCCGTGTTCTCTCCGGCGGCTCTTGCCCCCGTGCCCGGATCTCTTTTCGACAAATATGCAGTCAGTCGCGGCCCGTATACTGTTCGCCGTCCGGACCGTCTCCGCGGGAACAGCCTTCCCAAAAGTCCGGCTGGCAAAGATACACCTGAGGGGGATAGAACACGCCGTGTCCTTTAAGATTATTTATGTACGGTTGCATCCTCCTACCTCACCTCCCTTGGGCCGCGACGATCGTCCTGCCCTTCCATACTCTGATGGTATGGTGAACTCCGTAGTCGTACTCATAGACCGGAACCATGCCTTCTCTTGGCTGCAGATGTTCCTCGTCGGCAATGACGAGTCCCTCTGGATGAGATCTTGCCCATTGTGCCACCTCTTCTTCTCTGATGGATTCAACCGGATCATCCAGACGCCCCAGGAAATTGAACATGCCGTGATACGTGCCGACATAGCTCACCGCAACCCCTGCACGCTGCATGCTGCCCACATATGCACTCAGTCCCCGCACATCGTAGGCCGCCATGACCCGGATCAGGCTTACGTCCAGCATGAGAACGAGGGCGAGAGCCGCTGCTGACACAGGCAGGATTGGTCTCATCCTGAGCAGGGCACAGGATACCGGCATCAGAATGCCTGCTGTGATGAGTGCATAACCGCAGTACGGACCCGCGCGGGCGAAACCTTTGATGAGCATGGGATCACCTGAGAAATACATCAGGGCCAGCAGACCCGCACCCAGGGTCGCGAGGGCAATGCCAGGGAATATCGGGTCCCAGCTTAAGTGCACCACTCCCCTGTCCAGGGCATATGACGAGATCAGGGCAAAGGCAGGGAACAGAGGCAGCAGGTAATGCGGCTGCTTGCCGCTGATCAGCGAGAAGATCGCAAACCCTGAAACAAGCCAGGCAAAGCAGATCCTTACCGGGCTCGATGGTGGATCCGACCGCAAGCCGCAGAACGCCCGCCATAAGGCAGGCCAGAGGGCCCAGGGGAACAGTAGGGCGGGCAGCAGCGGCACGTACCACCAGAACGGGCGCTCGTGCGCAAAGGATTTGGCGACCCTGCCGGCTGACTGCTTCCAGAAGATGGCCTGCGCATACTGCTCCCCGCCCGACAGTGCGGCCGGGACTGCCCAGGCGAGCCCGATCACGATCCCGATGAGTATGGACAATGCAACCCCTGAATACCATCGCGCCCACGACCCGGGCTGGTGCTCGACGGCCCACCAGGGAGCCAGAAGGGCCAGCGGCAGGGTGTGTACCAGGATCACCGGCCCTTTCGAGAGGATTCCCAAACCTACGGCAGCCCCGAGAATCATCCATCCCGTGATGCCGCCCTTCTTCCAGCTGTGCACAATACCCAGCACCCCGAGCAGGGTGAAGAACACTACGAGCATGTCGAACATGACAGCAGACAGGAAGATGCTCCACAGCATGCTGCAGACCAGGATCAGGGGGGCGGCTGACGCTGTATGAGGTCGATCAGGCCAGAGACGGCGGGCGATCCTCATGGTAAGAAACAGGCTGGCAAGACCGAAGAGCGGAGATACCAGCCTCGGCCAGAGGTCGTTCACGCCGAAGAGTGCCCACCCCAGGTTGAACATCCAGAAGAGAAGCGGGGGTTTCTGGCTGTATATCTCGCCGTTCAGATGGGGAACCAGAAAATCTCCACGCAGCCACATCTCCCAGGCAACAGATACATACCGGGTCTCATCTATGGGCACATAAGAGCGGGTGAGCAGCGAGACGCCGACCAGGGCGGCCCAGTAATATATCCACAGTGGCATGCCCTTCTTATTGCATTCCATATGCACCCCCTCTTATCTCTGCGAAAAAGCTGCCCCCGGTGAGACCGAAGACGCCCACAGCATTGCCTATCAGAGTTGACGGTGATGTGCCCCTCAGGCGTAGCGAAGCCGTTTATGACAGACAGCCCCGCCGAGCTTGCAGCACCAGAGGTCGGTCTTTGCAGATGCCCCGGTCGGTATACTTGAGAATGAGCTTGCGCAGGTATGAGCCGATAAAACCCCTGACGCCCAAGATCAAGATCTTCACGTCATGTGTCTTTCCGATACGGTATGAAGTTTCTCTCTATGTCTCTGTCACTTATAATCGTTTTCTGAACATCAAACTCAAGGGGGTGGGGAGCCCTCGTGATTCAGGGAGGAGTGCCGGGATGAGAATGGATAGAATGCCTGTCAAACGGCGGGATATCGAATCCATACTATGAGATTTCTCTTAAAAGGCAGGGGGTACCAAACAATGTAGCACTGCCCGCTCTTTCATGCACTATCCTGGTTTTTTACCCATTGGATTCGTATCATATACACAGAACCCAAAAAAGAGAGGTAGATGCTGATCCAGGTCTGGCGCTTCATCACCCTTCTTCTCGCAGCGCTCTCGCTAACCATGGAATCCGCCCATGTCTTGGAGCTGCCGCAGAAGATGCAATACGATGCACAGATGTATACCGCGGTCAACAGCACCCTCTACAGATACTTTGCACTCGTGGGTGGTGTGTATCAGGTGAGCTCAATCATGGCTTCGTTCGTCCTGGTCTTCCTGATACGGAGGCACAGGCAGACCTTCATCTGGACCCTGGCCGGAGCCACCACCCTTTTGCTGGCCTTCGTCATCTGGATCGCTGTTGTCGCACCTGTCAATGCAGAGGTTGCCGAGGCTCACAGATCAGCCCCGGAAACAGTGCCGGCACTCTGGATGCAGCTGCGCAATCGTTGGGAATATGGGCATGCAGCAGGATTCATTGTTCAGCTCATCGGATACTGCGCTCTCTTGATTTCTGTCATCAGAGAGATACCCATGGAACATCCTTAGACACGGCCCTGTGTGAAGCTGCGCATGTCCACCCGGAAAGATTGGATCGATCGGCTCATGCTGCTGTGAGACGAAAGATGCCCTATCGCATGAAAAATCAGGAGGAAACATGACTGCTGAAATAAAAGAATTGCGAATCGTAAATGCTGATAACAAGTATGGGAAAGTGAATCTCGTTGAGCCTGCAACGCTCGGCTATATTCGCATCGCTGCCACCGTGCAGCCCGGGGTCATACCCGTGGTCCTGCCCAGTATTGAACGGACGAGCCTGCTGGTAAGGCTGAAGGAGCTGGCACGAGATCTCGAAAGGGTCGATCAGGTCGTGAGGGTCCGCACCTTTCGTGCCGTCATTATCCCGCCGACGCCAAAGGTGAATTCCTATCTCAAGGAACGGGGGTACTCCATGCATGCCGAAGGCTTTGATGTCGTCGCCCTTATCGAGACGGCATCCCCTGAAACCATCCCTGGTGTGCAGGCCTCGCCCGCTTACAGTGCGTTCATGGATGCATTGCAGGCCAATGCCAAGGCAGTGAATGTTCTGGCTGCCCGGAATGTCAAACGTATTGCCGACGTCGATATGGCAGAGAACGGATTATTCCTTTTCAACTCCTTTGTAGCTGATGATGCCAATATTGCACTGGAACTGTGGGACTACCTGGCCGATTGGTTCATGAAGGAAACCGGGCTCGATAACTCCATCGTGCTGGCACCCCTGGAAGGGGAGCAATCAGAATATGCATTCATCAACCTCGCACGATGGAATGCGAGTTTGCCTCACCAACTCTTCCAAATGCTGACCAAAAAGAGCTTCAGGGGCTTCGTGATCGCGAACCTGGAGGTGAATCGAGTCGGGTCACTGCCGGCCTTCTATCGACTTGCATAGCCGAGTGTGTCAATGCCAAGCTCGCTTCGCTCTTGCCTTCAGCAGCATTGACACGCTCAGTGCCCATGCTGTTGGTGAATCAGGCCGGCGGCAAAAAGATTTAGGGAAAAAAAGGCTATTCTCCGAAGCTCAGGGCCCTCAGTCAAAAGTGCGAAAGATTGTTGACACTACCGAGGCTTCGGCCTCATTCCATATATCCGTAATCTCCATGGGCTCTTCTGAGATCTTGAAACTTGTGATATCCAACTCTCATCGATTTCTCTTCGTCTGGCCGTGCCTTTTAGAACATCAGAGCGAATCCATTATCTTCAGCAGAGATGGACGCAAGGGGCAGAAAGCGTATCTGACGGCCTAAGACTTGCTGGTGGGCTTTCCTTTATCCGACGGCGGTTCATCGGTCTTGGTTGCCAGCCAGGCCTGGGCATCGGTGAGGGCCTTCCTCGTCGATTCGCCGAGGATGGATGTCGCCCGGTAGGATTTCAGGCGGAGCCTTCCCATGCCTTCCACATCCCGCCGCGCCGTTTCGCTTAAGCCCGTGAGGTACAGCCTTCCGTTCACCTTCCTGAGCTCGTCGCTATAATGTGACAGCACATCTTCCATGGTCGCGCCGAGGCGGCTTCGGCCACGCAGGCGCAGGATCACGACAGGGCGCTCATGCCCTGCTTGGGGCATGGGCAAGAGGCTCTCCAGGACTCTTGCCCCGGCGTAAAAGATGTGGCCGTACACATTGAGCACGGTCACCGTGTTTGCCGGCAGATACCTGGGTGGATCGCGCTCTTCGATCCGTCCATCTGGCCTCTCCACCAGCTCGACCAGGCCGACATCGGTTGAGGATCTGGTGACATACAGCAGCCCCGAAATTACCACACCGATCCCCATAGCGAGCTGGATGGGCAGAATGAGCGTCGCCCCAAACGTTATCGCCGCAGATGTCCTGGAATGCCAGCCCGCATGCCAGACAGAGACTACATTGGAAGGCTTGATGCTCTTGAACCCGATAAGGATGAGCAGTCCTCCGAGAGCAGGCATCGCTACATAGGCGATGAGTCCCGGAAAAGCGATCAAGATCACGGCAGTCCAGAGCCCTGCAAAAACCGACGACAATCGCCCCGCTGCTCCGGATACCACATTGAGGGTGGTGGAGCTCAGCGATCCCCCGACCGGTATGCCCTGAAAGAATCCGGTTACGATGTTCGCCGCTCCCTGGGCGGTGAAGTCGTGCGAGATGCTTCTTCGGGAGCCATCGGGGTTCGGCACGCTCTGGCTGACCCCTGCTCCCTGCACAATAATTACCAGGGCAACGGATAGTGCGCCGGTGAACACATCGAGAGAAAGGTTCGTAAGCGACGGCAGAGCAGGCATCGGTATGCCGCGGGGGATTCTACCGAGATCGGAGACAATCTCCACGATACCCGGACGTGCAAAGGCGAGAACCGCTGATGGGATGGCGATCGCCAGAAGGCTTGCTGCAATACGCAGCCGGGTGTGCGTCAGAAGGTAAGCAAGCAGCAGGGCCGCAGACGCAGTGGCAAGAGACGCGATGCTGACCTTGTCTGTGTTCCTGAGCAGGTCGATCACTTGAGCTATCCGATTGGAGCCCCCGGGCTCATAGCCTGTGACTGTGGAGAGCTGGCTCAAGATCAACAGCACTGCGATGCCTGAGAGAAACCCTGTTATGACCGAATAGGAAACGAAACGCGTCATCCGCCCCAGACGCAAAAGTCCGAAAAGGACCGCGAATATGCCCGCCAGGATGACCATGAGAAACAGAGCGCCTTCGCGTTCGCCCGATGGTACGCCCATGAGTGACTGGCCGGCCACCAGCGCCTCTGCGCTGGTGTTGTTTATTATCATGAGCTGGGTGCTGGAAAAAATGCCGCCCACGATCGGGCCGGTTATATTGGCATACAGGCCATAGATCGGATTCACTCCAGCCAGGATACCTCCCGCCATCGCGACCGGAATACTGCCGATCGCGACCGACAAGCCGGCAAAACCTTCTCTGCGGATTGCCGCGCGGCTCGGAGGTTTTCTGTGGATATAGTTATCCACTGCTTCGTGCAGGTCATGGAGCCCGGGGATATAAAGCTCGGGCACGAGGTCTGACAATCGAGACTTGCGCGTGCTTTTTTTCATGGCCGTCATCTCTTTCTCGGGTGCAGGCCCGGGGCGAACACCTCGATGAAACCCGCAGCGGGCCTGCAGACGAGCTCTTCCATCCGCTATTCCCTTACAAGGGCGGCCTGCAGACGATCCCGATCCGAGATCTTCGCATCGCTGTCGGGTGCGCCCTCGGGTATCTCGATCTCGACCCAGTTCACCTCGCCGGAGAAATCGTGCTCGGTGTAATCGCGGGTCACGGGCGAGCCTCCATCGGTGCCGATATCCAGAGGCTCGTCGCTGGCGAACGGCAGGGGTTGCGTACGCCCGACCCGGCCGTCACCGGCCGGCCTGCCGTCGATGAAGAGGTGAACGGTTCCTCCTTTTGCCGTGCCTTTACCGTCGTAATCGAAGTCCATCCGAACGATGTGCTTTCCTTCCGGGAGTTCTTCCGTGCCTTCGACAGTGAAGAGGTCGATGCCGTAGAAGTTGTAGCAATACTTCAGCCGGCCGGCCTTCACATATATCGTCCATCCGCCGGTAAATCCGCCCTGGGCCACGATCACGCCCTCGCACCCGCCTTTCGGCACAATGACTTCCGCTGTCACCCGGTGGGACTTGTTCTTGATGTTGATCACGGAAAACGCGTTCAGCCGCCCGATGCCGCGATACAGGCGCTGCCGCCTGCCTTTCACTGGCGTCGGCCGTCCCGCGAGGTCCGGATCGGCCCGCTCCGCGGTACGGCCGTCGAGGGGCAGGACGTTGTACCGTGCAGCTTCGATGAGGAACAACCGCTTGAGCTCACGCAGCTTCTCCGGGCGTTTACGTGCGAGATCATGAGCCTGGGTCCAGTCGGTGTTGGTATCGTACAGCTCCCAGATGTCTTCATCGAACCCGCGCTTCGGCCAGTCCGCCACCGGCGTGTTGTGCGCCGTGACCGCTGTCCAGCCGTCATGGTAGATGCCGCGGTTGCCGAGCATCTCGAAGTACTGCGTCTTGTGCCTCTCGGGTGCGCCTGCGTTATCGAACGTATAGACCATGCCGACCCCCTCCATGGGTTGCTGGTCGACCCCGTTCACCTTGATCGGCTGGGGGATCTGCGAAACCTCGAGAAAGGTGGGCGCGACATCGATGACATGGTGGAACTGGTGGCGGAGCTCGCCTCTGGCCTTGATCCCGCCGGGCCAATGCACGATCAGCCCATTGCGGGTGCCGCCCCAGTGCGACGCCACGCGCTTGGTCCACTGGTACGGTGTATCCATCGCATGCGCCCAACCGAGTGAATACTGAGGATACGATTCGGGCGTTCCAAAGGTAGGGAGCTGTTTGCGCAGGAACTCGGGCGTCTCTATCCCGGCCATTCCGGTCATGGTGATCGACTCGTTCCACGTGCCGTTCAGAGACCCCTCGCCCGAGGCCCCGTTGTCACCCGTGATCACGAATATCAGAGTGTCGTCCAGGGCGCCCAGTTTTTCGATCGCATCGACGACGCGGCCGATCTGGAAGTCGGTGTGCTCGAGAAAAGCGGCATAGATCTCCATCTGCCGGGTGAGCACCGGCTTGAGGCCATCGGGCATATCGCGCCAGGCAGGTATGCCCCGCGGACGGGGGGTGAGATCGCAGTCCGGAGGGATGATGCCCATATTTTTCTGCCGCGCGAAGGTCTCCTCCCGCACCATGTCCCATCCCTTGTCGAACTCGCCCCTGTAGCGGTCGATCCAATCCTTGGGGACATGGATCGGCGCGTGTGTGGCGCCCGGTGCGAAATACAGGAAGAACGGCTTGTCCGGCATGAGGCTGCGCTGCTCGCTCAGCCAGCGGAGCGCCTTTTCGGCAATATCCTCGGTGAAGTGGTAGCCCTGCTCAGGAGTCTTGCCCGGCTTGACCGAGCTCGTGCCCTCGATGAGGCTCGGATAGAACTGGTTCGTCTCGCCGCCTACGAACCCGTAGAAGTGCTCGAACCCGCTTCCTGTGGGCCAGCGGTCGAACGGGCCCATCGGGTTCCACTCCCAGGAGGGTACCTCGTGGCATTTCCCGAACTGCGCGGTCGAGTAGCCGTTCAGCCGCAGGATCTCGGCAATGGTTGCGGCCGTGTTCGGCCGCTTGGAGGTATAGCCCGGCGCCGACGTCGCCATGTCGGAGACAGTGCCCATCCCCACCGAGTGGTGATTGCGGCCCGTCAGCATCGCCTGCCGCGTAGGGGAGCACATCCCGGTCGTATGAAACCGGGTGTAGCGCAGGCCGCCCGCGGCGAGTATCTCGAAAACAGGGGTGCGGCATGGACCGCCGAACGCGCTGCTCGCGCCGAATCCGACGTCGTCGAGCAGCACGAGGAGGATGTTCGGAGCGCCCGCGGGCGGCCGCACCGGCTCGATGGGTTCGTATCCGGCATTCGGGTCTTTCATTTCGTACATGGTCGGACCTGTATACGGGCGGTCCGGAATCGGAAGGATCTCACGCGCAATATCACGGGTCACTCCTTTGTCCCTCATATGGACCTCCTTTCCTTTTCCCCATGCTCTTTACCTATGCTCATGTGCATGCCTGCTCAGGACCGAGGCTACCGGGAAGAGAATGGCGAATCCTACCAGGGACGAGACCACGACCATGACCAGCGTGTCGGGATTCCTGAAGCTCTCTGCCGCAACAACCATTGCCGCTGCAATACCGCGCTGTGCTGTGCCGAGCCCCAGGGCGCATCGCCTCTCGAAACACCTGCCACCGAGTGCATAGCCGATCGCGAATGCCCCGGTTATCACGATGACGGCTGCAAGGACGGCACCGGTGCCGAACAGGCCGAGTATGGCTCGAAGATTCAACAGAAAGGTGGTACCCACCAACACTATCAGTGAAACGGTCGAGACCTTGCCCATGACCGGCTGCAAACGCATGGCCCAACGGGCGGAGTGTGTCCTGACGAGCAGACCGGCTCCCAGGGGCAACAGCATCGTCAGCACGAGCGGCAAAGCGATCGCACCCGCACTCACCTCTGCCTCGGGCAGCGCCATCGGCACGACGATGGGCAGGTAAATAACGGTGGCAGGGAGCAGGAGCAGGAGGAGCGCAGCACTGAGCGCCACATCATGTTCGGCGAATTCCGTGAGCTTGACCAGAAAGGGCGCGCCTGCAGCAGTCGAGACAAGGAACAAACCGTTCTCCAGGGGCTGATCCAAGGGCAGGAGCCAAATGACCGCCATTCCCAGGAGCGGAACCAGCACGAAATTGGCAAGGAGCGGAACGATCACGCTCCTCGGACTGCTGAATGGCTCGATGATCTCCTGTACCACGTGGCCGAAGCCCACGGACAGCATGCTTGTCACTGAGAAGGCCGGAACAGCCACAGTCAGGATAACCGACAGGATTTCAGCCATGGAAACCGCACCATCGACGGCCGCTGCTCACAGGGTATCGGGCCGGCCTGTCCGGATCCTCTCCCGCCCCTTATACAGCTTCTTCTTCCCCAAAGGTCCTGATTCTCTCCTTGTGCAGTCTCGCCTCGTGCTTCCCCATATCCCTCACTATCCTTCCCTCTCTCCGGACGGTTCATGGGAAGGCCATCTCTAAGATATTCACCTTTGATGAAGGACTGGCTAAGCAAGAAGGCGGATATACATGATAGTAACCCTTCAAGGGCAAGTATCAAAGCTCACCTTCGCCGCAAGCCGGTCGATGTGAGGAACGGTATGCTGTAAGTATTTCTTGAACCCCTGCTATGCGCAGCTCGTGGTCGATGAAATCGAAATTGATCTGGGAGATAGTGTCCTCATACAGAACCGGACAGGTTGTCAGGCCCCACGGTGTGATATGGGGCGGCACCTCTCACCACTGGTTCATCATGGTGCGAGCTCGAGCTTGATCTTGCCGACTATCTGCATCCATATGTGGAGGGTGTTGTACGTATCCTGCCAGGCATGAAGCGGCAGGCTCGGCCAAAGACTTTCTCTCGTATCGATAACAGCCATAGTTCCCCCTTCCCCCGCGGTTAAAAATAAAGGAAAACATGACAGGGTGTAAAGATATCTAGAGACGCTGTACATATACTGATACTTCATAAGGTTCGTGTTCCCTTGACCTTATCTCCTTGGCAAGATTCCCTACCCGGTTCACCGACCTTTTAAGAATTTGATATCAACCACCTTCAAGCTATTTAAATAGTATATCAACGAAATAATCATCACTTAAGGAAAATTCCTTTCATTTCCATAGGAGCGAAAAATTGCCCGGAGTGGATTATGATTCAGACGGTGTTCTCTGAAGGTTGATCGCGTAAAAGATCATGACAAACGGCCCGTACCCATGGAGTCAGTACAGGGAAGTTGCTCGATCCCGGCATGCTGCCTGCTGACGAAGAGCGTCTGCCGCCACCATACAAAAGGAAAAGATAACACTTAAGACGGCTCACGGAAATCCGGGCAAAGATCTTGTTCTCCGCATATGTTTTCTGCCGGCATGAGAGGTTGGTATCGAAAGAGGCAGGAGCATTTGCCAAAGCTGCCATAGGAGTAAACCAGGGCAAAGAAGGTGATGCAGAAAGCCTTTTATGATGCGCCCTTCATACCCCAAGTCCTTCCATGTCATGGCAAAGCCTGCAGGTTCCGCCTGCAACCTCAGGTGCGAGTACTGCTTTTTCCTTGATAAGAAGTCACTTTACCCCGGGAGCGGATTCCGCATGGGGGATAATGTCCACCGGGAATACATCCGCCAGCTGCTCGATGCGCATCAGACCACCCGAGTGACCGTGGCCTGGCAGGGAGGTGAACCCACGCTCATGGGGTTAGACTTCTATCGGCGCTCCCTGGAGTTGCAGGAAAGGTACCGGAAATCCTCGACTGTTATCGAGAATACTTTCCAGACCAACGGCATCCTCTTAAACGATGAATGGTGCAGCTTCTTCAGAAAAAGCAATTTTCTTGTCGGCCTCAGTATAGACGGTCCACAGAGGCTTCACGACCGGTATCGCAGGGACGCACGCGGAAACGGGAGCTTCGACCGGGTCCTCAAGGCAGCCCGGCTGCTCCAGAGGCATGGGGTTGAGTTCAATATCCTCTCCACGGTCAACAGGAAGAACATGGATCACCCTCTCGAAGTCTACAGGTTCTTCAGGGATGTGCTCGGAGCTCGTTACATCCAGTTCATCCCCATTGTGGAGCGGGAAGATGCGGATACCATCAGGACCGGCGGGCGAATAACCGGCCGCTCCGTCTCCCCTGCCCGCTGGGGAAGCTTCCTGAACAGCATCTTCGATGAGTGGGTCAGCTGTGATGTGGGAGAGACCTTTGTCCTGAACTTCGACGCCGTGCTGGCAGGCTGGCTCGGGCATGCAGGCACCGTATGCATCTTCGGGCCCACCTGCGGGCTGGGCGTGGCCCTGGAGCATAACGGCGATCTCTATTCGTGCGACCATTTCGTAGACACGAACCATCTGCTGGGGAACATCCTCACCACACCCATGATCGAGCTTGTGTCTTCGGAAAAACAAAGACGGTTCGGCAGGGACAAGGCCGGCACCATTCCCCGGCAGTGCCGGGAATGCCGGTACCTGTTCCTCTGCAACGGGGAATGCCCCAAGAACCGCCTGATCGAAACGGCGGAAGGCGAGCCCGGCCTCAATTATCTGTGCGAGGGCTACCGTGCCTTTTTCAGCCATACGGAAAAACCAATGCAAGCCATGGCCAACCTCATGAGGAATGGCAGGCCTGCCTCGGATGTCATGAGACTGACCACCGGGGAAAAGCCCTCGGTACATGCGAGTTTTCCCGGTGTCGGCAGGAACGATCCCTGCCCCTGCGGGGCACGGGATGCATCCGGCAAGCGTATGAAATTCAAGAAGTGTCACGGAGGGGAGAGGTAAGAAACAAAAATACAAGGAGGAACAGCATGCCGCTCAAGGAATACAAACCAGGCACCGCATTCCCCGGGATTGTGGGGCGGACGGTCGACCAGTCACAGCCGGCATGGCCGGAGCCGCTGAGGGCAAAAGAGGGTGCGCCCAACGTCCTCTTCATCGTGCTCGACGATACAGGCTTCGGCCAACTCGGCTGCTACGGCAGCCCCATCAGAACTCCCAACCTCGATGCCCTTGCTGCGAATGGCCTGAAGTACACCAATATGCACACCACGGCACTGTGCTCGCCCACGCGCTCGTGCATCATCACGGGCCGCAACCACCACTCCAACAACATGGCCTGCATCACTGAAGGCTCCACCGGGTATCCCGGCTACAACGGCAATATCCCATTCGAGAACGGTTTCCTCTCGGAGATGCTCCTGCAGCAGGGCTACAACACCTTTGCTGTTGGCAAATGGCACCTCACGCCATCCGACCAGCTCTCGGCAGCCGGCCCGTATGACCGATGGCCCCTGGGAAGGGGATTCGAACGGTTTTACGGATTCCTGGGAGGTGACACGAACCAGTACTACCCTGACCTCGTGTACGACAACCACACGGTCGAGCCGGAAAAGACTCCGGAAGAGGGGTATCATCTGACTGAAGATCTGGTGGACAAGGCGATCTCGTTCATCGCCGATTCCAAGCAGGTGGCTCCGGACAAGCCCTTCTTCCTGTACTTCTGCCCCGGCGCCATGCATGCACCACACCACGTGCCCAAGGAGTGGGCAGACGAGTACCGGGGCATGTTCGACGACGGATGGGACGCCTACCGGGAGAAGACCTTTGCCCGCCAGAAGGAACTGGGCATTCTGCCCAGGGACGCCGAGCTTTCCTGTCACGACCTGGACGTGAAGCCCTGGGAGGAATGCTCGGAGAAAGAGAAAAAGCTCTACAGCCGCATGATGGAGGTCTTTGCAGGGTTTCTCACCCACACCGACCACCACATCGGGCGCCTCATCGACTTTCTCAAGAGCACAGGCGAACTCGACAACACCCTGATCATGGTCATCTCCGACAACGGCGCCAGCGCGGAAGGAGGACCGACGGGATCCATCAACGAAAACAAGTTTTTCAACAACGTCCCGGACTCGCTGGAAGAGAACCTCGCCGCCCTGGACAAGCTGGGCGGGCCCGAGACCTTCAACCACTATCCGTGGGGATGGGCCTGGGCAGGCGACACGCCCTTCAGGCGGTGGAAACGGGAGACGTACCGGGGCGGCACGAGCGATCCGTTCATTGTCCACTGGCCGGCCGGATTCGCTGCAAAAGGAGAGGTGCGCACCCAGTACGTCCATGCCATCGACATGGTTCCCACGGTGCTGCATGCCCTGGCCATCGAGGAGCCCCTGTTCATAAGGGGAGTTAAGCAGTCTCCCATCGAAGGGGTCAGCTTCGCTCATACCTTCGACAATCCTGGCGCCGGGAGCAACAGGCGCACCCAGTACTTCGAGATGATGGGAAACCGCGCCATCTACCACGACGGCTGGCGGGCGGTCTGCCCCTGGCCGGGGCCGTCCTTCGCCGAGGCAGGCGCGTTCTTCGGCGAGCCCATCCCGGCACAAAAGCTTATCGAGCTCGACGAGAAGGGCTGGGAGCTCTACCACGTGGACGAGGACCCCACCGAGACCCGCAATGTTTCGCAGGAACACCTGGACAAGCTCATCGAGATGATCGCCACCTGGTACTACGAGGCCGGCAAATACCATGTGTTGCCGATTGACGGGAGGGGGGTGCAGCGAGTTATAGAAGATCGTCCCAGGATCGCCAAGCAGCGCGACAGCGCGGTCTATTACCCCGGAACACAGGCGGTACCGCAAAACACCACCGTCAATGTGCTCAACCGCCCCCACAGCATCACGGCCGAGGTCGAGATCGAAAAGGGCGGATCTGAGGGTGTCCTCATCTCGCAGGGAGGCGTGGAGGGCGGCTATAGCTTTTACATGAAGGAAGGCAAGCTCCATTACGCCCATAACTACCTCGCTTCGAAGCGTTACCATATCGAGACCTCGGAGAATGTGCCCGAAGGCCGCCATAGCCTGCGCTTCGAGTTCGAACCCACAGGCAGGCCGGACATTGCGCACGGCAAGGGAAGCCCTGGCCGCGGCCAGCTTTATGTCGACGGCAAGCTCGTGGGCCAGGCGGATATACCGGTCACCATCCCGCAGAACATCAGCCTCGGCGGAGGCATCACGTGCGGGGCAGACCCGGGTTCCACGGTCACGCCCGATTATCAATCGCCCAACCGGTTCACCGGGAAAATTTTAAAGGTGAAGGTGGACGTGAGCGGAGAGCACATCAAAGACAGGGATGCTGAGCTGCGCACGATCATGGCACGGCAATAGGGGCAATCACTGGTATGAATGCGCCATAGGCCCTGTTCCGCCGCAAGCGGAATGTGGGAGAGATGAAGGACGAAGAACGAGAATACGAAAGGGAAAGGGCTCAACACGGGAACAAGGGTGATTGACCGATGCAGCTTACCTGCTTTCATCCTGAGGAAAATCACACCGGTCTTGCCGGTTTCTTTCTGCGGTCATGGCGGAGATATCGAGGCAAGGTGAAGGAGAATGGCCGCAAGTGCAGGAGGGATGTGGAAATATGAATTCCGGAGAAAGTATCGGAGAAGAACCTCCAAACATGAAAACCTCCCTCGGAATCGATCGCACGCGGCTTGCCGCCGAACGGACACTCATGGCCTGGATCCGCACGTCTATGGCCATGATCGGTTTTGGGTTCACCATCGGGAAATTTTTCCAGTACATGCGGGAATCCTCTCTCTTCAGATCAGAGATATCCGGCAGGGAGCCTTTCTATATCGGCCTTGCACTTGTCGGCACAGGACTGATGTTCCTGGTCATTGCATGCGTGGATCACATCCGGTTCCTGCGCCTACTGGACGCTGAAAAGCGTCGCCGGCTCCCGCTGACCCTGCCCCTGATGGCCGCTGTTCTGCTCCTGGCAATCGGCGTGCTGGCCCTGATCAGCATACTCTTCTGATGGACCGGGCGGATTTTTGAAGGCGCCGGAAGCCGGCTGGTCATGATCGGTAAAGATGAAGGAGAAGCCATATGGAGCCTGTGTATACCTCGGCGGCGCGGCTCTTCACATTGCTGTTCATCTTCACTGCAGCGGCATACATAGGGGTGGCCGCTTCGGCACGGGATATCGTGATCGTACTGCGAGACAGGAAACTGATGCTGAGAGTCCTGCTGGCCAACATCCTTCTCGTGCCGGTCCTGGGGCTGGCGCTGGTGAGCGCCATCCCCCTGCCGGGGGGCGTCAAGGCCGCGATCATGCTCCTGGCCTTTGCCCCGGGCGGCATGAACGCTCTGCAGTTCATAACCAAGATCAAAGGCGAGCTCTCCTTTGCTTCGGCCGTGCTGTTCGTGCTCTTCGTGGTGTCGCTTGTCCTCACCCCCCTTGCCGTAAGCGTGTTCATCAGCGGGGGAATCCAGGCAGAGATCCCCTATGGCCGCATCCTTCTTGACTTGGCGTGGCTCATCTTCCTGCCCCTGGCTGCAGGGCTAGCCGTACGCACGTATTCTCCCTTTCTGGGTAAAACGGTATCAAGGCCGTTGAACCTGATCTCTACAGCCGCTTTCGCTTTGGCAGTCGTCCTGAGCGCATCGGTGAAAAAAGAAGCTATGCGCGGCATCGGGCCCGAGGGTGTAGTTGCCATGCTCGCCCTGGTCATCGGCTCCATGATCATCGGGTGGCTGAGCGGTAGCAGGGACACAGGCAGAAAGCGTGTGCTCTCGAATACGACGAGTTGCAGGAACGCAGCCCTGTGCCTGGCCATTGCCATGGCGGTCATTCCTGACCGGACCGCGGTCCTGTCCATACTGGTTTTCCAGCTTCTGACCGTGCCGGCCAACATGTTTTTCACCCTGTACCATGCGATCAGGATGAGACGACGGGAACACCCGCCGTCTTACCCTGCTGAATGAAAAATGGAGGATACAGAGGACACATGGAAGGACATCCTGCTCCCGGAGGCATAGATGGATTATCCCTGTTCATGAACGACCCGCTTGTCAGGCTCATGAAGCGCTTCCATCCGTCTTTGCGGGGATTGCCCTTCTTCTTTGCGAACGTTTTGATCGTCTGGCTCATCACCTGGCTTCCCCTGCTTGTTCTTTCCCTTGCGGGAAGAGCTGAAGCAGCAGGCATCGTTGTTCCATTCTCCTGTGACTTCGTATCTCATATCCGATTCCTCTTCGTCGCCCCTCTGCTCCTGCTTCACCCCCTTTTCCTTGAGCCATGGATCAAGGAGACGCTCACCCATCTCATCGAACGGGGCATGGTCGACGAAGCAGCCATGCCCCGGTATATAAACGCTGTTGGGAAAACAAGAGCACTTCTCGGTTCGATCCCTGTCACGGTCTTCATGCTCGGGATCGTCATTCTCGTAATGCTGCTGGATATCAGGAGGGATCTCCCGCAAGACATCACGCTCTGGCAGTTTGTGGGCACGGGAAGATCACTTTCCGATCTTACGCCTGCGGGATGGTGGCTCTACCGGGTGAGCATCCCTGTGTTCCAATTCCTCTTCCTGAGGTCTATCTTGCACTACCTCGCCTGGGTCGGGCTCCTCTTCAGAGTATCCCTGCTCGGGCTTCGCCTTGTCCCTGCCCACCCCGACCAGGCAGGAGGCATCAGGTTTCTGGCCTTGAGCCAGGTGCTCTTCACACCCTGGGCCTTCGGCCTTTCTTCAGTCCTTGCCTCCGAGATCGGCATGAGGATCATTTATGGGGGCGAAACTCTGTTATCCTTCCAGAAGATTATCATCCTTTTCATCGCACTGTTTCTGGCAGCTCTGCTGCTGCCGCTCCTGGCGTTCTGCCCCATGCTCGTCAGGGCAAAGAAGGACGGGCTCAAGGAATACGGACTCCTTGCGGTTGATCTCCTGAAAGCATTCGATGCACGCTGGATGACAGGCAAAAAAGCTGCCGGCGAAAAAATTCTCTCCGCCGTCGACCCTTCGGCGACCACTGATTACCTGAGCACCTACATGGTCCTCAGAGGGATGAGGTTCGTGCCCTTCGATCTGAGGATCGTGGCTGTCCTCCTGGCGTCATTGATCGTACCCATGCTGCCCCTGCTCCTTACGGTCGTCTCCCTGACCGAAGGAATTATCAAGATCGTTAAAATCCTTTGGAGCTAGAACCGTCCAGGGGACAGAGTACTCCCCTGGACCTATTTTCGGCCATCCTGTTCGGGCTGACCCAGACAGCAGCGCCACGGGCTCAGACGAGCAAGGAAGACTCAATGCCCGGCGCTGCTTGTGGCCTCGCCCATCTTTGCAAGGGCATCGTCGATGGTGAACGAGGCTGCCTTCTGCTGCGGCGGGAATTCCTTGAATGTCTCGGCAAATTTCCTTGCTATCACCTGCACCGCGAACATGATGTAGTCGTGGTGGAGGAACCAGTCGTAATACGTATTCGACGTGATGTCCGCCCGCTCGTAGGGGTCGGTCCTCAGGTTAAAGAGCTTGGGCAGCCTCAGGGGCGTGAAGGGCTCTGACCATACACGCAAGGTCCCCGGCGCCCGCTGCTCCATGAACACGACCTTCCAGTTGTCGTACCTGATGGCCAGCACGTCGCCGTCGTCGCTGAAGTAGATGAAGAGATTGCGCGGGCTCTTTTGTTCCTTGCCGGTGAGGTATGGCAGGAGGTTGAAGCCGTCGATGTGGTTCTTGAAGAACTTGCCGTTTGCTTCATAGCCTTTCTTGAGCTTCTCAGCCACATCCGGCTCGCCTGCCATGGCGAGGAAGGTGGGCAGCCAATCGTGGTGCTGGACGATTTCGTTGGAGATTGTTCCCGCCTTGATCTTGCCGGGCCAACGAACAATCATGGGGATCCGGAAGGCCCCTTCCCAGTTGGTGTTCTTCTCGCTGCGAAAAGGGGTCATGGCACCGTCCGGCCAGGTGTTCATATGGGGGCCGTTGTCGGTCGAGTACATCACGAAGGTGTCCTCCGCGATACCCAGTTCATCCAGATAATCAAGCACTTCGCCGACGAGCTTGTCATGATCGATCATGGTGTCGTGATAGGGCGACTGCCACCGGCCGGCCTGTCCGAGGCTCTCCGGCTTCGGATGCGTGAACAGGTGCATGTGCGTGGTGTTGAGCCAGACAAAGAAGGGCTTGCCGGCAGCGTTCTGCCGCTTGATGAAATCCTTTGCAGCAGCCGCGAACTCGTCGTCGATGGTCTCCATACGCTTCTTCGTCAGCGGACCGGTGTCCTCTATCCTCTGCTTGCCTACCCGGCCCCAGCGCGGTTCCTCGGTCGGGTCGTCCTTGTCGGTGGCCCAGGAATGGATGACGCCGCGCGGGCCGAAGTTCTTCCGGTAATCCGGGAAATCCTTCTCGGGCGGATAGTCGTACATCTCGGGCTCTTCCTCGGCGTTCAAATGATAGAGGTTGCCGAAGAATTCATCGAAGCCGTGCACAGTGGGCAGAAACTTGTTCAGGTCTCCCAGGTGGTTCTTGCCGAACTGTCCTGTCGCATAGCCGTGGTTCTTGAGGAGATCGGCGATGGTCACGGTCTCGGGCTGCAGGCCCACGGGCGCGGCAGGGACCCCGACCTTCGAGAGGCCGGTGCGGTAGACGCTCTGCCCGGTGATGAAAGCGGACCTCCCCGCGGTGCAGGACTGCTCGCCGTATGAGTCCGTGAACAGCATGCCTTCTTTCGCGAGCCGGTCGATGTTCGGGGTATGGTAGCCCATGAGGCCGAGTGTGTAGCAGCTCAAGTTCGCGATGCCGATGTCATCCCCCCAGATGACGAGAATATTGGGCTTTTTTTCAGCCATGATTTTTTTCTCCTTTCTTGATCCGGGAGCGATGATGCCTGATTGAATTACCTTTGTTTTTCCTGCTCCCGTGAATAGCCGGGGAAAACGGTCTTCCAGTCCCTCTTCATGCTGACGACCGTCCAGCCCCGTCTGGGCGCTTCGTCGAGGGCGCGGTCGAGTCTGCCCACGTGCGACGAGCGGTCGTAGTCATACTCCCTCACCGAGTCGTCGTGGTGGACGAGGAGCCCGAAGCGAGGTCCCTCCCCGGCCGCGACCCACTGAAGCATCTGAAGATCGCCGTCCGAGTTGCCGAACGCGGCGATGGGCCTACGGCCGATGAACTTGTTGATGCCCACCGGTTTGCCTTCGTGATCATCGATGAAATCGATCTCGGGTTCCCGCACAAGTACCGGCTTTCCATCCCGGATCTCAAACCTTGTCAGGTTGCTGCTGCCGATGACCTGCTCGGGCGGTATGCCGTATCGATCCTCGCTGAACGTGCGGACGAACTCGACGCCCCCGCCGGAGACGATGTAGGTTTTGAATCCGTTGGCCCGGAGGAAGGCCAGCAACTCGAGCATGGGCTGATACACGAGGTCGGTATAGGGCCGTTTGTACTTCGGGTGCCGGGCCGTTGCAAGCCAGTCTTTCACGATGCGGCCGAACTCTTCCGTGCTCATGCCTGCATGGGTCGCCGTCACGAGTTCGGCGATGCCCTTCGGGCCCGAGGCCGCCAGGGTCTTCATGTCGTTTTCGAGCACGGCCTTAAACGGCTGCGTATCCTTCCACTCGGGATGCCGCGGGGCCATGGCGCGGACACGGTCGAGAACGAAGAGGCCCTGGACGTACAGGGGCTGCTCGATCCAGAGGGTGCCGTCGTTGTCAAAGACCGCGATCCGATCGGCAGGCAGAACGTAGTCCGGCCCTCCCTGCTTCGTGACCTTTGCAACGAACCGTACGATCGATGCTTTTGCTGCACCGTCGTTCCAGGACGACAGGGGATCGGCCTGCGCAGAAGCCTGCTGTCCGAAGACCAGAACGAGCCCAAGCGATATCAGGAAAGTGAGAACGATTATCTTCATGCACTGCTTTCCGATATCATATCGATCCGCACCCTCTTCAGAACCTGAAGCCCAAGCCTGCCAGCCACCCCTGCGTCATGGCATCAAAGTGGAAATCGTCCTTGTCGTAATCGACGTCCAGCCATCGGTACCCGGCCCTGAGCATGATCATGTCGCTTAAGGGGAAAACCGATCACGGGCATGACTTCCCAGGCGAGGTCTGAGCCGGCACCGAAACCGCCGATATCGGCCAGCACACCGGCACTGATCCTCTTTGAGAAAGGAACGGACAGGTTAACCCCAACGATCGGGTCCACCCATTCCACTGTTTTTGTCATGTTTTTCATGTTGGATATCTTGCTAAAATTTCATGCTTGATGAGAGAAGGGCTCATACGGAAGGCCTCAATGCAACAACAGCCCTTCGTAAAATATATTATATCACTACTGTCCCAACGTTTAGCAGATAAAAGACTGTACATCAAGGCATAGC